>Ga0172443_1013_pt1 | contig 65433 bp, 64 predicted proteins | sample MayberryNE_Catta_6_FD_114741 | JGI IMG/M metagenome (GOLD analysis project Ga0172443, IMG submission 114741) | reverse complement strand
CTGGATTGATTTTTAATGATTGCAAAATCTTTGGTATTTCAGATGGATTCATGAAGGGATACTGTAATAATTCCTTAGTATTTCTATATTTCTAATTGCATGAAGGCAATTGCTTGATAATAGTCAAAAAAAGGATATATCTCCAAAAGATTCCATAGAATATATTTTCTTATTTACCATTTAATTTGAAGAGGATACAGGATATCAATGATTATTTCTATAAAGGCAAAGAAATAACTATCTGAAAATTATATATAACATATTTTGGATTGACCATTCTACCCCTGTCCTCGAAAATAGACAACAACTTTGACTGATAGCATTGTCATACCTCAGTGGTAGCCTTTAATCTCCCGATACAATGCGCACATAGCGTGAACGTCAGCCGCACAGTGTTTTTCTATGGACGTCCTATCGCCTTTGTAACGCTTCATATGATTCTCCATGAATACAGGAGGTGGGGGGAGAGAATATAGTGAATGAGCGGGTCATTACGGAGCATTTCAAGTTCAGAAAAGCTTCAAAATAAGAAGGTAGGATTCTTGCGAGATATGTACACGTCAAGCCGGGTCCACCATAAATATCAGATTTTCGTGAGTAAAATTTATCATCTGAAATGAGAATTTTCTATTGGAGTTGGTTTTACGAAGATATTGATTATCAGTTTGCTAATGATAATCCTGATAGGGATCTCAGGATGTACATGGAATAAGAATCCTGACTTAACGGATGGTTATCAGGTAGAGAGCACAACAGTAAAGATTGCAAGCGGGAACCTGACTTATCCTGCCTACCTCGCAGCACCATCAGAAGAAGGAACAAAGCCTGCAATAGTACTGCTCCACTCCCGTAATGGTCTTGAATCCGGCTACCGCAATCTCACCGACATGCTGGCTTCAAGGGGATATATCACACTTTCACCTGAGTGGCAGACCTTTGAGCAAAGTCCGGCGGATGAGACCATGGAACGGCTCCTTCGCGACTCTATAGCTTACCTGCGCAGCAGGCCGGATGTCAGCGGCAATATAGGACTCACAGGATTCTGTGCCGGAGGGAGGTACACCATGCTCTTTCTTTCTCAGATAGATGATTTCAGGTCAGGAGTCGCCTTTTATGGTTTCCCCTATCGCGGATCCGCAAACGAGTCCATGCCCGCGGATATGATTGAGCGGCTTAAAGCACCACTGTTAATGATACACGGAACACATGATCAGGGAAGCCCGATCGAAGACATTTACCGCTATGCTACTGCACTCAACGCCTCCGGAAAGTACTTTGAGCTCAAGGTCTATCAGGGTCAACCACATGGGTTCATGATCGAAAATGGCGAGCTATCGGATAGTTTCGTAGCAAGAGATGCCGGCAGAGAGATGGTAACATTCTTTGACCGCACGCTTGGCGAATAACTGGGCATCAAATCATTTGAATTTAAACACATGATATTTATATACTAAAACATACCTTTTTTATACGATGTCTGAATAGAGCATACGATCGATGGGGTATAACCCTTTTACTCTATTTGCGTTCATAAAACAGATTCTGAATAACCCTGAGATAAAAAGAAAAGAACTGCATGACACTGAATATTTTCCAATAATATACTTATGTGAGTCTGAATTACCGGATCAAAAGAAAAAACGCAATCTAGCAAGGTAAAAATATGAAAGAAGAGAAAATTGAGCGAAGTGGAAAAATATTGCTGCTTCGGCTTCCAAAGGAGCTAAAGGAGTCATATCGCATTGAAAAGGAATTTGAATAATATTGATATACCGACCAAGACTTATATATCACCAATAACCATTAAGAATTGGAGAACTGAATGCGAATAGGTATTTATATCTGCCACTGCGGGTCGAATATAGCAGGGACTATAGATGTTGAAGAGGTCACAAGATTTGCCTCGACGCTAAAAGACGTAGTTGTGGCCCGCGACATACAATTCGCATGTGGGGATTCGGGGCAGGAACAGGTGAAAAAAGATATTCTCAAAAAAAAGCTTGACCGGATAGTAATGGCCGCATGCCCCCCCCGCCTGCATGAGGTCACATTCGGGCGCGTGCTTGAGCAATCCGGCCTCAATAAGCATCTTCTTGAAATGGTAAATATCAGGGAGCAGGGCTCCTGGGTACATGCAAATCATAACGGCCTGGCAACGCAGAAGGCAAAAGACCTGGTAGCGATGGGAGCGGCAAGAGTGGCTCTTCTTTCCCCCCTGGAGAAAAGGACAATACCTGCAAATAAGGAAGTCCTCGTGATAGGTGCAGGAGTAGCAGGGATCGAAGCTGCATTGACCCTTGCAAATATGGGGATCACAGTACATCTTGTTGAAAGAGAACCGACAATAGGCGGGAAAATGGCACTGATGAACGAGGTTTTCCCCAGTAACGACTGTTCTCTTTGCGTTCTTGCACCCAAGATGTCGGATGTCCAGAACCACACCAATATCATACTCTATACGAATTCCGAAATAACAGGAATCAGGGGAAGGGCAGGAAATTACAGGATAACAGGTGAAAAAAAACCGCGGTATGTAGATGCCAAAAAATGCAAGGGATGTATAGATATCTGCGCAAAGGTCTGCCCCATCGATGTTCCCAACCAGTTCGATTACGGGATAGGTGCACGAAAATCCATATACATTCCCTTTGCCCAGGCCGTGCCTCTTGTAGCATGCATTGATGAGCACTGCGTGGGCTGCGATCTGTGCAGGCTGGCCTGCCCTGCTGAAGCTGTTGATTTTAACCAGAAGACCGAGAATTTCGGGTTCGATGTCGGTGCAATAATAGTAGCCACAGGATACCAGCCCTTTGATGCACATAGAAAGGAAGAATACGGATATGGGCGGTATAAGAATGTTGTAACAAACCTTGAGCTTGAGCGAATGCTCAGCGCCGCAGGCCCCACGCACGGAAGGGTAGTATCCCCGTCAACCGGGGCGGATATAAAAAGTGCGGATTTTATCCTGTGTGTGGGCTCCCGTGATGAGCAGGTGGGAAACCCGTACTGCTCCAAGGTATGCTGCATGGCCTCGATAAAAAATGCCGTGAAACTTGCTGAAAAATACCCGGATGCCAGGATTTCGATCCATTACATTGACATACGTGCAGGGGGTGAGATGTATGAGGAATATTACAGGCGGGCGCAGGAATTGGGCATTTTATTCGTGCGCGGACGCGTCGCAGAAGTAGAAGAATCGGACGGGAATACAATAGTTCATTATGAGGATACTCTCTCCGGTGAAAAATGCAGCGACACCAGCGATATTGTTGTGCTTGCGATAGGTATGGAAGCGGATAAAGATTCCACAAAAGTTAGCAGGATGCTTAACCTCTCCACCCGTCCGGACAGGTTTTTCCAGAGCGCCCATCCGAAGATGCGTCCCGTGGAAACCCACACGAAAGGTATATTCATTGCAGGATGCGCGGGGGGCCCCAAGGAGATACAGGTATCAATCGAACAGGGCAGTGCAGCTGCTGCGAAAGCATCCAGTCTTCTTCACAAAGGAGAACTTGAGATTGAACCCACAAGCGCATACATTCTCCCTGACCTGTGTGACGGATGCAGGATATGTGAATCCGTGTGTGATTTCGGACGCATCAAGGTAAAAGAAAAGAAAGCAAGCGTTGACGAAGTGGCATGCCGGGGATGTGGAGCATGTGCTGCAGCCTGTCCAAACGGTGCAATCCAGGTCCGGAATTATACAGATGAACAGATCATGGCGCAAATAAGGGAGGCAACAAATGAGATCAGTGAATTCCCGTTGATAATCGGATTCCTGTGTCACTGGTGCAGTTATGCTGCGGCTGACCTTGCAGGGAGTCTTCGCATCCAGTATCCAACCAATATACGAAATATCAGGGTATTATGCGCAGGAAGGGTCAATCCGTCTTTCGTACTTGAAGCCCTGCGCCGCGGAGCCGATGGTGTGCTTGTTGCAGGGTGCAGGCTTGGGGAATGCCATTACACAATAGGGAACATCTGTGCAGTCCAGAGGATGAATTTGCTCGGGAAATTATTGGTTGACCTTGGTTTTGATGAACGGCGTTTCCGCATGGCATGGATCGCTGCAAGTGAAGGTGAGAAGTTCGCAGGAATTGTGAAGGACTTCGTAAAGCAGTTAAAAGAAATCGGGCCAATAGGCAGTGAAATTGGCACTGAAATTGGCAGTGAGTTCAAAAAGGAGTAGCATGAGCGAAGAAGAACTCAATATTGCAGTGGAAAGCGATATCAGGGAAACACATTTTCTCTTTACCCAGAAAACCGCAAAATCAAAGAAATTCCTTGATTATGATTACAAACGCTGCAATGGATGCGGTTTATGCATCCAGGTATGCCCGAAGAAAGCCATTGAGCCCGGTCCTCTCATAGAGATAGCTACAGGATTGGACGCTCCTCCTGTTATTATCGATCACACCAGATGTTCGTTTTGCGGCATGTGTGCAGCATTCTGTCCTGTCAGGTCAATAAGGATGACCGTAAATGATAAGGATATTCTTGAGCTTGCACAGTTCCCGCATCTTGATTCAAAAGTTGTGTTCAATGATAAGTGTCTTCCCTGCCTTATATGCGAAAAATCCTGCCCCGAAGAAGCTATCAGCGTTAATCTGGAATTCCAGAAAAAAGAGGCACTTGCGCCCTTTAAGGAGGGGAAGACAGGGGAGATCACGGTGGATATGGAGAAATGCACCTTATGCGGCGCATGTGCGGTTCTTTGCCCTGCTTTTATCCTTCTTGAAAAAAAAGCAAAAGCAGATGACCTCATGCCTTTTGATGATCTTGTCGTAGATAAGACTAAATGCGATTACTGCGGCATATGTGTGCCATTCTGCCCTGAAGATGCAATAAAAGTAAAGGGGGATTTCAACGAAGAAGATATCAATAAGATAGCTCCCGACATTACAGGAACAATCAAGGTAGATGATAACAAGTGCAGCCGCTGCGGCTGGTGTGAGGCCGTATGCCCGTATGAGGCTGCAGAAGTGACAAAACCATTTGAGGGAGAGATCGAACTCATAACTGAAAAACTTAAGGGCTGCGACCCTGTTGGCTGCCACGGATGTTTTAATGTTTGCCCCTCAAAAGCATGGATCATCCCGAAAGATAAAAAAATAGATATTGTGAAGGATTTTTGCACATATTGCGGTGCATGTGAGAAAGCATGCCATGTTAAAGCAATAGGGGTAAAACGAAAAATCACAAGATGCACACCTGTAGCCGATACAGCCTGGGCGGATGATTGGAAAAACGCAATAGCCAGTCTGACTACTGAAAAAAGAGAGCGTCCGGATATATCGCGCTCCCTATATGTTGAAAAAGCGGAAAAGAGAACTGAACAGGCTATAGTGAAGCCTGTTATCGATTTGAAGTTAAGGAAACTTGTGGATGATAGGATTGGGAAGATGTCATCAATTCTTGGAGACAAACAGGTAAGGTATGTCTGGGAAAAAAAAGACATTGAAGCGGCATTACAGGAAATAAAGAAAAAGATGAAACCATTAATATAACTTATTCTAAATATCATTTAAATAGCGAAGATTATTTATAGGGTGAATTTGCTTATAGATATTGTGTGATGGATCAATTTTCATACATTACGGAAAGTGATTGTAATCCACTAACATAGAGGTAAAATAATATGAGGATTCGAGTTGTAAGTTCAAAAGAAGAAATTGATACACTAGGAGCTGGGGAAAAAATAATTCATCTTGCTTTCAGGCCGTCTAATAAAGATATCTTTGCACTGGTGCAAACATGTCCGAATGTCAAAGCCATTCATGTTCCAAGTTCGTATATCAAAACTATATCCGGTTCAACCAGAATGTTCCTGGAAATGCAGGGAATTTCTCTGCTTGAGGGAGATGTATGGGGGCATAGAAAAGACATCAATGAGTATTCGGAAGTCAAACCCGCAGTATTCGACAGGATGGAAGAGCTAAAATCCGAAGGTTTATCTGAGTCTGCAATATTGGACAGGCTTGGAAGGGAAACACGCCTGAGCAAAGATCTTTTAAGATTCCTGCTAAAAGAGAAGGTTAAAAAGAAATAAAAAAATCTTTAAACCTTTTTTTCTATTTTTATCATCTTTTTCTGAATTTCATCAAGCAATTGCTCATCGCTCTTGCCTTCAGTCGCAATTCCAAGATCTTGAGCCATAGTTTTTATCCTGGAAGATGAATTATCAGCAGGCTTATCCTGGTTGCTGGTTTTACCGATGTCGCTTAATTCAGTCTCTATTTCATTCTTTCCCTTTTTAAATTCCCCGGTTGCTTTACCCAGCGACCTGGCAAGCTCAGGGATCTTGCTCGCACCGAACAGTACGATAATAACCACAACGATTAACAATATTTCCAAAGATCCAGGTGGTGCCATAATTATCCTGCAGTACTTTTTAAGGCTTTTGTTTCTCTGGATCTGATCTTTGAGCGTATTTCTTCAACAAGCTGCTCGCTGCTCTTATTATTTATGTCAAGACCCATTTCAATTGCTAAATTATGGATCTTCGTATCTTTCTCATCCATTGGTTTGTCAACCTTCCTGATCTCATGTTCGGCTTCCATCTGTGCTTTCTTGAATTCGCCAGCTGCTTTGCCCAGCGACCTGGCTAGTTCCGGAATTTTATCCGGCCCAAAAAAAAATATGGCTGCTGCCAATATCAAAATCATTTCAGGAAGTCCGATTAGTCCCATAAATATTAATGTTATTGTTCAATACTTAAATCTTTGCATGAAGTACATTTTTTTGCAGATCAATTCTTATTCTTATCAAAACAGGCAAAATAAAGACACTCATCCCGGGGGATTTGCGGGATATCCATGCTATCCTCAATGAATACGGCCGGAGCGCCCCTGATAAGCACGGCCGGAGTACTCTCATCGGATTCACCCATGATTACCTGTGCCGCTGATACCAGGTTATCTGCAGTAGCTCGCCTTGTAATTAAAAGCGGTTTTCCGAAGAGGTCTTTGCGCCCCCTTAAATCCTCCACAGGCTCAATACCGGCACAGCCAAGCGCGATACCCACACATCCGAGGCGCAGCGGCTGGGTCCTGCTATCACCTACAATCACTGCAACATTGCAATTGTATTCCTTTATGAGCTTCGTCCGTATCTCAATTGCACTCTTTCTTGGATCAGCAGGAAGCAGCACCACATACCCTTCAGGAGCATTCGAGTTATCGATCCCTGCGCTTGGGGAGAGCACTCCTTTTGTAATGGTCACAGCAACTCCAGGTATCCCTCCGAGTATTTCATCAGATTCCCGAATGATCAGCTCCATTTTCCTGGGGTCATTTTGGTAAATTTTTGAGAGTTCAATGGCTTTCTTTGAGGGTTTCACACTGTCCAGATTTACGATCCGGCCTTCTGCGGTTGCAACCGCAGATTCGGCAAGAATGAAAATATCATTGTCATGCGGGGTTATGCCAGATGTATTCATCGCACTGCACAGGACTTCTGCAATATCATCGCCTGGGACTATGAGAGGGGTTTTTATGCCTGTTAATTGCATGTTCTTAATTCTCATCCATTCTTTGCGTCCTTTGCATTCTTTGCGGTGAAATAGATTTTCATATTTTTTGGTTTGCTAACACAGAATTCTTTCATAATTTTTATCGCGCAAAAATCCCCGCACATGCTGCACGGCCCCTCTTTTGGCGATAGTTCCCTTGCCCTGTCGCTGTCAATAGCATATTTCATCTGTCCTTCCCAGTCAAGCACCGCCCTTTTTTTTGCAAGGTCCCTGTCCCTTTCATCCGGTCCGTATTTGATCGAGTCGCCAATATGCGCTGCTACCTTAAAAGCAATGAGACCTTCCCTTACCTGTTCAGGACCCGGAAGGCCCAGATGCTCGGATGGTGTGATATAACACAGGTAATCAGCGCCTGCTCCACTTGCTATACTTGCCCCAATGCTTCCTGCTATATGGTCATATCCAACCGCAACATCGGTAGGAAGCGGCCCGGCAACAAAAAGGGGAAAGTCCGATTGTTTTTTATGGAACCTGACATACTCTGCTATCCTGTCTGCACGGATATGCCCGCCCATTCCTTCTATGATCACCTGGACTCCGGCTTCATGTGCAATTTTTCCAAGTTTAACATTCTGTTTTATCTCTGCTACCTGCGCTTTATCCCGTATGTCATGAATACATCCGCTTCGCATGGTATTTCCAAGTGATAATACAATATCATACTTTTTCAGGACCCTCAAAATTTCCTCAAAATTTGAAATGAAAGGATTTTCACAATCATTCAGCATCATATAGGCGCTTGTTATGGAGCCGCCTTTTGATACAACACCTATTATGCGTTTTCCTTTCTTCAGGATATCAAGTGTCTTTTTATCAGTGCAATGAAGGACAAAAGAACTCATACCTTCATCAGCCTGCTGTTTTATACTCTTGATAATATCATCGCAATTCATGTTCCCGATACTTTTTTCGGCCGCTGACTGATAAATTGGGACGGTAGTTACAGGAAGGGTTGTATTTTCCATTATCTTATGTCTAATATCAGAAATATTTCCGCCCATCGAAAGATCAGTTATAGTGTCGGCGCCGTACATCTGGGCGATACGGGCTTTTTTTATCTCCTCATCCGGTTCGATTTTCAAAGAGGATGTACCTAAATTGACATTGATCTTTGTTGAAAGACCTTTACCTATGCCGACAGATACATTACCTCTGTTCATTATCACGACACTTCCGCATGTAATACGTGAAAGCAGGACCTCAATATCGATATTCTCATCCCTTGCGACCGCTTCCATTTGTTTTGTTACAGTCCCGTCCCTTGCATACTCAAGCTGGGTTTTCATAATATACCTGCCATTTCAAGCAATGTTCTGGTATTTTCATGGTTTCCAAGCGGCATAATATGGACTCCATCACACATTGTCCGTAATTCTTTTATTATTTCAGCAGCGATTTTCATGCCCTGCACCTGCGGTTCTTTCGCTTTTTTTATATGTTCGATCATATCATCGGGGACTCTTATCCCCGGAACTTTGTTGAGAAAATGCGCGCTCCTTTCTGATCTTAAAGGTATTATCCCTGCAATTATCCGTATTTTTTTTGAACCGATTTCATTGATTTTTTCCATAAATCCGGAAAAACCCTTTACATCAAATACAGCCTGCGTTTGAAAAAAAATGGCTCCCATTTTAATTTTTTTCCGCAGCTTAATAAGTGCGACTTCATTTAATTCAGTGTTAGTCACGGCACCTGTACAGAAATCCGTTCCGCCCTCCAGTCTATTTCCCGAAAAATCAATACCTTTATTCAGTTTTTGTATCATTCCAAGAAGCTGTACAGAATCAAGATCATAAACCGGTTTTGCCCCCTCATGGTCGCCCTTTGTTGGGTGGTCTCCCGACATTACAAGCACATTTCTTATTCCAAGGGAGCATGCCCCGATAAGTTCAGACTGGAGTGAAAGCCTGTTCCTGTCCCTGCAAGTGACATGCATAATGGTCTCAAGTCCTTTTTCCTGCAGGATGGTACATGCTGCAAGAGGGCTCATCCTCATGACGGCTCTCTGGTTATCGGTCACATTTACAGCATCAACTATATCTTTTAACAGGACAGCGTCCTTCAACATTTGTGATGTATCAGTACCTTTTGAAGGGCTGATCTCTGCTGTAATCATAAATTTTCCCGAACGTAATTTTGAAATGAAGCTCAAGTTCTTTTCACCCTGACTTTTTTCATATGGTTTTTTGGCTCATGTATCTTTTCAAGATTTTCAAGTTTATCGAGCTCTTTTAGCCTATCAAATATCTTATCCCATGCGCATAAGCGTTCATCCACTTCACATTTTCCCTCGACTGCACCGCCGCACGGTCCATTTAATAAACTTTTTGCACACCGGATAACAGGGCAGACCCCTCCATAGAGCCATATCGTGCAGTCCCCACACATGCCGCATTGTTCCGTCACTACTTCATTGCAGCATACTCCCCCCAGGGATTCGGTATCAAGAGCCGGATATACCTGCAAACCTGCAAATCCTGAGATTACGGAAATACCTCCCCCGCATGACATTACAAGGAGAGCATCCGACATTTTAATTCCAGGATTCTGCGACAACACATCGTTCCATGAATTAATGCTGCAGGCAGAACTTAAGACAGTCCATCCGGTGATATTTTTTCCGGCTTCTTCCAATCTCATTCTCATATCCAGCACTTCGATCTCCCCGCCAGTATGCTGTTTTTTTGCACATTTACCGCAGCCGATTATGAAAATATTTTTCTCATTCAGAAGCTGCAAAATATCATTAAATTCTTTTTGCCTTGAAATTATCATTTTTATCTTGAATATCTAAAAACAGTATCGTTGTTCTTATTCATTAATTTGCTCAATATATCTGCAATTTTGGGAAGGTCTCTTACCTGTTGTCGTATTTTATTTATAAGACGCTCAACCTGGAGCTGTGTTCCGGAAATGATAAGGCTCGTCTTTTGGGTTTCATAAGAAACAGCTTCGCGCACAAGGGCTGCATCTCCTCCTCTTGCAAGCATTTCCTGTTTGATTATTAATGCTTCTGTTGTGCCTACATTATTGATCAATATATTATACATTAAAGTCTTTTTCTTCATGATTTGACTTCCTGTTGATGTCACCCCTATCGATAACATAGCTTTCCTGCAGTCTTCAATATTTGTAATTTCAAGCAATTCAGCTTCAATATTATCTGATTTAACAACAGGGATCCTCGCTCTTGCTGCTTCTGCGACCCTGACTGCATCCAGAGTTGGGGCAACGTCATGGGTCCTTATTATGTGCGCTCCATTTCTAACTGCAATTGCAGTTGCGGCAAGGCTTCCGTAAAGCCTCTCATTTGCAGGTTTGTTTAAAGTATCACCGATAAAAGATTTTCTGGATATTGCTGTAAGTATGGGTTTTTTAAAGATCCGAAGCCTTGCGATATTATCTATTGCCTCATAGTCATAGATGGGTAGCTTTTCAGGAGTCCATTTTCCAATAGCAGGGTCAATGATAATAGAATCAGGGGAAATCCCGCTATTTTCAGCACGGGTAATTATATTTCCAAGCGCCTCAATTGTGGCGTTCATCCCTATGGGATCTCCTGGAATATTATTACTTGCCATTAATATTACAGGGCAGGCGTATTTTACAGCTATGTCCATCATTTTCTTATCTGCCGTGAATCCGCTCACATCGTTTATGATCTTTGCACCCGCATCAAGCGCTTCTTCTGCTATGTCGGAAAACATCGTATCTACTGAAACCGGTACAGGAATACCTGCAAGGGCCCGAACAGCAGGGATCAGGCGGGAGCGTTCATCATCTTTTGATATTTTTGCCGCAAGAGGCCATGTTGAACGAGCGCCAACATCGATAAGATCTGCGCCTTCATTAACCATCTTCAGGGCGGCTTCACGTACATGTTCAGATGAGACAACCGAATTCTTATAAAAAGACTCTTTACTGAGATTTATTACTCCCATTATCCTTACAGGTTGATGGTCTCCTATTTTCAATCCTGCAATGGTTTTTTCTATCACGTTTTAACCTAATACTTTTTCCGATTATAAAAATGTACCTTTAGGAGTGTTGGATTCTATATGCACCTTAACATCGGAAGTCTTTATTTTGAATTATTTGAGGATTTCTATCCAGATAAAATGAGTGTATGCCGATCCTACCCGGAAAAACAAAATCATAAAGCCAGTGGTCTCCTACATGCACCATTTCTTCCGGCTTTATTTCAAGAATATCGCATATGTGCGCTGGCATGGGAGAGGTGAAAAAATGTGGTATAATTACCGCTATTCGAGTGATGAACAGGAAAGGCAAGGTAACGACAAAAGCTGTTCCAAGGACGCTCAGTGATTTTTTTGGGCAGGAAAAGGAATATATAACGACCCTGCTCTCAGGATATATCGAGGTTTCAAGACTGGAGAAGGCAAAGGATATAAAGGATATTGAGATAATCGAACTGGGCACGGACAAGATAGTAGCTGATGTACGGGGTTATTCAATTTATATCGACCTGGAAAAAATGTTCATACTGCACGACTGCCCTGATTGGAGAAGAACGATGCGAGAAAAGCGCTTCTGCAAGCATATCGGTGCACTGATGCTTGCGATGCCGCAGAATGCGGCAAGAAGTGTGCTAGAGGGCATCAAAAGGCAGCAGTGGGAGTTCAGCCAGTATACCGGGAGAGGGGGTATAATATAGTCGGAATTCATTATTATTTAATGACCCCGTTAGTTCTTCCATTTTTCATTTTACTTTAGCTTGTGATTAAACTCATTTAGATTGGATTCTACATTTTTTGAAAGGAAATATAAATCGGTATATCCTTTGCCACCTCTTGTGATGATCTCATTTTTGACCAGAACATCAAGGTGATGCCTGATGGTTTTATAATCCATATCCAGGGCTTTAGCTAATTGATTTGCATTATATGATCTATCAACAAGATGTTTTAAGATCAATGCACGGCTCTTTCCTCCACGCGTCCCCTCAATCAGATAACACAGGAGTTTCCTTTGTTTATTGGACTTCATCAGTTCCTGTTTAAGTCTTTCTTTTTCAGTAACGTCCCTGGCTATGCCATGGATCTCTGTTACCCTGCCATCATTTTTGATGTCCCTGGTTTTTATTTCAACCCAGCGGTGTTCACCGCCTTTACACACTATCTCAATGGTCTCCGCCTGATCCAGCTTTACTCCAGAGAGATACTTTTTTTGGCGCTCCCAGGCGATTTTTAAACTCTGCGGCGTGAGCCACTTAGAGATGTTACTGCCAATAACTTCCTCTTTTGTACAGCCGAGTATTCGGAGTCCAGTCCGGTTCATATTCAGAATATTGCCCTCTGTATCTAATACGTACATAGCGTCCTGCGCGTTCTCAAAGAGTTCCCGGTATTTTGCCTCCGACTCTTTTAGCTCTCTTTGCATTTTTATTTTTTCAGTTATATCCCTTGCTGTGCAGTGAAGTGCTGTTACTCTGTCACCGTCTTTGATAGTCCGGCATATAATCTCTGCCCATCTATGTTCTCCGTTTTTGCAGATAAACTCACGTATTACCGGCTGTTTCACAGGCTCGCCTGAGAGGTATTTTCTCATGTGTTCCGAAGCATCCCGGATGCACCCGGGTGCTATACAATCCTTGAAATGAGTCCCTATTATTTCATCCTTTGAGATACATCCAAATCCCTTGACCAGTGCATTATTTGCCATGATGATGTAGCCATCGGCATCACTGATGAAGATAGCATCATTAGCATTCTCAAAGAGGTCCCGGTATCTTGCCTCGGATTCTTTTAGCTCCTTTTCCAATTTTATTCTTTCAGTTATATCCCTGGCAATCCCGTAGAACCCTATTACCCTGTCGCCATCTTTTGCTTCCCTGCTTTTTATTTCTACATATACAGGTTTCCCGTCCTTGCGGATTATCTCCCGGATCATTTGCTGGTCCGCAGGCAAGCCTTTGATCTGCTTTTCCATTGTCTTGTGTGTCAGACTAATGCATTCAGGTCTGAGACACCGGGATATGTGGGAACCGATTATGGCCTCCCTTGTACAGCCGAACAGCTCGAGGGCAGCTTTATTGACATCTGTAAAGTAGCCCTCAGTATCATGGATATAGATAGCATCAAGTGCATCGTCGAAAAAGTCCTTGTATCTTGTCCCGGATTCAGCGAGCTTTTGCTCTAATATCTTTTTTTCAGTTGTTTCTTCTGAGAGGTATTTATCTGACATTTAAACTGATATCCTTATCCTTCTGCGGTTGTATAAGAAATCTTCGTTTTTTGATCAGGGCAGGATAGCGCAGGGTATCCGCCGACAAAAAGGTTATACCGACATGAGTAATTAAGCAATCCCATGTTCATTGAAATAGACGGCTGGATGGCAAAATTGCGATTTTCTGCATGCCATTTCATCCCAAATCACCCTAAATGCGGATGCCTTCACGGCCATACATATGCGGTCAGCGTAAGGATTGAGGGCGACCAGAAAGGTGAGTTCATTATTGATTTCGAGATTGTAAAAGGAATAGTAAACAGGATATGCGACATGCTTGACCACAGGATACTGATAGCAGAAAAAGACCCCCGGCTTCTGATAAAAAAAAGCAGCAGTGTATCCGTAGAGATCGTTGAAAGCAAGAAAAGATATATGCTGCCTCTTGAAGACATTATGTTCCTGCCCACAAAATCAGTAAGTGCTGAAGACCTGTGCAAGTATTTTACTTCAAATATTGCAGAAGCCCTAAGAGCCATCGGTGCAGATAACATTAAGAAGATCCATATCAGGGTGGATGAAGGGATAGGACAGGGGGCAGGATGTGAATATGAATTATAAGCCTTAATTCCCTGTTATGTCCATATAAATTTAATTAGTTAGCTATCAGTTCGCCTTCCTGTGGGATTTATAGGGTGGAATTATCGGTTGGAGTGGGTATAGGAGCGGCAGTTTCGGTGGGAGTGGGTATAGGAGCGGCAGTTTCGGTGGGAGTGGGTATGGGAGTAGGAGTATCGGTTGGAGTGGGTGTGGAAGTAGGAGTATCGGTTGGAGTGGGTGTGGAAGTAGGAGTATCGGTTGGAGTGGGTGTGGAGCTAGGAGTATCGGTTGGAGTGGATGTAGGAATGATAGTAACGGTTGGAACAGGTGTGGGGATGAGAGTATCGGTTGGAGTGGATGTGGGAATGATAGTAACAGTTGGAACAGGTGTGAGAGCTGGAGTAACGATTGGACTGGTAGGATTGACTGTAGGCTCTATTCGTATAATATACACCGGAGGCATCTGCGATACAGGAAATCCGCCACGTGGAGAGGATACAGGTGTAGAATTCGTTACAGGTAAAGATATCTTATTGTTTTGAAGAACCGTGATCTTTATACCTTTCGTTAATTGATTGATTCCATTTGATTGAAGTATTAATTCACCCTCAATCGTATTGGGTTTTATTGGTGCTTTTAGTTGCACATAACCGTTTTTCTCTCCGGATAATAAATCACCTAAATATAATATTTTTGAATTGATATTGAAGTTCGACTTAATTTCATCAAGATCTAATCCCACTAATTTAATTGTTGCATTATTAATGGTTTTTTGTGATGGGTTATATATTATAAATGAAATATTATATGTTTCATTGGTGTTTATTATTTGAGGATATGATAAAAATAAATTCATCGAAGTGTTTTCAATACGTGTATTATTTTTAATTTGTTTATAATCTTCAGTATTATTTGAAGGTTTTTCCGGTTGACTCATAGCATTGGCAAAGAAATAGAACATACCGCCGGCCATGAATAATATTATCAGAATAAAGCTTACCTTTGCAATTTGAATCTTTGTACTTTTTTCATCACGAAAAGTTTCTTTTATCCTGAAGGCAACATAAAGCGTTATTGCTGAAAGTGCTATGATTGCAAATGTGACTGCAATTCCAATTCCGATCAACCTCAAGTCCATAATTACAACTCCTCTCTCTTTGGTTTCTCCCATCGCATAGCGATGTTCAGGGTCTCCTCAACAAATGCCATAATACTTATACCATCTAAGAATACATTATAAAACATAAAGAATGGGCTCAGGATTATCTCTTTAATACCCGGCCTGGGATCCAGGATCACGCCGTAGATCGAAACTACTGTTGTCAATGCCCAATATACCAGAACCCCCGATGTCATCATATTCAATTCAGGGTTATATACAGCTGCGGTGAGCAGTGTGAAAAGCAATACCATGTTTAATAAAGAAGAACCTAGTTCAAACCACATATATGGAACCCCAAACAATCCTGCTATACCATACTTCGGGTTTAAATACATTTTTTGATATTTTGCCAGGACTTGTGTCATTCCCCGATACCATCTCCTTCTTTGTTTTATAAGGTCCTCAATACTCTCAGGCGCCTGGGTAAAGGCTAATGCCCTTGATTCATATTCAACATGGTAGCCTGCTTCCAGAATTTTCATCGTTATATCAAAATCTTCTGCGAAAGTATCCAGAGGAAATCCGCCTACTTCATGAAGAGCATCGGTCTTAATAGCAGCAATAGCACCAGGTACTATCATGACACAGTGAAAAAGGGATTGGGACTTTCTTCCAAGATTTATTGCTGTTGTGTACTCAAGTGACTGCAGGATTTTCAATAAGCCGGTTGGTCTATTTATCTTTACATTTCCCGCAACAGCCCCAAGGCGAGAGTTCCTGGAAAATCGCACTGAGATCCACTTGAGAGAATCGGCATCCAGCTTGGAATCCGCATCAACCGTGATAATAATATCTCCTGTACTGCTCTTGACCCCTGTGTTAATAGCACCTGGCTTTCCTGTATTTTTCTGTCTTATGACTTTTAGCCTTTTATCTGAAAATTTCGAAGCTTCATTGAACGTATTATCCGAGGAACCGTCATCAATAACTATAACCTCAAAATATGGATAATTTAAACACAACATGGATTTTATACAGCTTGATATTGTAACCTCTTCATTATAAGCCGGGATTATTATTGAAAATTTTAAAGTCGAATCATATTTCTCTTTCTTTTTTAAAAGCCTATATATATAAATTATAAGATCATCTTTCTTTTTTAAGGAAGTATATACAAAAGAAAGGAAACAGAAGCTTACGAGCCGAAGAATCAGGATAAAAAGAGACCCATAGAAAAAAAGTGTAAATAAATCTATTTGAAATAATGGGAAATTAACAATGGTTGATAAATTAATCATTTTCTCTCTCCCGTCACAAATAGTTGTTTTCAATATAAACATATCTATTGTTGACAACTTATTTCTTGGTTTATTTCCTTTATCAGGAGTTATTATGGCTTTTAAAGGTTTATTAATAGATCAATTCAATATAAGACATTGAATAAAGAAAATACTGGCAAAAGTATTAACTTATTTTGGAATAGCGAATATAGATATACACGAAAACCCATATAATCATTGGAATCAGGAAGCACCAACCCTTTAGGTGGAGTGTTCACAAAGGAATGAATAATGGCTATAAGAATTGAAGTCGGTTTTAAAAACGGAATAAAAGACGCGCTTGGGGACAGCACAAGGAAAAGGATAGTTGAAGACCTGCATATTAATGTTGAAAATGTCAGGACACTTGATATCTACACTATTGATGCAGATATTTCAAGAGAACAGGCAAACATTCTCGGAGAAGAACTTTTTGCAGATCCTGTCATACAGGTATTTTCCCACAAACCGCTTGCGCAAGATTTTTCATGGCTGATAGAAGTGGGTTTCAAGCCCGGTGTAACAGATAATACAGGAACAACCGCAAAAAAAGCATCGGAAGATATCCTGAAAACAGCAATAAAAGGAGTATATTTTTCAAGACAATATTTGATAAATGGCAAAATCACAAAACAGGATGTTGAGAAAATCGCAGGCGGCCTCCTTGCAAATGCTCTCATCGAAAGGTGGGAGATAATAGACAGAGAACATTGGGACAAGGAAAAAGGTGTGCATCTGCCGCTTCCTGTCATAAGGGGAAAACACAAGCCTTCAGTCATGGAAATTGACCTTAATGTCAGTGATAGTAAATTAAAGGAATTAAGCGCACAAAGACTTCTTGCTTTGAATCCCGGGGAAATGAAAGCTATCCAGGGATATTTCTACGATAAGGATGTTCGAAATGAGAGAGCAAAATTGAACATCTCATTACCCACAGATGTGGAAATTGAAGTTCTTGCCCAGACATGGTCAGAGCACTGCAAACATAAAATATTCAATAGCAAGATAACTTATTCTGATGAAAAAGGAAGCCTCATTATAAATTCGCTTTTTAATAATTTCATAAAGCGCGCAACAAAGGAAATAAATAAGCCATGGCTTGTTTCTGTTTTTACTGATAATGCAGGCGTTATCAAATTCAACGAAGATCACAATCTTGTGATGAAGGTGGAAACGCACAATACGCCTTCTGCCCTTGATCCCTATGGCGGCGCCATAACCGGTATAGTCGGTGTGAACCGCGACCCTCTCGGAACCGGAATCGGCGCCAGATTGATATTTAATACGGATGTATTTTGCTTTGCATCACCGTTCTATGACAAAGAGCTGCCGCCGCGGCTTCTTCATCCGAAGAGGATATTTGAAGGTGTCAGGCGCGGCGTCGAACACGGCGGGAATAAGAGCGGCATTCCTACAGTGAACGGATGCATTGTTTTTGATGAGCGGTATCTTGGAAAACCTCTTGTATATTGCGGAACAGGCGGAATAATGCCCTCAATGATCAATGGAAAGCCCTCCCATATTAAGGAGGTCCATAACGGAGACCTCATAGTGATGACCGGGGGACGCATAGGGAAAGACGGCATCCACGGCGCAACATTCTCATCGCTTCAACTTGATGAGGATTCGCCCGTTACCGCCGTGCAGATAGGTGATCCTATAACCCAGAAGAAGATGCTGGATTTCCTGCTTGAGGCACGCGATAAGGGATTATATGGGTCCATTACGGATAATGGCGCAGGCGGCCTCTCTTCTTCGGTAGGAGAGATGGCGCAGCTTTCAGGGGGATGCCTGATAGAGCTTGAAAAATGCCCCCTGAAATACCAGGGGCTTGACCCCTGGGAGATCCTTATTTCCGAGTCGCAGGAGAGAATGACGCTTGCTGTTTCTCCGGAAAAGATCACAGAATTCCTCTCTCTTGCACGAACAAGAGATGTTGAGGCAACAGTTATCGGTATGTTTACAGATTCAGGAAAATTCCATGTAAAATACGGGGAAATGAATGTAGCTTATCTTGACATGAAGTTCCTGCATAATGGTCTTCCGACCATGAAATTGAGTGCACGATGGATGCAGCGAACGTTTGAAGAGCCAGTTCCCGGGATTGTAGACCTGACAGAGATATTAAAAAACCTTCTCTCCCGCCTTAATATCTGTTCAAAAGAATATGTTATCAGGCAGTATGATCATGAAGTCCAGGGGGGCTCTGTTATAAAACCACTAACAGGAGACGGCCCAAGTGATGCTGCGGTCATCCGTCCGCTGCTTGATAGTATGGAGGGTGTTGTAGTAGCAAACGGCATCTGCCCGAGATATGGCGATATCGATACTTACCACATGACATCCTGTGCAATTGATGAAGCCGTAAGGAACCACATTGCGGTGGGCGGCTCTTTTGAGCATCTTGCCGGCCTTGATAACTTTTGCTGGTGCGATCCTGTAAAATCTGAAAAAACACCCGACGGCGAGTATAAACTTGCACAGCTTGTAAGGGCGAACATGGCGCTGTATGATTATACAACAGCATACGGTGTTCCCTGTATTTCCGGAAAGGACAGCATGAAGAACGATTACCAGATAGGGGGCAGGAAGATATCCATTCCTCCCACGGTTCTTTTTTCGACAATTGGTAAAATCGAAGATGTGCGAAAAGCTGTGACAATGGACGTTAAGAAACCGGATGATAGGGTGTATGTTCTGGGTATGACAAGAGATGAACTTGGGGCCTCTGAATATTTTGCCTCTCTCGGATATATCGGTAACGATGTGCCCAGAGTGAATGCCGGTTCTGCAAGAAAATTATATATCGCTCTTGAAAAAGCCATCCGTGAAGGCGTTGTAGCCTCCTGTCATGACTGTTCTGACGGCGGTCTTGCCGTGGCGTTAGCTGAAAGCGCATTTTCTGGCGACCTTGGTATGACCATCGAACTTACAAAAGTCCCTGTTGAGAACATCAAACGTGCAGATACGATATTGTTCTCGGAATCCCAGAGCCGTTTTGTGGTGACCGTAGCGCCTGAAAATGTTTTGAAATTCGAGGCGCTCATGAAAGGAAACGTGTTTGCCGATGTGGGAGCGGTTACGCCGCAGCTAAATTTTACCGTGATGGACGGAGAGAAAGCGGTGTTGAGTGCAGGGATAGATGTGCTAAAGGATGCATGGCAGAAGACGTTAAGGTGGTAATTCCCCACAACATTAAATATACGGCGTAAATTATGCTCTTTGAACATTTCATCTATTCTACGGCAATAGCGATCGTTGCAGGCATGATTTATTTCAAAAAGTCAGACCATGACTACTCCCTGATCATCATAGCCAGTGCTTTAGCTCCGGATCTTGATATATTTGCAGGATATATATTTAAACAATTTGATATTGGTGTGCTTATCAATGGCACTCCTTTAAAACATGGTGATTTTCATAATATTGCAGTCCTGCTTATTTTTGCGGGATTTGTCGGGTTACTATTGAGACCGATAGGAATGAAGTTCAAAGATTCATTCATATTCGCCGGAATCGGGTTTGGTGCCCATATCTTTGAGGATGTGCTGGTTTACAATCCGGGGTATGCATTTTTATGGCCGTTGTCAGGGCATGTTTTTGGTATCGGGATAGTTGATTATAAACCCGACTGGTATGGGATAGCAAATACCGAAGTGCTTATTGCGGGCGTAATTGCGGTGGTCCTGTGCGGGACTATCAGGATGCTATATGAAGGGAATGATGGGTTAAAGAGGATTGGAAAAGCATTTGCTGTAACATTGGTATTTTCAGTTCTGGTAATTCCTGCGATCTGGCTTTACGATGGTAATTTGAGAGAAGAAGTTAGTGCAGGCAACATTGTAGAAAATTGGAAGTTTACCCGGAACACATTCTGGGACTCCACAATTTCTCATAATGGCAGCCATTCGGCCAGGATAGAACTGTTCGGAAATAAAAGCATGAAATCCGGTGTATGGAGAAGCAACAAAATTCCTGTGAATCCGGATACAAACTATACTTTTTCTTCATGGGGTAAGATAGAAGCTGCGGGAGGTAATAATTCACCTGCCGTTCGAGTGGCAGAATTGGATGTTAACGGTAAGTGGATAGAACAGATAAATTTAGTTTTCGGTGAAGGGACACGTAACTGGACGCAAAAAAAGACCGTATTCAAAACGAGCAGTAATGCAGGCTGGGTTTATATATATGGGAATATATGGAAAGGCTACGGCACTTTCTGGTTTGATGATGTGGAGCTATCAGAAGAGGGAACCGATGAAAATATTGTTCCAAATAACGGATTTGAATCAGGAATTAAATATATCATCAATTTTGGTAATAGAAGCAATTGATTTTTTTAATAAATATTAATTCCCGACACCATTAAATACATGATGTAATTATATACATACAATATGGAAAACGCATCCGTAACAGCTCGCTTGACAGGCAAAGAGATCAAGAAAATAGACTCTCTGGTCGCAGCAGGTCTATATACTACGCGTTCTGATTTCATGCGGCATGCTGCTTTACATTTACTTCGAGAGGAAGCGCCTGAGATTCCCGAACTTTTCCTGAGATTGCAGGAACAGGCAGATAAGAAACAAATTACAAAAGAAAAAATATTAAAGGATATCCGCACAGTTCGCCAGGGCCTCTACAGGGAGACCTTCGGTGATGATTAAGCTCTTCCTGGATACAAATATCCTGCTTAGTTCATTGATCGCAGATAGAAAAGCGCATATCTCCTGCCTCTCTATTTTGCTCCAGAATAATTATCAGCTTGTTACAAATGAATATGTTCTTAAGGAAGTCAGGAAGGTCCTTGAGGGAATTTATTCATACGATCAGGAAGATATTAATCGATTTATTGAATTTATCAGGGCTAAAATGGAAATCGTCAAGACGCCGTCAAAAGAAGAAATAAAGAAAATCAATTCAAACGACAAATCAGACAGACCCATAATATCTTCCGCACAAAAACATCGATGCATTTTGATTACCGATGATATGCCAACAAGGAATAATGCAGGAAAATATGTTTTAGCACTTGAGTCAGTTGAAGCAATTGATCTTTTCAATATCCGGCTGGCAAAGGAACCTTTTAAATAAACAGGAAAATCCTGTTCTGGGGAATTAAATCTGATTTTCTTGAATAATATCAATTCAACTTTATCCCTGTCACACTTGAAATATTATTCTCCTGCATCGCAACCCCTATGGTGCGCCTGGCCGCTTCAATCATAGGCTTACGCAGCGACACCACGATGAACTGTGCGTTTGCTGCGGATTTCTGGATGCGCCTTGCTACCCTGTCCGCGTTCACACCATCAAGGAACATATCGATCTCATCAAATGCATAGAAAGGCGCTGGCCTGTACTGCTGTATAGCAAATAGGAGCGATAATGCGGTCAGGCTCTTCTCGCCTCCCGACATGGCTTCAAGGCGCTGTAAAGTCTTTTCTGATGGCTGGGCTTTAATGGTCATTCCTCCTGTGAATGGCTCATCCGGTCTTTCAAGAAACAGCGAGCCCGTCCCTTCTGATAATTCTGCAAAGACATGCTTGAATTGCTCGTTAACGCCGTTAAAAGTCTCCATGAATGATTCTTTTTTAAGTTCTTCATATTTCTTAATGCGAAGCAACAGCTCTTCCCTCTCATTGAACAGTACGTCACGACGTGATTTAAGATCTTTTTGCCTGTTTTCGACCTCGTTATATTCATCAATAGCTCTCATGTTCACAGGCTCAAGTTTCTCCATTGCTCTTGTAAGTGCCTGTATCCTCTGGTTGATCGCTTCTGACGAGGGTATCTCTTCATTTATTTCGATACCCAGCCCTGCTATTTCATTATCAAGCTTGATTATCTGTTCTGTCAATGCATCTTTTGTGGAATATAACGCCTGCAAATTCCTGTCAATATCGATTTGCAGCCTCTGTGCATCCATAAGTCTGTCCTTCACGGATGACTGTTCTTTCTGGACCTTAACCCTTTTGTCCTGAAGCTCCAGGAGTTCCCCGCCCAATTCTTTTTCCCTTGAGTTCTTAAGGTTTAACTGGGATTGAAAAGATTTGATCTGCTCTTTCAAGCTATTGTTCTTCTCACGGTATTCTTCTTTCTTTTTATCAAGTTCAGAAAGCCGCTGCCTGGTCTCATCGATCCTGGCCTGGGCATATTTACGCTCCAGTGTCACTGCATTGATCCCGGCTTCAATATCCCGTATCCTGCTTTCAAGCCGCTGGATTTCTTCTTCTATCTGTGAAGCCCTGTTGTTAAGTTCGGGAACTTCGGAGCCTTTCAACAATACTTCGATCGAACCGATTTCTTCAAGTATCGTATTAATTGCGGTATCTTTTTGGCGTTTCTGTTCTTCGACATTATCCATGTCGTTCTTTATCTTTATTCGGGCAGCTTCTATCTCTTTGAGTTCTATGTTCCTTGTTTCGATTACTTCTGTCAAACGCGAGCCGCGCCCCTCAATTTCCGTTAATTGCATCTTTAGCCTTGTGATCTCATTATCAAAGCCCGCAGATTCGCTCTTTATCCCGGCAAGATGTTCTTCGAGATTTTCAAGTTTATTTATTGCGGATTTCCGCCTGCCTTCATATTCGGCCATTTGCTCCGCGATCTTTTTGATATTTTCTTCTTCACCGCTTGCAAATGATAACCTTGATTTGATTGAACCCCCTGTCATTGCTCCGCCTTTTTCCAGGAGTTCACCATCAAGCGTCACTAACCGTTTGTTTCCCATGAGCCGCCTTGCAGTTGTTAGATTTTCCGAAACAAGCGTATCCCGGAAGACATACCAGAATGCAGGGTCGAACTTCCTTTCAAAATTCACAAGATTAATAGCATAATCGATGATGCCTTCTTTTTCGACTTTTGACATCTTTTGCATTGAATCCATTTTGTTAAGCGGCAAGAATGTCACCCTGCCAAGCCGGCGTTCTTTCAAATAATTGATCGCCCTTGCTGCATCCTCATCGGAATCAACTACAACGGATTGCAGCCTTGCTCCTGCTGCTATCTCAAGGGCAACGGAATATTCCTTATCCACTTTTCCAAGTTCTGCTATCGTACCGTAAATGCCCGGCAATTCCTTGTTCTTTCGTGCGCTAAGAATCGCCTCCACAGGCCCGCTGTAATTTATCTCGGCAGCGGCCCTGATACGTGCCTCTGACTTTGCATATGCCTGCTGGAATGTCCGGAGTGTATTCTCGATATCGGAAATCACACTCTTTATCTGCACCCTGTTTTTCTCAAGATCGATCAGATCCCTCGAAAGCTCGCGTTTCTTTGCATTTATTTCTTCGATCCCTGACTTTGCGTTGCCAGCATCAAAGTCAGCCGACTTCATTTTGGATACGGCATCCTGTATCTCAAGCTCCCTATCCCTGCTTTCAGATGACTTCCTGCGTGCAGCATCAAGCAGTCGGTCTTCCTCACGCATCAGTTCATTTTTTTCGTTCTTCTGGGTCTCAAGACTGATCTTTGCCGCAGAAAGCCTATCACGCGTTTCTACGAACTTTGCATCCACTTCCGAGATCTTGCTCTTTAAGATCAGCAGCTGTGTATTTTTATCGTTTACCTCTCCTTTGATAGTTTCATTACGCTGGGTTTCTTCTTTCAGTTTTAAATCAAATTCCTTTATTTTACCCTGGACAGCATCCAGATCAAGGAAAGCTTTCCTTTTCTGGGAGTCGATATCATTGATCTCATTTTCTGCCAGTTCAATCGTACTGACGCATCTTGAGATCTCACCCCTTATGGATTCGATCTCTTTTCTAAGTGCCAGCTGTTCGCTCTCCCCTTTCTGGATAATCAAGGAATTTAAACTTGAAAGCTTTTCTTCTATATCAAGGAGTTCCTTTTTGCGCTCTTCAATCTGATTTATGACATCAATTTTTTTTGTCTCTTTATCCTGCAATTCCCCATTAAGCCTTTCAAGTTCCTTTTTTGCGTCCTTTTGCCTGGCAAGAAGAACATAACCTTCATATTTTCTTTTTTCATCGCGGAGGGACTTATACTTTAAAGCCTGGTCTCTTTCCTGCCTTAATTTATTCATCTGGTCATCGACTTCAGCAAGGATGATATCCACCCGTTCTATTCTTTCGCGGACAATATCCAGTTCGCTCAGAGCCTGGTCTTTTTTCTCATCGAACTCAGCAACACCAGCGATCTCATCTATTATTTTTCGCCTTTCGGTCTGGGTCATTTCGATTATGGCTGTTACATCGCCCTGCATGACTACATTATAACCTTCAGGCGTTATCTTGGCTTTTGAAAGGTAATTATGGATATCATTTAAGCTGACGGCTTTTTCATTAAAATAGTAGTAACTGTAATAACCGGACTCCGTACGTCTTACTTTTCGTGTTATGACTATCTCATCCGAATCCACAGGCATTTCCCTGTCAGTGTTATCAAAACGTATTGTGACCTGGGCAAAATCCCTTTTTATTTTAGTATCCCCATTGAAAATAAGGTCTGTAAGTTTCTCAGCGCGTAAAACCCTGGAATTTGACAGGCCAAGACAAAAAAGGATGCTATCGACTATGTTGGATTTACCACTTCCGTTTGGGCCGGAAATGGTTGTGAAATCGTCAAAGAAGGGTATTTTTACTTTTTTTCCGAAAGATTTGAAATTTTGAAGTTCTATCTCTTTAATATGCACTATTTACCTCTTTTCAAGGTCTCGCTTATTTCCACCCCTTCCATTATCTTTTCACTTTTCTTAGTTACTGGTTTTTTGAGTTGTTCTTTAAGTTGTTCTTTGATCTGTTCTTTTGATTTTTTATCCGCATCAATGGGCTTTTCATCTGCTTCAATTATGGCCTGTGGTTTCCTCTTTTCCTTTGTGACATAATTATCAGCTATGATGTATTGGGTTTTTGGCCTTTCCTTCTCTGGAGGTTTTGTCTCCTCTTTGCGTTTCATCTCTTCTTTTTGTTTGGCTTCCTGTCTTTGTCTTAACTCTTCTTTTGGTTTTAGGGGCTTTAATTCCTGGATTATAGATTTCTGGTCAAGAAGCTCTTTCATGACGCCATCATAGGCACTGTTAAGCTCGATCAGCCTGTGTTCCATCCTTTCCATACGGATCTCGCAATTGCGCAGTGTATCGGTCTCGGTTTTCTTTTTCTCCATGACAGAATCCCTGAGAGATTTATTCATCTGGATTATCTCATTGATCTTTTCAGCAAATTTTGCCCTCATATCCTCAAGCGTAGATTCCCGCAGCTTTATCTTATCGGAAAAACGTTTTTCCATTTCAATAAGAATGGATTCCCGTAATGATTCTTGCAGTGATTCTTGCATTTGTGTAAACTCTTTATCCCTGGCAGCTAGTTTTTGCTCAAGCCTCTCTATTATAATATCCCTTTCAGTGCTCATGCATATCCCTCGTTCTTTTTAACGTTTAAAATAGTCAAATAGATTTTCGTAAATCCTGACTCTTGGCATTATAAACATACTTTTAAGTTAAATAATTTATGGAGATAATCGCTTTCTGTCACGCGGGAATAATACAACCTCGCGTATATTTTCTATTTCAAGCATTGTCATTAACAGGCGTTCTGCTCCCAATCCCCATCCGGAATGGGGGGGCATGCCGTATTTAAAGGCCTTGAGATAGAAATCAAAACCATCGGCATTCAATCCCTGGGCAGTTATCCTTTCCCTTAGCAATTCATGATTATGAACGCGCTGAGCCCCTGAGGATAATTCCATGCGCGGATGCATCATATCAAACGCCCTACACAGATCGGGTTTATCTTCATACGGCAGGGCATAGAATGGTTTTATCTTAGAGGGCCAGTCAGTGATGAAATAATGCTCGGCGATAGTTTTCCCGATAGAATGTTCGGACTCGGTAGAAAGGTCATCACCCCATTCTATTTGTTCGCCGTTATCGTTTGCGATCTTTATGGCTTCATCATAGGTTATGCGCTTGAATGGGAGCCGTGGGATTTTTATTTCAACTCCAAGGTTTTTCAAATAGATCTGGCCATTTTGAGCAACATACGCATAAACATAATGTACGAGATTCTCAAGTATTACCATTACATCTTCGTTGTCAACGAAGCTGGCTTCAATATCAATAGATGTAGCTTCGTTAAGATGTTTTCTTGTATCATGTTCCTCTGCCCTGAAGATGGGGCCGATTTCATATACGCGGTCAAGCCCTCCCGACATCATAAGCTGCTTGAATAATTGCGGGCTCTGGTTAAGAAAAGCCTCGCGCTCAAAATACGTGATCGGAAAAAGTGCGGTTCCACCTTCTGTGGCTGTGGCTACCACTTTTGGAGTTGTGATCTCAATAAAACCTTCCCTCTCAAGGAATTCCCGAATACTTTTCAGAACGAGGTGGCGGATCCTGAAAATAGATGTTGTCCTGAGACGGCGAACGTCCATGAACCGCACATCGAGCCTTGTATCAAGGTCTGCATCCACCTTGCCTGTTGTATCCATTGGCAGTGGGGATTCGGCTTTTCCAGGCACAGTAATAGATGTCGGGACAAGTTCATACCCGTTTGGCGCTTTTGCTTCCTTCTTGACAGTTCCCGTAACCGATACAACCGATTCACGGCTGATGTTCTTGACTGTCTCAAGCACGTTCTTGTCTATGGCTTTCTTAAAAAGCGTGACCTGGATAAGTCCTTCCCTGTCCCTGACTACAAGGAACATGATCCCGCCAAGGTCGCGTATCTCATGAGCCCATCCGCAAACAGTGACGCTGCTGCTGTTCATTTCCGGGGTTATCTGGTTTGAGTAATGAGTTCTTATCATCGGTATCAGGGGTCTTTAACGAGCAGGAGGATTATTAATATATCGGGGACCAGAACATTTTTATTTCCAAACACATTCTGGGATATCTATGAAAGTCCTTTTAATCGGAGGCGGAGGACGGGAACACGCCATCGCAGAGACCATCGCCCGATCTAAGAATAATCCGCAGCTTTTTGTCGCTATGAGCAAAAAAAATCCCGGAATTGCACGTTTATGTAAAGATTTCCTGCTTATAAAAGAAACAGACCCGGAAGTTGTAGATTTTGCAGTAGAAAATAACATTGAGCTTGCTATTATCGGTCCGGAATCTCCTCTTGCTGCCGGTATTCCTGATATGCTCTTGAGCGCCGGGATCCCGGCAGTCGGGCCTCGTCGGTTTGCAGCAAAGATAGAATTTGATAAGGCATGGACACGGGATTTCATGAAAAAATACGGAATTCCAGGATGTCCGGTTTTTAAAGTGTTCAGGAAGGGGCAAAACGGCACAGACGAATTCATAGATGAGCTTGGTGATGTCGTGATAAAACCAGCGGGTCTCACAGGCGGGAAAGGCGTCAGGGTCATGGGAGACCATTTTGGGATAGAAGGTGCAAAGGCCTATGCAAAGGAAATACTGAAAAGTGACGATGTTGTGATCGAAGAGCGATTGATCGGTGAAGAGTTCACAGTGCAGGCGTTCGTGGATGGGAAAAACCTGGCATTTGCGCCATCTGTTCAGGACCATAAGCGAGCTTATGAAGGCGATAAAGGACCCAATACCGGCGGCATGGGATCATATAGCGATTCAAAAGATATTTTACCATTCATGAAAGAATCGGATTACAATGACGCCAAAAAAATAATGGATGATACTGTAAGGGTGATAAAAGAAGAGACCGGTATTGCATATCAGGGAATCCTTTACGGACAGTTCATGGCGACCGCAAAAGGTATAGCGGTCATAGAATTCAATTCTCGTTTCGGAGACCCGGAAGCAATGAATATTCTGCCTCTTCTTGAAAATGATTTTCTTGATGTCTGCTCGAACATTGTGAACGGGACGCTTGATAAGATCAATGTGAAATTTAAAAAACAGGCGACTGTATGCAAGTATGCGGTCCCGGCCGGTTATCCCGATGACCCCGTAAAAGATTCTATTGTTGAAATAGGAGATATGAAGGAATCTCTTCTTTTCTATTCAAGCGTATATGAAAAGGATAATAAGATATATACAACAGGTTCAAGGGCTCTTGCTGTCCTTGGAATTGCAGATACCATCAGGGATGCGGAAAAGAAAGCTCAGAACGGCCTTGCATGTTTAAAAGGAGCGCTGCACAGCAGGCGCGATATCGGTACGGATGAACTTATCAGGAAGAGAATACAGCATATGAAAGAATTAAGGGCTGACCGGGCATATACACTATAACTATGGATAACGATACTACAACTAAACAAGCGGAAAAAAAACAGGAAAAGGATAAATCACTGGATAATCTTGAGCGTATGCTTGAAAAATTGCCTGAGAACGCAAGGAAACCCATCCTTGATCTGATAAACAAGAGAAAAGTTGAACTTGGACTTTTAAAATCGGAATTAAAGCCTGCAGGTTATATATTGAAAAAAGCAAAATCAAAACCAAAGCCTAAACCTCAGACTAAAGAAAGCATGGAATCACTTCGAAAAATTGCCGAAAATATTGGCAGGGTTAAAGAAATAAAAGAAACAGATTATCATGATATTGATGTCAAAGATGAACCACTTAAAAAAGAGAAAAAAACTCTGGAAGAGGTTGATTCATATAAATATTGAGCATTTCATTTAATAAACAATCTTATGAATAAAACCCCCATTCCCCAACCTGCTAACACTATCTCCCCGGCCATTTTTGTAAAACATCTTATCGTTTTACTATATTCTTATGAACTTAGTAGCATTGATAAATAGTATAGTGTGAAAAAAGTAGCACTAATCTTTTTTTACTGCTTTTCACCACGTATCGTTATCACTGTTTGTCTGATAGGCAGGACCTTCCCTGATTTTCCTACGGCTTCCTCAACAATTCTTTGCAGTCCGAAGCAGCATGGGACTTCCATATTAACAAGTGTTATATTTTTAATGTTGTTTTTCTTGATGAGCTCTGTCAGTTTCTCTATATAATAATCCGCATCATCAAGCTTCGGACATCCGATTATCAAAGACCTCCCCTTGAGGAAGTCAGAATGGAAATTTGGATATGCGAAGGGTACGCAGTCAGCCGCAACAAGAAGTTCTGAGTCTTTAAAATACGATGCTTCAGGAGATACAAGCATCAGCTGTACTGGCCACTGTCTCAGTTCGCCGCTCTGTCGCCCCTGGGCACCCGAAACCTTTTTCTCATCTCTTAAGCCCATTGCCATGCTTCCCGGACAGCCGCATGGAATATCTTTTTGAGTTTTTTTCTCAACAATTTTACTCTCAGTCTTGAGATTCTTTTTTACTGCTTCTTCGTCAAATTCCGGAGCGTCCCTTTTTGTTATAGTGATCGCATCCTGCGGACAGTGTCCCAGGCAGGCTCCGAGACCATCACAGAACCTGTCATCAACCAGTTTCGCTTTTCCGTTGATCAGTTTTATTGCACCTTCTGCGCAATTGGGGATACACATACCGCAGCCGTTACATTTTTCTTCATCTATTAAAACAATATCTCTCTTCATATATTATCATATTATAAATGATTTTATAACTTATAAGGATTTTGGTTATAATTAATTAGGTTTTTTTTGAATTTTCCAGTAAATAATAGAAAACTATTTAATAATTTATGTACGTACAGGGATATATGAAAGAATTCCTTGACCTTGACAAAAGAGACAGAGAAATATTATCCCTTCTTGAAAAATACCCTGAAATGTCCCAGAGTGAAATGGCAGAAAAACTCAAGATCTCCCAGCCCTCAATTAGCGCAAGGATCTACAAATTAAAACAAAAAGGCGCTCTATCCCATGTTGTGGGAATGAATCTGAAAAAGGTAAGCCTATATATGGCAAAAGTTGATGTGATTGCAAATAACACTTCTTCTGTTCTTGATATTTTCAAAAACTGCCCGTATTTTCTAAATGGTCTGATAGTTTCAGGAAAACACAATTTATGTCTTTTCTTCGTGGGAGAGGACATAGCCACCCTGGAGGCGATAGTGGATGGGCACCTCAGGAGCAATCCCCTCGTCAGGGCCGCCGAGGTCAGTATCGTGATAGCAACGATGAAAGACCTGGTTATGCCCATAAAAATGAATTTTGATTTCAGTGATACCCCTCCATGCGGTAACGGATGCAGCTGCAAGGATTGCGCGCACCATATTTCGAACCGGTGCCTTGGCTGTCCTGTGACCAACAGCTATAACGGGAAGATATGGAAATGAGATAATATGATTTCACATATCTATGGTGAGATTGCACAGTACGGCGAAGGATTTGTGGTTATTGATGTTGCCGGTATTGGATACCAGGTAAATGTGACCAAGCCGGTATTGTATGAAATTACTGGCAGGAAAGAAAAAGTAAAGCTTCACACTTACCTTAATGTCAGGGAAGATGCGCTCACATTATATGGTTTTATTAACCAGAGCGAACTTGAGATGTTCAAGTTACTGATCAGTGTAACAAGAGTAGGGCCTCAGATCGCCATGAACATCCTTTCCCAGATAAAGATCGAAGAGCTTGCAGCTGCAATAATACATGAGGATGAGAAAGTCCTGACCCGGATTTCCGGGGTTGGCGCAAAAAACGCCAAACGCCTGATAATGGAATTGAAAGATAAAATGACAAAGAAAATGGAAGGGTCTGCGCTTCCAATCACGAGCAACGTCAATTACGATGCAGTTAACGCTCTTGTTTCGCTTGGATTTCCGAGACAGGATGCGCAGAGGGCCGTGGAGGCAGTTTCCGGAGGGGAACAGAAGATTGAAGCGATAATCAAGGCAGCGCTTTTGAAATTGAAGGAATGAAATAAATATTATGGAAGAGAGCATATACGGGGAAAACACAATGATGAGCCAAAATCGTGGAAGAAAGTGAAAGGTCGTTTTTTGAAGAAATCACACCCCTTGGATTTAAAAAGCTTTGCAATAAAGATGTTATCACAAAAAGAAATCCGTATCTCAAATCTTAAAAAAACGCTCATTAGAGCCCTGGAAATAGATGAAAAAAAGCTTGCAGGCACAATAAAAGCAACAGGCTTTGAATGCAAGAAATGCGCCCAGTGCTGCATGGCTGAATATGGCGATAATACTGTGATAGTTTTTCCATCGGAAATTAGAAGGATATGTGAAAAAAATGCACTTTTGCGTGATGATTTTGTAACACCGGCGCCTTCAGAGGACAGGGACACAAAAGGAAATATCCATACATTTGAATGGATCTTAAAGAAAAATGACGATTGCATTTTCCTGAGAAATAGCCTGTGTGAAATGTATGAATGCAGGCCGTATATTTGCAGTACATATCCGTTTTATCTGCTCGACGGGAAGCTTGAGGTGTCGGAGTGCACAGGAATCGGAGGGAATATCAGCATCGAGGAAAGTCTGAATCTTGCATCGCTTCTTAAAGAAAGATATATCACAGAAATAAAAGAGGCCATAGCACTTATTGAAAGGTTCAATGGATTTATTCCGGGCGGCAGCGGCAACGTATGCGTTCATGACAGCGAGGGTGGGCACTGGTTAAAAATAAACATCCTGACATTACAATTATAAACATTAAACTAAATATGACATGATATGAAATTACTTGCGCTTTCTGACCTTCACGGGGATTATTCATATGTAAAATCCATCCTTGATAAGGCCGGGAATTTTGATGCTGTACTGATAGCAGGCGATATAACAGATTTCGGTCCTGATGAGAAGGCGCTTGAGCTGCTGGAAATGTTCAGGGTTCCTGTTCTTGCCGTGCCCGGAAATTGCGATAATCCTTCTCTTCTTAAAGTCCTGGATGAAAATGAGAATGCAATAAATCTTCACAATCATGCATATGAGATGGGAGGATTGACATTTATCGGGCTTGGCGGCTCAAACCCGACTCCTTTTAATACACCCTTTGAACTCTCGGAAAAAAAGATAGGTGAATATACCGGAATATTATTGGGCAGGTCAAAAGGAAGAATGGTTTTACTATCCCATGCCCCCCCGAAAAATACTCTGGACAAATTACCACACGGGAACGTGGGCAGTGAAGCTATTGCCAGATACCTGGCAAGATTTGACCTTATCGTTTGCGGGCATATCCATGAAGCGCGGGGTATGGTCCGCGTTAATGGCACTTATGTAATAAATCCTGGCATGGCATTAAAAGGACAGGGAGCAATAATTACTATCGATGATAATATAAATACAGAATTTATTGATGCATAATGATAAAAATAGCGATCTCAGGTAAAGGCGGGGTGGGAAAGACCACACTTTCAGGTACACTGGCGCGGCTTTTTGCAAGAAGAGGGTACGATGTCCTGGCAATAGATGCCGACCCCAGCATGAACCTTGCATCCGCTCTTGGAATAAAGAATCCGCCAAGACCTCTCACCGAATATAAAGAGCTGATCGATGAAAGAGCGGGCGGTCCTTCAGGAGTTTTCAAGCTGAACCCCAAAGTGGATGATATCATCGATAAATTCGGGGTTACAGGGCCTGATAATGTGAAATTGCTGGTAATGGGTACTGTTGAAAGAGGCGGCAGCGGATGCATGTGTCCCGCAAGCTCTTTTCTTAAAGCCCTAATGCGCCATGTGATCCTTAAATTGAACAGCGTAGTGATACTTGATATGGAAGCAGGGATTGAACACCTGGGACGCGGCACAACAAAAGGAATAGATTATATGATTATTGTCGTTGAGCCCGGCGCACGGTCAATCGAAACTGCGGGAAGGGTTGGAGAACTGGGGCGGCAGATCGGGATAGACAAATTCGGCGTGATCATAAATAAAGCGGGCGATGAAGTAAAGGAAATCGAAGATAAGCTTAAAGGATATGGTTTGCCGGTTATCGGAACGATACCATTTGATAACGACCTGGTCAGGGCTGACCTGAATAACATTTCACCGATCGAAGGGGGCGGTGCGGCAATTTCTTCGATAGTGGCTATCTTTGAAAAATTATCAAATAAAATGGAGTGAAGAGTATAAAAAAACTTGAACGGATCCCCAGCGCATGCAAATCACTGGATGAGATGCTGGGAGGCGGATTTGAAACCGGGATTGTCACACAGATATACGGGGGGTCAGGCACAGGAAAGACCAATATCTGCATACAGCTTACAGTGGAATGTGTCAAGAACTCAAAGAAAGTGATTTACATAGATACGGAAGGCTTATCAGCAGAACGGTTCAAACAGATCGCGGGTGAGGACGCAAAAAAAATCGCAGCTGAAATAATAATATATGAGCCTGTAAGCTTTGAACAGCAATATTCGGCAATTACCGATATCGAGAAGGTTATGAGTGAAAAAATCGGTTTAATAATACTTGACTCTGCGACGCTTTTTTACAGGCTGGGTCTTGCGCCGGATGATTCGGGGGAAGAGAATGTTGCAATAAGGCGCGAACTTGTAAACCAGATAGGAATACTTCACGGGATTGCAAGGAAGTATGGGCTGGCGGTAGTGATAACAAACCAGGTTTACAAAGATGTTGCAACAGGAGAACTATGTCCTGTCGGAGGGAATGCATTTGAGCATCTTTCAAAGACCATTATATTATTAGAAAAGACCGGACCTTCAAAACGAAGAGCAACGCTGCGAAAACACAGGTCAATAGGTGAAGGTGCATCCTGTGAATTTATGTTGACCGATAAAGGTGTGGAATAATAATCAGGAAAATAAAGTAGGAGAGGTTAAAATCATCTTTACAATGTCCCTGTGATCTTCCTTGAGCGAATAACAGCGATGCTCCCTTTTCAGATAAATACGCAAGATACCGAGCCTTGTATGCATCTGTCCAACCATGGCGGATACACCTCTGTAATTAACTTCAAAGCCCTGCATCTTAAGATAATCATAAACTTCACAGGTGGTATAATTCCTGGTCTGCAAAAACAGGTTTAGAAGACTTTTCCTTATGCCTATCTTATCCCTTACGAGAAACTTTAGCAGCCTGGTCCTCACATTTTCTTCCACTTTATTGATCGTAAAATCACCCTGAATATTATTGTATGGATGGTTTCTTAAACTTGCTGGTTCAATCCTGAAAAACCAAAATTATGGTTTTATCTTTATTTTTTCCCCTTTAAGTGTTTTATAAATTTTCAGGGAAAAATCTTTGATTTTAAACATTAATGTCTTTGGCTGGTCTCCACTAACAGGCACCGGTTCTTTTACCACCGGTTCTTTTACCACCGGTCCTTTTATCACCGGTTCCCTTAAAAGATACCATGTCAGGACTTCGGCATATGATACAATCCCGATAAAAGCAGACCATATGAGAAGCAGGATATGAAGATTGGATATCTGTATCCCGGAATATGAAAATTGTACTATTGAAAAAAATTCCACGGCCTGATCGGCAAGGATATAAACAAAGATCAGAGGAATAAGTATCATTATAAAAGCGCAGAGTAAAGGAGATACATAGATCAGAATTCCAAGAATAATCAGCGAATATATAAAAAAAAGCACTATTGACAAAATTTCCATTATTTCAACCTCGTTCTAGTTTTTGTTATTAAATAAGCTATGAGTGCTATACTTGAGATTATCCCGGAAATCACAATAAATGATGATACCATAAATATCATTATTTCATAATGACCTGCTTTATTAGTTGTTGTATCAACTTTATCGGGTCCGGATTTTTTATAGTTTGTTGCCGTGTTTGATTGTGCCTGCCTGACAACCCCCCGGATATCACGGTACGTTGCATTTGCTGCCGGAAGAACGATAGCGGTACCTTTAAATGAATATCTGAAATTTGCGCTCATCCCGGCATCCACAAAACCTGACCATGTCGGTGAGCCGTTATTCACCGGAAAACCATTAGGTATTATATCATTCACATTCACAAAAGCAGGCCTGTCACCGATATTTTTTATTTCTAATTCGACATCTGTCAGAACTTCGTTGTTAGAAGCCGTCTTGACCATGCGAATATATGGCATATGAACCGTAGTCTTTACTTCCTTTGATATGCTTTTCTCATTGTCCCATTGCGCTGTAGCAGTAGTAAGCCGATATATACCCGGTTTCAAGGGGGATATATAGTACGATATGTTTGTTGACTTCTTTGGTTCCAGTTCAATATTCCAGTCCATCTGGTTTGCGTTTGTTTCATCTACAGTATCATAGATGTATACGGATGTCTTTTTTGATCCGGCATTATATATGAACAATTCTACCGGTATTTTTTCATCATCAGTTTCTTCAGGGACGCGTTTTATGATATATATATACGGAGCAATGGATATTTTCTTATTTACGGAAATCAAGTAGGGGTTATTATAGTAATCGCGTACTTCTATTATCCCATTAATGGTAATAGTTGAATTCGGAGGCAGCTTGTTAATTTGAGATCTGAAGGATGCCGTGTTATTTATGCCGGTTGCTGTAAGAACACTCGGCTGGAATATTATGGAATTTTTGCTATCAATACTTACGCCTGCTATGTTGAGAGGTTCATCAGTCGTAATATTTATTAATATGGAAATGTTTTCATCCGGAAAATACTCGTCCTTATCAGTAATAAGCTCTGCTTTGACCGCTGGGACATTAAATTTGAAAAACTCAATGTCTATAAGGCCAGTCCTGTTTATTTCCCTGACGAGTATCCGGATGTTATCATAATTTTTAAAATCATTCTTTGTGAAAACATCCGTATTAACGGTGTTTTTATTTGATATCGTCAAATTTACCGAGTCTTTACCAATAGCTTCGATTCCTATTGAATAATTTTCAAATGAATATGTATCTCCCCATTTCAAGGTAGTTCTTGCCAGAGGAGCCCAGATGTCTTTATCTTCCATTTTGCTAAAAGCGATCCATAAATAGTCTTCTTTTATACCTAAAACAGTTATGACGACATCACCATATTTTTTAAATTCATTTACTTCAAATTTTTTTGTTTCTATAAGCACCTTATCCCTGTATACCATCATTGAAGCTGTTGTGGTATTCATATCCACAACTTTCACGATAAAATTCTCAAAATTTATAGATTCATTTGATTTAATAAAACCTGAGTATTTTGCAACCAATATTTTATCAGTTGCATCAGGATCAATTGCGCCAAGAGATGAAACAGGAAGAAAACATATTATTATGAAACATATTACAATTTTTATGTTCATTATACTTTAAATTGAATTCAATTGGTTTAAACTTTTCTTTATTTAAATAGAAATTGTTTCATCATTATGAGGGGCAAATGATCGGACGCCAAGTTCTTCCTGTACCCATTGTGCGAAACCTTCGGTGTTTTCGCCATGTACTGCGATGACGGTTTCAGTGCCGTTTTCACAGAATGTCTTTACAACATCTTTTAATTGCGCATCCCCGCAATGCGCTGAAAAATCATACAGCTCAAGCCTGCAGTTAAGTTTGATCGTGCGTTTTCCATTTTCTATATAACGGCTTTCAAGCGCCTTTCTCCCGTTCGTATCTTCGGCCTGGTAACCGGTAAGATGGATCTTGGATTTCGGGTCATTGAAAATTTCATCGATATAATATAATACAGGGCCTCCGTTTAGCATTCCGGCGCTTGTCACGATTATGGAAGGTTCATTTATTATAGCTTCCCTGTCCTGCCGTTCAATGATATTTGCGCTGGTGAATGCATTTTCAAGTTTCTTTATATCATTTACATATTCAGGAGACCTTTTTATCAGGTTAAACACATCGACTCCCATACCGTCAACATATGCAGGAAGCCCGTGCTTTTTCAAGATCAGCATCATCTCCTGCGTCCTCCCTATGCTAAAAGCAGGGATTATAGCTCTACCTCCGCTTTCAATTGTCTCCTTTACCGATTCTATAAACCGTTCCTCAAGTATTTTCCTGGGGGTATGCTGCTTCCCGAAATATGTGCTTTCAATAAGGAGTATATCACTTTCGGGCAGCCCGGTATCCGCACCCTTCTGGAGCTCTGTCCTGATGGTGTTCATGTCCCCTGTATAAAACAGGGATTGTTTATTTTTTTCAAGATGCACCATTGAAGAACCCGGAATATGGCCTGCATCGTAAAAACATACCGAATAACTATTGGTGTTGAATTTTTTCCTGTATCCTGTGTATCTGACTTTTCGTTCGAATTCCTGGATCTCTTCATTATAATAAGGTATAACGTGACCTTTTCTTTCTGCGATCCTCAGGGTATCCCTTGCCAGCAGCGCTGACAATTTTGCGGTCGCAGATGTGCAATATACTTCAGGCTCAAGGTCCATGAGATTCGGGGCAAGTCCGCAATGGTCAAGGTGTCCATGAGAAATGATCATGGTTTTCGGACGAAGACCATTTGAAGGGTATGACGGAGGATCGGTGGGTTTTATCCCGTAATCAAGAAGAAGCTCTTCATTTAACAGAATAGCGGATCTTCCAACTTCTCCTGCACCCCCAAGGAATCGTATGTTAATGTTATCGCCTCAAATATATTCCTGTCACATTTGTGATTTAGATATAAAAAGCTTTATCTTTTAAACAAAGCCATCCGATAATTAGACCGGATAACAGGAAAATACTTATAATACTTTCCCGTGATTATCTATCTCCCCTTTCCTGATACGCGTGCTGGATATCGCAAGCCCGTCATCGGCAAGAACATAATCAACAACAACTATTTTTAACGGTTTCAGGTTTTTTTCACTGCGTATCCTGTTGATCTTATCTCCGACAGCATTCGTTTCCGGGGATACGACAAGATAATCGAAATCATCGGTTATTGTCGGGCCATAGGGATCATTAAGTTTTACGATTTTAGGGATAACGCCCTGATCGCAAATAAATTTCAATACTTCATCATAGCGCGACCTGTAATCATCTACTTGATGGATCTTGTTTTTGGCCATTTCATCTGACGTTAACCCTATTATCAGCTCACCATCTTTGCTCAATTCAACAGCTTTCATTAACAGGGCTTTATGTCCGTCATGCAAAGGATCAAAAGTCCCTCCAACGGCTACTATGGTCATGTACTCAGGATTGTAGAATTAAACGATAAGAGTATCTTTTAATATCTCTTATGAGATTTTAGGGGCAATGACAGAAGAGACAATACACTGGGCGGATGTTATAGCGGAAAATGTACTCTTGCATGGAAAAAAGCATACGGTAGCCTCAGGAATTACGCCATCGGGGCCAATCCACGTAGGGAACATGCGGGAAGTCGTCACTGCTGATACGGTTTACAAAGCGCTTGTGGATAAAGGGGCGGATGTCCGTCTTATCTATATCGCTGATACTTTTGATCCTCTTCGTAAAGTATATCCATTCCTTTCAAAGGATTACGAAGCTCATGTGGGAAAGCCGCTTTCGGAAATACCATGTCCCTGCGGGAGCCATAGCAGCTATTCGGAGCACTTCCTGCACCCCTTCATTCAGGCGCTGCATACTCTTGGGATAGAACCGCAGGTTTTCAGGGCCGATGTGCTTTATAAAGAGGGAAAATACATCGAAGCGATCAAGAAAGCTCTCATCAACAGGGATGCAATCGCACGGATATTGTCAGAAGTAGCAGGGCGCGAACTTGAACCGGATTGGAGCCCTTATAATGCAATATGCAGGGAATGCGGGCGGCTAAGTACTACGAAAGTAACAGGTTTTGGTGTAGAAAAAGAAACAATCGATTATGTGTGCAAATGCGGCTCGACAGGAACAGTTTCTATGAAAGGCGGAGGCAAACTTAACTGGCGCGTGGACTGGCCTGCGCGCTGGCCGATATTTGGCACGACTGTTGAACCTTTCGGTAAGGATCATGCGACAGCCGGGGGTTCTTACGACACCGGGAAGCGTATCGCACGCGAAATATATAACTACGAACCCCCATTCCCCATAGTATATGAGTGGATAATGTTAAAAGGCAAAGGTGCGATGCACTCATCCACAGGTCTTGCAATATCCATCAACGATATGCTTGAAATCGTGCCACCTGAGGTTTTGCGCTATCTTATAATCAGGCAAAAACCTGAAAAACACATCGAATTTGACCCCGGTCTTTCTTTCCTTAATCTTATTGATGAGTATGACCAGGTAGAAGGCGATAAGAGGGCATACCAGCTTTCAAGGACCCAGGGGACAAAACCTTCAAATATCCCATTCAGGCACATGGTCACTGCCGTACAGATAGCTCAAGACAGGGGATTTGATTATCTTCTTACGGTTCTGAAACGTACCGATTATGACGTATCAGATGTGGAGGGAATAAGGCAAAGAGCGAACAATGCAAGGAATTGGCTTCTTAAATATGCTCCCCTGTTCGTCAAGTTCAAAGTCCAGGAAAACATACCCCCACAGGTAAAAAGTTTCACAAAACAACAGAAGCTGGCACTTTTGATCCTTGCCGACAAGATGGAGCACGGAATGACGGGCCAGGAGATCCATGATAATTTATATAAAGTTGCTTCGGAAACAGGGCTTGACGGAAAACAGGTTTTTGAGACTGTATATCTGGCGCTTCTTGGCCTGAAATCCGGGCCCCGCGCAGGGCATTTCCTTTCATCCCTGGAGAAGGATTTCGTTGTGAAAAGATTCAAAGAGGCAAGCCTGTAACGTTCGACTTTGTTAGCATGATCATCATAATCCATTCATTCGCATGAACCCGAACAATACATTTAAGTACTATGTTAGATAACATATTGCGTGAGGATATAAGGATTATTAACATAAACGTGATAGTATTATGATTGCAAAAATAAAACGATTTGGCTTAATAAAATGTATAATACCCGTCCTTATTATCTTCTGGTTAATCAATGCATCTACAGCATTCGAACCGGGGAAACTACAATGGGATAATAATGGAGTATCCGATACCCTTAAGCGCAATGAGGTAATTTCATTAAATGAATATTCGGTAAAGGTTGTGGGCTTTAGTGCGCCAGTTGAGTCTGAGAAATATAAAGAGCGGCCAATTGAACCTGTCGAACCTTTTGTTAAATTAAATATTTCGAGGAATGGTAGTTTTATCGATTCCCCCGGTCTGGGGCAGGGAGATTCATATATATCACCGGACGGGGAATTTAAGGTTACGGCCGTGGAACTTCCTCTGGGTTCATCTAATCAATGGTTATATGAAAGTTACGCTCCCTGGGTTGAATTGGAATTAAGCACAAGAGGAAAACCTGATCTTGAATTGATTATAGATACCGCTGATGAATATCAATCTGCCCCAAATGCGGAGATAGCTGTAAAGGTCATATTGAAAAATACGGGAACCGCTGACCTTACAAATGTTAATGTGGATATAATGTCTCAAATTCCCGTATTAAGGGGTAATTTAAAGAATTATTATGAGTTCCTCAAGAAAGGAGGGGAGGTCAGCCAGACAATTACTTTTTCAATGCCGGTTGTTATGGAGTTGAAGAAACACGACATTTCAGTGAACGCAAGTGGAAATGATGTCAAAGACATTTCATATAAAGCGAACAAATCAAAAACGATCGTTATTGCTCCTCAACCCCAGCAAGCACCTTCTCTTAAGAAAAGTACGATCGATAAGATGTATTTAAAAGACCAGGTGATGGTTTCCCTTACTTTTAAGAACAATGCTAATTATGAGCTCAAAAACGTCAGCATTGTGGATTCCGTACCAAAAGGATTCAAGCAATTGAACAATAACTCTCTACATTGGGTCATTAATGTCCCTGCAAATGGAGAATGGTATTTCCGCTATCTTTTGAAGCCCATAGAAGCTAACGGCCAGGGTGTTTTGTTCCCTGCTGCAACTGCACAATTAAAGATCAAATCTGAATATTATATGATTCAGTCAAACAGGCCCGAGACTGTAATATACGGGCCAAAGATTGAACTCAGTAAACAGCCGGATGTTCCTGAAATCAATCCGGGTGATGTTGTGACCATTACGGTTGTTGCTGTAAATAGCGGAAGTACCCCTACAATGGTAACTATTAATGATACTTTGCCATCTGATGTTACACTTATAAGCGGCTCAACAAACCTTGAAGAGTATCTTGAAGCAAACCAGGAGACAAGTTTTAGTTATACTATCAGGTCAAATTCAGACGGACCGATAAGCCTGCCTCCTGCTACTGCAGAATATTTTGAATTGGGTTCAAAGGGTACTAAGACCAATACTATGAGCCAGGGGCTTCCAATCAGCATTAAACCGCCGCCAACCCCTGAGCCGACTGTTGATACTGAAATACCGGTTAATCCTACCGGGGAGGATAATATCCAGGAAGTTATTGAACCCGTGGTTGATGATGATATTACACAACCGCCTGAGCCGCATGAACCGCCTTTTATTCCGGAACCGGGGCCAGAACCTCTTTCTGTTGATTCTAACGCTATTTTAAACCTTATTGTGGGATGCGATAAAATTAGCGATATTGTTTCAGGAATTAACACCACATCTGAAGTTTGCAGCATTGTCGCAAATCAATAGGTTCTGGGACGAGGGATTCCTTCTATTTTTTTCTGTATCAGTCGTTTTAATTCCTCGACATTTCCTTTTTTTGCGCTTACAGGGATGATCTTATCCAGCCACTGCTTCCATGGAGGCGGCATGCCAAGCCTCTGTACTACCCCATCAAGTGCCAAGTCCCGGTCTGTCACTTTATCCATTTTGTTAGCAGCTACGACCACATGTATGTCCAGTTCATTGAAGAAATCAAAAAGCTCGACTTCCACGGGTATTTCATTTCTCCGGGTCCACCTGTCCACTATTTCTGCAAATGATGTAGTATTTACGACCATCACTGCAAGCAGGATATTGGAGGCATTATCTTCTATATAATGAACAATATTATCCTTTATTGCTTCCTGACCTTCTCTTGCTACTTTGCTCATGTACCCGAACCCCGGCATATCGGTAATTTGAACATTCTGATAAGGTATATGAAGGGGCCTTCTTGTTACGCCGGGAAGTTTTCCTACCGGGACTTTCTTTCCCGTGAGCGCCCTGATCAGGGTGGATTTACCCACATTTGATCGTCCCACAAAAATTATCTCTTTCATTGACAACTGCATTATCAAAGCCATATAAAAATGCTTTCTCATACCAATTGATAGAAATAAATCACTTTAAATATTATGGTGTTCAGTGTAACAGAAAAAATAATATACAACTCCAGACGGTTAGAGTTGACTTACAATTAAAAATTGATAGAAGGGATTTCCTTTATTTAAAGATATAAAAATTCTCGATACTACTCTCAGGGACGGAGAACAGACACCCGGAGTCTCACTCACCACAGAGAACAAGCTGTTAATAGCAAGAAAGATCGATAGCCTTGGTGTCGATATTATAGAAGCCGGTTCTGCGATCACTTCGGATGGTGAGCGGACTTCGATAAAAGAAATAGCGTCGGCAGGATTAAATGCCGAGATTTGCAGCTACTGCCGCATCCGAAAAGAAGATATTGATGCAGCCCTTGGGTGCGGTGTGGATTCTATTCATCTTGTTGTGCCTGTCTCTGACCTTCATATCCAGCAGAAATTGAAAAAAGACCGGGACTCCGTGCGAGAGCTTGCTGTTGAAATGACAGAATATGCAAAATCGCATGGATTGACCGTTGAATTAAGCGGGGAAGATGCATCAAGGGCAGATCTGGATTATCTCAAATCCGTTTATAATGCAGGGATTGATGCCGGAGCTGACAGGTTATGTTTTTGCGATACTGTCGGGATACTTCTTCCTGAAAAAACATATGAGATTTTCAGTGACCTTTCCCGGCTTCGTTCACCTATAAGTATTCACTGTCACAATGATTTCGGAATGGCTACAGCCAATACCGTTTCAGCACTTCGGGCAGGGGCGAATGAAGCGCATGTTACGATCAACGGCATTGGAGAGCGTGCAGGGAATACCTCACTTGAAGAAGTGGTCATGGTTATTTATTCATTATATAAGCATAAAACAAGTATAGATATAAAAGGTTTATACACGACCTCCCGTCTTGTGAGCAGGCTAAGCGGCATTCCGGTCGCACCCAATAAATCGATAGTGGGCGGAAATGCATTCACCCATGAAGCAGGTATCCATGTTCACGGGCTTCTTGCAAATACGGAGACATATGAACCAATAACACCCGAGCTTGTCGGACGGGAGCGAAAGATCGTGCTTGGGAAACATGCAGGCAGGAGTTCTGTAGTTCTTGCATTAAAAGAACTGGGAGTTCCGGCAAGTGAAAAGCAGATAGATGATATCGTTAGCCGGATGAAAGAACTCGGTGATAAAGGAAAACGCGTCACGGATGCGGATCTTCAGACCATAGCGGAGACCGTCCTTGGAATATACCAGGAAGCCAAGATCAAACTTGAAGAGCTTACGGTAGTTGCAGGTAATACGGTGATGCCTACTGCTTCTGTCAGATTGAAGGTCAACGGGAATCATGTAGTTGAAGCAGGAGTGGGAACAGGACCCGTGGATGCAGCCATTAACGCATTGAAAAAAGCCCTATCGGGTGTTGCAGATATACATCTTGATGAATATCATGTTGATGCCATAACAGGCGGTACTGATGCCCTTGTTGAAGTCTGGGTAAAGCTCAGCAAAGGCGAAAAGACCATAACGGCAAGAGGCGCAAGAACAGATATCATAATGGCCTCAGTGGAGGCGGTCCTTGAAGGCATTAACAGGCTAATACAGCAAGAAAAAAAATAGCAGTGGTTAGAAATATTTATAAAATATCAGTCAGTGTTAAAGGTGGATGAAAATGACCAAACCGAAAATGTCCGGTGCCCGGGCAGTAATTGAATCGCTCTACCGCGAAAATGTCGAAGTTATCTTTGGATACCCAGGGGGAACCGTACTGCCCCTGTATGATGAACTGTACGATGCAAATATAAGACATATACTTGTAAGGCATGAGCAGGCTGCAGCGCATGCTGCGGATGGCTATGCAAGGGTTACAGGTAAAGCAGGCGTATGTCTTGCCACATCAGGACCCGGTGCTACAAACCTTGTTACAGGTATTGCAACAGCATACATGGACTCTGTGCCCATGATAGCAATAACAGGCCAGGTACCGCGATCGCTTATCGGTTATGACGCTTTCCAGGAAGCTAACATTACAGGCATAACGCTTCCGATCACAAAACACAATTATCTTGTACAGGATACAAAAGACATTCCCAATATTTTTAAGGAGGCTTTCTATATTGCCCAGACCGGCAGACAGGGACCGGTCCTGATAGATATACCCAAGGATGCCCAGATCGAGGTCATAGACTTTGAATATCCTCAAGAAGTGAAATTGCGCGGATATAAACCGACATATACAGGGAACGAACAGCAGATAAAAAAAGCTGCATCCCTTATCATGAAATCTGAAAAACCCATATTTTATGTCGGCGGAGGTATAATTTTCTCAAATGCAACAGAAGAATTGAGAACTCTTGCTGAAACAATAATGGCGCCTGTTACTACGACTCTCATGGGAATGAGCGCTTTTCCGACAGCTCATCCATTGTCTGTCGGGATGCTGGGAATGCACGGTACAAGGTATGCAAATTATGCTATCCAGGAATCCGATCTGATAATCGCAATTGGTGTACGCTTTGATGATCGTGTGACAGGTAAGATCTCGGCTTTTGCCCCGAATGCCAGGATAATCCATATTGATATAGACCCGGCTGAGATAAGTAAGAATGTCCGCGTAGATATCCCGATAGTCGGGGATGCAAAAAATATCCTGAAAAGCCTTATTAAATATGTAAAAATCGAACAGGCAAAGACAGATACATGGATCAAGAAGATAGACGCATGGAAAAAAGAATACCCGCTCACGTATAAGAAAGATAATTTACTACATCCCCAGTATATAATTGAACAAATAAGCGAAATATGCCCTGATGCGATAATAGTTACGGAAGTCGGGCAGAACCAGATGTGGGCCGCCCAGTTCTTCAATTATAAGAACCCGCGGACGTTCATATCAAGCGGGGGGCTTGGTACTATGGGTTACGGCTTCCCCGCCGCAATGGGCGCAAAGGTCGGGAAACCCGAACATACTGTTATTGATATTTCAGGGGATGGCTCTTTCCAGATGAACTCACAGGAACTTGCTACAGTAGTCCAGAACGATATTCCTGTGATAGTTGCAATACTGAACAACGGCTTTCTTGGAATGGTGAGGCAGTGGCAGGAATTGTTCTTCAACAGGAGATATTCTCATACATGCCTTGAAAGCAGCGTGGATTTCGTCAAACTTGCAGAGGCTTATGGAGCTCTTGGGTTACGTGCTACAAAGCAGTCCGAAGTAAAGGATGTCATACAGGAAGCGGTAAAATCGGAGCGCCCGACAGTTATTGATTTCGTGGTCGAGCGGGAAGAAAATGTATCTCCCATGGTTCCGGCCGGAGCCGCCATCAATGAAATACTGGACCTGGAGTGATATCAGAATGAAACATACGCTTGCAGTACTCGTAGAAAATAAGCCTGCTGTCTTAACAAGGGTCGCAGGATTATTCTCAAGGAGAGGATTTAACATAGAAAGCCTGGCTGTCGGGGTCACGGAAAACCTGGATATTTCGCGCATTACAATTGTTGTAAGCGGCGATGATAAAATCCTTGAACAGGTGGAAAAACAACTTAATAAACTCATCGATGTGATAAGAGTGAGCGATATCCCTGCTGGAGAATCGGTAAGCAGGGAACTTGCACTCATTAAAGTAGGAGTTGATTCGGCAACACGCGCCGAAGTAATGCAGATAGTGGATGTTTTCAGGGCAAAGATCGTGGATGTTGGCATAAAATCCCTTGTCATAGAAGTGACTGGCGATGAAAGTAAGATCAATGCCATGGAGCAATTGCTGCGCCAGTTCGGTATAAAAGAAATGGTAAGGACAGGCAAGATCGCGATGAACCGTGGAGCTAAAGTTGTCCAGAGTGAAAAACGGTAAATTATACTGGTTTTAATTAAGATTCATAATAAACAAAATGCGAAATGGAGACTAAATTATGGGATTAAAAGAATGGCTTATCCCGCAGGATAAGCACTTTTTTAACATGCTTGAGAATGAATCAAATAACGTTCTGGATGGCTCGAAGATTTTTCTTGAAATGTTAAATAATTATAAAAATATAAAGGAAACACAGCAGAAAATAAAAGATATAGAACACCAAGGTGATGATTTTGTACATGAGATTTTTGAGGAATTGAATAAAACATTCATAACCCCTATAGACCATGAAGATATTTCGGCGCTTGCCTCGGCTTTTGATGATGTCCTTGATTACATTGACGGCACAGCAACGCGTCTTGTCCTTTACGAGATCGAAAAGCCTGAAGAGAACATGATAAAATTGGCCGAAGTAATAGTAAAGCAGGTCACTGAGTTGAACCTTGCCATAGGCGGTCTTCGAAACATTAAGAACCCGAAAGATATAGAACACAGGTGTATCGAAGTAAACAGGCTTGAAAATGTCGCTGATGATATTTATAAATCTTCTGTAGCCCAGCTTTTCAAGCAAAAAGATGCTGTTGAGATAATGAAATTGAAAGAGATCTATGAAAGGCTTGAGTTTGCAACTGATAAATGCGAGGATGCTGCGAACGTAATAAGCGACATTGTTGTAAAGAATAGTTAAAAGGTGATATTTTGTTATTCTTACAGGAATTCATCATCTTTACAATAGTTCTGGCTTTGTTCTTTGATTTCATTAATGGATTTCATGACTCAGCCAACGCAATCTCTACAGTTGTTGCTACTAAGGTACTGTCACCGATACGGGCTGTGGGTATGGCGGCTGTGGGAAACCTTATAGGACCTCTTTTCTTCTCTACTGCGATAGCTGCTACCATAGGGAAAGGAATAATAAAAATTGAACTTGTGCAGGATAAAGAAATCCTTGTAATCATGATATTTTCAGCGCTGGTCGGAGCTATCGTATGGGACCTGATCACATGGTATTTTGGGCTTCCCACATCAAGCAGTCATGCTCTTGTAGGCGGTCTTACGGGAGCAGGATTGGTCGCTATCGGAAGCAATTCTATAAACCCTGTAGGAGTTGAAAAAGTTGTTGCCTTCATGGTAATATCACCGATCATCGGACTGATCGCAGCGTTTTTACTGACAACAATAGTTATCAGAGCATTCTATCGAGTCTCTCCTTCAAAGATCAACATATATTTTAAGCGCCTCCAACTATTTTCAGCTTTTTTTTATTCGGTCACGCATGGAACCAATGATGCTCAAAAAACAATGGGAATCATAACTGTTCTTCTGGTGGCATATGGTTCTCTTACAACTTTTAACGTACCTTTATGGGTAATACTGGCTGCCCACATATCCATTTCACTTGGCACTTTCCTGGGAGGATGGAGGATAGTTAAGACAATGGCCCAAAAAATCACGAAATTGAGACCTTACCAGGGTTTCTGTGCTGAGACCTCTGGCGGCATTGTGCTTGCGAGCATGGCAGCATTCGGCATACCTGTAAGCACTACTCATGTGATATCGTCTTCAATAATGGGTGTGGGAGCAACTGACAAGCTCTCGGCAGTAAGATGGGGGATAGCCAGAAAGATAGTAGGTGCATGGATACTCACAATTCCGGCAACTGCGGTCATTTCAGGAACAGCATTTCTAATAATGAAAGCCGTACTCCAATTTTAGGATAGTCTTATTACTTTTTAAAAAGATAAAAGGAACATAATGTTAAAAGATAAAACCAAGCTCGTCATCTGGCCTGTATACCTTGATGCCACAAAATCAAGGGGGGAAGGGCGGCTTCTTTCGATGAAGGATTCTGTAAAATCACCTGTCTTAAGAGAGATCGAAAAAGCTGCTCTTGAGTTGAACCTTGCTCCTGTTGTTGAATCTGATAAAGTTCACCCCAAATCATGGTGGGTCACAAGCGGCAGGGTGCTTGTTGATAAGAAAGGACCGAAATCAATCATGACAAAACAGATAGCTTCGCATATAAAAAAGACACGGGAACAGAAATGATTGACCTGCATACACACTCATCTTTTAGCGATGGGGAGCTTATACCAAGCGAACTTGTGCGCCGTGCTATTGTACTTGGATATACGGCAATAGCAATAACTGATCATGTCGATTATACGAACATAGAACATATTCTCTCATGCGTGCGCAATGTGAAGGGCCTTGAGGACGATTATGATATCAGGATATTTTCAGGTGTTGAAATAACCCATGTCCCTCCTGCAAAAATGCCCGATCTTGTCAAGTTTGCAAGAAAACTGGGAGCTGAGGTCATTGTTGTTCATGGGGAAACATCTGTTGAGCCTGTCCCACAGGGGACCAATCATACTGCTGTGTCGTTAGATATCGACATTCTCGCACATCCGGGTTTTATTACTCCTGAAGACGCCCGGACTGCAAAGGAGAACGGCATATGTCTTGAGATCACATCCAGGAACGGCCATAACAGGACGAACGGTCATGTAGCAAGGATAGCAGGTGAAACCGGTGCTGACCTCATTGTAGATACGGATTCGCATGCTCCGCATGATTTAATAAATGATGAGACCGCATTTAAGATAGCGATGGGCGCAGGTCTTGATGAGAAAGGAGCAAGAAAGGCGACAGTTACGAATCCATCGAAATTGGTAAAAAGTCTGTAAGTGATTATGGAATTTGTAGTAATTGTTAAATACTGTTTGATAATAGTATTATTTATGACAACTGTTACAGTAACAAGGCATGCACAGATAACTATCCCTAAATAAATAAGGGAAGCGCTTGGGATCAGAGAAGGAAAAAGCGGTTATACCGGGTGAACTTAAGAAGAAGCTCTAATGAACATCAGCAAATTACGTTACACTCCCTCTCAATATGATTGCTTTTAACTGCCTCAATCACTCTTTTCCAATCATGACTTCCGTTGCTTTTACTATAGCCGTTACCTGATCATTCTTTTTAATGTCAAGGGCGTCAGCAGCTTCTTTTGTTATTACTGCAGTTATAGTTGCAGGTTCTATCTGGATCTTGATCTTTGCCACAATGTCTCCTTTTTCGATATCCAGTACTTTACCTTTCATCTGGTTTCTTGCAGATATTTTCAACCCGATCACCTCCCAGAAAGTATTATCATACACGGTCTGTCCGAGTATGTTTTGATATGTATTATATACATCAAGTAAGTTTATTGCTTTTTCGGTCAAGAATGTGCCCTGGTCTTTTCCACCCCGTCTTTTTATAATTACAGGTTCCCCCGCACTCTCTTCGATTTCTTTTAGCAGAAGCCATGCATGCTTATACGAGATATTTACTTTTTTGCAGGCTTTGTTCAGGGAGCCCTCTTCTTTAATAGATTTAAGGAGAGATGCCTTTCCCTCTCCTATAATAGGTTCATCTTTGTTATTTACAAGCCATAATTTTGTTTTAGCGTATATTCGTTCCATTGGGACCTTGATTTTAAGAAAGTTTTATTAATATATAAACTCTCCATTTATAAATGCATAAGACCGTGCATTATTCGGGCGTGTGAATATCTGCTCTTTCGTGTTAACTTCAATCAATTCCCCATTAAGCAGAATACCTACCCTGTCAGCGATGCGCCGCACCTGGTAAATATTATGGGATGCCATAATGATTGTAGTGCTAAGCTCACTTCTTATCCGTTTTATGATATCTTCTATCTTCGCAACATTTGCAGGATCAAGATTAGCTGTCGGTTCATCAAGAAGAAGAACATCAGGTTGATAGATAATCGCCCTCGCGAACGCCATGCGCTGGGCCTCTCCACCTGAAAGGGTCAGAGCTTTCTGTTTTTCATAACCTGCAAGTCCCACAAGATTTAACGCATCAATTACTTTTTTCTCGATTGTTTTCTTATCCACGCCGCGAATGACCAGCCCATAAGCCACATTATTGAAAACCGATGTGTTAAATACCGCAGGTCTTTGAAAGAGCATTGACATCCTGCGCAAGATGCTGTTTTTTTGGCGGATCGTGTATTCATTCCCGTTAAATATCAGTCTTCCGGATGTGTTCGTCTCCAAAAAATTCAATATCCGTAAAAGTGTGGTTTTCCCAACTCCACTTGGCCCCATGAAAGCAAAAATCTCCCCTCGATAAATTTTAAGGTGAATATTTTTTAATATTTCTTTATTTTCATAGGATTTGCTGAGGTTTTCTATCCTGAACAATTCCTCCACTTTAATCCCTCCTCTGGAAATAGCTAGCCAGAATATTCACAGAGAGAACAAGGGATATGAGGATAATTCCCAGGGCGATTGATGTTGATATTTCCCATTTGCTCGTTTCTGAAGTAATTGCAGTCGTAAGCGTGCGGGTTTCAGAAAGCCCTTCACCTATTCCGCCGATACTTCCTGTTCTGGCGATGTTGCCGCCCACAATGAGTATTGCTCCTACTTCTGCAAGCGCCCTTCCGAGTCCTGCAAGTGCTGCTGTGATGATGCCAAATCTGGCCTCTTTTAAAGTTGCAATCACCGCATCTTTCTCACTGCCGCCAAGGGTATAAACGGTCTCGATTATCGATTGGGGGACAGACTTTATTGCGGCAAGAGAAATACCCGTAATAATTGGAGTGATAAGAATATACTGGGCAAGGATCATTGCTTCCTGGGTGTAAAATATATTCAGGAACCCTAAAGGACCCACAGGCACGATCATCAAAAAAACAACGAGACCTACAAAAACCGGGGGCAGTCCCATACCGGTATTGACCAGTGTTATGAGTGCCTGTTTTCCTCGAATATTCGTAAATGATATTGCAAACGCCAGAGGTATCGCAGTCAGGGTCGAAATGATAGTGGCAGTGCCTGATACTTTTATTGATACTGCCGTTATACTCAGGATATAAGGGTTCAAACTGAATACCAGTTCAAACGCTTTAATAAGTCCCTGAAGCAAAAAGTCAACGCTGCTCATACCTTAATTTTTCCCATAGGGGAACCACCATGGCCTTGCTCTGTCAGTTCCGAAGTTAATATTAATGTGCTTGATGCTGACGAATTCCCTGATACCGTATCTGGATAGGTCTTTCCCCATCCCGCTATGCTTGATCCCGCCCCATGGACATTGCGGGTATAGTGTGCATATTTCATTTACCCATACCATCCCGCACTCCAGTTGTGAGGACATACGCATTGCAGTATCCAGGTTCTTTGTCCACACAGAAGCTCCCAATCCATATATGGTTCTATTTGCAAGATTGACGGCTTCATCCGTATTATGAAAGACTGAAATAACTGCTACGGGGCCGAAAACTTCCTCATTCATTACTTTCATTTCAGATGTAACACCTGTAAGAACTGTAGGTTCGTAGTAATACCCATTCTGCAGCGATAATGGTATCTTTCCGCCGCATTCGATCATTGCACCCTTCCTGGCAGCATCTTCCACTTGCAGTTCGAGCTTCTCTCGCTGTTGTGCACTGACCATCGGGCCTATATCTGTACCAGGATCTAAACCATTTCCAATAACAAGGTTCCTGGTCTTCTTTACAAATCTTTTAATGAAACTATCTGCTATATCATCTTCCACAAAGATCCTTTTGGGGGAAACGCAAACCTGCCCGCAGTTCATGAATCTTCCCCAGACCGCACCGCTAATCGCTTCCTCAATGTCGGCATCTTTGAAAACAATAAAAGCATCGCTTCCTCCCAACTCAAGAGATACCCTGTGCAATTTATCCGCGGAGTTTTTCATGATATTCTTGCCAGTATCCGAACTTCCCGTAAAGGAGATCATATCTATATCTGAACTGACAAGACTTTTACCAGTGAAACCATCCCCGGTTACAATATTTATCACGCCATCCGGAACCCCGCAGTCCTGGCATATTCTACCGATCTCTATTCCCACAAAAGGGGTCAGATCGGAGGGTTTCAAGACAGCAGTATTGCCTGCAATGAGTGCGGGAGCAATAGCCCAGAACGGAAGCAGCAAAGGATAGTTCCACGGCTTGATAATACCCACCACTCCAACTGGTTCGAATCTGGTAAAGCTGAACCTATCCGGGTTAATTGGAATCGCATCCCCCTCCAGGTATGTCTTACCCTCATTTGCAAAATATTTTACCATTTCAGAGGTTTTGTGCACTTCGATATTTGATTCGAACAGCGGACGCCCCATTTCCATTGTTATGAGGTTCTTTAGCTCCTGTGATCTTTTTAGAAGCTCGTCCCCGATCCGGGTAAAAATTCTCGCTCTTTCGTTTATATCAGTCTTTTTCCAATCCTGCCGGGCAAGCCTTGCAGCTTCGACAGCTTCTGTGACTTCTTTCTTACCTGCAAGACATACCCTCCCGATAATCTCGCATGTAGCAGGATTAAGAGATTCGAACCTACGCTCACATGATATCCATTTTCCTCCAATCAATAATTTTCCTTCAAGCATGGTTATTACCTTATAATCTAAAGTTTAAAAGTTATTTATACGACCCTTTCTTCACCTGAATATATATACAGATTCGGTTTCCTCACAAATGCCACCAGAGTCATCCCGACCCTTTTTGAAAGCAAAACTCCTGTGCTCAACGGCGCAGCCTTGCTCACAACGATTGGAATCCCTGCCCGCGCCGCTTTTGCCACCATCCCTCCTGATAGCCTTCCCGTGGTAATAAGGGCACAGTCTGAAAGGTCTCTTCCCGATAGCAGCGCCGCTCCGGCGGCCTTGTCCACAGAGCACGCCCTGCTGACATCCTCACAAAACGATACGATATCGCCTTCCCAGGTGCAAATAAGCGAGGAATGTGTGCCGCCGGTCCGTCTCCAGATCTTCCCCTTCTCTTTTATCAGTTCGATAGCATTCAGCAGCACTTCTTTTTCCATCCTGACGCTTGATGATATGGATTCAATCCCTTCCCATGAGGACTTGATGCCTATGCATCCTGAACTCCTGACCTCCTTCCACATTTCAAGCTCACCTGTGTTCAATGTGCTTTCGCAAAAGACGGTATCTTTCTGTACATTTATTGAACGTATATCCCTGATTCCCTTAAGAACCCCTTCGCAAATAAGAAATCCCACAGCAAGTTCCCGAAGCTCTCCCGGAAGGGCAAGAAGGGTAACGAGATGTCGCCCGTCCAGCATGATCTTTATGCTTTCTTCTTCCACAACATCCAGTTCGAGTTCTTTTCGCACATCTGCGGAAATTTCTACACACTTTGTCAAAATATACGGGGCGGAAGGATCATGTGCTTCATCCTTCCAGAAACTTGTCCATTTACCTGCTCTTTCCGCGTGCCAGTTTTCTTTCATTAGCAGGATAAAAATGATACTAAGGTATAAACGTATTTCCTAATGAGTTCCAAATATATTTTCCAGAGAATTAATAAGCAGAGGAAGATCGTTTCTTATGGTTTCCCACACAATCCCGATATCAATATCATCATATTCATGCTGCATAAACCGCCTCCGCAGAGAAAAAGAAATCTTCGAGCGTATGTCCAGATTTCCGAGGCGCAGGCGATCGCCTACTATGATGGGATGTATATGCCAGAAGGGCGCTCGGTGACGTATAGGGAGACAGTTGCTGCTGTTGCTGTATTGGGCGGATATGTGGACGGCGAGTGTGAAGGAGAGAATAAATGTGAATATGACCTGACCCCTCAACAACCAATAAATATATGCTAAACTAATTGACTGAATAAGTATATTAAGGTTAACAAATGAGCTTACATTTGGAAAAAATCGAGATTAATAGATTTAGAGGCATCGAGCAATATTCAATTAAGAGTTTTGGAAATTGGTCTTCAATAACAGGTCCCAACTCCTCAAATAAGTCCACAATAGTAAACTCAATATCCTTACTAGGGTCGAATAGGATGCATGATATTTCTGACATCCCTTCAGGGTATAATCCAAATCAAGTGAATCCACGAGAAATTCCCATTAGGGTAAAGTATCTTTTCAGATTAAATGAGAGTTTTGGTAAGGTTATATCCGATAGTCGGATAAAAGAGACATTGGTATCTCTATACGAGAAAGAGTTAAATACAACACCAGAAGATTACAAAAGTGGGTTGATAGCTGCTTTAAGTTCTTTAAGAAACGATGGACCTATAAGTAAAATTTTGAATACAGCCCTTTACGAAGCTATTCGACGTGATATTGAACCTCACCCTCAATATAAACCCTATGAACCTCTTTTTTATCCTGGTGGCAGATTTAAGATGCCTGAGGATATCTTTAAGGATGTAAGATTTCTGGAAATTGGTCTTGAATTGAGTTTGTCAGATGGACCTGAATATAAATTCTTCCTTTTGGATGAAGAAGAAAAACTTATTATGGATCCTGAAGTTTTTTATCATTGGTTAAAATATCAAAAAGCAATTGATAGCGATATATCGCTTGCATTTGTAATCGGTGCAGTTTTTATTAAATGTGTAATTAATTCTCAACCTCAAGAGAGTAAAAATACATTTCCACCCACGATTTTATCATTTGATGGCTCAAATATTAGGCAATATATTGAATACTGTCTAATCCGCCATCCAGATATATTAAAAAATATTGGTAGTAATTTCAAAGTAATTTTTGGTCAAACTATGCAAATTAAAAAAGCTTCAATAGCTAATCACGTTGAAGAAAATGAAATACTTATAAGATTCGGGGAAGATGGCGATTGGTTCCCAATTGATAAACTCTCTGATGGTATGCTTCGTTTATTAAGATTACTCCTTCAATTAGCATCCAGCAAAAAAAGGGGATATTTTAGTAATAGATGAGCCTGAATTACATTTACATCCAGGGGCAGCAAAATCATTAAGGGAATTATTAGCTGAAGGAAAAATTGATAGTGATAAAAAATCAGAAGATGATGAAATCGATCAGGGTACAAGTAACTTTATTTCAAATTGCCATAAAAACGATATACCTTATTGGCTAACCGAAAGAAGAGCGATAGAGAACTATATTCCTATAAATATATTAGAGCGAAAACTGAACATAAATCCAGGTTTTTTGCAAATAACAAAATTTGATGATGTTTTTGAGTCACTAAGAAGGGTTGGAAGAAACAATATTGGAAAAGTTGAATTGGCGAAGAAAATAGCATCTGACATGACAATTCAGAAAATTAAGGATGATCAAGAATTCTATGAAGAGATACAAAAAATCTAATAGAACATATGCAGAAAATCTCTTTTTTGATAATACCATTGGAGGCAAAATAATGGAAGATGAAATTCAAATCCTCTACCTCAATTACCCCAACCTCATCTCAGATAAATTAAAAGAAATCCTCAAGGACGATCTCACATTATCTCAAATTGACACCATAAAAAAATTATGAAAATCAGTTTGGAGATTTAATATGGATTCTGAGTTTGTGAAAAAAACTGACCCCCTTGAAAAAGCAATAAAAATCATAATCCGGTCAGTAAAGGCGTTTCGCATAGAAGAAAAGTGGCTCAGCAGATTTATAAGTTTCTCTATGGGATGGGAGCTCCTATTGATATTATTGTTGAAACTCCAGAGAAGTTTGAAGAATTGAAAGATAATCCTTTTATGATATATAAAGAGATTTCAAAGTCCGGGAAGGTGGTCTATGAGAAATAAGTCACTCGTTAGAATATGGTTGAAATGGGCAAAAAGTAATTTACAGATTGCGAAAGCTGGGAAAGTCTTCGAGGATATTTTATATGAAGACCTCTGCTTTGATTGTGAACAGGCTGTTGAAAAAGCTTTGCTTATCTCCATTGATGTTTCTTTTCCCCGTACGCATTCCATAGGTCATCTTATTGAATTGATTGAAGAGCATAGCATCATGGTTCCTGATGAAATCAAAGATTCAATTTCGCTCACTGTATATGCTGTCAGTACCCGTTATCCAGGGGACTTTGAGCCAGTAGATGAACAGGAATATCAGGAAGCTCTTGAAACCGCAAAAAAAGTTTTTGATTGGGTAAGAAAGATAATTGAGGATGGTAAATAAAAGAATAAAAACTTAACAACGAACTCGAAAACAACTCACTACCAGCTTTCAATCAGAGTTCTTCCCGAGTTCGCATCAGTTCGCTGTTTATTTCAGGCGCTTAATCCTCTCAAACAACTGCTTCATAGTGTCTTCATTACTCTGTGTAAACCCAAATGGCGACTTTGTGAAAGGCTGGAAATACACGGGCACATCATCAAGCCTGTAGAACGTACCATCGCATTCCATGGCATCGATCACTCCAGGCAGTACAACATCAGAAGCCAATGTTGTCGGGCATGGCGCAATGTCAAGGCATGCCATAGGTATCTCCTTGAGATATTCAGCACACGTTGCAGGGAAATGAGAAACAAGGTCAGCCGACATCACGAATGCAGCGTCCACATCCCGTTCTCTCAGTACATCAACAGCCGTGTACTCACCCGGATTGTATCTAGGGAATCCCCGGGCAAAATCAAGCCCGAAGGGGTAACCGTAGAGATAAGATGCTATCTGGTTGAATCCCGCCACATTGCAGTGGCCGCGAAGAGCTCCTATTACGAACTTGGTGTGGTTGTTAAGCTCTTTCACAAGGTTAAATGCAAGCTCGGCATTCCTGTGCTTCCCATATGATGATGCTATGCCAAGGCCCACATATATCGCGCCAAAGCTGGTGCTTTTCATCATCTCCAGCATCTCTTCCATAGTAGAAATGGGAACTCCGGTTATCTCTTCCACCGAAGGATGAGGCTTCTTGCCGTGCAGAAGTGTCAGGAGGGATGACAGCAGTTCATAATCCGTGTTTGGCCGAAGCTGCACATGCAGGTCCGAAGCGCCGGTGGTGATCGTTCTTCTCGGATCGACTGTGATTATAGTCCTGTCAAACCTTCCTCGCTTTGTCCAGTATCCCCGCGGGAAGATGCCGTACCGCGACATGTGCCTTGGCATGGATTCAAGAGGATTGGTTCCCCAGTAAATCGCAAGGCTGCTCCTTAGCTTTGCCTGGCCTGCAGTGGAGCCCACTCTGCCGGCTTCCTGTATTCCCATGGCAGTTGGCCCATGGCATTCGGTGGCGTTGGAATCAACGACTGCTCCAAGGTACTCTGCGATATGCAGACCCACTTCCATTGCCTCGCATGAAGTCTCACTGCCCATAAAGAGAAGGGGGCGTTTTGCATCTACCAGTATCTCGGCAGTCCTGTCCAGCGCTTCGTTCCACTGTGCTTTTCTGAATGTTCCATTCTCCTTTATCTGCGGTTCTTTTATCCTATGGTGGCTTACGATCTCATGGAATTTTGCATTTCCCATCTTACATGCATTCTTAACGTTGATGTTTTCACCATCGTAATCCACCTGTATGTCATCACATGATGCTCCGCACACAGGGCAGATTATGTTCTTGCTGGTCATGTTATCTCCTTCCTGCATAGACTTTCAATACAATGTCTTCTGCGCTTTTCACTTCTTCTTCCGTGGCTTCTATGAACACCGGACTTCCCTTGTAGAGGGGAGACCCTGTGGAGAAAGTCTCAGGATTTACAACCACGTTTGGCCATATCGATCTTGGCATGAATATCTGTTCCTCTGTAACCGAATCCTCACACTTTGCAGTGACAACTACCTCGCGCTTTTCATCATTTGAAATTATTTTCACGCGATTCGGGCAGCCAAGTTCTTTGAATATCCCTGGATGGATCACTGCCACTGCGCACTCCTTCTGGTATTCGGGGGAGAGTTTATCGCCTCCTTTGGCAAACCTCCCCTCGTTTATTGTGCTTCCTGAGTTCAACAATACTTTGATCCTCATTTTTCACACCCCCTCATTTTTTGATGCGAATAGAGTTCCTTTTGGTGTCTTACTTATCGCGTAGTCACCCGTGAATTTCATGAATTCTCCTGACAGCACCGTTCCACCTGCTTTCGGGTTCTGTTCAGTGCCTGCATACTCAAAGCCTGGTGATAATTGTTTGATTCTCCCGCTTACGACAAATATTCCACCTGACATTTGCGCGCCCACTCCGCGGATCGCATCGCCTTTTACCACAATAAGACCGCTGTTCATTCTTATCCCGGCGAAATTCTCAACGCTTCCGCCAACATGGATCTCTCCTCCGTTCATTCCGCCTCCGAGCTGGCTCCTGGCGTTACCGTCGATCAGTATTTTTCCTCCATTCATTCCTCGCCAGCTTCCCCTGTAAGCGCATCCGACATGGTCACCTGCATTCCCGGTTATGTGCAGGGTTCCGCCTTTCATCTCCATGCCGGCCCATGAGCCTGCGTCGCCTTTCACGAGGATGCTTCCTCCTATCATTTCAGAGCCGACATGCATGCCCGATGAGCCTTCTATCACTATCTCACCGGCTTTCATGCCGTGTCCGATATGCTTCACTCTGGTCACATCGCCTTTGATGATGATCTTCGTATCCGCTGCTGTGCTCCCTGCGCTTCCCTCAACATCAAAGAACCCGGAAAGCGGAAGTTGTTTTGCACCCTGCCACACGATCAACTGTTCAATTTCACTAAGTGTCTTTCCCGCAAAGATATCCGGGTTGATGACCTCTGCTTCAATCATGATATCGATGCTGCCTTTTGGTCTGAGTAATAATTCGCTCATCGCTTTCACCTCCTCACGACAGCTTCAAGGGGTTTATTTACCTGCACGGGCGCAGAATTGCGAATGTACTTATCAGGTACGGGATAATTCGCAAATCCAATGGTATAGTACTTGAACCATTTTTGAACATCTTTTAGCATCTCTTTTTCAATTGCATCGTCCTTATGCGGTTCTGTAAAATAAGTCCTGCCCTGGGGAACTGATAAGATTTCACCGTTTGCTGCCACAATCCCGCCGTCTTTTATCGTATATGCGGCATTCTGGAACCCTCTTGTGATCTTTGTATAGTCGTTCACATCAAGTTTTGACGGATCAAAATCATATATGGTAACATCCCCATCCGCTCCTGCTCCGAGATGTCCTTTCCTGTGAGCTATCCCCACGGTCCTTGCAGGGTTTGCCCTTGTAAGTATAGCTATTTCATACAGCGTCATTTCGCGGTCAGTGCCGCCAAGACTGCTTCTGTCCTGTGCCCACTTGTGGCATTCGGCAAAAGTGGCAGCTCTTGCTTTCTTTGACATGAGCCATGTGATTACCTGTGGATATTTCGTGAAAGGCCCACCGTTGGGATGGTCGGTGGTCAGGATGGTCTTCCAGGGATCATTGACAAGGAGCAAAAGCTCAAGCCCGATAGCCCATTCCACGCTGTGTACCGGATTTGCTTTCAGGTAATTGAATGAAAGTATACCGGAACCGCACTCAAGCTCAATGTCCTTATTAGACCACTTGTTGCCGGTGAGCTTATAAAGATGATGTATCGCAGGTCCGTCTCCGGTCATTACTGTTGCCGGTCCGAAGGGAACAGCGCCGTTATCTATCACAACATGATCAGACTTGTTTACATAATCTACGATACCTTTTGCTCCGGACTCAAAATCCCCCCATGAGGTACCGCCGAACGAATTGAACTGGGCATGCGCCAGATATACGCTCTGGGTCCTCTTCGGATCGATTTTTGTCTTTTGCCATTCTACATCCATATTGCATTCGACCTTCACATCGCGTGTCACATCAAGAGAATCCCTTGTAGTCTCCCAGCATCCCGGATGTCCCAGATTATTGGCATGAAGGTGCAGTGACATGGGCATTCCCAGCATTTCGTTTATTTCTGCAAGCCCGCGAATAACCTCCCTTGGAGTGATTCCAAAATGTATATTGGGTTCATCCAGGGAACTCACGTTCTTTCCCCAGCCCCAATTCTCAACGCCCGCAGGATTGACGCACTTTATGCCGTATGCTTTATGCGTTCTCATCATCCATGCTGTGTATGCTGCAGCTTTCTCGATATTCCCTTCCTTGAGGTAGCGCATTATGAACCAGTTATTGCCCAGCACAAGATACCCGCCCATGTCCAGGATGGGTGTGGAGCGCATCTCTTCATGGGTATGCCGCGCTTCCATTGGAGGTATTGCCGCTTCAAAGACGGTTGTATATCCCATTTTTGCATAATCATAACCCTGTACGTACACCGAATGTACTGTATTCCCGCTACCGCTATGGGTGAGTTCTGTCTTCTTCGTACTCCATTTATAGCGGTCCTCAGGGCACATCATCCTTCCTCCGTTCACCTTTGCGCCGGCGACATGAGAGTGTGAGTCAACACCGCCAGGCATCACGGTCTTACCATGGGCATCAATTACCTTTGCATCCCGAAGACCGCTCCCGGTAAGGTCTTCCACGATCTTTCCGTCTTTTATAAAAATATCCTTTATCTCCCCGTCAATTTCATTTAACGGATCAAAAACATATCCGTTTATAATAACCATTGTACCAGGCATTATGCCACCTCCTTTTTCTCAAGCCGTATTGCATCCGTGGGACATATCATGATGCATGTGGCACATGAGCCGCATACTTCCTGATCCATTACTTTCACTTTGCCGTTCCCAACCTCAAGCAGCGGCTTAATATCGATTTCATTGAGATGTCCTGCTGCAAGATAAGGGTCGGATAATGAGTTAACAGGACAGATAATCACGCAGTTGCCGCATCCGAGGCATGCCTCCTCGTCCGTGATGAGCGTTGAGGTCAGCACAGGTCTTGGAGTCGCCTGTGCTGTGAGCTTTTTCTCAAATACCTGCTTTTTCTTCATATCAGGAAGTATTGCAGTCTTCTTTACTGTTATTGCTCCCACCGGGCAGGCTACTGAACAGGCACCGCAGTATATGCAGGCATCCGGCCTGTGCGTCACTTTCTCAACCCTTTCCCCGGCTTTCCACTCCCTGTTAAAAAGAGCATTGCATGGGCAGGTATCCACGCAGGTGCGGCATGCCTGGCACACATTTTCATCCCGTGAAAATTCTCCTGAAAATGGTTTCTCCATTGTGATCGCTTCGACAGGGCATATTGAGGCACACCAGCCGCAGTGCACACAGCATTTCCGGTCAATATTGGTTTTTCCATCCATACTGAGGCTTCCGTCCTGGGCAAGACTGCGCTTTTGCACTTCGATACACTCCTGCGGGCATACTTCTTCGCACATCCCGCAGTGTACGCAATTTTCTTTGACCACAGTGGGCTTCAATGCGCCGTAGAGATAGGAGTCATCCATCTCTACCTTGCCTGCTTTTCTCACTTCAAGCGCGCCTGTGGGGCATACCTTTGCGCACATGCTGCATAATGCGCACCCACCTTTACCTTTCTGAAGGAAGTCTTTGTTGATGAGCCCACGTGCTACTGCTCCCACAGAACCTATCACCAGGTCATCTTTTGGGCACATCATCGTACATGTTGCACATCCTATACACTTTCCCGGAAGATACACAAGTGTCTTATCTTCTTTTGTCTGAAATACTACCTCTTTCATATATTACTCCTTTAATACTCCAATATTTTCCATACAGGCGAGGCATAGAGCCCCATCGTTTTTCTGAACAAAGCTCTCGCCGCAATTGATGCACATAGCTATGCGTTTTTCTGGTTTTTCCGGCAATTCGGTGTCCATGAATTCGTATGTGTACACGTTTTCCCCTGCATCTATCAGCAGGGAGATTGCTTCTTCATGAGGGACTTTCCCTGTTTTCATGTACCACTCATGAAGCCTGGGATATTGCGCCGTTTTTGCAGGATCAAGCACTATCCTGACGCTTCTAACATGCATCTGATCTTCTGGCGCCCTCTTGTTGATAATGACTGCCATCTTGCCAAAGTCCCTGATCTTTAATTTCTTGTTCCCGATAGTGCATCCGGCAAGGATCTGGAACGGGTCAGGAAGGCAGTTATACGTTTCACAGGTGACATACAGTTGCTCCTTATGATCAGCATCCAGCACCCTTTTTGCAATGTTTAGCATCTGGATTCCGATGAATGCTCCGGTGCTGAGGTATCCGTGGAAGGAGCTCACCCGCTCGATCTGGACTAGAAGGTATGGATCGGTGATTTTTTTTAAGATGTTATCCATGGAGATTTCCTTTTCTGCACGTACTTTGAAGGGATTGCCGTAATCTGCATGAATACGAACATTGGGGCCGTGTGGTTCACTTCTGTCCTCCTTCTTCAAAGACTGGTCACATTGCCTGCATCTTCCTCAGGAACAAAAAGCGCCTCCCCGTATTTGTCCTTGCCATAGTTCCTGATGATGTCCTGTCCTTCCGGAGATGTCACATAGCTAATATATTTCATCGCAAGGTCGTATTTCACGTTCGGGAACTTCACAGGATTCACTGCCATGACATGGTAGGGATTGAAAAGATACTTCTGGTCCGATTCGAAAAGGATTCTTAAATTTATCTTATCTTTCATTGCAAGGTATGTTCCCCTGTCCGAAAGCGTATAACCTTCTTTTGTGTTTGCAGTGACTATGGTGTCACCCATACCTTTTCCTACCGATAGGTACCATGTTCCCGCCGGAGTGATATTTGCGGCTTTCCATATCGATTTTTCCATCGTATGAGTGCCTGATTCATCCCCCCTGGAGATAAACGGAGACTGCCTTGCTGCGATCTTATTGAATGCATCGGTAGCATTGCTTGCATTTTTGATCCCTGCGGGATCATTCTCAGGTCCGATGATCACAAAATAATTATACATCATGTAACTGCGGTTCATGAAACTGCCATTTGCAACTGCTTTTAATTCAGCCTGTACCGCATGGACCATTACCACATCCGCTGCTCCAAGTTCACCGGTGGCTATTGCTTTTCCGGTCCCTTCACAGATAGTTGATATCCTGGCATTATTCTCATCTTCAAATTTCTTGTTCAGCACATCAAGTAATTTTGTATCGCATGTAGAAGTTGTTGTCGCAAGACGCAAATCCTGCTGGGTTGACGCTTTTGATGCAGGAGTTGTTGTATTCCCCATGGATGCCTGCTGAATACAGCCAGGAAATAGCGATATTAAAACCAAAACTAATAATATCTTTGCAAATAGATTTTTCATATGATTACCGCCTTATATTCAGTTGAACATAACGCAATTGTAAATAAATTATTCGGAAAATTTCTCTTAAAATAACCCAGGGAATATCCTGTCGAAATATTTGACAATGACACATGACCCGGTGCATTTCCCGCATCTCGTACAGGATTTCCCGATCTTGAGGTGCGGTTCCAGAACAATGGCATTGACAGGGCAGACCTTCAGACATATACCGCACCTGGTGCATTTTTTTACTCTTACCAGCTGCTTTGCAGTGTTCTCAAAAACATGCTGCGCCTCTTCAATTCCTGGCGCATTAACAGATATATGCCCCGATGAAAATATCCTGACGTTCCCAATTTCTGTGTTGATCAACAGAACGCCAAGATCTTCTGAAAAAACATTTTCGCCAAGGATATTAGCGATATTTTGCATTTCCTGGGGCAAGAGTCCCGTGATCTTTCCTTCCATTGTGTATCCCCCGATCTTACAGGGTGAAATCCCGCCTGTCACTGTGATATTGAACTCTTCTTTTCTTATTTGCGGTTTCGTATTTATGTTGAGTTCTTCGGCAAGACGGAGCATCTTTGGAGGAAGTGTCTTCCAGCGCCAGAACCCATGCCTGATGAACGCCTCATCAAGTCCGTATTCTTTAGCCCATTTTAAAAGATATTCGTTCCAGATCGTAAAAAGCTCAGGATGCAATTCACTGAACCTATAGTACTCCGCGCTTAGTTCAGCCGGGCAGAGCCAGCATCCGACGCGCTCAAAACCCTCATCGTACAGGGGGTTGTATTCAAGCTTGCGGTAAAAAATGTAAAGCCACACTTCGATGGCGCGCCAGCTGCGGATCGGGAACACGCTGACCTGACCGGGGATGAACGGATTTTCTTCTTTCGGGGCGATACGGGAGCGAGTGAAAGATTCATATCTCCTTTTTCCATCAATTGTAAGGCATTTTCTACCTCCGCGTGTGCATTCTTCCATAACTGAATTAATAGGAGCAAGCTTGCATATCTTGCAGCACCACCTGAAATCTTTTGCAGGAGGCCCGAAACTCGGCAGATTCTCCCAAAAAGCTTCATTTACTTTGACCTCGATCAGTTCGATATCATTTTCCCTGCAGAACCGTCTTACAAATTCAACAGTCTCAGGGAACTCAATACCGGTATTTGCAAAGAACACTTTTATTGGCTTTTTCACAGCGCTGCGTGTAAGGTCAAGCGTGGTCAGGCTGTCCTTTCCACCTGAGAAAGAAACATAAACCGGTGAATCCCTGAATTCCTTCTGGTTTGCGATCCCCCTGATAGTATTGACCGCATCTTTCACAAGCTGTTTCATGTGGGGTGCATTTGCCCGGATTATATCTTCAAGCCGAGGCTTTCCGGACAAAAAACGTACCTTTTCCGACCTTATTTTCCGTATTTTTAATGACTGCCCCGGATTCTTAAGCCCTGTGCTGTCCCTGTACGCTATCCCGAACCCGCACAGGTTCTTGCCTGTTATTATTACAGTATCCCCTTTCCTGATATCATCCGAACATTCAATAACTTCACTTCCATCTATTGTTTTTCCGCTAAGGTGCCGCCCACCGGATGAGATTCGTATAATCTTTTTATTATTGCCTGAATCAATAAGCGCGCATGCCCCTTCGACCATAAGATCAAGCTTGAAAGCAAGAGCTGACATGTCAAATCTCAATACACCGAAATGAAGCCCATCCACGATTATTTCATCGGTCTTATCTTCACCAGGGATTTTATTTAAAAGGATATGTTTTTCATCCGGGAGATTTTCATCAAAAGATTTTGAGATAAGCTCCTTGATTATGTTTTTTTCATACTTTGAAGCAAAGCGAACATCTCCCGGTGGAGATAGATCGACCTTTGTACCCATTTCCCTGCATATGCCGCACTGCTCATCGAGTAAGGGGAGATTGCATTTCCTGCACCAGAAAAGACGGCTCTCTTCCAGCTCAAATGAAGTATTTGGGT
>Ga0172443_1012_pt1 | contig 65631 bp, 62 predicted proteins | sample MayberryNE_Catta_6_FD_114741 | JGI IMG/M metagenome (GOLD analysis project Ga0172443, IMG submission 114741) | reverse complement strand
AAGTATGTAGCCGCCAAGATCTTCAACAAGCTCGATTAGCTGGCTGTGTTTATATGCTCCCCCTATATACATCATTGGTTCAAGCATTTTCTTCCCTCCTCAGGGAATCCATGATTTCTTTTCCTTTTGCCAGCCATTCAGGTTTAAGTGTATCTTCCGATGCTACAAAGAGCACATGTGTATTTGAAAGCTCATGTTTTCTAACCCTGAATCCCTCAGGTATAATGCGAAGCGCTATCGCATCAATAAGCCGATCAAGCACTTCCTGCTGCGGCTCTTCGATAACAAGCTCGCGAAGTATATCCAGGTCCCTTATAGGATCGGTTTTTACTATTATGATTTTCCTGTCCGGCTGCTCAATATTGTTCTTGCCGTACTTTGCCCAGAGTTTATCTAACAATTTTATAGTGAACATTTCCTTATCGAGTTCTATTTTCACTTCATCTTTGCCAAGAGCCCCCATATCGACTTTTGCAAAATCCTTGATCTTGATTGAAGGCGATCCAAGACGAAGAAGCGCTGCTAAAATAAAAACAGGTTCAACAGGATCCACGAAAACCTTCATTCTCACTATAACCCTTGAAAGCGATAGGTCTGATACCGTATCCTGTATGAGACTGCGTGTGGTTCTGGCACCTGTGGTATCAGGAGATTCAACGATAAATGTCTCAAATTGTTCCATCATATCCTCTCATTTTGAAATGAATCCCGATGCCAGCAAAGCCGCACCCACCGCTCCGATATATTGGGCGTTATCAGGAACTATGACTCTTACTTTAAGCAATTCTTCGACCGCTTTTGGCAATCCCTGGATAAGAGAAGTTCCTCCCACCATGATCACAGGTTCCTTTACATCTACTTCCTGCAATTGCTGCTCGAATAATTGCTCAGCCACACTGTGGCATGCTGCTGCAGCAACATCTTCAGGGGTAGATCCCCCGGCGAGTGAATTAACAAGGGACTGGATGCCAAAAACAATGCAATAACTGTTCATTTTGACATTATGGGCGTTTCCTTTCAAAGCAAGCGCACCAAGCTCTGTTATGCCTACACCCAATCTTTTTGCTGTCATTTCAAGGAACCTTCCCGATGCTCCCGCGCAGATGCCTCCCATTGTGAACATACCGGGAATGCCATCCATTACTGATATCGCCTTGTTATCCATACCGCCTATATCAAGCACTGTCGCCGGTCCTTTTTGTTTATCAGCAAGATATACCGCGCCTTTTGAGTTTACAGTGATCTCTTCCTGCATAAGGTCGGCTTTTAAAAATTCACCGATAAGGAACCTGCCGTATCCTGTGGTTCCCAGTGCCTGGATATCGCTTCGAGTAACACCTGCTTCTTTCATCGCATTATCGAATGCTTCCTGCGCGCTCTCAAGAACCTTGATAGTGGGCACCCATCCTTTTCCGATTATTTTATTATCCTTCATTATGACGGCTTTGGTTGTTGTCGAGCCGGAGTCAATCCCCGCAGTAAGACCGGTCTGTTTTTCCCTTGCAAGCAGGCTCTTTCTGCGAGCTGTGGTGGTGAGCGCTTCCATTCTTGTAAGCAGGGTTCCGGCTGTAGTTCTTTCAGTGAAAGAATAACTTATTACAGGGATACCTGTTTTCTCATTAATATAACGGCGCACTTCGCTTCTTACGATAGCAGCTTCTGCGCACCTGAAACATGTTGCAATAAAAACCGCATCCACATGCACTTTCCCTGTAACGATGGATTTTGCCCGCGCCATCATTAGCTTTAGATCAGGACTTGCCACTTTTAGTCCAAATTCCTCTTCGATCGATTCAATATCGATAATATCAACTTCGGGATAGACCATTACCGCATTGACCTGCCTGACCGCCGAATCTATCTCATTCTGTATCCCGCTGTATTCAGCACCGCATGATAGCTGGGCTATCCTCACAAGATTTTCCGTGGTGCTCATTTCTTATCCTCCGAGGGTTTTAATGATTTAAGGAATTCGGATATCTTATAGACAAATATCTTTGCATCTTCTTCAGTGTTGGGATAATCCAGTCTTAGCAGAGGTATCTTCTTTCCCCTCAGGAGAAAATTCACGAGTTCATTCGTCCTTGCACAGCCCATGCAGCCAAAGGATATCACCGGCTCTGTGACTATAATAGCCGCTTCTGCTTTTGAGAGGAGGGGATCAAAAAGCGACATCCTTCCCCTTACTCCTGACGGCACTTCTACAGCTGCATATTTCAAACCGAATTTCGGATCCTCAGGCGTCATGTTCATTGGCGGGGAATCAAGTCCCTGTTTCCTGACTTTTTTGCCAATCTCCTGCATAATTGCAAGGGGTTCATGACCGAACCGTTCAACCAGGTCGTAAAGAATAAGACTATTTGTGGGATAAATAAAAACCTTCATTTAATTACCTCTGATTCTTTTATTATTTCTTTAAATTTATCTATATCAAGTTTTTTTGTTTGCTTCTTCAGGATGGGAATCTCCCCCCTATCAAGTGCCTTTAAAGCAGATGCAATATGGGGTAATAACTTATCCTCATTTTCAAGGTTATGAAATCCAGGTCTTGATCCACCGCGCCTCGTCGCTCTGCAGCGGTAAGGTTCACCCGGCGCAAAACCTCTCTCTTTAATAAAAATACCATATGGGTCTAGTTTTCGAATGTCCAAAAGAAGCGAATCAACTATTTCCCGCTCCCCGGATACCATAACCCCGAAACAGGTTTCTTTAACCATTACATCGGCTTTTGATTCATAAAGCTTTATGGCAACATCGCTGGGTAATAATTTTGATGAATTGATCACTATCATTTTAGTTATGGTTTCCATTATACAACCTCTCTTATATAAATTATATCGCCTTCCTTAAAGCCTTTAAGGCGCTCCGGTTCCAGCACTTTTCCTATGATGTTCGTACACTCGAATTTCTCTCCTGTCGGACCGTATTTATCATCGTCGATAAGCCTTACGCCCACCATACCATAGCGTTTTGCCGCCTGGTTGGTAACACCTATTTCTCCGGCTTTCGCCTTATCTTTTGGCGTATTTTCGGGATTTATTTCCTTATAAGCCTCTGCTTCCTTTTCCGACCTGAAAAGAAATGTATTCTCATAAGTATAAAAAACCGGTAAAGGACCCAATGGCCTGTCCTTAAGGCGCAGCGAATGCCTGAAGAAATCAAGAGTTATAGGTGCGAGGTCATCGTAAAATTTTACATTAATAATTTTATCGGATTTAACACCAAGCGCTGTGACTCCTCCTTGCTCAATTATCTCTACAGTTGTATCGGGTTCCTGTTCCACCACAATGGCATCTTCACCTGTATAGCCTCGCTTTTCAAGTTTTAATCCCCGCATGGTCAATATTTTTTCCGCATCATTAAATGTCATACCCTGGACCATGACCCTTTCAGGATTGGAAATTACAGCAAGATTACTATTCAAAGGAGCTATTTTGATGAGTTCGATACCATGTGAGACATGCCCAACGATGCTATGTACAGGACTTGATGTCCTGTCTTCTTTATAGATGTATATGCGACCATTGCCCTGTCCATCGGTCCTGATCACTACTGAGCCCTCCGAACGCGCATCCCAATGTTCGTATGGGCATCCTTCGCCCTGGAGTGCATTATCTGAAATAAATGAATTTGAGAATGTATCCACATCAAAGGTCTTTCTTCTTATTAGCGCAAGGAAATGCTCGGCACCATCCGGAGATTCATTAATGAGGTCAACCTCAAAAAATGTAAATATCTTCATTCCGTCTTCAAGTACTGTATTCAAATCATTTGTGGTGATCTTGTCAAGCAGAGTTTCCCATTTTATGACGGGTTCGATTTTTGATATAGTATCGCCCTGCTTGAGGTTTGCAATAATATTTTTGCCACTTATTACCTTTCCGAGGACTGAAACTTTGGGGCCGCCATAATCTGAAATATGTTTATCTTTGGCGATCAGAAGGTAAGAATTTTTAGGATCATAACCACCTGTTCCCAGGAACACATCATACCGGTTATATTTTTGTTCGACTCTTTCCAGCAGGATGTCTGTTTCAAATGGACCGAAAGCAATCGCATTTCTGGTTTCCCAATGAGCATTTATATCCATGAAAACGTGGTTGAATTTAGTCCACAATGAGGAATCTCCGGATAGTTCGATTCTGAATTCACCTTTTGTTGTAATGATCTTATATTCTGAGGTTACTTCTTCCTTTTTGCCGCCTGTTTTCAAGATTCCTATAGTTGTGCCGGGTATGTAGAAAGCTTTCGCTGTTTCTACAGCATCTTTAAGGAGCGCATTATCATTTAATTCCTGTTTTTGTCCATTAATCTCTATTGATATCACATATCCTCGCTCTGAGATTCAATTTATTTTAATTCTTTTACTATGCCATCAAGAGCTTCTTCCCTCTCTTTCCTGGAAAGTTTTGATAAAACCACATCCGTTTCCCCAATATCTACTATCTTTCCAAGACGCATTAAAGCAGCCCTGTCACAAACCTCAGCGACAAAATCCATATCATGCGATACTATGACAAATGTTTCTCCAATTTCTTTCCTGGCATTCAGGATTGATTTTGAAACTTCGATCTTGGTGACAGGATCCATTGTTCCTGTAGGTTCATCAAAAACAAGAATTCTGGGCTCTTTTATGAGGACCTGTGCCATTGCCACTCTATGCCTTTCCCCTTCGCTCAATTCATCAGGCATCTTGGCAAGAATTTCTTTCGCCTTTTTTTCCGTAAAACCTGATGTAATTAATGTCTGAACTGCTTTCCTTTCTCCCAGTTCAAATGGCAGATCAAGACCTATGGACTCTGTCAGGTTATCGATAACATTCCTGTGCGGATAAAGGCTGTATTCCTGATGGAGTACGCCAATATATTTTGTAGCGCGTCCTTTCTTATCCGGTCCTAGCTGTGTAAGGTCGATCCATTCATCTCCGATCCTTACATCAATTGAACCGGAGGTAGGTTTCAATAGTCCGGAAACTATCTTTGATGTTGTGGTCTTTCCTGCCCCGCTGACACCGATTATTCCGAATATTTCACCTTCATTAATATCAAAACTGATATCATTGACAGCCCGGACTATTCCCCTGTCCATGGAAAAATAAGTCATATGCAGATTACGTGCCCGGATAATAGTCTCTCCGATCTTTACTTCTTCCTGCTCGCCCACTGAACCGACTTCTTTCATAAATTCAGCCGCAACATCAGCGGGTTTTCCTTCCATTATGATCTTTCCTTCATCGAGCCAAATTGCCCTGTGTGAAAGCTCTTCAATTACCTTTGGCCAGTGGGATGTGATGATCAGTGACATATTGAATTTCTTTGTTGCATTTATTATGCTTTCATGCACAAGTTCAGCGGTCTTGGGGTCTAGGGTACCGGTTGGCTCATCCGCAAGCAATAGCATAGGATTTTTAACAAGCTGCCTTGCAAGAACCACACGTTGTTTTTCACCACCTGAGAGTTCCCTCGCGATATGCATCATCCTGTTTGAAAGATTCACCTGGTCAAGCAGGTCTGCAGCCCTATGAATAGCATTTGTTCCCATATCATCAATTTCCTGCAAAGCATTCATGACATTTACGATGACCCTTTCGTCGCCGTATAAAGCGAATGTTCTCTGGAGCATGATGGCTATCCTTCTGGTTATGTCTCTTCTTAGCGGATCATGTAAAGGCAAAGTTACGAAGTCCACATCAAGTTTCTCAAAATTGGCATTGCACCTGGGGCAGGCAGTTCCCACCTTACTGGGTTTTTCGATAAATCCGCATTTACTGCATCGGGCAAGATGATATAATACATTTCCTGAAATGTCATTGAATTCTTCAACACCACGCAACACATGCATAAGTATGGATTTTCCTGCGCTGCTTTTTCCTAATATCCCAAGAATTTCTCCTTCTTTGATGTTAATATTTATATCTTTGAGAACATCGACTCCGTCAAAACCAACACGAAGATTTTTAATTTCAATAAATAGTGTCATATGTCATTCTCCAGGAGTTTATTATTTTGTTAACTAATCCGCTTCACTATAAGTTTATTGCTTTTAAATAATGTGAGATTCAGAATAGCTGAGGCTGTACATAAATATAACGATAATACATTACAGTATTAATCATATAAAAATGTTTAATAAATCCCCACACAAATTCTTTATATTGATTCTATGCATAAAGAGCGTGAGGAATTGCATTGAATATTATCGGAGGTCCGGCGTCCCAATTGCTTGCGGGAAGAGTTTCAGGATCATTGAAATCAAATCTTCTTATCAGTGAATTCAAAAAATTTCCTGATGGGGAGCTATATACACGGGTCATAGATGATATCGGATCAGTTGTGACAATTATACAGAGTACTGTTAATGATAGTGATTTGATCGCCCTTCTCCAGTTGATCGATGCTTGCTCTTTTGCATCCATGGTGAATGTTGTAATCCCATATATGGGGTATGCCCGCCAGGATAAACAATTCAAGAAGGGGGAACCCATAAGCGCCCGAGCCATTGCTAGGACTATAAAGGCTGACAATGTTTATACTGTTAATATCCATGACATTAGCATCCTCGATTATTTTGATGCAAAAGCAACGAACCTGGATGCAACACCTATGATAGGAAAATATATAAAAAATGTGGAATTCAATGATCCCCTTATTATAGCACCGGATGACGGCGCCATAAACATTGCAAAAAGCGCTTCCCTGGAACTTGGTATTGATTACGATTGTCTTGAAAAGACAAGATTGACCGGAGAAACGGTTTCGATCCACCAGAAAGATATTGATGTAAAAGGAAGGGATATTATCATTATAGATGACATTATTTCGACCGGCGGAACTATGGCTGAAACAATATCATTGTTAAGGAAGCAGGGAGCCCATGAAGTCTTTGCAGCGTGCGTGCATCCTGTTCTTACAAATAATGCTATCCTTAAATTATTCAAGGCCGGTGTAAAAGCTATCATAGCTACCGACACTATCGACAAAGGTGTAAGCGTAGTGAGCGCAGCCCCTGTTATAGCTTCTGCAATAAACCATTCTTGAATTTCAATAAGATGCGAACTCTTTCCCCAGGATTTCTCACTATAAAAATACTACTTTGCCTTCAATCTCTCCTTTTGCATTAATTATTTTATTAATGATCCCTATTGAAAAAGAGACTTCATGATAGAAATATGTATACCAGCCATTTTCGGAAGCCTTATCATATAGTAATTTCTTTTTTGTCTCCCAGCAATCTTCTCTTCCTAAAACGTCAACAGCCATCCTGCACCTGGGCTTTTCCTGATGCATCACCAGTGCAGCCATATCCGCTGCGTAGAGCATCGTTTTTTCAGCCTTTATTATAACTGATTGATGCCCTGCTGTGTGCCCTGGCGTTGGGACGACAAAAATACCTGGCAATACTTCTTTTTCTCCATTTACAAGTTCCAGATTCCCTGATTCTTCCAGCGGCAGAACATCGGTTTCCACGCTGAAATAATCATTCTTCAGTTCAAAACCAGGGTGTATCGCAGTCTTCCACTCTTTTTCTTGTATAACATATTTTGCGTTCTCAAAAGTCGGCTTCAATTTTCCATCAATATTTATAGTATTCCAGCCGGCATGATCAGGATTGAGATGGCTATTTATCACAAAATCAATATCGTCTGGTTTAACTCCGGCATTATTCATGCTTTCTATCAATGACGGATTCTTAACGACCTTATGATGTTGTACATAATTTGGAGTCTTATCATGGAGACCGGTCTCCACTAATACATTACCCTGAGGGTGACGGATCAATAGACAGTTAGCTGCCTGCAAAATATTGTTATGCTCATCGGTTTTGTAAGGTGTCTTGCCATCAATTTTGTAATTGGTCCAGATATCCTTTGGAAAGTATCCAAAAATAACTCCACCATCTTCAGTATGTATGCCATCACTTAAGATTTGAAGTTCCATATCCCCGAATTTCATAAAAATTACACCCCAGGAACAAAGTCGTGCTAACCTGTATGTTTTTATATTCACCCTGGATACACATATAGATTTCCTTCCTTATTCTCACACTGATTATTGGAAGTGCAATCCAATAATATTTTGATTTGATGTAGAGAAACTATTTACATATAAAAATCAATTAAAATTATGATTATAATAATATTAAGTTGAGATCATATGACTTTGTACAAAAAAACATTGTTAATTATTAGTACAGTAGTCGTAGTAATGTTATTGTTTATGTATGGAGCTTCTCAAATCATTCTGATGGGCAGCTTCGACAAAATGGATGAACAGTATGCACTGGAGAATGTTGAAATAGCAAAGAATGCCCTCAATGAGTCCATAAACAAAATAGATAGCACAACAGGAGATTGGGCTGTATGGGATGAAGCTTACTTCTATGCTAATGATTCGAATGAAAACTTTGCCAATGGGTATCTGAACGCTGATACTAATATCAATTTAATGATTAACCTTATGGTGTTCATGAATTTATCCGGAAAATTAGTGGGCAGTGAAGCATTTGATCTTGAAAACCAAACTGAATTAGCTGTTCCAGGTTATTTTTCGGGGCTTTCTGAGAACGATGTTCTTTTGCAGCATCAGGGCGTTGGGAGCACAATTAAAGGTATACTTCTCCTTCCTGAAGGTCCGATGCTTCTTTCTTCATGGCCTATCACCAATAAAGGAAAACTTCCTGTAGGCGGAACGTTAATCTTGGGGCGCTACATGGACGAATCCGAAATCGGGCGCTTATCGGAAATCACCCATTTACCTCTTACTATTCGCAGATTGGATGATGCACAGATACCGTCAGATTTTCAAGCAGCACTTCCGTTCCTCTTAAAAAATAATCCGATTTTCATCCAACAGCTTTCTGAGAAATCGATCGCTGGATATACACTATTGAATGACATCTATGGAAACCCAGCTATCATATTGAGAGTAGAAACATTAAGAGCAGTTCATGAACAAGGAAAAGAAACCTTGGATTATTTTATCCTTTTTCTTCTTATAATAGGGATAATATTTGTAGTGATTTTTTTATTTCTTCTTAAAATTTTTATATTATCAAGGCTTTCCAATCTCGATGCTCAGGTGCAAGACATTAGTAGAAGTGGAAATAATTCTTCCAGAGTTTCGATAGAAAAAGTGGGGAAATTATCAGCCGGTCATTTAACTCTCAAAAGGATAATGGACTCCTTGACCCTGCGCAATAAGACATTGCTCATTATGGGTGTTGTTTTTCTTATAATGATCATTCTTCTCTTGACAGCTTCTCAAATAATCTTGATTGATAGATTCACCGGACTTGAGGAACAATATACCCACCAAAAAGCTCAATTTTCTCTGGATACACTTAATGATGATCTCAATAAACTAAACACCACAGAAACGGATTGGGCTTCGTGGGATGATACTTATTTTTTCATCAATGATAGCAATGAGAAGTATATTAAATCAAATCTGCGTTTGGAAATTTTTACCAACCTTAGGGTAAATCTCATGCTTTTCATAAATTCATCCGGTAACATTGTCTACGGCAAAGCATTTGATTTTGAAAACCAGACTGAAGTACCTGTTCCACGTTATTTTGTGGAAAAACTATCTCCAGATGACTATCTATTGGGGCATTTCGACAAAACAGGACTATTACTTATTCCTGAGGGTCCAATGCTTGTTGCCTCACAGCCTATTCTGCAAAATGAACGAAAAGGCCCGATTCGAGGAACCCTTATTATCGGACGCTTTCTGAATTCAGAAGAAATAAAGCGGCTTTCCGGAATAACACAACTCCCTCTTTCTCTCAATCGTTTTGATGATAAACAGATACCTTCTGATTTCCAGGCTGTTCTTCCATTTCTTTCAAAGGATAAACCTATCTATATCCGACCGGTAAGCACAGAGTCAATTGCAGGATATACCTTAATCGATGATATTTATGGGAAACCAGGTGTTGTAATGAAAGTTGAGGTGCCAAGGGGAATATACAAACAGGGCAAAGAAATACTGAAATATTTTGTTTTCTCTCTCTTTATAATTTGTTCGATATTCAGTATTGTGATTGTGTTAATTTTAGATCTCTTCGTACTACGCAAGCTAAATGTTTTTGATTTAGAGGTGAAAAATATTGAAAAAAGTGGTAATATTTCATTACGAGCAGTTGTTGAAGGAAAAGACGAATTATCCAACCTGGCAAGTTCTCTCAACAATATGCTGGATACCCTTGAACAATCTCAAGCAAAAGTGAACAAGAGCGAAGCGAACAATCGAGCCATATTGGAAGCAATACCGGATTCAATACTTCAGATCAGAAAAAATGGAACTATTTTCAATTTCAAAGCTGCAAGAGATAAGAATCAGGAAGCTCTTTCCAAAGAGTGTATAGGACGTAATATACGAGATGTTCTGCCGCAAAAAGTCGCTGATCAGATCATGGATCAAGTACAAAAAACATTGCAAACAAAAGAAAAGCAAATTTTCCAGTATCAGCTCATGGAGAAAAGTAACATCTATTATCATGAAGCTCGAACCGTTGTTTTCGGAGAGGAGGATGTCCTAACTATCATAACTGACATTACTGAGCGTAGGCGTGCGGATGAGGCACTGACCTCGTCTCTGTCTTTACTCAATGCCACCTTGGAATCGACCGCTGATGGAATCCTTGTTGTGGACCGAAATGGACGTATTACGCGATGGAATCAGAAATTCGCCGACATGTGGAAAATCCCGGAAGATCTTCTGTCCAACCACAGTGACGAACAGGCGCTCAACTATGTTCTCCAGCAGATGGCCCAACCGGAGGCGTTTTTAACCAAAGTCAGAGAACTGTATGGGCAACCGGAGGCATCGAGTGTTGACCAACTTAATCTTACGGGCGGACGCATTTTTGAACGGTACTCTCAACCCCAAAGAATCGGCGATGATATCGTAGGACGCGTGTGGTCCTTCCGTGACATCACCGAGCGCAAGTGGGCTGAAGAAAATCTCAGCACATCACTTGAAGAAAAAGAAGTGCTTCTTAGGGAAATCCATCATCGCGTAAAAAACAATATGCAGATAGTTTCCAGTCTTCTCCTGCTTCAATCCCAAAATATCGAAGATAAAAAGTATAAAGATATTTTTATAGATAGTCAAACCAGGATATATTCAATGGCCCTTATTCACGAAAAACTTTATAAATCAGAGAGTCTTGCACAAATTAATTTCAAAGATTATATCGACGGTATAGTCTCAAATATATTCGAATCTTATGGACAAAAAAGCAATATAAAATTCGATATTAATGTAGAGAACATTCAGATAAAAATTGATTATTTAGTTCCATGCGGGTTAATAATTAATGAACTTGTCACAAATTCCTTTAAGTATGCATTTCCAGATGGGAGACAGGGGCTAATTAAAATTTCAGTTGAATCAAAAGAGAATATGATTCAATTTTCAATAAGTGATGATGGCATAGGTATTCCAAAAGATATGGATATTCGAAATACTAAATCATTGGGTTTAAAATTGGTCACAGGCCTTGCAGAAAGTCAACTTCATGGTGAAATCATTCTAAATAGAGAAAATGGGACAGAATTCCAAATTAATTTCAGGGGCATCCTCAAACTACCACTGCCACAGTAAGATTAAAATACAATAATATCAGAGTTGTCATAACGGAAGATAATATATGACTGACAGAAAGTATATCATAGAATCCAGAAGATACGTAGATGACGACGGGAATCGAACATTTGACAAATGGATAACAAGCTCGAATGTAATTGAAATAAAACATAATGAGGAATATCTTGTATTTTTCCCGCTGGAAGGAGAACATGCAGGGAAGAAGCACTATATACCCTTCTCAAATATTCATATTGTCAGGGAATTATAATATTTTTTTGACCGGGGACTTGAAAAATAGAATAAATACAAAGTCTCTTTTTCAATTCACACGATCAGGGTTCCTTCTTTTTTAGTCAGTTCCTTAAAAGCCGACATAAGCATTTTAGTGATCTTCCCGGGCTTCCCATCAGCTATTAATCGGCCATCGATTTTCGAGATAGGAGCTATCTCTGCTGCCGTCCCCGTCACAAAAACCTCATCTGCCGTATAAATGTCGAATAGACCCATGTTTATTTCCGCGACCTTAATGCCTTGCCCGGTCGCAATTTCTATCGCAGCTGCCCTTGTTATTCCTCGAAGGTTATTAAGCGCCGGCGGAGTGATGATCTGGCCGTTCTTCACCACAAAAATATTGTCACCCGAACCTTCCGAAAGATTACCATTCACATCAAACATGATCGCCTCATCGCCGCCTTTAGCGTTTGCCTCGATCTTGGCAAGTATGTTGTTCAGGTAATTCAGGGATTTGATATTTGGCGGCATTGCCTCAGGCGCATTTCTCCTGACACCCACGGTAATAGCGGTAAGCCCTTTTTCATAGAGGTCCCCGTACATAGCGCCCCATTCCTGTGTTATTATGAATATATTGGGTTTGGGACATTTTCTTGGGTCAAGACCCAGGTCGCCATCGCCACGTGAGACTATTGGGCGTATATAAGCATCTTTCAGGTTATTTCTCTTCAGTGTTTCGATGATGGCTCTTTTCATTTCTTCCTTTGAAATTGGGATATTCAGGTCTATTGCTTTTGCAGAATCGTACATCCTGTCAAGATGCTCATCAAGCCTGAATACCCGGCCGTTGTATGCCCTTATACCTTCAAAAACTCCGTCCCCATATAAGAAACCATGATCATATATGGAGGTTCTTGCCTCTTGTTTAGGCACAAATTTTCCATTGAAATAAATTACTAAATCCATGAGAATCCCTTTCACATAAGGAAACGCCTGGATATATGCGTTTTGCTGCGATCGATCAATGATGTCTCGGTTATGATTCGAAAAAATATCCAAAATATGCCCAGATGATTTTATATCCTTTGCCTTTTATTTCTAAGATGGAAGGCGCAATTCTTGGTAGGAATAAAAGTACAGAAGACGATTCTAGATTTCAAGAATCCTATTGAGTTATTGATTATAATAGTCTTAATATTATATTCATTGGTTGTAATAAATGGATATTTCTTAAATTCTTTCAACTTTCATTTGAATGTAATTAATATTACTTTTGTCTTAGCCATTGAAATTATCCCGTTTATATTGTTTTTTGAAATAAAAATAAATTCTTATAGACAGTCAATGATTTATTGTTTGGTAATCTTTGCAATAGTATTCATCTATTCTTTTCATAATTCTCCGGCCTTTTTGCCCATAAGCTATAGTGTAGATGCGGTGCATCATTATGTACTAATGGATTACTTGTATACCCATGAATCATTGCCAAATTTGAATAATTCATACTATATGCAGGAAATGGTACAGTATCCTTACGGACCAAGTTTATTTACGGTATATATTTCTAAGATTTTTGGGATCGATCTTGTAGGAACAATGCAGATTTTGGTTTTTGCTGCTGCAGGTTTATTAGCTGTTCTTGCATACCTTATAGCCAAAGAGCTTTTGAATGAATATGATCTCCCAGTAGGATATGGAGAAATTTTGTCCATTGCAAGTCCATTTATGTTATTTTCAGTTGCAATATACTTTTTTGGACAATACCTAAATGATAATTTTTATTATTCTATGATATTTGGCGAATTATTGGTTCTTGGGACACTTTTTTCACTTTTAAAAATTGAAAACAAAGAAAAAGCCTGGATCAACTTTTATTTTATATTATGTTTTGGAATAATTTTTACGTATTCTCTTTTTATAATTATACCTTTATTAGCAGCAGCAATTTGGCTTTCTTTCAACTCAAATATCAGAAAGTTACTTAATTTTAAGCATATTATTATATATGCTTTTTTATTAACTGGGTCGTTTATAATATACAGTTTCGAAAGATTCAATATTGGAAAGGCGATACTGCTGAATGAAGGATGGACATTAGTACCCCATATTTCAAATTTTAATCCATTATTTATAATTTTAGTTATTTCGGGTATTTTTGTATATGGCATAGAAAATGAGGACAGAATTAAGAGTATTGCTTTTATTTATATATTGATTCTATTCATTGAAATTTATACTTTTTTATTTTTAAATCAATATGGATTAATTGCAAAATATTTTGCCTATAAGGCTTTCTATTTACAGGTTCTAATATCATCACCTTTCATTGTCATCCCAATAGCTCATTTAATTAGAGATATTGATAATCACGATTTCAAACATAAAAAATTATTTTCAGAAATTACTTTGTTCATAAGTCTACTGATTATTATTTTCATTTCAACATATACTTTAACCGCATATCCAATTAATTCACAACCAATACTAACAAGAGATGATATAAAGCTCTCGAAATTTGCCGCAAATTATCGTTCTCAAAATAATATTTCAGATGAAAATATAACAATTATTGCACCAAACCTGGCAGCATATTGGATAGGAAATGGATTTCTGCATATGGAAAAAAATTATGCGGTAAGAAAATATCTAACTAATAATAAAATGGCAGACATTGAAGACTGGATGAATAACAAAAAAACTTCATATTTAATAACAAAAGTTGAATATATAAATGGCAATTATTTTAGAAAAAATGTTAACATCACTTTCTCAATAGAAAATAGAGAAGGATATACGGTTTTCTTGAAAAAAGATCTGATTTAAGTGAGGTCATGATATACCAACCTATAAAATAGATCAAAGAAATAAATAGATAACTTAATTATAATCTTAAATACAATAGTGACTGGAAGTGAATCAATGAAAAACATAACAAAAATAATAATATCAGCATTTTTGATTATTATATTGGCAAATGGCTCGTTAGGATTTGCGGGAATGGGTGGCAATGCCAGTAATACTGTTATCCCGCAAAGAACCAGTAATGCTACACAAATTGACCTCAATAACACTACAGAATCAGACCAGGATATTATTATGGTACAGCATCTTATTGAAGTGGATGCAAACCTGTTGAAGGCAGAAAATAAATTGTTCATCCGTGAAACCCTTATTTTCAGGAATATCGGTACAATGAATTTCTTTGGAGATCTGAAGACATCAATACCTGATGGTTCTGAAAATGTCAGTCTTGCCCGGTCGGAAATGATGACGGGCGGCGGTATGGTCCCAATAGCTTTTTCACAAAACGGTAATATCATAAGCTGGAAGGAGTATGTTGAACAAAACAGCAATTTACCATTCATGTATGCTGTAGAATATAGTGTTAAACAGGATGCCAAATCAAACACTGAAATTTTTTCCAAGAAATTAGCTATTCCTGCCTTAATAAATTATAAATATATGGAAAAACCTGACCTGGCGGCTATTGTTGTAAAAATTGCCAAACCGCAAGAAAGTACGGTCAAATTCCTTGATGAAAATGGAAACAAGATAGTTGCGACGGGGGCGGACGATAAAGGTGAGATTTTCAGATTTTCATCACCGCAATTCAAGGAAATAACAGTCGAAATATCACAATCTAGCGCAATTCTGCCGGGAACTCAAAGTTATAGTATAATTATCGTTATCGTAATAGGTATATTGATTATACTTGTTTTTTCGTATCCGTACATAAAGAAAAAATTGAAACCTGATGAAAAAGTCGGCAATATGTCCAAGAAAACTAAAGAAAAAATTATTAAAAATGCTAATGAGAATAAACCTTCAGAGGTTGACAATGCGGCCCCAACGGGAAAATATAAGGGAAAAAATGCAGAAGAACTTGGAGACCTCAAGGAACAAATCCTATCAAATATAAAGGATCTTGAAAAGAAATATGAATCAGGAGATCTTCTTGATGAAGAATATGAAGATACCAGAAACTCATATCAGGACAACCTTAAGGAAATTGAAAAGATGTTGAAAAAGATGGGATGATCTATCCTATCATTTTCAAGAAGAAATGGTGAATCCGGAAATCATCCGTCAATTCAGGATGAAATGCAAGAGCGAGAATACTATTCTGTCTTGCTGCCACAATTGCTTCATTATACTTTGAAAGGATCTCCACCTCATTTGTGCATCCTGTTATGCTGGGAGCCCGAATAAATATTGCATTAAAAGGTTTGTCAAATCCCTTAAAATCGACCAGTGTTTCAAATGATTCTCTCTGGCGCCCGAAAGCGTTCCTGTTAACTTGAATATCCATCAATTCCAGCAATGGCTGCCCTGTTCTTTCTACCTGTTCATCGCCATGTTTTGCCAGAAGGACAAGCCCTGCACATGTTCCCATAATGGGAATACCGGCAAGAGCGGCTGTCTTTATTTCATCAGCGATGCCTTCTCGTTTCAAAAGACGACCAAGTGTGGTACTTTCTCCGCCGGGCAGGATCAGAGCATCGCATGAACCAATTATCCCAATATGTCTTATTTGTATTACTTGCGCTTTAATATTAGCTTGACGCAGTGCATTTTCCAATGCATTGACATGTTCCTCGACATTTCCCTGGATAGCGATAACTCCGATACGCATGCATCTAACTTATTATTTCAGGATATGAAACTACCGATAGCCTCTTTTTATCATACATGATGTATCGAAAATAGAACGAAAACGATATTTCTTATGGAAGCATGATGTTCCTTGAAGAACCGGAGCAATACTATGATAAAAACGCAACAGGGAATCCATAAATCGAAAGGCGGGTTAATAAGATCGTTCGTTAGTGCCGAGAATGGCAAAATCAAGGAAATAAGTATATCAGGAGATTTCTTCCTCTTCCCTGAAGAGGCTTTCTTCAAAATTGCCGAAGAACTTAAGGGAATTGAAGCAAAACGTGAAAAAGTACAACAGAAGATAGAAGAAATATATAAGAGAGAAAACATCCAATCCCCCGGTACATTACCGGCTGATTTTATGGAATCTATAATGAAAGCCCTGGAGGAATAAAATGGAAGAATGGCGCTTTATTGATTTCGGGATCGTAGATATTCGCGATATGATGGCAATGGATGAAGCTATCCTGAAGGCAGGCGAAGAAAATACATTCTTTTTCTGGACGCCGAAGAAATCCATTATCCTGGGTTTTTTCCAGAAAGCAAATATTGAACTGGATCTTGCGCAGTGTAAAGATTATACGATAACAAGGCGCATAAGCGGCGGAGGCATTGCATTTTCAGATGACAGGTGCAGGCAGATAAATTATGGCGTGGTGGGGACTATCGATAACGAGCTTTTCCCAATGGACATCGTAGAATCGTATAAACAGATATGCGGCGTCCTTATTGATACACTAATACATTATAACCTGAATGCGGCTTTTCGCCCCATAAACGATGTAGTCGTAGATAACAGGAAGATCTCAGGGAACGCACAGACACGCTGGGAAGGGAAACTGCTGCAAAATGGAACATTGCTTCTTGATTTTGATATAGAGGAGATGCTTCGGATTTCAAATATCCCCAAAGAAAAATTCATGGATAAAAAAATAGCATCAGTAAGGGAAGGGCTCACATGGCTTGACAGGGAGCTCGGGGAACAGCGTGATATGATAGAGATACAAAATGTGATAAAAAAGAAATTTGAAGATCGCTTTCATGTCCGTTTAATATCCGGATCCCTGACCGGGAAGGAAAAGGAGTTTACAAATTCTCTCCTGCCCAGGTATTACTCAAATGAATGGGTCTATCGCTAATGTATGATGTTATTGTTATTGGAGCAGGGCCTGCCGGGTCTGTTACTGCAAGAACAGTAGCCCTGGCAGGTTATGATGTCATTATTATTGAAAAAAAAGAAAGATGCCTATCGCCATGCGCCGGATATATCAATAAAACCATAAATATTGAAATGCCGCATGAATCTGTTATCCAGTCAAATATAAAAAAAATGCGAACCTATTTTCCTGATCTGACTTATCATGATTTCGCATTAAACGGATTTGTGGTGGATAGGCCTTTGTTTGATATGGACTTGGTGTCTAAAGCACTAGTAGCAGGAGCAGGTATCATATGGAATTCATCCATGGTCGATATAAGTGCAGGCAATCCCGGTATTGTGAAATTCCGTAACGGTAATGCGGATGGAAGAATTATCGTTGGTGCAGATGGTGTTTTTTCAAAGACAGCTTCAATAATCGGATTGCAGCAACAAAGATTTGCAGCTTGCAGCCAATATCACCTTATAGATATCGAACCTATTCCCCAAACCTGTGAGATTTTTTTCAATGCTGATTATGCTCCGGGCGGATATATCTGGATATACCCGACAGGAAATAATTCAGCAAAAGTCGGATTGGGGATGATAAATAGCAGAAAATCCCCGCGGGAGAACCTTGACGCATTTATCTCAGGATCGCAGTTAGCACACCGTATTTCAGGAAAAATAACAGAATATATTGCAGGTGCCCTGCCAATCGGGGGGCCTCGTGAAAAACTCGTATTTGACAACATCCTTCTTGCAGGCGACAGCGCAGGAATGGCAGACCCAATAACGGGCGCCGGAATAAATAATGCGATACTTGCAGGTGAATTAGCAGGAAAAACAATAATCAAAGCACTGGAAAATGGTGATCTTACTAAACTCTCGGAATATGAAACAGGAATTAAGAAACTTCTTGGCAGGCCACTGGGGCGTTCTCTTGAAAAAAGAAAAAAAATCGATGGTGCCTGTAATAATCAATTTTTGCAGGAGCACCTGCCTGAATTATGGGTGACTTTTAAGCAGTACTGGTTATGAGAACAGCATTAATGCTGCCTTCCTGTCCTGGCCTGTTTGTGACTCGGGCATTTCCGATTTCAGTTTTGATTATAGAGCCTTTTGTCACAATGTTACGCCTCACATAGTGAATATTTGCGGGATTTCCCGTGACAGTCTCGATCTTTACCGTCTTTGAGATTTTTGTCGCCGGGTCTGTCACTATTGCATTTTGCCCTCTTAATAGTCGAACTTTTGGCTGGCCACCTAATTTTTTAACCGTTCTGCGAATTGTTTCGCCTAAATGAGTATTTGCAGGCTCTCCGCCAAGTTCGAATTTTTTCTTACCTCTTTGCCGTATGAGCCTTCCGCCTGTATATTTTCGTGTTGATTTTCCCTGGAACTTCATAATGATCCTCTTTGATCTTTAATGATAGAATAATTATTTTGCTGCCTACCCCTATTCCGGAGGCGACCTGTTAGCTATTTTAATATCATGAACACAAATATAGTTATCGCTATAATTTCCGGATTCTACACTATAATTTGCGGTTATTTTGCTGCAGGATATGAGCCGAGTATCTTAAGCATTCCAACCTTGCCTTTAATTTTTATAAGTGTTTCTTTAATAATCTTATCTTCAATGTGTCCTTTGATGTCGATATAAAAAACGTAATCTCCCAGGACTTTTTTGGTTGGGCGCGATTCGATCTTGGTCAAATCTATATTTCTGCCGGCGAATTCGCCAAGTATCTCATATAGGGCTCCCGGCCTGTTTTTCTCAAGATACACGATAATGGATGTCTTATCATTTCCTGTAGGTGGTGGTGGTGTTTTGCCAATAACAATGAATCTGGTGAAGTTCTCATTCACATCCTGGATGTTTTCATTAAGGATATCCAGGCCATACATCTTCGCGGATTCGGCGGATGCTATCGCAGCTATTTCTTTTGATTTCGATGCAAGTTTTGCTGAAAGTGAAGTGCTTGGAGAAGACCTTATTTCTATCTCCTTGAAATGGTTCTTTATATATTTCCTGCACTGGGATAATCCCTGGGGATGTGACATTATGATTCTTATGTCCTCAAGTTTCCCCTTAGATAGAAGACAATGTCTTATCTGGACAATTACTTCACCTGTGATCTTTAACTGGTGTTCCAGGAGGAGGTCAAGTGTTAGTGTAATTGAACCTTCAAGTGAATTTTCAATAGGTACGATACTGCATTCGACTTCTTTTCGCAGGAGAGCATCAACAGTATCAAATATATCGTCGTAATATCTCAGATCGGCTTTATCATCCCATTGCAGGGCGGCTTTTTCCGAGTAAGAGCCTCTGGGCCCAAGCGTTCCTATCGTCATCTGTTCCTTATATCGGCGGTTAAAAGAAATAGTTTGTTGCTTTCGGACGCATTTTCCCGAATATTCTAGCAAACTTTTAAAAACAATCCATCTTATTATAAGTGGAGATTAATTTGAAGATAGACAAATATATACCGATAATCGGAATGGCTTTTATGCTGCTCCTTGTGCAGCTTATTGCTATTGCTCTGAGCAAACCCCTTGAAGCAAATGACTTCAAGGCGTTTGAAAATCCTCAAGATACAGGCAATGTTTTTGTCTGGGTCGCGATAATCCTCATTTTTACAGGATTCATATTCCTGGTAATAAAGTTAAATAAGAAATGGGTGATCCAGGCATTTATCTTGATAACCGTAGGCTGGACTATGGGGTATGTATTCTATGCGCTTTTTTCAATGTTCCCACAGTTCATAACACCCGATACTAACCTGATATTAACGATAATGATATCCGCTGCTTTCACTGTTATTCTGTATAAGTTCCCCGAATGGTATATCATTGACATAACAGGCGTGATACTTGGTGCAGGTTCTGCTTCGATTTTCGGGATATCGCTTGATATCGTACCGGTAATTCTCTTACTTGTTGTGCTTCTTGTTTATGATTACATAGCTGTTTACCAGACAAAACACATGGTGGCGCTGGCCGAAGGCGTGATGGACCTGAGGCTTCCCATATTGCTTGTTATCCCCAAACACTGGAATTACTCATTCAGAGCTGAGAAATTCGATAAAGAGGACCGTGAAGCCTTCTTCATGGGCCTTGGGGATGCGGTGATGCCTACCTTGCTTGTTGTTTCAGCGAACTTTTTCATAACCGGAACTACCTATTATTCACTCCCGCTCATTGGCGCCATAAATCTCCCGGCAATAGGCGCCATTCTTGGAACATTCCTGGGATTTTCCGTTCTTATGGTGCTGGTAATGAAGGGAAAACCCCAGGCGGGTCTTCCATTCCTGAACTGCGGGGTAATCCTGGGATATGTTGTGGGAAGCCTGATTGCCGGTACAAGCATTTTTGGATTTTAAGCCCGCTAAACGCAAGTTTTATACCTCCACAAACCCATATTTGAGTAGCACCTCAAAAATGAGTGGACTATATGGATATACAATCTTTGAAAAAGCTTGCGCTTCTTGGCGCGCATCAGAAACCCATTGAATTATCATCGGTGGAATTTGCAGAACACATCGAATCAAGCCAGCAAACAGCAGCAAGAAAGCTTAAAACCCTGGAAGAGGAAAAACTCATCTCACGGCAGTTCCTGCCGGATGGGCAGTTGATCTCCATAACAAAGAATGGGATTGATACCCTGCATAAAGAATTAAGCGATTACCAGGAAATCTTTTCGGGGAATGGAAGCATCAAGATCCTTAGCGGTAAGTTAATTACAGGACTTGGGGAAGGACAATATTACATCGCGCTTGAGGGTTACAGGACACAGTTCATGGAAAAGCTTGGTTTTGACCCGTATCCTGGCACATTGAATGTAAAACTTGATGCAAAAAGCATTGATATCCGCAAAAAAATTACCCGGGGCATAAAGATCACAGGTTTTACGGACCAGAGCAGGACTTTCGGAAAAGGAACGTGTTTCAGGGTCAGGATTTCCGATATCGAGGGTGCGGTCATAACTCCTGAACGAACCCATTATCCTGAAGATATTATTGAAATAATCGCGCCCGTCAATCTCCGGAATTACCTGGATCTGAAAGACGGTCATAATGTTAATGTGGAAGTGATAAAATGAGTCTTAAGAACGCAATAGATGCAATTAGAAATGGTAAAATGATACTTCTTTTCGATGCAGAGGACAGGGAAGGAGAAACAGACCTTGTGATCCCGGCAATATGCACAACACCAGCACATGTAGCCCTCATGCGGAGGGACGGGGGGGGGCTGATATGCGTCGCAATATATGCAGAAGCTGCACAAAAGCTGGGATTGCCTTTCATGTCGGATATCTTAAAAAGCGTCTCAAAAAATGGTCATAAATCCCTTATCAGTCTTGTGGAAAAAAAAGGTGATATACCATACGACTCGCGTTCATCTTTCTCGTTGTGGGTAAACCACAGGGAAACATTTACAGGCATAACCGATAATGATCGGGCTCTTACCATTCGGAAAGTAGGTGAAACCGTAGATAAGGTCATGAAAGGTGAAAAAATTGATTTCGGGGATGAATTCAGGTCTCCCGGCCATGTGGCCCTGCTTCGCGCCGCCACAGGTCTTCTGAAAGAGAGGCGCGGGCAGACAGAACTATCCATAGAACTTGCATTGAAAGCCGGTATATCCCCTTCAATGGTTGTTTGCGAGATGCTTGATGAAAAAACCGGAAAAGCACTCACCAAAGAAGATGCAATAAAATATTCCAAAGATAAAAATATGCCATTTATAGAAGGGAAAGATATCCAGGGATAACAGGATAATTTTTTATATTTTGATTTTCACCCTCATGAAATAGGAAATCCTATGGAAAAAGATATCATCAAAGGTATAAAGAAAAACGTATTCGTACTCGGCCTGGTGAGTTTTTTTACAGATATCAGCAGCGAGATGCTTTATCCTTTAATACCTATATTCCTCACTACGGTCCTTGCGGCACCCATGTCTATAGTTGGGATAATTGAGGGCATTGCGGAAAGCACAGCAAGCATCTTGAAGGTTGTTTCAGGGTATTTGTCTGATAAATCCGGAGAGAGAAAAAAATATGTTATTTACGGGTACGGTCTTTCAACTATAGCAAAACCTCTCCTTGCATTTGCTGCCACATGGCATTTTGTTCTTACCGCCCGTTTCCTTGACAGGTTCGGGAAAGGTCTGCGTTCATCGGCAAGGGATGCACTCATTGCGGATTCAACCGAAGTGAAATATCGGGGAAAAGCATTTGGCTTTCACCAGGGGCTTGATACGCTGGGAGCTGTCATCGGGCCGCTTTTCGCACTGCTTTTCTGGTATTTACTTGACGGGAATTACCAGCTCATATTCCTCATCGCCTTCATACCTGCTTTAATAAGTTTCATTCTTTTGTTTCTTTTTGTTTCCGAGAAAAAAGCCCAGGAAAAAGAGGGAATGAAGTTCAAACTCTCGGATTTTAGCCGTGAATTCAAATTATTCCTGTTGATCACTTTAATTTTCGCGCTTGGTAATTCAAGCAATGTTTTCCTGATATTGCGGGCAAAGAATATCTTTGAAATTTCAGGGGGCATTCCCTCAATTATCACCTCGGCCTTTGGTCCGATGGACGTTACGGCAATAGTGATATTGACCTATGTTGCATACAATATCACATATTCTCTTGCGTCAATGCCTGCCGGGACTCTTTCGGATAAGATCGGGCGAAGAAACGTCATGGTAGGAGGATTCCTGATTTTTTCCCTTGTTTATCTGGGTTTTGCACTTGCAAACAAGGGATATCAAGTCTGGATATTATTTGCAGTGTATGGTTTTTACATGGCGATGACAGAAGGTGTGAGCAAGGCTTTTGTTGTGGATATGGTCCCACCCGAAAAAAAAGGGACGGCAATAGGTTTGTATTATACGGCAACAGGTCTTCTGGCTCTTGCTTCGAGCATTATTGCTGGTCTTCTATGGGATAAGATCGGAGTGAGTGCACCCTTTTTATTCGGGAGTGCAGCCGCGCTTGTAGCGGTGGTTATGATGCTTGTGTTATTGCCAAAACACAATTCTGCAAACAACCATTAGACATATTAAAATTGCTCATTCGACAATTATTGGCTTTTGTCCAGGTAAGATTCTATCCGGCCCAATGCCTCTACAAGCTGCTCACGCGATGTTGCGTACGAACACCTAAGATGCCCCTCCCCGCATTCCCCGAATACGTTCCCTGGTACTACTGCAACTTTCTCTTCTTTCAGGAGCCCGCCTGCAAATTCCTCCGATGTCATGCCAGTGCTTTTGATACTGGGGAATGCATAGAACGCACCTTTTGGCTCAAAACAATCAAGACCCAGCTTATTTAATCCATCCACGATCAGACGGCGTCTGCGGTCATATTCCCGTATCATTTTATCCATTTCGCCGTTACCGTTCTTAAGAGCCTCTATTGCGCCCATCTGCGCAGTTATGGGTGCACATAGCATAGCATACTGATGGATCTTGGTCATGGCACCTATGAGTTCTTCGCTTCCGGCTGCAAACCCTATGCGCAAACCTGTCATGGCATGGGATTTTGAAAATCCGTTCAATATTATGGTTTTTTCTTTCATTCCCGGAATTGACGAGAAACACGTATGTAATCCACCATATGTTAATTTGCAATATACTTCATCAGAGATTACCGCGAGATCATACTCATTTACCACATCTGCGACCTCAACAAGGTCTTTTTTTCTCAAAACAGCTCCTGTAGGATTATTGGGATAACTCAGCACAAGGGCTTTTGTTTTTTTTGTGATGCTCTTTTCTATCTGCTGGGCTGTGATCCTGAACTCATTTTCCATATGCGTCCTGACAGGAACCGGAACCCCACCTGCAAGGGAAATGCTTGGTTTATAAGAAACATAACACGGTTCTGGGACTATGACCTCGTCACCCGGATCTATTAAAGCCCTGAATGCAAGGTCTGCGGCTTCACTCACTCCCGTTGTGACAAGTATCTGGTGTTGCGGGTCGTAATCAACTTTGTAATCTTTCTTATAATTTTTTGAGATCAATTCTCTCAACTCAAGAAGACCGAAATTAGAAGTGTATGATGTAAAGCCTTTCTCAAGAGAGTATATGCATGCCTCCCTTATGTGCCATGGTGTGACAAAATCAGGCTCTCCGACCCCGAGTGATATTACTCCTTCCATCTCAAGCACCAGGTCAAAGAATTTCCTGATACCCGATGGAGGGATATTCCTTACGATTTCTGCAACGAATTTATCCGGCATAAGATCACGGCGACACTGGCAGGCGCTCTGTCCGCTCTTTCTCGAACAGGATATCTCCATCCTGCTTGTATGTTCTCAGCACAAAATGAGTGACAGTTCCCTGTACCTGTTCAAGGGTGGCGATTTTTTCGGCAACGAAAAATGCAACTTCTTTCATGGACTTTCCGCGCACAGTGAGTGAAAGATCATGTCCTCCTGAAATAAGGCGAACTGATACGACTTCAGGGAACTTGGCTATCCGCTCTGCGATAGCATCGTACCCTGTCCTTGAGCGCAAAACGACTTTTAGCTCAATTATGGCATAGACATATTCTTCCCCCGCTTTTTCCCAATCTATTACTGTCTTGTATTTCCTGATTATTCCCTTTTTTTCCATTTGCTTGATCTTTGAGGCTACCTGTGCTTCCGTAAGCCCTGTCATGGCTGCGATCTCTTTCGGCTTTATCTTAGGGTCATTTTCAAGGATCTCAAGTATTTCTTTCATTGTCTTGCCTCGCGGGTTTTTATTGTTCTGGGAGTTAATAGGTTTTGTGTTAAATCATTTCCAAAGCTTTTTATTGGTATACCCTGTCTTTTGCAGGATTATGAGGGCAGTCATTCCATTCAAGAAAAGCAATGCAAAGTCAAGATTAAGCTCATTGCTATCAAAAAAAGAGCGTGAGGAATTAGCAATGGCAATGCTCAACGACGTAACCGGGACGCTTGTCAGTTCCGGATGCTTTGATGTGATCGATATATTATCCGCATCAATGATAGAAGTCGAGGGCGCCAATACGGTGCTGACAGAAATGGGATTGAATGAAGCCCTGAATGAATACCTGGGCAAAATGTCCTCACATAAAATAATTGAACATGTCCTTATTATTATGGCAGATATCCCCCTGGTCTCAAAAAAGAATATCAAAGACATTGTTTCCACAAATGCCGATATCGTGATCGCACCCGGAAGGATGGGAGGAACCAATGCAATTTTTATCCGTGATCCTTCAAGTTTTCATGTGGATTATTATGGGGCAAGTTTCCTCAAGCATCGTGAGATCGCATCTGGCTTTCATACAGACATCTTTGATTCATTTAATATCAGTACGGACATAGATGAAGTTTCTGACCTTACAGAAGTCCTTCTCCATGGGAAAGGGCATTCACAGGAATACCTGACGAAAATCGGCATAAATATCTCAGTGAACAGCGGTCGAGTGGGAGTGAAAAGACAGACTGTATAAGAAATAGAGTCTTAATGACACCATATTTTCTTGAAACGAAGCATTTAATCTGCGTTCATCCGCGTTTATCTGCGGTTTTTATTTTACCAAATAAATATAAACACCGAACTAATACGAACTGGAACGAACTGGCGCAAAGTATATCTCATATAATTAAGCAGTTAAGACGTTATGCAACTCGAAAATCTCAGACATGGCACTGAACTTTTAAAACGCGGTTTTGCAAAGATGCAAAAAGGCGGAGTCATTATGGATGTCACAACACCCGAAGAAGCAAATATTGCAGAAAAAGCAGGGGCTGTGGCTGTTATGGCGCTGCACCAGGTTCCTGCGGATATAAGAAAAGCAGGTGGAGTTGCCAGGATGGCTGATCCGCAGGTTATTGCGGCAATTATTGAATCTGTGACCATCCCTGTGATGGCTAAAGCAAGGATAGGGCATTTCGTTGAGGCTGAGATAATTGAAGCGCTCGGCGTTGACATGGTAGATGAGTCAGAAGTCCTCACGCCGGCAGATGAGATGTATCATATCGACAAAACAAAATTCACAATACCTTTCGTATGCGGAGCACGCGACCTGGGAGAGGCACTTCGAAGGATCAACGAAGGCGCTGCTATGATAAGGACAAAAGGCGAAGCGGGTACTGGCGATGTGAAAGAGGCAGTGCGGCATATGCGTGCTATAATGGGCGCAGTGAGGGAATTAAAAGGCAAAGGGGCAGAGGAATTGATGGCCGTGGCAAGAAAAATTGAAGCCCCAATTGAACTTGTAAGAGAAACGGCACAGCTTCAGAGGCTTCCTGTCGTGAACTTTGCGGCAGGAGGAATTGCCACACCAGCAGACGCAGCCCTCATGATGCGTCTTGGGGCGGATGGTGTTTTTGTGGGCTCAGGAATATTTAAGGCAGAAAATCCTGAAAAGATGGCCTCTGCAATTGTCGAAGCGGTGAATAATTATGATAATCCTTCCGAGCTTGCCCGGATATCAAAAGGCCTTGGCGGTGCGATGAAAGGAATAGACATAAGGAGTTTATCCGAGAAAGAAGTTCTCCAGGCAAGAGGATGGTAAAGTCCTCCAAAAGGCGTCAAGGCCGTTTTAATTTTTTGTTCTCCCTTTTATAAGGCACTTCCTTTCACTCCCGACCAGATCATTCCTCCCTGCGATCTTCAATCCTTCTATTACATACCCGTAATTCCTCGGTTCCCTGTACTGCAAAAGCGCCCGCTGGATCATTTTTTCCAGTCCTTTTGCAACATGAACTTTTTCCATCCTGAAAGGATCTATCCCGGTGTAATACATGCACGTCGAAGCTGTCATGGGCGTGGGCGTGAAATCCTGCACCTGTTCAGTGTAAAGGTTATTATCACGAATATATTCTGCAAGCTCTACCATGTCCTCCACTGTGCATCCGGGGTGGCCGGACATGAAATAAGGAAGAATATATTGTTGTTTCCCGGACCTTTTATTTTCCGCATCAAATCTTTTCCTGAATTCCTCAAACACTTCCTTTCCCGGTTTGTGCATTATATCCGTGACATGTTTTATTATGTGTTCGGGCGCAACTTTGAGGTGACCGCTCACATGATGCTCACATAATTCAGAAATGTAACCGGATGAATCTCGAAGCGCAAGGTCGTAGCGTATGCCTGAACCTATGAAAACTTTCTTAATCCCTTTTATCTCAAGGAGGGTGCGCAGGAGTTCCACCTGTTCCTTATGGCTTGTACCAAGATTTTTGCAATCCATGCATATTTTATCAGCGCATGCGCCCTCTTCCTCCCATAGATTGCAGTGCAGTGAGTACATATTTGCCGTAGGCCCTCCTACATCCTGCACTATTCCTTTGAAATCGCGCATCTTCGTCATTCTTTTTACTTCCCTCACAATGGATGCGATGCTCCTGCTCTGCACGATCCTTCCCTGGTGATGTGTCAGGGCGCAAAAAGAGCACGAAGCAAAACATCCGCGGTGGCTCACTATCGAAAATTTTACCGGGGCAAGTGCAGGGATGGGCTTATTATATGAGGGATGCGCCCTTCTCGAAAATGGAAGTTCATATACATGGTCGAGTTCCCGGGCGCACAAGGGCATCGCAGGTTTATTCTGGATTATTATGGTTTTCGGATGCATCTGTACCACAGGTCTTCCCCGGATGGGATCTTGCTCCTGATAATGGAGATTAAATGCCCTGGCATAAAGCTCTTTATCGCGCGAAACATCGGAAAATCCGGGAATTTCTATATATTCCTCATACTTGAGGGAACGCCATTTGCTTATTTCCATTTTAATAGTAGTGCCAGCGATATCTGTTATTTCTTTGATCTTTTCACCTCTGGAAAGACGAAGTGCTATCTTCACAACCTGTCTTTCCCCCATTCCAAAAACAAGTATATCCGCAGGCGCATCGGCAATGATGGACTGGCGCACTGAATCAGACCAGTAATCATAATGGGCAAAACGCCGCAGGCTTGCCTCGATTCCACCAAGCACAATAGGGGTGCCCGGGAAAATGGAATGGAGCTTATCAGAATAGACGATCGCTGCGCGGTTTGGCCTGAGTCCTCCTTTCCCTCCCGGTGAATAAACATCATCATTTCGTACTTTCAGGTTGGCGGTATAATTATTGACCATAGAATCCACATTCCCGGAAGTCACACCGAAAAACAAACGCGGTTTTCCGAGCCTCTCGAAATCATCATTGCTTTTCCAGTCGGGTTGTGTTATGATCCCGACACTAAAACCAGCGTCCCAGAGAACACGTCCTATCAATGCAGTCCCGAAGGAGGGATGGTCAACATAGGCGTCACCTGTTACAAGGATTATGTCAAATTCCTGTATCCCAAGTTTCTTGGCTTCAGTGAGTGACATCGGGAGAAGAAGAGGTTGATTTGTCATGATTTCGACTTAAAAGTAAATCAACAATCCTTCTTCTTGCACTCTCGCAGCATATCCTCAAAAGTATAATTTTCAGGCATGATAACCACATCCACTCCATACCCCATCACTGTATCACGTGTAGGTTTACCGATCGCTGCTACCATCTTTCTATTCATGATACGAATTATTTCGTCCTTTACTCCCATCTCATTCGCAAGCGCCATGAAATTCCTGACCATCATTGTACTTGTGAATGCAAAAATATCCACATCCCCCGCAAGCGCCCGCTTCATGAGCGCCTCATGCCTCTCATCCCTGGGACTGATTATCTGATAAACCTGAGTCTCATGCACCACAGCTCCTTTTTCAAGAAGTCCCCTTACAAGTTCAGGCGCTCCATGGCTGCTCCTTGCGATCTCGATAATTGCTCCTTCAATTTTGCTCATCGCTTCTACAATGCCTGAAGAACTGTAAGACTCTGGCATCATACTTACATGAATCCCGTTTTTCAAAAGTGCATTTTTTGTCCTGGGACCGATAGCCACAATATTGGTTTCATTGAGCCGTTCAATAAATTCCTCCGGGTATTTCAACTTCAATAATGTGAATTCAACCCCGTTAGCACTGGTAAAAATTACATAATCGGCCTCTCCTCCCATTATGCGATCAAAAAATCCTTTGAAATCAGGATCGGTCTTATCCATTACATCGATCATAGGCGCTGTTATTGTGGAAAAACCCATAGAAGCTGCGAGCCTTATGGACTCCGGCATATAAGCGGAAGGTCTCATAATGGCTATTACTTTCATTTCCATCTTTCAAGGTGCAAGTTCGTGATGCAATTTTACAACATCACCTATTACGGTTATTGCCGGAGCCTTCACTTTTCGCTGTTTGCAAAGACCCACAATATCAGCAAGTGTTCCGATTGTGACCCTCTGGTCAGGCCGCGTACCTCTTTCGATGACCGCAACCGGAGTATCAACAGATTTACCGTATTTCATTAATTCTCTCACATTACGCTCAAGCATACTGACGCCCATCAGGATGACAAGTGTTCCCTCAAATTTCGCCAGAAGTTCCCAGTCCAGAGCTGTTTCCTCCTTTTCGGGGTCTTCATGCCCTGTGATGAAAGTTACCATGGATGCGTAATCGCGATGCGTAATTGGAATTCCCGCATACGCCGGAACTGCAATTGCTGAAGTGATTCCGGGGACAATCTCCACATGGATACCTTCTGCCGCAAGTGTCTGTGCTTCCTCGCCTCCGCGGCCGAAAAGGTATGGATCTCCGCCTTTTAGCCGTACTACGATCTTTCCTTCTTTTGCCCTTTTGACAAGGAGCTCATTTATCTGCCACTGGGAAAGCTTGTGATTCCCTGCATATTTACCAACATCTATTTTTTCCGCTGATTCCGGCAGCATATCAAGTATGGCTTTGCCCGGAAGCTGGTCATAAAGGATGACCTGGGCGCTCTCAATAAGCCTTTTTGCTTTTATAGTCAGAAGCTCCGGGTCGCCGGGACCTGAGCCTACAAGATAAACTTTCCCTTTCATTTCTATCCTCTTTTGGCTGCAAACATCCTTACCGCTTCATCCACAAGTTTGCCGCCGCCTTTTTTGTTTAACTCATTACCGATTCGCTCGGCTTCCTTTTCATACTCCGTGGGGTTTATAAATTCATCTATTTTTACGCAGCGTTTCCCGTCAACTGAGAGAACTTCCGCCCGTATATGTATCTCATTACCTTCAATTCGTGCAAAAGCGCCGATGGGAACAAGACATCCTCCCCCAAGGATCCCAATTATTATCCGTTCTATCCTTGTTTCAAGGCGCGTCTGAATATCATTCAATTCCTGGGCTGCGATTTGCGCGGTTGAATCCTTTTTAGTCACAATAACCACTGTTCCCTGGTTGGCAGATGGAACAAAATCGTCAGGATCGAGACGTTCTCCCGGTATGTCCCATTTTAACCTCTGAAGTCCTGCTTCGGCAAGGAAAATACCATCGTACTGCCCTTCTTTAAGTTTGCGAAGACGAGTGTCGATATTTCCTCTCAACTCCTTTATGTTGAAACCCGTCCTGAATCTGGATAGCTGGGCACGCCTTCTCAGGCTTGTAGTTCCAATGATAGAACCTTCCGGGAGGTCTTTCAATTTTGTATTTTCGCGTGTAAGCAGGAAATCATACGGTGAATCACGCTTCATTACTGCAGCCAGAGTAAGTTCGGGTGGACGCTCGGTAGGGATATCTTTCATGCTGTGTACCGCGATATCTATCTGGCCGGCAAGCATCGAATCGTCTATCTCCCGCACAAAAACCCCGAATCCCTGCACTTCATGCAACGGCCTGTCAGTGAAGGTATCACCGGATGTTTTGATTATATTGATTTCCGTATCTATTCCTTTTTTTGCAAGGAGGTCTTTCACCAGGTTTGCCTGGGCAAGAGCAAGCTTGCTTCCTCGTGAACCTATACGCAATGGTTTATGGGATTTTTTCATGATGATCTCAAATTCCTCTGGTAAGCTTCTATGGTTTTTTCAATATCGTTTTTCGAATGGGCAGCGGACAGGAAGTTTGTCTCAAACTGTGATGGGGGCAAAAAAATGCCGTCATTTAGCATTTTCTTGAAGAAGGCATTGAATTTATTTGTATCGCATTTCAGTGCTTCCTGATAATTATTGGGCATATCCCCGAAGAACACTTTGAACATGCTGCCGACTCCGCTCACACTATAATCCAGTCCAAGATCCGCTATGACATCAGATAATCCTGACCTTAATAAATCACCTGTATTATTTACCCTGGCGTGCACTTTCTCTTTTCTTAATGTACTTATCACAGCAAGTCCGGCTGTCATTGAAACCGGACTTCCATTAAATGTTCCTGCCTGGTAAACAGGTCCTGCCGGTGAAATCTTCTCCATTATTTCGATATTTCCCCCGATAACTCCGATATGGAAACCCCCGCCAAGTATCTTTCCAAGGGTGGTCATATCAGGTGTTACGCCATAATACTCCTGCGCCCCACCCATCGCCAGCCGGAAACCTGTTATGACCTCATCGAATATCAACACCACATCATTTTCTTTTGTTACAGCGCGAACCTCTTCCAAGTAACCTTCGTTTGGCAATACAGGCCCAATATTCCCAAGTACGGGCTCCATAATTACCGCTGCCACATCATCCTTATATGCTTTGATGGCTTCTGTCATGGCCTCGATATCGTTGTACGGAACCTGGAGCGTGTTTTTTGTAAAATCCCCGGGGACTCCCGCGGAATCGGGTGTTCCCAGGGTTGTTGCGCCGGAACCCGCTTTTACAAGCACGGCTTCATGAGCGCCATGAAATCCTCCTTCGATCTTGATGATCTTGTTCTTACCTGTGAAACCTCGTGCTGCACGAAGTGCTCCCATTGTTGCTTCTGTTCCTGTGGATACAAATCTTACCATGTCGATACTTGCATAAAGTTCAATTATTTCTTTTGCAAGAGCCACTTCAAGTCCTGTCGGGGTCCCATAAAGCCAGCCGTCATCAAGCTGCCTGGTCACAGCTTCCTTTACAGAATGATTATTATGGCCAAGAAGCAAAGGGCCGTAACCCATAACGTAATCGATATATTCATTTCCGTCTATATCGGTTATCTTTGAGCCGTCAGCTTTTTTTGTATAAAACGGATACGGTTTTATAGCCCGGACCGGGCTGCTCACTCCTCCCGGAAGGATTTTCTTTGCCTCTTCAAATAATTTTCTTGATTTCTCTGTTCTCATGGATTACTGAAATTAGGGGATTAAGCAATATAATTTGTGGCTTTTTAAACCTTGATCCCATCAGGGCGATCTCCAACATAAACTGTGACTATCCCGAAAGACAGGTCAAAATATTCAACATGCGAGATACCGGCGTCTTTCATAATTTCCACAAATTCATTCCTTTTGGGAAACGCCATCACTGATGCAGGAAGATAATCGTAAGGCCCATTCTTTTCGGATATGGCCGCTCCAATTAAAGGTAAGATCTTTTTGAAATAGAAATAATACATGGACCTGAAAACCTTATTCTCAGGCAAGGAAAATTCAAGAATAACCACCTTTCCTCCTATCCTGACCACACGGTTCATTTCCGATAAGGCTTTTTTAATATCCGCGACATTTCGTATTCCGAAAGCTACTATAGCCCCATCAAAAGTACTATCCTTAAAAGAAAGATTCTCAGCATCGTTCTGGATGCAGCTTACATTTTTCAAATTCTTTTTCTCTAATTTAGGTTTACATAATTTAAGCATCTCAAAACAAAAATCAGAGGCTATGACCCGTTTGTTTTTTGCGGCCTCTATTGCGACATCCCCCGTACCTGAGCAGACATCAATGATATATCCGGATGGCAGCTTTGATACTGCATAACGACGCCATTTTTTATCTTTTTCAAGGCTTAACAGGTGATTCAGGAAATCATATCTTTTTGAAATACCTGCGAACATATTCCGGACATTTTCTTTTTTTTGCAATTGAGACATTTTTATCTGCAGTTCCTTCAGGAAGTCATAAGAGTAGTATCAAAATGATATATAGGTTAACCAAAACTTATAACTTATCTTGATAATAAGTAGGTTCTATGATTATTGCAGAGAATAGCCCTGATAAAAAATCTGAAGTAATGCGTAATATCCTTAATATCTCAAAGAAGCTTGCTAAAGAAAATCAGGGAGCACTTTTCATTATTGCGGACAGGAAACAGATTGAAGGAAATTACCGTCTTCATTATCCCCAGATAGAATTTGCAGGAAATTTGCTCAGCAAGGGCATGAATGCTGTGGTTGAGAAACTTGCTACGCTTGACGGTGCTATCATATTTACCCCCGATGGCGAAATGGTTGCGTACGGTTCAAGGATATTGAAATCCGAAACACTTCTTGGTTTTGGAACAAAACACGCAGCTGCCAGGGGGATAACTTTATATGACGACACCATAACCGCTGTTCTTGTCTCTGAGGAAAGCGGATGGATAAAAGTTTTCCAGAAAGGAGAGATCGTCCTTGAAACGGATTCGGTTGATATCGAACCTTCCACGCTTGATAAAGTTTCACGCTTCCTTACAAACCAGGATACGGCGCTTCTCGCAAGTGCTGGTATTGCTGCAGCTGCTTTTGGTGCTCCCATAGTATTGATAGTCGGAGGCACATATATGATGGTAAGGACTGCAGGCCAGATGATATCCGCTGCGTTAAAGAAAGATAAGAAGTGAAATGGTGCAATTTACAAAACTTCATGGTAATGGAAACGATTTTATTCTCATCGATGAATATAATGAAAAAATCATTGACGACGAAAGAAAATCCGATTTTGCATTAAAGTATTGTGACCGACGCTTCGGAATAGGAGCAGATGGTGTACTTTTTCTTGGAAGATCAAATATAGCCCAGATCAGGATGAGAATATATAATTCTGACGGCACACAGCCCGATATGTGCGGAAATGGTGTGCGGTGTCTGGTAAAATATGCGCTCGATAAAGGATACATAAGGGAGAAGGGAAGTGTGGAAACGCTTGCAGGCGTTCTCCCCGTAAGTTCGAAGCAGGGCGATAAAACATGGATATGCGTAAACATGGGAAAACCGCAATCCCAGAGGACAAAAATCCCTGCAAAAGGGACGGGGGAATTTCTCAATGTATCACTTCATGGATATGAAGTATCGGCAATAAACACAGGCGTTCCTCATGCAGTGATCTTTGTAGATTCACTTGATGACCCGGAATTAATGAAAGAAGCCCCAAAGATCCGCTATGATGGGATTTTTCCAGAGGGAACGAATGTGAATTTCGTGAAGGTGAATTCCGGGGATGAGATGACGATCCGCACTTATGAGCGGGGTGTGGAAGATGAAACATTTAGCTGCGGCACTGGTTCGGTAGCCTGCGCTGCCATAGCTCACCGGCTCGGGAAGACCGGAAATCAGGTTAAAGTGAATACAAAAGGCGGCGAATTAAGAATTACACTTACCGACGATGTCGCTTATATGGAAGGACAGGCTGAAACGGTATTTGAAGGGACTATTTAGAACGACCTACTTTGTAGTGGATGTTTAAGAATTTCATACTCTTTGGTATGGTATCTGAATATTTGAGTTAAGTATATCATATTTCAAGACGTAACAATGAAGTTTAAATATGACAGATGAGAAATTTTTAATAACAGAACTTGTATTGACAGCGCATCTGTATAATGAGTCAGATAAGCTTACCGTAGATGACCTTCCTCAGAAAATCAGGAAGCATTATTGGGATGAAAAAGAAAATACCGTAAAGCGTCCCATATATGTAACTGAAGGCGACATCAAAACTATTTATGGGATTGAAAACGTAAAAAAATACACAAAAACACTTCCTTTCCTTGAATTTGAAGATTTCGGCTCTCAAATAAAGCTCACGGTCTTTGATCTTGCCGTAAAGTGGATATCCAGGCATCTGGAAGCAGTTGAGAAAATAAATATGAACCCTGTTCTTGCATCGTATTTTGAGAACTCTGATTCAATCTCCGTGAGTTATAAGAAGGCAATTGCTTCAAATTTACCCAAAGAAAGCGGCAGGGAATGGATAAATTCCCTGATCAAGAGCATTGAATCTGAAAAAGGTTCGGAGGATATGCTAAAACTTGCACATATCGTAGCCCCGGAAGATATAAAACAGAATATTTCAGACCTTGTTCTTACAAAAGCCCAGGAAGAAGAAATCGAAAAAATGACAAAAGCGATAAAGTATCGCGATTACCTTAAGCGAATAGGTCTTCGGGAAATCGGGAAATTATTGTTCGTTGGCCCGCCCGGAACAGGGAAGACATCTGTCGCCAGGGCTATTTCAGGACAGCTTAAAATCCCTATCGTAGAAGTAAAACTCTCCCAGATAGCTGACCAGTATCTTGGAGAGACCGCAAAGAACATCGACCGGGTGTTTGAACTCGCAAGGCGCCTCAGCCCTTGCATCCTGTTTATAGATGAATTCGATTTCGTGGCAAAAGCAAGGGCTACGGATGAGCATGCAGCATTAAAACGGGCGGTAAATACACTTCTTAAAGCCATTGATGAGATCAGCCTTGTAGAGCATGGCGTCCTTGTCATAGGGGCCACAAACCACCCCACCATACTTGACCATGCGGCATGGAGGCGTTTTGATGAGATCGTGGAGTTCACGCTGCCTGATAAGGAAATGAGGAAAAAGATACTCGATATTATTTTGAAGAGCATTGAAGGCACCTTTGATACCGAGGAAATAGCAAAAATTTCAGAAGGATATTCCGGTTCGGATCTTCGCCTGATAGCAAGGGAAGCTGTACTTAATGCCCTTATTACTGAAAGAACCGTCCTGACACAGCAGGATCTACTTCGCGGAGTTACTGAGTTCAACAAGCGGAACCAGATAAAGAAGCTAGATGAAAGTGTATGAAAATAACACTCCTTGGAACCGGTGATGCTGTGGGAACACCCAAAATAGGATGTTCCTGCAAGGCCTGCCTTGACGCATTAGCAGGCGGCAAAAGCAGGAGGCTTCGTTTTTCAGTTCTCATAGAATCGGAAGGCGGCAAAGTATTAATAGACACAAGTCCGGACCTGCGGTGGCAGCTCTTGAAAAAAAAGATCAGCCATATCGATGCGGTTATCTGGACGCATTCCCACTATGACCATTATGCAGGTTTTGGGGATTTCCACCGCATACAGAATGGTGTCAACGTGTATGGTCTAAAGAATACACTGGATTATATATTGAACTATCTTTCATTCATGAAACCTGTGAGGCACGATGTAATCTTTTATAAGCCTTTTTCACTTATCGGTCTTGAGATAACATTACTTGAGGTCACTCATCCGCCTCTGGAAGAGTCTGCAGGCGTATTGATCACAGATGGTTTGGCGAAAGTCGTTATCACAGGTGACACATCCAGGAACATTCCTGAAAAAAGTTTGCAGAGCATGTTCGAACCGGATCTTCTTATCGCAGATGCTATAATCCCTCCGCGCGGGACTATTCCCAAACATATGAACTCAAAAGAAGCAATGGAACTTGGAAGAAAATTGAATGCGAAAAATGTAGTACTTACTCATTTGAGCCATAATTTTCCTCCTCATGATGAATCAATTAAAGAGTGGCCTCTTGGGTACGATGGCATGGAATTTGAATTCTAATGTTTCGGGATAATGGATCTTTCAGATGGACGCTGATTTTCGACATTTTCGCTTTGAGGAACATAAGATGGCTCTTCGTTCTTGAGTAAACGCATCCAAATTTCAAATCCAAGATCAATAAATTCATTTTTGAACATAACGTTTTTCCTATCCATTTTTAGAAATGTTGTTCAAGTATATCAATTTTATGAAACGTTTCGTTCCAATGTGTAGTCCAAAAAATTCAGCCCCCACTTCCCACATATATTAACGAAATTACAAGCGTGATAAGTATATAGAGCAGGTAAGTCTGGATATATCCTGTCTGTATTATCCTCATCAATCCGGATAGTGTCATTACTGCCTTTGTCACCGGATCATAAAAATACTTCTCGAAAATTGGCTCTATCTCGGACCCGAAGATCACTTTTTCCTTAAAAAAGGGTGAATCCGAATATGTTGCCTGTATTTCCCTGTGAGGTCTGAAGATACTTGTGAACCATATGCGGATCGGCTTTGAAAATGCTGTTGCCGTATATTCATTTCTTCCCGTGGAAATTGGCTGCCCGCAGCCCCATGTTTCATATTTTTGAATTGGAGTCCGGTTCCACAACAGATACAGGATAATCGGAAGCGGCAATATCACAAATACCAGGAGGGCTATCAATGGTGTGGATATGGTCGCAGGAGAATAGGAAAGAGAATGGGAAAGTGAAGCAATTGAAAGATCGAAATTTATCCTTGAAATAATATTTACACCTACAAGCGGCGCGGAAATTGAGTCAATGATTTTGATGAAATAGAAAGGCATTACGCCAAGGACAATGCACATAAATGAAAGAATAGACATTCCGATCAACATTGAAACCGGCACTTCCTTTGCATGTTCCGCATGAGCACTTCTTGGAAGGGCAAGGAAACTAATGCCGAACGCTTTTACGAAACAGGCTGCTGCAAGAGCGCTTGTGAGAGCCAGCCCGGCGCCGCTAAAAAGTATAAGAATCTTTGTAATATTATCCGAAAGGTTGATACTTAGCAATTGGGCCTGGAAAGTCAGCCATTCACTCACAAATCCATTAAAAGGAGGAAGAGCCGATATGGATATTGCCCCTATCAAGAAAAAGAGCGCTGTCCAGGGCATTCTTTTGATAAGTCCTCCATACTCTTCGATATTTCTTGTGTGGGTAGAATATACAAGGGAACCGGCTCCCATGAACAGGAGCGATTTAAACATTGCATGGTTGATCGTATGGTATAAGCCCGCTATCAATCCGAAAGCGGCAAGGTCAGGATGCCCTGAAGCCATAAAGATCATTGAAACGCCAACTCCTATCAGGATAATCCCTATATTCTCAACGCTATGATATGCAAGAAGCCGTTTTAGATCATGTTCCATAAGGGCATACATTACTCCAATAAGCGCCGAAATAGAAGCTATAATAAGAACCAAAATACCCCACCAGGCAGTGTCTGCACCCAGGAAATCAAAAAATACCCTGATAAGCATGAAAATAGCTGTTTTGATCATTACTCCCGACATGAGTGCGGATACATTTCCTGGCGCAGCAGGATGAGCGTATGGGAGCCAGATATGAAGTGGAACGATACCTGCCTTTGTGCCAAAACCGATAAGTGCAAAAAGGAAAATCAGGTCTTTAAGGTGTGGTGGCATAGTTGAGCCGGCCAGGCGGAATGATTCAAAATTAAAACTGCCTGTTGAACCTGCAAGGATAAGGAAGGAAAGAATAATGAAACCTGTGCCGATATGTGTCATCAAAATATAGATAAAACCGGCTTTTCTTGTCTCCTTTTTTTCATGCTCGAACATAACAAGCATAAAAGAAATAATGGACATCAATTCCCAGACAATCAGGAACATGATGGCATTATTGGCGCTAACTACGAGCACCATTGAAAGTATGAAAATATTATACAGGAATCCCATGTATCCGATGTTCTTTTTCCCGAAATATTCCGTGGCATACCCTGTTGAATATATCGAAACTGAAAATGCTGTTATTGATATTATGAGAATAAAGAATGCCGATAATTTATCGACAAAAAAGCCATAACTCAGGAATGTTGAATCATGCATCACATAATTGAAGGTATTCCCGGATAGAACGGATAAAGAAAAAATAATTCCCAGGAGCGATGCCCCGGATGCGCAAAAAAATGATGCATACGTACATATGCGATCTTTCTTATTGAATACCAGGGCACATATAGCCCCGATCAAGTATAGCGCAATACTTCCTAAGAAGAAATAGGAGTTCATGTGAGAAACCAATGTTAATTTGATATTCTTTACTTAAGACTTGCTGAAGTATTCTAAAAAAACATATTGATTATTAATGATGATTGAATTTCTTTTTTATAAAACTTTATTTCATCATAACCCATAATCAAACCCATGCTTGCTGTAAAAGCCGAAGGGATATACAAACATTACAAAAGTCCGGAAGGGAAGAAAGATGTTCTGAAGAACGTTTCCATCAATATCGATCAGGATGAGGTCTTTGGGATACTCGGCCCGAACGGTGCAGGCAAAACGACCCTCATATCCGTACTTTCAACGCTATCGATACCGGACTCCGGGAAAGTTGAAATTTTCGGGATAGATGCGTTAAAAGATCCGAATAGTGTGAAATGTATCGTAAATATCAGCAGCGGAAATCCTAATTTTCCCTGGAGCCTTACCGTTTATGAAAATCTCAAGTATTTTTCATTACTCTATGGTCTGGAGAACAGGGAAAGATCCATAGATAATGTCATTAGTATGCTGGAACTTGAGCCATTCCGGAACACCCGGTTTGATTCGCTTTCCACCGGCACGAAGCAGCGGCTCTCCATTGCAAAAGCCCTTATTAATGAACCCCGACTTCTTTTTCTTGATGAACCTACGGTCGGCCTTGATCCTGATATGGCGATCAAGATACGCAAATTGATAAAGCAGATCCATGAAGAAAAAGGGATAACAATCGTCCTTACGACCCACTATATGAAGGAAGCTGAAGAGCTGTGCGGACGCATCGCATTTATAAAGAAAGGTGAAATAATCGCTAATGCCGCACCTGCCGAACTTAAGAGACAGATGAAACTGGGTGAGAAAATAATTATCGATTATGAAGGCAAGTTTGATATTTCTTCATTGAAGGACATCCCGCAAATACTTGATATCAAATCAGGAAATGAAAGAGTAATGATCATTGCAGAAAATATTGAGTCAATACTTGATAATGTCTTAAAGAAGTTCTGTGATGTCCATATCAAGAATATCGAGATTTCCCAACCCGATCTTGAAGATGTTTTCCTGCAGCTTGCACATTGAACCTATCAGTGCATTTTCCTGAAAATCTCATCAGTGACAAATTCAAAAACCCGTGCTGTGTTGATGAAACCGTATTTTCGAAACTTGTGCTGCAGCAGGCCTTTGTAGATCGCGAACCGAAGCTTGAACTGTGAGAAATTACACCTGAACATGAGAAGATTGTGGCCTGCCATCTTCCATTCATCCCTTGTCAGATTATCCGCAAGCCTGTTAAATAAAGGGGTGCCAGGAAGAGGATATGGAAGACTATAGGAAAGATAATCCGAGGGAAGATTCGATGAAAATCTCAATGTATTGAGTATGGTTTTTTCTGTTTCCCCAGGGTAGCCGATCATGAAAAATGTTCCAACTTCTATGCCTGCCTCTTTCGCAGACCATAAGGCGCTTCGCGCATCCTCGACCGTAAAATTTTTTCCCATGATCTTCAAAATATGATCGTTCCCTGACTCTACGCCAAAGAAGACCCGCCTGCATCCGGCTTCACGCATCTTTTTGAACATGGGCAAATCAACATTATCCACCCTGCACAGGCAGTCCCATTCAAAAACAAGTCCCTGGTCTTTTATCTCATTACAAAGCCCAATGATCCTTTTCTTATTAAGTGTAAAGACATCATCTGAGAACCATATCCTTTTATAGCCCAATTCCAGAACCTCTTTGATTTCTTCAACTATGTCCCGTATGCCCCTTTCCCTGTAGTGGTTCCCAAAAACAGGGCGCGCGCAGTAGTCACAGGTATAAGGGCAGCCTCGCGAGGTGATCAAAGGGGCGCATGTGTAGCCAAACTTTTTATGCCAGTACTGCATGTATTTCCGGTTCTCATAAAGATCCCTTGCCGGATGAGGGATCAGGTCAAGCTCTTTTATATATTCTCTTTTCCCCGCGGTTTCTCCTCTAATAAAGACCCCCTTTATACCGGGAAAATCACCCCCATCAAGATATTGTTTTACAAGTTCAAGCATAGTCAGCTCACCTTCGCCCGTGACCACAGCGTCAAAGTCTTCCCGGAAGACAGACGGTGAAGAAGTGGGAAATGGTCCCCCAGCCACAAGAAAGGGCTTTATCGGACTTTTTCGAAGAGTTTTCGCTATCATGATAGCATCATCTCGCATTGTGACCATGCAGTATATACCTGCAACTTTGGGAGCGAGTTCAATTGCCTGTTTTATGAGTTCTTCCTTTAGCATGAAAGTCCCATCCAGTATCTTTACGTTCACTCCTTTATTTCTGAGAGTACTTGCCAGATACCCCAGACCAAGAGGCGGAAAAAGCCAGAGCTTTCTCCATACTGGTTCCCTGTGAAAGTAAGGGTAAATAAGGAGCACGTCAATTTTTGAATTCATAGTATCCCTCCGGTGGCAGTCTATATGATATATTCTCACTCTCAATCATGATATAATATTTCACTTTCTTCTGCTGTTGAGGCGCTATCATTGCCATATACTTCCCCTCAGACAAAACGAACGGGGATGGGTGCCAGCTTCCATCATCCCCAAGATAATGAAGTTTTGGCAATTCCACCTTCCCTGAAATGTTAGCCGATAAGAACATAACGTCGTTATCCTTTGAAAAAACAATGCTATTTAATACAAAAAGACCATTATCCGGTTCTGTAGAATACCTGTATTCAGGGTGATATGATCCTGCACCCGGGAATACTTTCCAGAGATATATGTTCTTATCCCATGAACCAGTTACTATTTCCATCGTACCGTCATGGTCAATATCCCCGATGGCTGAGGTGGCGAATATCTTCCCCCCTGTCATCTTTGGAAAACCCCTCACTATCGAACCATCGGGCTTGAAGGCATAGACGTTTCCTCCAAGGTCTCCAATCAGGATATCAAGCTGTCCATCGCCGTCAAGGTTGGCAGGAGACGGTGACGCCCAGAAATAATAACCTGTATTTACAGGGAAACCTTTCTTCAGGAAACCGGTGTTATTGTAAACGTACAGGGCATCCGAAGCCACCATGATCTCAGGCTTCCCGTCCATGTCGATATCTTTCACGAGAGGAGATGAGATAATATAACTTTGAGTCTTAAGAGGAAAGCCCATTATCACCTCACCCTTATTGTTCCATGCATATACTTTATCTGAAGCTACAAGTAGATCCGGACTTGCGTCCCCATCAATATCCGCTATTTGCGGAGTAGACCATATAGCATCCCCTGTTAGACGCGGAAATCCTTGAATAAGGCTTCCATTACCGTTCCAGGCATAGAGATTCTTATCCCATGAACCCGCGATAATCTCTGGTTTTCCATCACCGTTGATATCTGCCGAAACAGGGGATGAGGATACGTAACCATTTGTATGAACAGGCCATCCTTTTACAGGAGAGCCGTCCAGATGCCAGGCATATATGTTCCCGTCGTCCGAACCCACCACCACCTCGACTTTACCATCATTATCCATGTCCACGATTAGAGGTTTTGAATATATGTCTCCCCGGGTGTTTTTTGGAAATCCGGTGACCTTCGAGCCATTGTACCACCACGCATAGAGCCTGTTATCATCCGAGCCAACGAAAATCATGGCGCCATTTACAGTATAAGCGATTGCAGGAGTCGATGCTATCAATCCTTCGGTCTTAACAGGGAATCCTGAAAGTGAGCTTCCAGACCTTTTCCATACATAAAGCATGTCAGAGGCTGCAATGATCTCTCCATATCCATCCCCATCCACATCCGCTATAACCGGTGATGATGAGATATAGCTCCCTGTGGTCTCGAATATGCCGTCAGGTTCAAGCTTCCAGACAAGAATCTTTTTTGCCCCATATTTTTCTTCCCATCCGTTGGGGTCATAGACCAGCTCAAGCTGCGATATATTTTTCCCCTTCGCTATCCCCGGGAATACCTTTTCAAGGCTGCCCGGAGGAGAATCCGAATATATTACATAATTTACATCATGTTCTCTCAGGAACCTGATCCCCTGTTCCTGGCTCATGTTATTTAATCTCTGGGCACCAAAAAGCTGTCCCGGAGCAAGTCCGGAATAATAAAGCGGTAAGGGGGAATTAGAAATGATACCAGTTGCATTTGCCGTGAATTCACCGGCTCGCTGCGCGGGCTTGTAAAGGACATCAAGGCTTGAAAAAATATTGAAGTAAATTGGAAGAGCGATTATTAGAGATAAGAGCACTAAGGCACTTAAACTCTTTTTCCCGGAAAGAATGATCCCTCCGAAAATACACAGGAGGGGAATTGCAATACTGAAATACCTGAAAGAACCTGTTGAAATGCCAAGTCCGGTAGCAAGAAAACTGACCGTTAAAATAAAAAGAGCAAATAAAGATAAGCCATTTCCTATGTTTTTAACAGCATAGCGAAGCCCTGCTATATAGACGAAAAGAGATGAAACAAAGAAATATTTTACTATATTAAATGTGCGCCCGATCCGGCCTTCACTGACAGCTCCGTTTTTCACCTCAAAATTCAGTACTTGCTGGCTTCTTGCAGCTATAATTTCGGGGAAAAAGCTTTGATAAAAAAATGTGTAAATACACCAGAATAATATGAAAAAAATTGAAGGCCCAAGGAGAAAAAATCCTTCCTGATAAAGTCCTGCATATTTGTCCTTGAAATACGATCTCCTCCAGATCAGTAAAAAAGGTATCGCAAGCCACATCTCATACCGTGTGGCACAACTTATAAGAAGAGCTATGCCAGCTGTTTTTTCCTTTCCTATATCAAGAAGATAAATCGTAAGAAGAAAGAAAAAAACCGCAAGTGGCTCTGTATATGAAGTTGATGAGGTAAGGATCTCAAAGGGATTTAAAGCAAGAAATGTTGCCGCAAGAATCCCTGCCTTCCAGCTATGCCTTCCTGCTATCAGATATGCTAGATATATCCCGCCGAGTGATAACAGTATATTTACAAGCTTAAGCCAGATGATGTCTCTTCCCATAATAAAAAGAATGCCAGAAGCCATGATATGATACCCGGGAAGAAAGAGCCATGTTGCTCCAAATGGATCATCGTATATGCCGCTCGTTGCAAAATAATCTGCAAAAAGCCAGTGATGATAGGGGTCTTCAGAGAGATCGCCCATCATAGCTCTATAAAGCCGAAGACTGGCAGCCAGAACAAGTATTCCGATTATGGCGGCATTTTTCAAGGTGAAAAAACCACCAAACGAATGCAGAATGGTCAATCCTGAAATATAAAAATATCCCAGAACATAAAGCCCAAGAAATGGGATCAAAAAATAATTTTTGGAACTGAAGGCAAAATAAAGGGTTATGATTGCATAAATACCCAGGACAAGCTCAATTACTGTTATAAATGGGAAATCAAGCCTGTATTTCTTTCTATTCCACTGGTCAGACGTGTTTCTGATCCCGAACTTGGGTGTTCGATGGAATACCCCTCCCCTGTTTAATAGAGCCCCTATCACGGCACTGGTGTTGTTTGCGGATATCCCGGTGCCGATAATGGTCAGCATTGGAAGATATATCAATCGGCTCTTCCAGTCAGTATAGAGTTCTTTTTGGGAGAGGGCGTACATCGTCAGAGGACCGAAAGTACCAAGTGTGAAAAACTTGAAATAAATGAAATTCGGATCTCCAAAGAGAATGAGCGGCAAGCTGAGAAGAAGGAGCGCCACCATCATTGGATGCACCAGGTAGTAAGTGAGATGCACGATAGCTTCCATCTTCTTAAATAGAGTTATATCAGCCCTGGTCACGTCCGGAAGCAGCTTCTTTGCGCATTGGATCGAGCCCTTAGCCCACCTGAACTGCTGGCGTTTGAATGCATTTATCTGTACGGGAACTTCGGCCGGTGAAACCACCTTATCCAGAAATACAAGCCTCCATCCCATAAGTTGCGCCCTGTAGCTCAGATCCAGGTCTTCTGTGAGTGTATCGTCCTGCCATCCGCCAGAGTTATCTATGCACTGCCGCCGCCAAACTCCGGCTGTCCCGTTAAAGTTCAAAAAAAGCCCTTCACTGTATCTTGTACTCTGTTCGATCTGGAAGTGCCCGTCAATCCCGATTGACAGCGCTTTTGTGAGAACAGAGTAGTCTTCGTTTATGTGACCCCATCTTGTCTGTACCATACCTACTGATTGATCCGAAAAATATGGCATACATTTTTTCAGAAAATTCGGATCCGGCAGGAAATCGGCATCAAAAACCGCAAGGAATTCACCCCGCGCATATTTCATGCCATCTCTCAAGGCTCCTGCCTTGTATCCTTCTCTTTTTGACCTGTGCAAAAAATAGATATCAAACCCCTCTGCTTTAAGATCATTAACACAGCTTTCAATGATCTTTGTGGTTTCATCATTTGAATCATCCAGCACCTGTATCTCGAATCGGTCTTTTGGATAATCAATCTTGGCAACTTTTCGTATCAGGCGCTCAACAACGTATAATTCATTGTAAACCGGAAGCTGTATCGTCACCATGGGATATTGGCCAAGCTCAGGTGGTCTTTCTTTTTTCTTATTTTTGTAAAGGTATGCCAAAAGCAGACAGTTGTTCCCGTATATAAATAAAAAAAATAATATTATGATGTAGGCTAAAATAACTAGTGTCCGAATGTTCATTTCCTTTCACCGAACAATGAATAGGGCTTTTGCATTTCGGTCACCCATCTTACCCTTTCTAATGCTTCAGGATTATTCCTGCGGGAGAACTGAACTAGGCTCCAGAGAAAGCAGGATAGATTTTTGCAAACCATCTCTCCAACCCTGGATACCGCGGAATTTGAATAAAATAGACGCATAAGCCTTCCGAATAAAGCTCTTCTTATTGGAATTTCACCCCGGTCCAAATCATATATCTGGGGAAAATAGGTTTCAAGCCATATGTTCTTCTCGATAACAGTCCTGTAGAACCTGATCCCGAACACGGGTTTCTGCCTCAGGAGTTCATATGCCATGTACTTGTCCTGCCGCAAGAACGGAAGTGATTCCCAATCTTCCCATATGACATTGATGCAGATAAGCTTGGGAAGAAATGGGGTTGCTGATTTCCTGGACAGGGGTTTTTTCCTGTAGCGGAATGAATATTTTAGGGAAAGAAGAATTCCGGAAAGATACACCGTGTATTTGCACCCCTTCTCTACAAAGATGTTAAAATCTATGTCATCATCTTCGCTGAAGCCTCCTGAAGCCATGGAACCTGTGATCGCCAGGCTCCTGATAAAAGGGCAAAACGAAGTGTATTCAGAGACAAAATCCATCGCAAGAGCTTCATATTTCCCTGCAATCATCTCATTGCTGGCAAGTTTCTTCCAGGTCCTGGGAAGAAGGCTTTCACTTCCTTTCAAGCAATAAATGCCAAATCTGTGCGATATGCCCTGCATGGAATCAAGTTGGCAGCTCACCGACTCTTCATCAGCAGCTCCGTAAACAAGCATTTTTGAGATATGTGAAAGGGTGAGACCATAACCCCGCCTATCTGCAAGATGCAGTGTCTGGAGCACCCTTCCTTCAAGATCTCCATGACTCTTGCTCTCCAAATATCTTGAATCGTTTACACATCCTAATGATTTCAGTGATCTGTTAATAGGACTTCACCCCCTAATCAAATCTCTAATGTATAATCTTTCTTTTCTTACATATAGTTGAGCCCTCTCCACGACTGAAGCTGTCTTCTATTCAACTGGATGAGAGGAAAACCTGACACAGACAAATAACGATTCTAAAAAAAGCAAATTGAAATTAAGATTTATTTCTTCTTACGGTTCTCGATCTCTTTCTTAAGCCATGGGCCCACATCAATTCCATGAATAAGACCTTTCAGGTCATCCTTCAAGTTAGTCGGCTTTGTTTTGATCAGCCATCCTTCACCATAGGGATCTTCCTTTAAGAGGTCAAGATCATCCTCGATATTTTCATTGACGTCAATAATAGTACCTGCGACGGGCATCAATAATCCGCCTACCCATTTTGCGGATTCAAGTGACCCGAATGCTTCACTTGCCTCGAACTCATCATCTTCAAGGGGCAGGTCAATAAATTCAATGTTTCCTGCCGCTTTTGCTCCGTAAGCATCAAGGCCGACCGTAACGGTACCGTTGTCTTCAATTCTTGCCCATGTGTGATCTTTAGTATAATACAATTCGTCCGGAAGTTTATATCCCTCTATTTCGACCATTATTTTTCCTCTTTGTTAGGTTATTACATTGCCATATTTTTGTTCCTAAGAACAATTTGTTCTATACACGATGGTATATTAAGTTTTCCAGCCGTGTTATAAATAATATTCGTTAGATAACGAACAAAATTTTATTCAACACAGCAAAAAAAACCATAATTATTATATACCATATACCCCCATGAAATTATGGTGGTACAAGAAATTATGGTACAACAAGATAACCTGCAATTAATGAAAACGTTAGATGATGCATGGAATTCTCAGGATTGGGAAACATTCGAAAAACGTCATGCTGAGAATGTCGTCATATTCTGGCCAGGTCAACCAGCCCCAACCAACGGACGAAAGGCACATCGCGATGAGTGTGTGAAGTTTTTTAAGACATTTCCTGACAATCATATCGTGAATAATCCTTACAAGATTCTTTTTAGTCAGGGCGAGTACACCTGCTCAGTAGCTGAATTTACAGGCACAATGAAAGGCCCCATGAAGGGTCTTGGTGGCAAAATAATTCCACCCACGAATAAAAAATTTCGAGTTGAGTTTTGCACGGTAGCTCGCTGGATGAATGGGGAAATCATCGAGGAGAGGCTGTTCTATGATCTGGTGGGATTGATGATGCAGATAGGGCTGGGGTGAGTACCTATCCGAAAAGTGGAAAAAAAAAAATGACAATCAATCAATTAGTTTCGAGGGCATGTGAAGTTAATTATCTGCATATCGCTCTCGTTCTTTTGTGATCAATTCGGTAAAATATTTTATTGCTTGTTCTACTTTCATCACATTGCTATCATCAAAATTACCTTTTACTTTCACGATCCATTCATTGTAAGGGTCACTATTGATAATATTGGGGTCATCCCATAGTTTTTGATTTACTGATGTGACTTTTGCATCAAATGGGACCGATATCTGGGATACTGCCTTTATTGTTTCATACGCCACAAGCATGTCCCCTTTTTTAATTGATTCTCCAATTTCAGGTAGATCGATATGTACTATCCCTTTGGATAATGATTGGCCAAGTTCGGTTATACCTATGAGGATTTCTCCACTTAAAGGTTTCAACCATATATGGTTCTTCATGTAATACCGATCTTCCGGGAAATCAAAATCATAAGCCTTCATATTGTCTACAATCTGAAGAGAGGTATAAAATACTTTTGACGCCTCGATAAGTAACGATGTTAAAAGCGGTAATTTTTGATATGGATGGCGTGCTTGTTGATTCGATGCGATATCATGCAGACGCATGGATAACTGTTTTTGCCGAGGTGGGGATTACGATAAAAAGAGAGGATATCTATGAAATTGAAGGTTCAAACCATACAGGAATAATTGATCTGATTTTCAAGAAAGCAGGTAAAATACCAGCGCCTTCGGATTTTAATAGGCTGGCTGAGGAAAAAAAGAAGATATTTTCAAAAATAAATAGGGTAACGGTCTTTAATGGAATTTACGAGTGCATCGATCTATTGAAAAACAACTGCCTTATCGGGGTAGTATCCGGTTCTGATAAAGCAGTTGTCAAAGAGTTAATTGAGAAGTTTTTCCCGGATACATTTTCAGTCCTGGTAACGGGAAATGATGTTACGGAAGGAAAACCATCTCCTGAGCCATATTTGAAGGCTGTTGAACTGCTTAAAGTTGAAAAAAAGGAATGTATCGTTATTGAAAATGCACCGATGGGTGTGGAATCGGCAAAAAGGGCGGGCTTATATTGTATTGCAATCCCAACTTATGTTGACCCTGGAATGTTGAAGAATGCGGATTTGATAATTCCAAACCAAAAAATGTTGCTTGAATTTCTTAAGAACTCAATAAGAAATAAAGATTGTTGAAATTTATGAACAGATACATATATATCATTCCTATCATTGCGACTTTAGCTAATATTCTGTTTGGAGCGGGAATTCGCTGCATAACTGACATAATCAATAGAACCATTGTCAATTTGAAAGGGATGAACCATTCCTCGCTATACAAGGGATTGAGTTCTTTATTTTGCGGATTTTGAAGTGCGAAATATGTGATGGCAAGGTCAGTTATTTGTAGTATTGTGAATAATATTCCAAACAATATAATAAATCGTATGTATCCGGATTTCCCACCGATCAAAGATTTTAACTTGTATAGAAAATTAAACTTTTTATCCCTTTCATCCTGGTTTTTCCAGATTTTCAGGCATTCTTTTAAACTGGTCATCTCATGCACACCTACTCTAAATCAGATCATTATCTATTTATATATATCTAATTAATTATATAATTATAATCGTTATTATTATTATGACCAATTTTTTCAACAACCTTTAAATATCATAATAAATAAACAATGTTAAGTAAGTGAACGATATTTATATATGGGCATCAAAGAAAGAAAACTGCAAGAAAAATCCGAAATGAGAGAACTGATCCAGAAGACAGCAATGAATCTATTCCTCGATAAGGGATTCGAAAACATAACCATACGCCATATAGCAGAAAAGATCGAATACAGTCCGGCGACTATTTATTTATATTTCAAGAATAAAGATGAAATCCTTTACACTCTCCGAAGGGAAGGATTTGAAGAGCTATACGAAAGGCAGAAAAACGCTCTCAAGCTCAATGATCCTATGATGCGCCTGCTCAAGCAGGGGGAAGCATATATTTCTTTTGCCCTGGAAAATCCCGAATATTACGATTTGATGTTTATGATGAGACGGCCCGTAAACGGAATAAAAGAAATGAATGATATGAATACCGGTCTGAAGTCTTATGAATTGCTTAAGAATAATGTGAGAGACTGTGTGGAGTCGGGATTATTTTCCGGGACGAACATCGATGTGGCCGCATTCTCATTGTGGTCTTATGTCCATGGTATCGCATCATTAATAATTCGGGACAGGGGCATTATGTTCCCTCAGGAAGGAATTAATTATATGGTTAAAGGAGCCCTGGATTTTATGCTGGGAGCCATTCCGGATAAAAAGTTGGATCTAAAAAATACATCAGTGAAAACCGAGTTGAAAATATGAATAAATACATAATTATATTATTTATAATATTGGTATCGACAATAAATGTCCAGGCTGATCCCTTCAATATTACAACTGTCCTGTCAGTTCCTCATCTTACGCCAGGGGATAGGAATATCGGGCTTGAGTTCACGATACAAAATAACCAGGATTCATCTATGGACAATGTAAAAACATACCTTTTCCTGAGGTATCCGTTTTCTGCAGCCGTTCCTTCGAATAATAACCTGGGAGAATTAAGCAATCCCGGATACCTTATAAGCGCCGGAGGATCAGGAGATGAATACACACCATATTTTGACCTGTCCCCGCATATGTCCCGGAAAACATTTTTCAAGATAGATATTGACCGCAGTGCAAAATATGGCATTTATGATTTGCCTTATACGGTTTTTTATGATAACAAGGAATATAACGGAAAGATAACACTAACGATAAAAGGGGATACCCTGATCGAGATAAGAAATGTATCCGTGGGCTCGAACAACAGCCCTGTCGAACCGGGTGAAGTATTCAAGATACAAATATCCCTTGAAAATGTGGGCGATAATGAAATCAAATGGCTAAAGATCAATATGGAACCAATAGATAAAGCCCTTATCCCCCTATCTTCGGATTCGGAAATAATTTTTAAGGATATCCCCCAGGGGTCACAGAAAAATTCCGAAATAATGTTTTCCCTGGAAAAGGATTCATTGATCAAGAATTATCCTATCGACCTTGTGCTAAACTATCTTGACGAGAGAGGGGTTGAGTATAACGAGACCAGGCTTGTGGGAATAGTTGCCGCAGGAAGAGCGAATATTGATATCGCCAAAAAAACCACAGACCCGGCAAGGATCCTGGGAGATCAGCCCTTCACACTCACGATCAAGATCGAAAATACAGGCACAGGGGATGCAAAAGGAGTGACAGCTCATCTTGAATCAAATCTTTCGGGGGATAATATTGCCTATCTTGGCGAAATAAAAAAAGATGATTATTCAAATGCGATATTTACGCTTGATGCGGCTGGCAGCGGGATAAAAACAGGTGTTTTGCTGATAAATTATGAAGATGATTTTGGAAAACATGAAATACAAAAAGATGTTATTGTTGTTGTTAATTCCACAGAGAGCCAAAACTTCATGCCGTTGTTATTGGGTATAATAGCAATAGCTGCCATAATATTATTCATAAAAAGAAGGAAAACCGGATCATGAACGCCTGGCTGTTCCTTGCCATAAAGGATATGTCTAAAAGAAGACGTGAAACCCTGATGGTAATACTTGCCATAACTATAGGAGTGGTTGGGCCCCTATTTACAACAGCCCTGAATAACGGGATGCAGGATGCATTTGTGGGAAATACGGTTAATGTTTATACAGGGCATTTGCAGATCCAGCCAAATACAGGAGATAGCGAAATTTCGAAATCAGAAAGCGTGCTATCAAAAGTCACAGGGATAAAAGGCATTGTAGGGGCTGCCCCCAGAATGACGGGGGGAGTGGATATCGAATCAAGAACTGAAAAAATGGGTATAGCAATATTCGGTGTCAAGCCCTCACTCGAAGAAAAAGCATCCACACTGTCAAAAACACTGGAAAGAGGAGAATTCCTTGATGATAAGGATAAATATGAATTGCTGGTTGGCACTTCTTTTGCAGAAGTGATGAAAATAGATGTTGGGGACAGGGTTCTTCTCACATACCAGGACGGGAAACCTGTGGAGTTCAGGGTGAAGGGTATCATCAGCACAGGTACATTTGAACTTGACAGGTACGCCATTATAGCAACATTTGATACTGTCAAAGAACTCATCGAAAAAAAAGAAGCAACCAATATCGTCATAAGGCTTGAGAAGCCCGAAGAATCCGCAAACTATAAATTGATCCTCCAGAAAGAAACTACATTACCTAATGTAAAAACATGGCAGGAACTCTCGGCCGGTATGGCAGGGATGATCGAGACCTTCGGGGTGATTTCAATGATGACATCGGGAGTCTCGGTATTTGTCGCCGCGATCGCAATTAGCCTCATAATATACACTACGGTCCGAAATAAGATCCGCCAGATAGGTGTCTTAAAAGCAATCGGCGCAAGGGGTGAAATGATACTCAGGATATATCTCGCAGAAGCTTTGTTCATCGGGATCATCGGGACTTCACTGGGGACAATTATCGGTTTATTCCTTGTACATGGAATGCAGCAGAACCCCCTTATCATGACCCCGGAGTATGGTATGAAACTTATTATCATGCCGCGGATTTCAGTCAATTCGATAATGGCTGCCGATTTATCGATACTGCTCACATGTATCATCGGGGGGATCTACCCGGCAATTATTGCCGCAAGGACAAATATTATAAAAGCAATATGGAGCGGATAGTTTGATCGAAATCACCAACCTTAAGAAAATATATTCGATGGGGAAAATAGAGGTTCATGCCCTGAGGGGGATAGATATTGCTATCCGAAGGGGTGAGTTCGTTGCGCTTATGGGTCCCTCAGGAAGCGGGAAATCAACCCTGCTGAATATGATCGGACTTCTGGACACACCCACATCAGGGGGAATGGTTGTTGATGGAATAGAAGTATCCTCACTGGATGAAAACTCAAGGGCTGATTTCCGGCTTAAGAAAATGGGTTTTGTTTTCCAGTTCTTCAGTCTGCTCATGGAATTGAATTCGCTTGAAAATGTTGCACTACCGATGATAATGGATAAGCGAAAATATGACCGCGCAGATTCACTTCTGGAACTAGTGGGAATTGGCGACAGGGCGGCCCATTACCCGAGTGAGCTTTCAGGGGGGCAGCAGCAGCGTGTTGCGATTGCGCGTGCACTCGCGAATGAACCTGTCATTTTGCTTGCCGATGAGCCTACAGCAAATCTTGATACTGAATCCTCAAACCAGATAGTTGAACTATTTCGTGAATTGAATAAAAAAGGGCAAACTATCGTCATGGTAACGCATGAACTCGAACTTGGTGAGAAAGCGGACAGGATAATCAGGATAAAGGATGGGAAAGTGGTTTGATCGGATTATCCGTGCAAAGATATGCACGTAAGCTAATAAATTCCGATGAGTAATATCTATATAGGATAAGACGATTTGAGATTATGGTGAGATTTTGGCTGATTTTTCACATTTTACTGGCAATAAATCCAAAAATACGAGACATGAAACGGGAGAGTCAGAATCATGCAAGCAATACAGGGAACTGTTTGAAAATGCCAGTGATTGTATTTATGCAATCAATATCGAGGGAAATTTCCTCGCGGTTAATAATTCAGTAGTAACAGCCTTGAAGTGTGACAGCACCCAGGAGGTCCTTGAATCCAGTATGTCAAAATGGATGACATCGGAAAGCCTGGAAAAGGCAAAAAAATTTATTCAGGAAGTTATTACCGAGAAAGATTATTATGACAAATCAGTTGAAATAGAGATCATACGCAAAGATGGGGAGCATGTATGGTTCGAACATAAAGCAAGGCCGATCAAAGATAGAAATAACGTCATCATTGGACTCCACGGTATTGGTCGAGATATTACTGAAAAGATCAGATTGGAGCAAGAGTTAAAAGAATCCGAAGCAAAATATAGGAAACTTTTTGAGAATGCTAATGATGGAATATATGCACATGATACTGAAGGCTATTTCACATCCGTAAACAAAATGGTTCTTGAGATACTTGGAGAAACCGAAGAAAAGAAAGTTGTGGGTGCTCACTTCTCCAGGTGGCTCACGCCCGATAGTCTTAAAATTGCTCTTGAGGCATTGAAAAAAGCTGTCTCTTATGAAATTACAAATGCATCATTAAATTTAGAGATTATAAGGCCGAATAATGAACATAGATGGATTGAGATCAACGCATGGGTAATAAAAGATGGAAACAGGGTAACAGGAATAAATGGCATAGCCAGGGATGTAACCGAAAGATTGGAACTGGAAGAAAAGCTGAAAGCGTCTGAGGCCCTGTATAAAGATTTGTTTGAAAATGCGGATGATGCTATGTACACACATGATTTAAAGGGAAATATCCTGAGTATGAATAATATTGGAATGAAATTACTCGGCGTGACCGAAGAAGAAATAATCGGATCAAATATTTCAAAGTGGGTGACACCTGAAAGTTATAAAATTTTTGAAGACCGTGTCAGGAAGATCTTTTTGAACCAGCCTTTAGAGGAGCTTGTTGTAATGGAAGTAATAAACAAGAAAGGAGAACATAAATGGGGCGAAGCAAGAACAAGGCTTCTTAAAGATGGAAATAAAATAATTGGAACACATGGCATAATGAGGGATATAACTGAGAAAATGATGCTGGAAAAGAAACTCAAAATATCCGAGGAAAAATACCGTGACCTTTTTGAAAATGCCCAGGATGGCATGTACGTACTGGATAATAAACGAAATTTTTTAAAAATGAACCATTTCGGACTTCAGACATTGGGATGTACTGAAGAAGAAGTCATTGGTACTAATATTTCTAAATGGATCACTCCGGATAGCATGAAAATCGTTGATGAGCGCCGGAAGAAACGCCTATCAGGAGAACTCCTGGACCAGGCGGATGTACTTGAGATTGTGACCAAGAATGGTGAGCGCAGATGGATTGAGATAAAAACCAGGGAAATAAAAGAGGGCGATAGGACAATAGAGATTCACGGTATAGCCAGGGATATCACTCAAAACAGGTTATTGAAACAGGAACTCAAGAAATCCAATAAACAACAGAAACTTTTATGCTATCTGATCCAGGGAACCCGTGGGGGAAAAACCAGGGCCTTGATCCTGAAACATCTTGCAGATGGATCTTTTAATGCAAATCAATTGGCAACAGCATTGAAGATGGATTATAAAACTATCAGGCATCATCTTGATGTCCTGATCAAAAATGGGATCATCGGAAAAGGAAATAATGGACACTCGGATTTATATTTCATATCGAATAATATCGAAATGACCTTAAATGATTTTGGTCCTGCATCAATAAGAAATCGTTAGAAAAAAGCCATCAGACCTGCAGTTTACGATAGCTTTTTCCCTGTTTTTTCAAGATAATCCTTTATTGCCGCATGTAATCCATCCGCAGCAAGGTTCGAGCAATGTAATTTCACCTGTGGAAGCCCGTCAAGCGCTTCTGCCACATTTGCACGTGAGATCTTAAGCCCTTCTTCAAGAGTCTTACCCTTTGCAAGTTCAGTGATCATACTGCTGGTGGCAATCGCAGCGCCACAGCCGAAAGTCTTGAACTTGACATCTTCAAGAATGTTGTCTTTAACCTTGATATATATCCACATCACATCGCCACACACTGGATTTCCAACCTTTCCAATGCCGTCCGCATCTTTTATTTCACCGACATTTCGAGGGTTGGCAAAATGATCCATTACTTTTTCGCTGTATCCGTCAGTCATTTCTACCTCGCAAGCGGAGACATCATCCGCAATTTATTAACTATTTCGGGAAGCAGGGAAAGGACATAATCTATGTCCTCCTGTGTATTTTCGCGTCCGAGCGTTAATCTCAGGGAGCCATGAGCTTCTTCTGGTCGAAGACCAATTGCTATCAATACATGTGAAGGTTCAAGGGATGTGGATGAACACGCAGAACCTGTGGATGCTGCCACGCCTTTCATGTCAAGATTCAATATCATGGATTCCCCCTCTATATAGCTGAACCTGAAATTTGCATTATTGGGAAGCCGTTTTATGGGATGGCCGTTAAGATATGAATCCTTGATCTCAAGAACGCGTTTAATTAGTGAATCCCTCAACGCTGCTAAATTTGATTCCTGTGGGAGACGCTCCTTTGCCAGTTCACAGGCTTTCCCGAAACCAACTATTCCAGGTACATTTTCAGTGCTTGAACGGATGTTTCTCTCATGCCCACCTCCATGAAGCTGCGGTTCGATAACTGTGCCTTTCCTAATATAAAGAGCTCCAACACCTTTTGGCCCGTATATTTTATGGGCACTGATCGATAACATTGAAACAGCAAGATCATCAACATTTATGGGGATCTTCCCCGTTGTTTGAACCGCATCGGTATGAAAGGCAATATTTTTTTCTTTTGCTATCTTTCCAATTTCAGCTATTGGCTGGATCGTCCCGATTTCATTATTTGCGTGCATTATTGAGATCAGTATTGTTTGAGCAGTTATAGCCTTTGCAACATCAACCGGATCGATTAAACCTTCTTTACTTACCGGGAGATATGTAACTTTGAAACCATTTTTTTCCAGGTATTTGCATGTGTGCAGAACTGCATGATGTTCTATCGAGCTTGTAATGATATGGTCGCCTTTTGTCCGGTTCCGCAAGGCGCTCCCTTTAATCGCAAGGTTATCGGATTCTGTTCCGCTTCCTGTGAATATGATCTCCTCTTTTTTTGCACCGATCAGGTCGGCGACTTTTTGTCTTGATTCCTCAATAGCCCTTCTGGCCTGTCGTCCTATGGTATAGAGACTTGAGGGGTTGCCATATTTTTCAGAAAAATAAGGAAGCATGGCTTCTGTGACCGCAGGGTCAGTAGCTGTCGTGGCGCTGTGATCCATATAAACTTGTTTCATGATGATTTATCGTATGACTTAAATTGGATTAATTATTGTGTTCATAGTATCTTTTCCAAGTTTTTTTAAAAACTTATCTATTAAATACAATGTCACGAGATGCAATAAATCTTGCTATTTCATCGAATCTGAGCGTTTAAAACTCTTTTTTTAAATATATTACCAATAGTATATTATCTGATTTATGCGTTGACTTTGTAAATGTATAAAATATCATTAACTGTGGGTTTAAGCCGACTTAAGTCTTAACCCATCAAAATCCATTATTAGATTTGATTACCGCTTATCCTTTTTATCTCCTATAAAAATAATCTGGGGATAGAGGATGGCAACATGACCATTTTAAGTGGACTACCTATCCAAGATATCTCCTTAATATCATGTTGTCAAGACCTCTTTTATGTATCCCATAATCCATATCCTCGATGAGTGAGAATATATTTTATTGCCTTATCATGAGATAGAAGTTCATTGTAATCAACACCCAAAGCTTTGTACATACAATTTATGCCGTAATAATTCGCATATGCTTTTCTGGATATTGTAATTTGAATATTGTCCATCTTAAATAATTAATTACATTTCTATTTAAGGGTAATCATATATTTTGTCATTATAATAATTATGTCAAATCCTATCGACAGTTCTGGAAAAAGTTACAAAATATAACCAATCAGATAACAAAATCAGATTACGAACATCCCTATCCCAATGGCGCGAAATCCGCGCGCATCTCAACAGCGCCGCCCTCGATCGGCTGCTTGCGGTTATTGGTAAACTGGTGAAGCAGGATTCAAACGATGAGCAAGCTTTGGTTCTGGCGGATATATGTGAATTAATCACTGCTGGTACCCTCTGCGCCATCCTCGAAGCCGCACTCCTGCGCTCACAAGCGGACAGCGAGAAGCTGATGGAGGCGGTTGTGGGGAAGATGCTGGCGGGTGATGATGAAGCACGCAGGAATAAGCATTGGAAACCTCTTGATAGTTCTCTCTTTAATGAAACAAAGAAACAGGTCAGTGAGCACTTTTTATAGAGTGCCCAGACCCGGACTTGAACCGGGGACATCTGCGTCTTCAGCGCAGCGCTCTCCCAGGCTGAGCTATCTGGGCACAACACGTGCTAATGCCGACATCGTATATGTAACCTTTGCCAGCGACGCTCACAATAAGGTTAACCATAGAAAAAGGTTTCGATTATCTGCATGATATGTGAATTAAGCAATGAAGGTCCATGCTCATCTTGCCCTCCATCCAGAAAATCCCAGCCTGCGCCTTCATTCACTGATAGCGCGGGCTGGAATTGAAATAAATCAGGAAATTGATATACCTATAAAGGCTTATTATGATGTTTGCAGACATGAGTAATAAATATATTTTTAACAAACTTAAATCTGGCAAAACGTTGATCAACTATGCTTTCCTGAAAGTATCAAGCCAGGGATTCTTATTCCTTCTGTCTCTCATTCTGGCCAAAGTCTTATCTCCTGATAGATTCGGGGCATATTCCCTAAGCCTGATGATAATCTATTTTTTTAGCGCCTTATTCATGAGATCTTCACAGGATCCCTCCATTGTCCTGGGCACTGACGAGTTAAAACAACATAGTAAAATTAACAAAATATTTTCTATAAGAATTATTATGCTAATCCAGGCAATCATTCTTTTTTATTTGATTACCAGGGTATTTCTCCAACCACTATCCCATTTTTCTTCCCTTGATGAGACCGGAGTTTTCTTCCTGTTTTTTGCCTATACAGGCCTATGCATACGAAATTTTTTTGAGGGTACTTTTTTGACCCTGAATCATAGAATGGCTGAGGCTGCCTACGATGCCCTCACCAATATCATTTCGTTTATCTGGCTATTTGTAATCTATTATTTTTTTACTATTAACATTGAAAATATATTCATCATGTTCTTCATTTCACCACTTATTGCCGGTCTTATTCTTATAAAAGAGATAGATTTGAAGAAAATTCTTCCCTTCAAATTTGAGCCTGTAATATTCAGGCAAATGTTCGACTATACTAAATGGACTATTTTAGGCAGTGTCAGTTTGTATTTTGTAAATTGGGTAGATACTTTTGTCCTTAGAATATTTGTCTCCCTGGATCAAATCGGGATCTACTATTTAGGATATCAGATATTCAAAGGGATTCTTATCCTTATTTCTATCTCGAGGGTATACTATTTGCCTTTCATTTCACAACATATCAAGGATGAAAAGAAAATGAAAAATTACCTGACGAACAAGCGATGGATAATGATGGCAACCGGATTTATCGGGTTATGTCTTATCTATATCGCTCTTCCTTACCTATTTAATATCTTGTATTCAGATGCTTATCAGGGATCAGTCACTGTAGCGAGGATATTGCTGGTTGGAGCGGTATTTTCCCTCTACCAAACATTTTACTCACCTATTTTTGATGCCATGAGACGCTATGAATTTACCCAGCTTGCATCAATATTAATGGTGGCTATTAATCTTGTACTCGACTATATCCTGGTGTTCCTTTTTGGATTCCTGGGAGCTGCTGTGGCAACTGCCATTACATATGCTATATTGAGCTTAATTTATGAAATATATTTCAGAAAACACCTGAAGAATATTATTTTTCCATCTTGAGAGGCTTTCAATCAATAAGTTCATTACCCTATATTCAAAATATATCAATGATGACCGGCGTTACAAAAGTACTCCTGTTCCTTAAAAATATGGTCTATGAGAGCACAAGTCCCAATGAAATCCTGCGTTTTGCGAAATATTACCGGAAGAAAGGACTGGATGTAGTTCTTGTTCTCTGGGGTCCAATGGGTGTTATTCTAGGAAAAAAAGGCAAGACCGGAACACCTGCTTATGATGACCGGGTAAGGGAGTGTATCGAAATGGGAATAAAGATCAAATGCTGTGAACTTGCTTCGTCGATGATAGGTTTAGAAAAGGATGAGCTTATTGAAGGTATAGAACTGATACACTCATTTGAGGTGGCTGACCTTATGCTCGAATACTGTAAAGAGGGGCAGCTTGTGATAAACCTTTGAATCGAAGGTGATATGTACAATTATTAACCTCATGAAACTAATGAAACTGAATCTTCCCGATGCTCAAGCGTTCCTGATGGTTAGTGAAAGCGAACATAACGCTGATATGTATTATGCCAGCGGGTTCCTGGCTTATGATCCATTTGTATACCTCAATTCAGGGAAAGATCTCATCCTGATATCTGATATGGAACTTGGAAGAGCAAGAAAGGAATCAAAAGTCCATGACGTTATCCCGACATCCGGATTTAACATTATGGATAAGGTCCGAAAAAGCAGGGATGCTGATACTGCATATTGTGAAATGATAACTGAACTTATCCATTCGAAGAATTTGAATCGTATTGCAGTGCCATATAATTTTCCGGTTCAACTTGCCGATTGTTTAAGAGGGGCAGGGCTTGAGATCATCCCCATAAAAAGCCCATTGCGTGAAATGCGTGAAATAAAAAATGAACGTGAGATAAGTGCGATCGAATATGCGCAAAGAGCCGGTGAGAAAGCGCTTGCCGAAGGTATCCGGGCAATAAAAAATGCAGATGTGAAAGATGGCATCCTTATGTATGAAAATTCACCATTAAAAACCCAGGATATAAGGGCTATTATAGATAGATCGCTTCTTTCTTCCAATTGCGAAGCCCCTGATATTATTATCGCATGTGGTCAAGGCAGCAGCGACCCTCACTGGAAAGGAGAAGGTGATCTTCTTGAAGATGAGCCCATGGTCATTGACATGGTGCCTCGTTCCAAGAAGGACAGGTATTATTCGGATATGACCAGGACAGTGATGTATGGAACTCCTTCAAAAGAATTGGAAGATATGTATTCGGCTGTCCTGCATTCCCAGTCCTGTGCCATCAAAAAGATAAAAGCAGGAGTTACAGGAGCTGATATCCATAATATCGTATGCGATGTGCTGGAAGAAAGAGGATACAAGACAGCAAGGGGTAAGAATTCTGAGTTCACGGAAGGCTTCATCCATTCCACCGGTCATGGCGTAGGGCTTGATATCCATGAAGGACCAAACCTGGGCGAGAACGGAAAAGAATTAAAAGCGGGATGCGTTGTTACGGTCGAACCCGGCCTTTATTATAAGAAAATCGGTGGTGTGCGCCTTGAGGATGTTGTGGTTGTAACACGGGGCGGATGCAATAATTTAACTATGTTTGAAAAGAATCTGGTATTATAATGAAAGAAACTGATGAAACGATCGAGAAATACCGACAGGCAGGAAGGATCCTTTCCGATGTCCGAAAACTTACAGCGCAAAAGGTAACTGAAGGTGCAAGTCTTCTCATGGTTGCGGAATTTGCGGAGAACCTGATACGAGAAAAAGGAGGGGAACCTGCGTTTCCCGTGAACATTTCAAGAAATGACGAGGCTGCTCATTCAACCCCATGTTTGAATGATAAATCCGTATTTGGAAAAGATATGGTAAAATTGGATATCGGGGTACATATCGATGGATATATTGCAGATACTGCGATCACTGTTGACCTTTCAGGCAATCCTGAGCTTGTTAAAGCTGCTGAATCTGCTCTTGAAGAGGCGATCAATTTCATTAAAGCCGGGGTAAATACGTCGGATATTGGCGGAGTTATTGAAGATACAATAACTTCCTATGGCTATAAACCCATAATCAATCTCACAGGCCATGGGCTGGCACAGTATATTCAGCATGCACCGCCTGCAATCCCCAATAAAAGAATGCCGGGAGGCGTGATCCTTGAAGAAGGCGATATTATTGCGATTGAACCTTTCGCCACGAACGGTGCGGGGAAGATACATGATGCCGGAAGCGCCGAGATCTTCCATATTGTTTCCGAGAGACCTGTCCGGCACCCTTCTGCAAGGAAATTATTGAAAGAGATCGAAAAATATAAGACGCTTCCCTTTGCGAAAAGATGGCTGGGTGAGCGTGTGGATTTTGCTATGCTTGCACTTTCCAAAGCAAATATTATCAGTCCATACCCGATACTCAAGGAAATCCAGGGTGGTCTTATCTCCCAGGCTGAACATACGATTATCGTGACAGCGGATGGATGTGAGGTAGTCACCAGATGAGGATATCAGGGATATTCATATCTTTAATTCTTGTTTTTTCAGTAACGGAAGTCGCAGCAGAAACCGGGTGGGTAAATAATATAACAGTAAATGAATATAATATTACCTGGGGTTATACTGAGACTCTCACAGGTATGGATTCAATCGCCTACAGGATCAATCTTGATTCAAAGATCGGAAATAATGATAGTTTTATTAATGCATGGGAACTCCTGAAAGCGGATAAGGATTCGCGAGAAAAGTTCAAGAATTCCATAGAAAATGAACCTGATATAAAGATAAATAATGAGACCTCAGGAATAGAATTGATAGATGTTGATTCTTCCTTATCGCAGGCAATCATCGGAAAAACCCATATCGCAGATACGATCGAGAACAGGTATAAGGTCACCTACAGGTTGAAGGAAAGTATTTATAACGACAGCAGTATCTGGTTCCTGGGACAACCTGAATCACCCATATCAATAATTCTTCCGCAGGGCATCGATGTTATCGGTATTTCAGGTATGGATAATGAAACGAAGAATATAGATTCGAACATCACAGGATATTTCTCCAATTTATCCAAAGATCGCGCCGAGATCACTATCAATATTAGAAAAAATGCATCCTATAACTTAGCTTCTCCGGAAACAAATATAACCGAAGTCGCGAAAAACAATGAAAATATTACAGAACCGGCATCAGAACTCTCAGGGAAAATCAGGGAATGGAGTATCATCGGGATCGGAATTGTTTTTATAGTATTCATCTATATTTTTAAAGTAAGAAAGAATTCTTGAATGATTTGGATATCTCAAATGCAATAAAGACGCTCGAAGCTACAGCTGCCGAAAATAGCCAATCTTTTAGTGACAGGGGAACTGTTCCGAATACACTCTGCACTTGCGGAAAATAAACTATTGCCGCCTGGATAAGAACGACCCCGATAATTGAAAGGATGGAAGTCCGGTTAGAGAAAAAGCCAATCCTGAAAATTGAATTGATATTAGACCTGCAATTCAGGACATTGAAAAGCTGGAAGAAAACAAAGGTCGTGAATGCTAATGTTTGTGCCTTTGGGGACCCAATGTATAGCATGTAAGAGAAAATTCCCAGAGTTCCAATAGCCATCATGGACCCTGTGGTAAATATATAAGTCAACATTTTCCTTGAAAGTATCTGTTCCCGTGGATTTCGTGGCGGTTGTTTCATCGATTCCGGATCGAGCGGTTCTACGCTGAGGGAAAGCGCAGGAGGTCCATCAACGATTACATTTATCCAGAGTAGCTGTAAAGCGGTAAGTGGAAGAGGCAGTCCAACGAGAGTCCCAATGAAAACCGTTAAAATGGCGCCTGCATTAGTGGAAAGCTGGAATCTTAAGAACTTTCTTATGTTTTCATAAATCCCTCTTCCCTCTTCGACCGCGTCGACGATCGATTTAAAGTTATCATCTGAGAGGATCATATCGGAAGCCTCTTTGGCGACATCTGTTCCGGAAATGCCCATTGCTATCCCGATGTCTGCTTTTTTCAATGCCGGAGCATCATTTACTCCATCCCCTGTCATCGCAACAATATGCCCATGGCCTTTAAGCGCCTCCACTATTCGCAGCTTATGCTCCGGGGATACCCTCGCAAATATTACGATATCTTCAACGACCGAATTCAGATCCGGCAGGTCATCGATTTGCCTTCCAGTGAGTATCTTCACTTCCAGGCCGATCTGTTTTCCAATAGCAGCAGCCGTGGAAGGATGATCCCCTGTTATCATGACCACTTTTATTCCTGCATCCCTGCATTTTTGTATCTCCTCTTTCACTTCTTTTCGCGGCGGGTCCATCATTCCCTGAAGGCCAAGAAAAATAAATCCTTTCTCGGAAAATTCTCCCGGTTTATATGCAATACCCAGTACTCGCAATGCATCTCCTGCAAGCTTTTCGTTAATTTCCAGTATCTCTTCCTTTTCTTTTATTGTTAGCTTTATTGATTTCCCGTTTATTAGTAAACTATCACATAAGTCCAGGAGGCTGTCAGGCGCGCCTTTCGTATAGGCTGTATTTCCGTGTATCGTGATCATGTATTTACGTTCCGGGGTGAAGGAAATTTCAGAGGTTCTCGGGCTTTTTTTCTCAAGTTCTTCTTTTATCAGTCCGGCTTTTGCTGCACAAACAAGAAGCGCTATCTCTGTAGGATCCCCAAAATTCTGTCCTGCTATGCTTGCATCATTACAAAGCGCCCCTGCCTTCAAAAGAAGATCAAAATCCTTCGGATCTTTCGAGAATTTTCCTTCAGTGGAGTAACCAACACCTGTGACTTCGATCACCTCCCTGTTTGCATATATCTTTTTCACTGTCATCTGGTTGCATGTGAGCGTGCCGGTTTTATCGGTGCATATTACAGTAGTTGAGCCCAGTGTTTCAACCGATGGCAGTCTTCTTATAAGCGCATTCTTTTTAGCCATTCTCTGTATGCCTATGGCTGAAGTGAGAGTCACCACTATTGGCAGGCCTTCAGGAATGGCCGCAACTGCGAGGCTGACCGTTGTGAGAAATAAATTGAATTTTTCTTCTCCCCGGAAAAAACCTGTTATAAATACTACTAAACAAATAAATCCAACTGTATAGCCAATGTGCTTGCCTAATTGCTCAAGTTTTTTCTCAAGAGGAGTGCTTTCTTCTTCAGACTGTATAAGCTCTGCTATCTTTCCTAGTTCAGTATTTATTCCCGTTGCGGTCACAACTGCTGTCCCTCTTCCTTTTACTATGATAGTTCCCTGGAATACCATGTTCCTGCGCTCGTCTATTTGCAGGTCTATTGCCAGCGCTTCGATGGTTTTTTCAACCGGTATGGATTCACCCGTAAGAGAGGATTCCTGTGCCGCAAGATTCACAATTTCAAGCAATCTTGCGTCAGCCGGAACTTTATCACCGGTTTCAAGAAATATTATGTCTCCCGGCACGATCTTTGAAGTTTCTTTCTGGGTGCGCACGCCATCCCTCAATACTTTAGTTTTCGGAGCGGATATCTTTCTAAGTGCTTCGATAGAGGTTTGGGCTTTGTATTCCTGGGTGTAGCCAAGTGTGGCATTTATCAGGAGGACAACGAATATCGCGAAAGCTTCTGTATATTTCCCAATGAATATTTCTATTACGGCAGCAGTAAGAAGAATGAATATTAAATAATTTTTAAATTGTTCTAGGAAAATCCTAACTCTTGATCTCTTTTTTTTTTCCGGAATATCATTCTCCCCGTATTTCTTAAGACGCAGGAAGGCATCCTGGCTTGTGAGCCCTTGTTCTGTAATATTGAGTTCTGTCAACACATCGTTTTTTGTCATTGCATAATAAGTATTCAATTGAATCCTCTCTGAATATTGATAAAAATTTTGAGACTTTTT
>Ga0172443_1011_pt1 | contig 69239 bp, 66 predicted proteins | sample MayberryNE_Catta_6_FD_114741 | JGI IMG/M metagenome (GOLD analysis project Ga0172443, IMG submission 114741) | reverse complement strand
CAGACCTGCCATTTTGCTTCCTTCTCTATGGTAACAGGAGCGGCAAATAGCGCCAATACGCATTATTGCCAGGATTGCCATACAACCAGTGGACAAGGGCCTGTCAAACCCACAAATCCAGCGCTTATCAAAGATGGATTATCTCATGGGAATAATGATTGTAAATCATGCCATGCAGCAGGAGATCAACCGGCTTATAAATACCATTCTGCAGGACCAAGAGGAACAGCAACAGGAAATGATTGTGTAAGCTGCCATTATAATACCAACCTGCAGGATTTACCATTCCATGCACCCGGAGAAAAACATTCTTCAGCAATAGATGAATGCGCTGGCTGTCATGAATCAGCGAATAATCATTATGCTCCAGTTATGAATGCAGGAACTCCGCCGTCTGTTTCAGGTTTGTCAGTAACCACGCCAGTAACCGCGGGTAATTTCGCACAGGTTACGGCTACAGTTAGCGACGATATGATGCAGATAGCAGCAGCGCAGTACCAGGTGAGAGACAATTCAGGCATAATTGTAGATTGGACTGATATGACTCCAACGACCGGAGGGTTTGATTACTTAAGTGAAGTCGTGAACGCCAATATCGATACTTCAAGTCTCCTGGGAACATATACAATAAACGTAAAGGGCATGGCGGCAGCACCAAAGACCGGTGGAGGACCCTATTATCCGTTGAACGGCCAGTGGAGTAGCGTCAGCAGCACCCAGCTTACCGTTAATGAAGCCAGAGGTTATGTTAACGGCACCGTCAAAACCAGTTCAGGTATTGTCATACCTGGAGCTACTGTTACTACCACAGGAGGTTCTACGATAAGCGATGTGAATGGTTTATATTCACTGAGTCTTACAGAAGGCACTTATCAATTGACGGCAACAAAGGAACCGGAATATTATGTCAACAACAGCGTGAGTGCACCGGTAACTCCTTTAACAACTGTAACCAGGGATATCATCCTGACCGTGAAGCCAAAAGGAACCATAAGCGGTAGCGTTACTAACAGGTAAGATGGCAAGATCCAGGAACACATGTTTGATTGAAGTATTTGCGGTATAATATACTGCAAATACTTTCACAACCTTTTTTATTCGTAAATTTCCTCCTATTAGGGGATTTTTCAAAAATTAGCGGTAAATTTTAGCCCCCAGAACTAAAACGATACAAATATATACATAGACATTTTAGTTACTTATATTAGAAAACGGGTTAAAACGGGATAGGGTTATTTGTATCATATAGGTACATTTAAAAATAAACTACTATAAAATAGGATAGGGGTAATGATATGAATAGGAGAGGAGATAGTCTAAAATCGCATAGCAAAACAAATCATATTATCAATGCATTTTTGATTTTGACATTTTTTGTATCGCTTTTATTAATTAACATAAATCCAACCCATGCAATATCGAATATTAAGAATCATATTAATATTAATGGAAATATAACGGATATTGAATGCATCATCTGTCATCCGACAGAAGGAACACTATTTCAACCAGGATTGAATCAATTGGATAAGCCTTTACTGATCGAAAATTCACCTAAGGCCAGTATTAATTCATTACTTCAAGTTGGGAACAATTATACGGTAATCCTTACTTCCGGACAAACACCTTACCAGCTTGGTCCATTTTTCCGTAGTGGAGCTAATGGCTGGAGCTGGCTGGATAGTGATAACTGGGGAACCGAAAAACAGAAGAATCTCATCTTACTTTCAATACTTGATAATACTACAGGTAGTTTAAAACCTGTCCGGGGATTGACATCCTGGCCAACATGGCCACAGGCCAGTTTTAGAAACCATAGTGAGACATATAGCTACAAAGCAGATAACAGTCCTTCTCCTATTACTATACAGAAAAATTATCCCGATGCCAGCGAATTCTGGATGGTTAAACAGATTAATTTAAGTGGACTTAGCAGCGCAACTCTTAATTTCTGGACATGGTATTCGATGGAAACAGATTGGGATTATGGATATGTTGCTATATCCTCTGATGGAAATAGTTGGACAAATCTTCCAGGAACACGAACTACAAACACTGATCCTAATGGTAATAACCTTGGAAATGGAATAACCGGTAACAGTGGTGGAATATGGATACAGGAAACGATGGACTTGACACCATATGTTGGAAAAAAGATGTTTATCGGATTCAGATTTGTATCAGATCCAGCGACAAACGAAGAAGGAATGTATATAGATGACATAATTGCTACGGGAGGATTTAGTGATGATGCAGAAACTCCTCCTGAAATAAAAACTCTAAGTGTCAATGTTACATATCCTCGCCTGACCATATTGAATCCAACAGATCCATTGACAAGCGCAAGCACATTACAGTATAATCAATATGTCCGAAGAGTAGAACTGCGTGAAGATATAGGTCATCCTGGTACATATGCCGGATATTTTAAATATGACCCATTTGCAAGTCAATATTCCGGAACTTATAATGTGAATCTCGATACCACAATAAACGGGGAACATATCACTGGAATTACAACGTTCGATACTACCATATTTGGGTGTCAGGGTTGCCATAACCAGAATTATAATGGTGCTGAGACGAGCTTTGTTCATGCAGAAGGTGGAGGAATGCAGTCATGTGAATATCTATGCCATAGCGGATCAAGAGGTCTATATGATAATGCATTTATGGGACCGCCTCTTCCAGCCAATCCAATACATGTACACGAAATGAAATTCGGACATCAGGGAGGATTTCTGGATCGTGCATATTATCCTCAGCCGCCATATAATGTCCCTTCGCATGTAACTGAAGTAAGTTGTGTACAATGTCATACATCATTCATTCATGACAATACTGGAAGCGATACTGCGACAATTGGAAGTTATACATTATATGGTACGAATATATCATTCTCGTCTGGCACACACAGCAGTTTGACGTGTGAGCAATGTCATGGGGATTTAAATTATCCTGCAATACCACAGAACCAACATAGTATAACAAATAAACTCGGAAATAACAGTCGTTCCTTTACATCTTCTGAATCATTTACAGATACTTATGCAGTTGATGTGAATGGAATTGAAAATCTAACAATAGATATACATGCTAACGATGGTTCTACGAAACCTGTTGCTGTATATGTTATAGGTCCGGTAGATAATACTACAATGGCTATACAGGGGCCCAATCAGTATGGATATCCATATTATATAACCCAAAGCCTTTCTACACCGATCAATGTAAATGTATCTGGTCCGTATATTGGAACATGGTTAGTCAAGTTATATTCGATACAGGAAGAAGTTGTGGATTATACAATAACCAGCAATTATCCTATTGAAAGAAAACCAATAATAAAAATACCGGAATGTAGTGAATGTCATAATGCTGGTTCTACAGGCAAAACATATGCAAAAGATCCAATTCCGAATTGGAATCCCGGCTTTGCTCACGCTGATACTAACAATGACGGAACTCTTGACATCCAATGCAGGATGTGCCACAATGCAATGCACAACATCACGATCAAAGACTGTCACACCTGCCATACCACGGCACCCACCGGCCATCCAGTCTCCGAGCCTTCCTTCTCCCAATACACCCAGAGCCAGTGCCTTGCATGCCACGGTGATCCCCACAAAGTGACAGCAGCAGGTGGTGGTTGCATTGGCTGCCATTCCTCCCCAGGCACAAGATATTATGTGGATACAGGCCTGTTTGAAGGACATGCTGATTTGAATACATCGGACGGTGCAAACAATGTCACAGATGCAGACTGTAAGACATGTCACTATAGATCATCGGATATTATAATGAGTCAGGGTGATGGTCTTGGAGCAGCGAATTATAGTAACACTTATTTCTGCGACGCATGCCATACAACAGCTGGCACAGGACCTGTCAAACCTGTTAATCCAGCTCTTATGAAAAATGGATTAAGCCATGGTTCAACAAATTGCCAGTGGTGCCACATAGCAGGTGACCCTCTTCCAAGGCCATTAGATAATACACTTAGATACCATCCCAATGGGCCCAGAGGTACTGCTGCCGGGAAAAACTGTCTTAACTGTCACTATTATGCCAACCTCCCTGATCTACCCTTCCATGCACCCGGAGAAGCACATTCTTCAGATATAAGTGAATGTAGTGAAGGATGTCACGAACAAGCTGATAATCATGGGGTTACACCTATGTACTCCAACACGCCGCCAACGATTTCGGATTTGTCTGCAACCACGCCGGTTTTTGCAGGTAGCCCTGTTCAAGTTCAAGCCATGGTAAACGAAGACCAGGTGCAGATAGCCGCAGCCCAGTACCAGGTAAAAAAAGGTTCAACTATAGTTAAAGATTGGTCAACCATGACTCCCCAAGATGGAAGGTTTAATTCGAGGAGCGAGGTAGTGAATTACAGTATTGATACTTCAACTCTTCTTGGCACCTACACTGTTAACGTTAAGGGGATGGCTTCAGCGCCTAAGACCGGTGGAGGACCATATTACCCACTGAATGGCCAGTGGAGTGGTGTTTATAGTACTCAGTTCATAGTAGAAGAACCTGAAGGGTATGATAATGGCACTGTTTATGGTATCCTTGGGGATCATATTGCGGGGGCAACCGTAAGCACAGATACTGGTATTTCAACAACCACGGATGAGACCGGCTTTTATTCCCTGAGTTTGGTAAATGGTACGTATCACTTGACTGCCAGCAAGGAACCGGAATATTATCCTAATAGCAGCGTGACCGTGACGGTTACGGCGTTCACCACGGTAACCCAGGATATTATCCTGACTGCGAAGCCATTAGGTTCGATAAACGGGAAGGTTACGAATGAGTAGGAAGATTCCTATCAATAACGATTAAACACACAGAATGTGAAAGTTAAGAAGATATTTATAAAATAAATAATGAGAAAGTTTTATCTAATAAGACGTTAATTTATTTTCAACGATTTTAGGATAGGCGATGCTCTTGAAGCTTAAAGTATGTTCACGAATAATTGATAGGATAGGATTGTTGTTGATCTTCATAACTTTTTATTCTCTAATCCCTGGCGTTTTTGCCGCATCTGCAAATGATGCATGTTTTTCCAGCGGATGCCATGACTCTGGCGGTCTAAAACCAATTGATCATACATTATATGATTCGAATCCTCATAAAATAATCAAATGCATCGAGTGCCATGTGAACTCCACTAATAATTTAGACCCGAATCATGGCATGTTCATAAGACAATTGAATGGTAGTAGCATTACCGGCCCTCTGACAACAAAATATTTCCCTGAAAATTTCTCTCTATGTTATTACTGTCATGAGGAAAAAAATGTTGCAGGTTTTTTACCGGGCTGGATGCCTTCTTCTAACCATGTAAACCTCACACCAATCATAGTCTCATCTATAGGTTCTAATTTTATCAATGTCGATCAAAAAGGTTATCATAATGGCAGTCAAACACCAGGCGGATTCGATATACCTACGAATATTCACTGGAACCATCTGGATGCTTTTGGAAGCATAAATGCAGGATTTTTCGGATTGTTTGATTCCGATATGGATGGTACAACAGACTCGTATCAGTCTTGTCCTGCATGTCATAATGTCCATGGGACGAACTATCCTAAAATGACCAAGAATGACCTGGCCATTAGTTATAATAATGACTCAAATGGAACCTTTGGATATATTGGGAGCGATGCATACCTGAATTCCGGAGGAGACGTTTATTGTACAGGTTGCCACACCAGTGGAACACAATTCAAATACTACAGGAATGAAATAAATCTATTCGGGGATTGTGTCTCATGTCATGTGGATGGGCCAACAGGCGGTGTTAACAGGACAGCATTCACTCAGGGAGTACATGTTAATATTAATAGAACCGATGGATCAGGAGTAGTCAATAATGCTGATTGCTGGACATGCCACTATTATGGAGATATGAATAGAAGCAATATCTGGCAATGTAAGGACTGCCACACAGGCAGCGGCAAGCCAGAAGCTCCTATGGCGCCTAAAATAACAGCTCATATATCCGGTGTAAAAATCACTAATTATTCCTGCGCGGACTGCCATAGTAAAGTGATAGTCGATCCAGGAACTGGAATTCCGAATATAACATCCCACTATCTTAAAAGACCCACAATATCAAGTATAAACTATTGCGATTACTGTCATGGTCCGAATGTAACTGCTCCATTCCCTGCCACAAACAAGACAATTCCGGCGTTCAACCATGATGATCCGAGCTTGAACGGGAATGCCACATGCAGGACATGCCATTCAAATTCAAGTGTATCGGCTGACCCCCTGGCTAATGCCGGATCATCGTTCCATGACCTGACAACTGAATTGGGAGATGCATTCGATGGGACCACGAAGGCTGACTGTTTTATATGCCATGTCCAGAAATCCCCGCAGTTTGTAACAGCTCCCACTCCTCCGCATGATATTACCGGCATGAACGTGGAAGATTGCCGCGGATGTCATACATCAGGAGCCGGCACTGAGCCGCAAAAACTTCACAGCGTATCGGCTTCTGCGACTGGCGGCTGCATCGGATGTCATTCGAATAATGAAACCAGGTATTATGCAAACACAAGCCTGTTTGGAAGGCATGCAAACGTTAATCTAACAGGTGGTCCGAATAACGTAACGGATGATGATTGCAAGACCTGTCACTTTGGTTCTGCAGACGGAACAATGAAGATGAGGTCGGGCGCAGCGAATTCAAGTAATACTTATTTCTGCAATGCATGCCATACAACAGCAGGCACAGGACCGACCCATCCTGCAGATCCGAATCTTATTAAAGATAACTTGCAGCATGGTTCAACAAATTGCCAGTGGTGTCACATTGCCGGTGACCCTCTTCCAAGGCCATTAGATGATACACTCAGATATCATCCCAATGGGCCACGAGGAACAGCAGCAGGCAAAAATTGTTTGACCTGCCATTATTATGCTAACCTCCCGGATCTGCCATTCCATGCACCCGGAGAAGGCCATTCTTCAGATGCAGGTGAATGTAGTGAAGGATGTCATGAACAAGCTGATAATCATGGTGTTAATTCTTTGAACTCTAACACGCCGCCAACTATTTCAGGTTTGTCTGCAACCACGCCTGTTTTTGCAGGAACCTCTGTTCAAGTTGAAGCTACGGTGATGGATGACATGACGCAGATAGCTGCAGCCCAGTACCAGATAAAAAACGGATCAATCATTGTTAAAGATTGGACAAACATGATCCCCAAGGATGGGTTTAATTCGAGAACCGAGGTAGTGAATGCCAGTATTGATACTTCAACTCTTGTTGGAACCTACACAGTTGACGTAAAAGGAATGGCTTCAGCGCCAAAGACCGGTGGAGGACCATATTATCCACTGAATGGCCAGTGGAGTGGTATTTATACCACTCAGTTCATAGTAAAACAACCTGAAGGCTATGATAACGGTACGGTATATGGTTCATTAGGGGCCAAACTTGCAGGTGCGATAGTATCTACAGATACAGGTATTTCCACAACAACTAATGCAACAGGCTTCTATTCCCTGAGTTTAACAAATGGTACATATCGTTTGACAGCCAGCAAGGAGCCTGAGTATTATCCCAATAGCACTGTTGTAGTTACGGTGACTGCGTTCACCACGGTAACCCAGGATATCACCCTGACTCTCAAGCCAACAGGTAATATAATAGGTATGGTTACGAACAAATAAGTGGCGGATGCGGGAACTATTGAATAAATGAACAGTTCCTGCATTTTTATATTTAATCGTCAAAGATGCAAATGATAATATTTTAGGTTTACATCCGTGAAAAGTCATGCAATGACTTTAAATAAAACAAAAAACTTCTAATAACTAATGGAAAAAATACCAATTTTCGAATTAGTATCAATGTTATTGCTTGTGCTGGTTATATTTTGTTTTTATCCGATAAATAGTGAAGCAGCAAATGATAAAATATCCATGGAGGTTAAATCCCGGTTGCTGGGGGACGAAAAAATGCCTGTGATCATTATTTTAAAAAACCAGACTTATTTTACGAATTTTTCCAGGGAACATATTGTCATTTCATTAAAGAACCATGCATCAGAAAAGCAGAAAAATCTCATGTCTTCACTTGAAGAAGAAAAGAAAAATGGAAATGCAGATAGAATAAAACAGTTCTGGATCGTCAATGCAATAGCATTAAATGCATCGCCCCGGCTTATAGAGAAACTTGCCAGAAGTGATGATGTAGAAAACATTCAACCCGATTCACAATTCCAAATTAAAGAAGGTTATTCTGTTGAAGGAAGCCAGATAAATAATGCTACTCCCGAATTGAAACGAATAAACGCCACAGGGGTATGGGAATACGGAATAAGCGGGAATGGTATTAATGTTTCGGTAATCGATACCGGTATAAATTCTTCACATCCCGATATTGCAGGGCGAGTAGTAAAATGGGTGGATTTTGTAGGTAATGGAGCGCTACCTTATGACGACGATGGACATGGAACTCATGTGGCCGGAACTATTGGAGGGAACGGGATCGGCGGTATAACCACAGGGGTTGCTCCGAATGTCAGTTTATTCGGGGTGAAGGCGCTTGATGGAGACGGAAACGGATATGAAAGTGATGTTATTGACGGAATACAATGGTCTATTGATAATAACGCAAAAATAATCAGCATGAGCCTTGGCACTGACCAAACATGGACAACAGCAAATTGTGATATTGATAATCACGCCATTTCAGTGGCAGTTAATAATGCATTTGATGCAGGTGTAATCGTTGTGGCGGCGGCCGGGAATAGTGCAGGTGGAGTTTCATCGCCAGGTTGCATTGCAAAAGTAACTGCAGTAGGCGCTGTTGACAGTAATGATGTAATAGCATATTTTTCGGGCAGGGGTGCAGCAATGTACGATCATGGTGTTGTTGCTCCCGGAGTAAGCATAAACTCTTTGAACTATCTTACAACAGGATATATAATATATTCCGGCACTTCCATGGCAACTCCTCATGTAGCAGGAACTTATGCTCTTCTGCTTGAGGCAGCACTAAAAAACGGTAGAATTCTTTTACCGGACGAGGCAAAGAATATTCTCAGGAACACTTCATTGGATATGGGTGCTACAGGAAAGGATAATACCTATGGAGCAGGACGGATCGATGCTTTTGGGGCTGTAAAAGCATTTGTTGATATAAGAGGATACATCAATGGCACAGTTTATGATAATGTTACAATGGAAAGCATCCCGGGTGCTATCATAACTGCAAATTCAAGTATATCGACTATGACAAATGCAACGGGATTTTACTCGCTGAACCTGATGGAAGGCTGGTATTCTTTTAATGTGGCACTGGACCCTGAATACTATCAAAATAATTCTGTTATTGCCAGTGTGTCAAAGAATTCGACTACAAATCAGGATATTAAATTGGTAAGAAAACCGACTGGTATAATTAGCGGCATGGTTATAAGCCGATAATGATCTATTTAGTTTTTCTTATCAATAAATCCATCAGCCTGTGCCCTTCAATAAGCCCGAAAATCCCTTCTTTTGCTGCGAATTCATCAAACCTTTTCACATAATCCGCGCTTTCGATGGAAGAATAAATTGCAAATGGAACCGGTTCTCTTGTATGCGTTTTGATAGAGATCGGGGTTGGATGGTCGGGCAATACCATTATCCTGTAATCCCCGAATCCTCCAAGTTCATTAAGCAGACCCCCTACTACTTTTTCATCAAAATCAGATATCGCTTTTATCTTGGCTTCAATATTTCCCATATGCCCGGCTTCATCAGGCGCTTCAACATGGACGAGGACGAAATCACGTTCTTTTAGCGAATCAAGCGCATATTGTGCTTTTCCTGAGAAATTGGTATCAAGATACCCAGTGGCTCCTGGAACATCGATGATATCAAGACCTGAATACTTCCCGATCCCTTTTAACAGGTCAACCGCAGAAATGATGGAACCCGAAACCCCGAAAATATCCTTAAAAAAAGGCATCGCTGGAGCCTTTCCCTGCCCCCATGGCCATATAAGGTTGGCAGGATTCTTACCTGCTTTTTTTCGTTTAATATTGACTTCATGATTTTCAAGAATGGGTTTTGATGCCCTTATCAGTGAGATCAGGAATTCCGAATCCTCACCCTGCGGCAATACATCCTCTACAGACTGGCCAACCACATCGTGAGGAGGGGTGCACTGTGAAAATTCTGCGCGCTTCATGACAAGCAAATGCCTGTAACTTACACCTGCATGGAACCGGCATGATCCGCCCAGTTCCTTATCAATAGCTTTGATCAGGATACCTGCTTCTTCACTCGTAATATGACCTGAACTGTAATCAGCAAGCAGCCCGTTCTTCTCAGTTATAAGATTACACCGAAAAGCTATATCGTCCTTTTCAAGGTTTATCCCGATACTTGCCGCTTCCAGGGGGCCTCGCCCTGAATAATATTTGTCCGGGTCATATCCCATGATGGAAAGGTTCGCAACATCGCTTCCGGGCGGCTTATTATCAGGTACGGTTTTTGCAAGGCCGCATTTGCCGTGTTTCGCGATAAAATCCATATTCGGGGTATCAGCCGCCTGAAGTGGTGTTAAGCCTCCGATTTCAGGTATGGGATAATCGGCCATCCCGTCGCCAACGAGGACAATATATTTCATGCCCCCCAAGAAGGATTTCTAATACAATAAAATATCGCTAGGAATTTTCTTTTAGCAGGATAGCAAGGATAAGGACAATTACTACTATGAATTGGGGCAGGATATACCATTTTACCATTTTATGCAATCCTGCAACACGTTTATTCAGTTCATTCAAATCCTCTGTAAGCTTTGTAATCGGGTCACCGGTTTGCAGTGGAGGGGTATAGGGCTGGATGACCGGTTCAACAGGCTGCCCGGCTTTTACTTCAGGTGCAGCTTTACGGGTAACAGGATATGTTTTTTTTGGTTTTGTTACTACCGGCCTGACTTTTTCTATAGGCTTGAATTTAGGGTCTTTCCCCCTGCCTAAAGTCTGGAAGATCTGGTCTTCCGTTACATCAAGTATCGACATTATGTTGTACCCTCTTACTCGATATATATGTTATACCGTTATTTAATCGTTATTATTTGTCTCATAAGCATGATGGGGATTCACTTATTTCCCCCAGAAAGGATTGCCTCTGCGTTTGATCTCCATAAATGCCATGAGGGTCTCCTTGTCCTCAATTTTCATGGATTCGAAAAGTTCCTGTTCTGCGATCTTTGCATGCTTTTCAGGAGTGTCTATATAAAGCGTATCTCCTTCCTTTATCTGGCGGCCCACGATTGGTCCTTCGATAGCCACAGCCACTTCTTTTCCGGCCTTTACCTCACTTATATTCTCGTTGTTCTCCTGTATTCCTTTTATTGTCCCCACGACAGTGCCGTCCTCCCTTAATATATCCAGGTTTGTCTTGATGACACCGCCAAGGACGCGCACTCCCACGACCGCAGGCTTGCTTTGCCTGAATGTACAATCAGGCAGTATTATGAATCTTCCGGGTTTGATAATTGTTTCGAAACGCTTTTTCTCATATAGCTGTTTTTGTTCTATGACCCATTTCTTATAATCCTCGATGAGCCTGTAGATGACATTATTGGTGAACAATTTAATATCCGAACCTGATAATTCTTCCCTTGCATCGGGCAAAACATCCACTTCAAATCCAAGAATAACAGAAAAAAGCGGATCCTTAACAGTTTTTACTTCAGCCACATCTCGTTTTGAAATATCCCCTATATCGGCCTTTCGAATCGCGATATTTTCCTTTTTCAACTCGTTCACAAGCGCTTCAAGTGAACCGATGGTATCTGATTTTATCAAGATCCCATTGGATTCTGTTTCGATCCTTACGGCATCAATTTCAGATTTTATGGCAGACGCTACTTCATCAATATTGCCTGAAGCAGCGCGTATCTGGGAACCTGCAAGCGCTCCTTCCAGGGAGGGGGCGGCGATCTTAATTCCCGAAGCAGCTACGACTTTCTTTACCTGTTTGAATTTCTCTTCCGAGCGTATCTCTGAAAGCGGTCTTGGTTTTAACAGGGCGCGTATCTTTGTTGAAATGGGTGCCCCCCTGCTTCCAACAACAATGGTGTCGCCTACATTTAATTCCCCGTCATATAATATCACATCAAGCGTTGTTCCAAGGCCCAGCTCTTCTTTTACTTCAAGTACTGTCCCGATCCCGGGCCCGACAGCCCTGTACTCAAGATCTTTTTCAAGGAACTTCTGGGCAAGTCCCATTAATATCATAAGAAGGTCGGGTATGCCTTCCCCGGTCTTTGCACTTACCGGCATGATCCCGATATTTCGCTGGAAATCGCGCACCCTGTCATACCTGTCAGAGCTAAAGCCCATTTCATAGAGTTTTCCGATGATCACATATATCTTTTCATCAAGCCCGGTTCTTGCAAACTCGGTCTGTTCAGGAAAAGATAATATGAATGGCTTTCCCGGCTGCGGGTTCCATCCCGGAACTTTATCGATCTTATTTCCAGCCACGATAAAAGGTGTTTTGAATCTCTTGAGGATCTCTACAGCTTCAAGCGTCTGGGGCTGGAATCCTTCATTTACATCCACAACAAGAACTGCAAGGTCTGCAAGCGCCCCACCGCGTGCCCTCAGGGTGGTAAATGCCCTGTGGCCGGGAGTATCGATGAAAAGCAAACCCGGTACTTTTGTATCTCCCTTAAAAATCGGTCCGCATACGCGTTTTATAACATCAAGCGGCACTTCTGTAGCGCCGATATGCTGGGTTATAAGGCCTGCTTCACGCTCCGCTATTGTTGTTCCTCTTATCTTATCAAGAAGTGAAGTCTTCCCGTGGTCAACATGTCCCATCACACACACGATGGGGGTGCGCAGATTTTCACCCATATTCTATAGATAATGTTAAAAGTATATAATAAGGAGCGTTTTTGATAAGATGACTTAATTTTCGTAGATACAGGCTTCGTCAGCCCTTGAATATCCTGCGATTTCGGATTCCTTGAAATGGATGGTTATTTCCCTGCCGGCAGATTCAGGCGAGTCGCTTGCATGGACGATATTGCGTCCCGTATCAAGTGCAAGGTCTCCGCGGATGCTTCCTGTTGGGGCATTCACGGGATTGGTTGCACCGTTAACTGCGCGCATCACAGATATCGCATTCTTACCTTCCACTACCATCGAAACAGATGGCCCTGAAGTTATAAAACTTATCAGGGAGTTGAAAAATGGTTTCTGTGCATGCTCAGAATAGTGTTTCTTTGCAGAATCAAGTGACATAGTATTCATTCGCAAAGCCACTATTTTGAGCCCGCGCCGCTCTATCCGGTTTATTACTTCACCGATAAGGCCGCGCTGTACTCCATCGGGCTTTACCATCACGTAAGTACGCTCCAATATCTCACCTTACTGTGCTGTTTTTCCCCTGGCTTTTCTTCCCGCTTCGGTCCAGGCAACCTTTCGCGGGATTCTACCGATGTCCAGGTTACCCTGGCATTTAGAGGAGCAGAAATAGAACACAGTTCCATCTTTTCTTGCATAAAGCTTGCCTGTGCCGGGTTCTATCGCACCTCCGCAGAATGAGCATTTCCTTTTTTCCATAATCTCACCTTGACATTAATTTCTTTGCTTCCCGTGAGGTCTCAAGGAGTATCAGGATATCACCGAGTTTAACCGGTCCTACCACATTCCGGGTAATGATCCTGCCCTTATCCCTGCCATCCAGTACCCGGCACTGTATCTGCATGGCTTCCCCATGCATGCCGGTCTTGCCTACGATTTCAATTATTTCGGCAGGATATCCTGCATCTTCATCAGCCATGATTTCACTTCTTCAATGCCTGGACTTTTTGAGCCACTTCTTCTGTAAGTTCTTTACCTTTTCCGGGCTCAACTATTGCCGCTGCGCCGCTGCCCACACTTAATCCGCTTGCTGCTCCAAGTTCCACCTGCTTTTTCACATATATATATGGTATATTCTTTTCCTCGCAAAGAGCTGGAAGATGCATGACAATTTCGGGCGGGTTGACATCTTCACCGATTATTACAAGTTTTGCTATTCCACGTTCGATTGCTTTTGTGGCTTCGTTTGTTCCCTTTTTGATCTTTCCGGTATCCCGTGCCATCTCAAGAGCTTCTAATGCTTTATTGGATAGTTCTGCGGGAACTTCAAATTTTATATAGGTTGGTTGTGCCATTTTATTTACTTCCTTCAGGATTTAATCCTTCATCATTCATTTGATTAAAAGTATCGGGGCTTCCTACAGCATGATATGCTATATATTTTGCGCCTATGTGGTCTCCTCATCGAGAACTTTAAATAGTTCAGGTGATACTATTTTAACAATTGTATAATTTCCTCTGCTGTCAATGTTATATTCTTCAAAACCTTTTTGTGCGCTGTTAACTTTTGCCAGGTTGAGATTTTGCAAAACAGTTGAGTTTGCATCAAGGTAAACCGTAGTCCTTTCATAACTTCCGTTTGCCAACCCGATCCCCATATAAAATTGCTTTGCAAAACTCACATTTGAAGTCAACACCTGGTAAGGCACAGGTTCCACTTTTATCAGCAAACTTTCATAATGGTCATAAGCTGTGACTGATTCATTTAAGCCATAGATAATTTGAAGAACATCACTCATGGTTTTATCAGGAGCATAGATAACCGGCGATCCCATTATATTTAAAAGGCCTGTGTCCTGCCTTTGCAGGACATTATTAGTATTGGGCAGTACAATATATTCAAAATCATTCTTCTCAGGGTACATGGTGCTAAGAAGCAGGAACGACTCATTCTTTCCTTCCTGCAATTTGGCGTAATACAATTTAGTTGTATTTGATTTATACAGTGAATCCACTTCCTGGATAACCTGCAAATATTGCGTTGCCCATTGCTTCATTTGCGGGGACATGCTATCAATATCAATAAATTGTGCCGTGACCACTTCCTGGGGTGTCATGCTAAGAGCATCTGAAATAGAATTGAACGGCTCTTGAACGGTCCATAATTCCGAATTGTATTTTTCCGTATTCGTATTTGGTGTATCAGGTACCTGCGTTGTGTCGTCTCTTGTTCCTGTGAACATATAGGCAAATACCGAGCCTAACATTGTAATAACCAGAAAAGCGGCGAGTATTTTATATGCATCCTGTTGCTTCATGCTTCCTCTTATTACTTTTCTCATATTAAAGGATAACTTTTATATACGATGTACTCAATTATACATTATTGTACAAAAATGTACAATGATACTTATGAAAGACTATATCCAGAAACTCATACTGAAACAGAGCCTTACAAAAGAAGAGGCACAGCTTGCGATATCTAAAATATTCACCGATGCGACTGACGCTCAGATAGCAGCGTTCTTGACGTCTATGAAAATGAAAGGAGAGACACCTGACGAGATAGCAGGACTTGCCATGGGCATGAAGAAAGCTGCCAATATAATAAACCCCAGGGTCAATGGCATACTTATCGACACGTGCGGCACCGGCGGTGACTCAACAGGCACTATCAATGTGAGTACCGGTGCTGCCCTTGTGGCCGCAGGGGCAGGTGTTCCCGTAGCAAAGCACGGGAATTATTCCATCACCTCAAAATCAGGAAGCGCTGATGTTTTAAGAGAACTCGGGGTAAAGATAGACGCACCTCCTGAGCAGGTGGAAAAGACAATTGAGAAAGTTGGCATCGGATTTATGCTTGCCCCGGTATTTCACCCTTCCATGAAACGCGTGGCCCAGGTAAGGCGCGACCTTGGTTTCCGTACTGTTTTCAATATACTCGGCCCGCTGACAAATCCCGCGAACGCAAAAGCGCAGGTCATAGGCGTTTTTGACAGTTCCTTATGTGAGATTATGGCAAATGTCCTTAACATCCTGGGCACAAAAAGGGCGCTTGTCGTCCACGGCAGCGGCATGGATGAGATTTCAACAACAGGTGAAACACAAATCGTAGAATTAAACGGGGGACAAATCACAAAATACACAATGACCCCTGAAAAACTCGGTATAAAGCGCGCCGCTATGGGAGATATCACAGGCGGCACCCCGGAAGAGAATGCAAGGGATATTGTGGAAGTGCTAAAAGGTAAGAAAGGGCCGAAACGGGATATAATTACCGTCAATGCGGGTGCAGCGCTTCTTGTAAGCCAGAAGGCGGAAAATCTTGCAGAAGGGATAAAACTGGCAAACCAGGCCATAGACAGCGGCGCAGCGCTAAGCAAGCTAAAAGAGCTTGTGAACGCTGCGGGCGAACCTGAAAAGCTTGTGCGTTTTTTATAATTTGATGCAAAATGAAAGTAAAAATCTGCGGTATAAAGAGTGAACGCGACCTTGCCATGGTGATAAATTCAGGGGCGGATGCTATTGGATTTATTACTGAAGTTCCGGTTGATTCACCAAGGAAGATAACTCTTGCTGAGGCATCGCGGTTAATAGCAAAAGTCCCGGTTTTTGTGACCTCCGTACTTGTCATAATGCCAAAAAATGCCGGTGAAGCTATCGAAATGATCCATGCGGCAAGGCCAACTGCTGTACAGATCCATAATTCACTTCCTCTTGATGAACTTAAGGCAATAAGAAAAACAGGGGTAAGGCTTATCAAAACAATTCCGGTGTCAGGAAATGCCGATGCCGGGATGATACTGGATATTGTAAAAGACCTTTCAGGAATAGCAGATGCAGTGCTTCTTGATACTTTTCTTGGTGGAAAGACAGGCGGGACAGGACTAACTCACAACTGGGAATTAAGTTCAAATATTGTCCTTAACGCAGGGCTGCCTGTGATACTGGCAGGCGGATTGAACCCGGCAAACGTACTTGATGCAGTAATGCGCGTTCGCCCATATGCAGTCGATACGGCCTCAGGCGTTGAGACCGATGGAAGAAAAGATGAAACCAAAGTGATAAATTTTATTAAAAATGCGAGGATGCTATGAAATTTGACGTTGATGAATCGGAGTTTATTGACCTTGCAAGGGACAGGCCTGCGATAATCCAGCTTAAAGCGATAGTTAAAGCTGATTGTTCACCCCTGGAACTTTATGCATCGCTTGATAAGAATTGCGCGTATCTTCTTGAATCGGTCGAAAAAGAGAAAAAGCATGCCAGGTTTTCATTCGTAGGATCAGAACCGGATGCAATCGTTACGATCAAGAACCGCAAAGTATCGCTTGATTATCTTAACAGGACAAACCTGACAGGACTAATAGAATCATCACTTTCTAAAATATGTGATCTTAAAAATGGAGGCAAGTTAAAAACCGGTTTTGATACCATGGATGCCCTGAGATCTGCTTTTCCCGCGGTGAAATTCAAAGGTTCAGGTTTTGACAGGCAAACCTTCCTTGGAGGAGCCATTGGGTATTGCGCATATGATTTGGTGTATGACTGCTGGCTGGATATCCATCCAAAGAACAGCATTATACCTGATGCGCAGTTCGCGCTTACAACGAAAACCATAGTTTTTGACCATCTCACAAATGAGACATTTATTGTAATTACGCCGTTTATCCTTGAAGTGGATAATGCGGGAAAGATTTACAATAAGGCCCTGAATGATGCTAATGAACTTGCTTCCAGGATCAAATCTGCCGGGCACCTGGTTCTTGAAAAAAATAAACCTTTGAAAATCAAATGCAATATGCAAAAAAGCGAATACCAGGAAAATGTCATGAAAGCAAAAAAACACATAATTGACGGGGACATTTTCCAGGTAGTACTTTCGCGGCGTTATGAAGTTGAAACAGACCAGACACCTCTTGAACTATATACTGCACTTCGAAGCGTTAACCCGAGCCCGTATATGTACCTGTTTGAGTTTAACGGAACAGCCATTATCGGAGCAAGCCCTGAGACCTTGATGTCTGTCCATGACCGTAAAGTTATAATCAACCCGATCGCAGGCACCTGCCCGCGCGGAAAGACCCGGGAAGAAGATGAAAAATTCGCAAAAGAAATGCTTGGCAGTGAAAAAGAAAGGGCAGAGCATGTGATGCTTGTTGACCTGGGGAGAAACGATGTGCGGATGGTCTCAAAAGGCGGCACTGTAAAGGTTGATGATTTTATGTCCGTTATAAAATATTCCCATGTCCAGCACATAGAAAGCACGGTATCAGGGGAACTTCGCGATGAATGCGACCAGTTCGATGCCACACGCGCTATATTCCCTGCAGGGACGCTATCAGGCGCACCCAAGATCCGGGCGATGGAGATAATACATGACCTTGAAAAAGATGCCCGCGGCATATACGGCGGCGGTGTGGGCTATTATTCCTGGAACGGGGATGCCGATTTTGCTATCGTGATCAGGACCATAATCAAGAATGGAAGAAAAGCTATAATACAGGCCGGCGCCGGCATAGTTGCGGATTCTGATCCCGAATATGAGTATGATGAGACCGAGCGCAAGATGGCCGCCATGATAAAAGCCATAGGAGGAACATGAAAATCCTGTTCGTGAACAATAAAGATTCATTTGTATGGAATCTTGTGGATTATGTATCCATATTCGAACCAGATACGGTCGTGGTTCCCAATACTATCTCATTAACCGAAGTGAGAAATCAAAAACCCAATGCCATTGTGATCTCTCCCGGTCCCGGTCATCCTTCAAACCCCAAAGATATCGGGAATTGCCTTGATATTATAAGGGAATCGGCCGTTCCCCTGCTTGGTGTGTGTCTTGGGAACCAGGCAATAGCCGTGGCATTTGGCGGCAGGGTAAGCCATTCTCCTTCGGGGCCGCTGCATGGGAAAACAAGTCCTATCAACCATGACGGCAAAGGGATATTCAGAGGACTGCCCAATCCACTTGTCGGAGGGCGATACCATTCACTTGCTATTACAGAATTGCCGCAGGAGCTTGGGGTGACAGCACGTACGGAAGATGGTATAATCATGGGAGTAAAACATAAGGATAGACCGATATACGGCTTGCAGTTCCATCCTGAATCCGTGCTTACTCCGCACGGTTTGAAAATAGTGGAGAATTTTTTGAAAACTTTAAAGGCTTTATAAGTATAAATACAATCATAAACAGGATGTAAAATCATGGATACAGAAAAAAATATTAAAGGTAGCCAGACCGAGAAAAACCTTCTTGCAGCTTTTGCGGGTGAATCCCAGGCAAGGAACCGTTATACCTACTTTGCCGGCGCTGCAAAAAATGAAGGATTGGAACAAATATCTGCGATCTTTCTTGAGACAGCAGAAAATGAAAAAGAACATGCGAAGGTATTCTTCAAGCACCTTCAGGGCGGGAATGTAGAGATAACGGCAATGTATCCGGCAGGTGTCATCGCGAAAACCGCGGACAATCTCTTTGAAGCTGCAGAAGGAGAAAAACTTGAATGGGGAACCTTATATCCGGGATTTGCAAAAGTCGCAGAAAAAGAGGGATTCCTGAAAGTTGTCGAATCTTTTACGGAAATTTCCGAGGTCGAACAGTTTCATGAAATGCGATACAGGAAGCTTATAAATAATTTAAAAGAAGGTTCGGTCTTCAAGAAAAAGAAAACCGTAAAATGGCACTGCAGGAACTGCGGTTATATTCATGAAGGTATAGAGGCTCCGGTGGAGTGCCCTGCATGTAAGCATGCGCAGTCGTATTATGAGATACTTGCGGAAAATTGGTGAAGTAAAATCATGACATAGAACACGGATGACGCAGATGACGCGGATGCGCACGGATCCGTGAAAATCCGTCTGATCCGTGTCATCCGTGTTCGATTCAAAATAAACCTGATATGAATTGCGATATTAAACAATGTAAATCGCTTTGCTGCCATAATTGCGCCGTGCTGACCGAAATTGAAGTCTCGAAATTAATCATGAACGTCAGGAATAAATATGCTCTTGAACTTGAACGTAAAAGATTTTTCCGTGTAGTAAAGGGAGAAACCGGGATATATTATGCCATTAAAATGATAAAAGGGCGGTGCATATTCCTGAATAAGGAGAACCGCTGCCGCATATATATGTGCCGCCCTGCTTTGTGTGAATTATACCCTGTTATCGATACCGACATTGTGGATGAGCGATGCCCCATAGCAAAGATGCTGCCGCCCGGGATACTGGCTGACTTGAAGAGGCGGTATGCGCAGGAGATCGATGAAAATATAAGAGCCGAGCAGACGTTCATGTTTGTTTGAATATCCCATCAATGCCCAACGTAAACTGTGACAATCCCGAAAGAAAGATCAAAATATTCAACATTTGAAATACCTGCATCTTTCATAAGTTCAACAAACTCACGTCTTTTGGGAAAAGCCATAACTGATGCAGGAAGATAATCGTAAGGTCCGTCCTTTTTGGAAATGAGTGTTCCCACTAATGGTAATATCTTTTTGAAATAAAAATAATACACTGACCTGAAAATCTCATTCTCAGGCAGGGAGAATTCGAGGATCACCACCCTGCCCCCTATTCTAACAACCCGCTTCATCTCGGATAAGGCTTTTTTAATATCTGCGACATTGCGTATTCCAAAAGCCACAATAGCGCCGTCAAAAGTCCCATCCTTAAAAGAAAGGTTCTCAGCATCATTTCGGATGCAGCTAACATTTTTTATTTTCTTTTCCTCCAGCTTGGGCATGCACAATTGCAGCATCTCTTGGCAAAAATCAGAAGCTATGACCCGGTTCTTTTTTGCAGCCTCTATTGCGACGTCACCAGTACCTGAACAAACATCAATGATATATCCTGGTGGCAGCTTTGATACCGCAAACCTGCGCCAGTATTTATCTTTTTCAAGGCTCAACAGGTGGTTCAGGAAATCATATCTTTTGGAAATACCTGCAAACATGCTTCTAACATATTCTTTTTTCTGCAATTGGGACATCATACCTGGAACGAAATCGATTTACAGTAATGGCATGCAGAGAAATAGTTTTGAAATGATATAAAGGTTGACGAGAAAAAAGGAATATCCTGGCTTTAGTTGTGAAGAGTTTTAACAAAACTTATAACTTATCTTAATAATAAGTAGGTTATATGACAGAGAATAAACCTGATAAAAAATCGGAAGTAATGAGCATTATCCTTAATATCTCAAAGAGGCTTGCAAAGGAAAATCAGGGGGCTCTTTTCATCATTGCGGACAGGGAACAAATAGATGGAAATTACCGTCTTCATTATCCGCAGATCCAATTTGTCGGAAATTTACTTAGTAATGGTATGAATGCTGTCGTGGCGAAACTTGCTACGCTTGATGGTGCCATTATATTTACTCCTGATGGGGAAATGATTGCATACGGTTCACGGATATTGAAATCCGAAACACTTCTGGGCTTCGGGACAAAACATGCAGCAGCCAGAGGTATTACTTTGCATGATGAGACGATCACCGCTATTCTTGTCTCTGAAGAAAGCGGATGGATAAAAATATTCCAGAAAGGGGATATCATACTTGAGACCGACGCCGTGGATATAGAGCCTTCCACGCTTGATAAAGTCTCACGTTTCCTCACTAACCAGGACACTGCGCTCCTTGCCAGTGCAGGTATTGCCGCAGCTGCTTTTGGAGCCCAGACAGTATTGATAGTTGGCGGCGCATATATGGTGATAAAGACCGCGGGACAGATTATATCTTCAGCATTGAAAAAGGAGAAAAAGTGATATGGTGCATTTTACAAAACTCCACGGTAATGGGAATGATTTCATTTTAATCGATGAATATGATGAAAAGATCATTGATGAAAGCAGAAAGGCCGGTTTTGCATTAAAGTACTGCGATCGCCGCTTTGGGATCGGGGCAGATGGTGTGCTTTTTCTTGGAAAATCCGATAGTGCAGACATCAGGATGAGAATATATAATTCGGATGGCACTGAAGCTGAGATGTGCGGTAACGGCGTGCGCTGTCTTGTCAGGTATGCACTGGATGAAGGATACATCAAGGAAAAAGCAAGTCTCGAAACGCTTGCGGGTATTCTTACGATTAATTCAAAGCGTGAGGATAAAACGTGGATTTCGGTCAATATGGGAAAACCGCAATTTAAAAGAACGCAAATCCCTGCAAAAGGAGCAGGGGAATTCTTTAATGTAATCCTGCATGGATATGCAGTATCAGCGGTCAACACCGGAGTTCCGCATGCAGTAATTATTGTGGATTCACTTGATGATCCCGGATTAATGCAGACAGCACCAAAGATCCGCTATGACCCGGTTTTTCCAAAGGGTACGAATGTGAATTTTGTTCATGTGGATTCAAATGATGAAATTACGATCCGGACTTATGAGCGCGGGGTTGAGGGGGAAACTTTAAGCTGCGGCACCGGTTCGGTAGCATGCGCCGCGGTTGCCCACCGGATCGGGAAAACCGGAAGTATCGTCAAAGTGAATACGAAAGGAGGGGAATTGAGGATTACACTTACAGACGATGCTGCTTATATGGAAGGACTTGCTGAGCGTGTATTTGAAGGGGACATTTGAGTAAACTATATCTTAATTAAAGTCGTAACAATGAAGTTTAAATATGACAGATGAGAAATTTTTAATAACTGAATTGGTATTGACGGCACATCTGTATAATCAGTCAGATAAGCTTACCGTAGATGATCTTCCCCAGGAAATAAGGAAACATTACTGGAACGAAAAAGAAAAAACCGTAAAACGACCGATCTATGTCACTGAAGGGGATATAAAAACAATTTACGGGATTGAGAATGTAAAAAACAGTACAAAAACACTTCCTTTTCTTGAATTCGAAGATTTTGGCTCTCAAATAAAGCTAACAGTCTTTGATCTTGCAGTAAAGTGGATATCAAAACATCCGGAAGCTGTTGATAACATAAATAAGAATCCTGTTCTTGCGTCATATTTTGAGAACTATGATTCCCTCCCGGTAAGTTATAAGAAAGCAAAAGCTTCGATCCTGCCAAAAGAAAGCGGCAGGGAATGGATAATGTCGCTTATTAAGAACATTGAATCTGAAAAAGGTTCGGAAGATATGCTTAAACTTGCACATATCGTTGCACCTGAAGATATCAAGCAGAATATTTCTGACCTTGTACTTACAAAGGCCCAGGAAGATGAAATCGAAAAAATGACAAAAGCGATACAATATCGCGATTACCTGAAGCGTATTGGCCTGCGTGAAATCGGGAAATTGTTGTTCGTGGGCCCACCCGGAACAGGAAAGACTTCAGTTGCCCGTGCTATTTCAGGAAAGTTAAAAATCCCCATAGTGGAGGTAAAACTCTCCCAGATAGCAGACCAGTATCTCGGGGAGACGGCCAAGAATATCGACAGGGTTTTTGAACTTGCAAAGCGCCTTAGCCCGTGCATACTCTTTATCGATGAATTCGATTTCGTGGCAAAAGCAAGGGCAACGGATGAACATGCGGCATTGAAAAGGGCTGTAAATACCCTCCTTAAAGCCATTGATGAGATAAGCCTTGTCGAACATGGTGTCCTGGTAATAGGAGCCACAAATCACCCCACCATCCTTGACCATGCGGCATGGAGGCGGTTTGATGAGATAGTAGAGTTCACGCTTCCTGATAAAGAAATGAGGAAAAAGATACTTGATCTCATTTTAAAAAGCATTGAAGGCACTTTCGATACCGAGGAAATTGCAAAAATTTCCGAAGGCTACTCAGGTTCGGACCTTCGCCTGATAGCACGGGAAGCCGTACTTAATGCTCTTATTACCGAAAGAACAGTTTTGACGCAGCAGGATTTGATTCGTGGAGTTGCAGAGTTCAACAAACGGACCCAGATTAAAAAGCTTGATGAAAGTGCATGAAAATAACACTTCTTGGAACCGGTGATGCCGTAGGAACACCTAAAATAGGATGCTCCTGCCCCGCATGCCTTGATGCGATAGCGGGCGGCAAAAGCAGGAGGCTTCGTTTCTCAGTCCTTGTAGAATCGCAGGGTTTCAAAGTTCTTATTGATACGAGTCCCGACCTCAGGTGGCAGCTTTTGAAAAAAGGCATAAGCCATATTGACGGTGTGATATGGACACATGCACATTACGACCACTATGCGGGTTTTGGGGATTTTCACCGTGTGCAAAGCGGAGTCAATGTCTATGGCCTGAAGAATACCCTGGATTATATCCTGAACTACCTCTCTTTCATGAAACCTGTGAGGCATGATGTATATTTGTACACGCCTTTTCCACTAATAGGTCTTGAGATCACATTGCTTGAGGTTACACATCCTCCGCTTGAAGAGTCAGCAGGCGTGTTGATCACAGACGGCAGGAAAAAAATAGTTATCACAGGCGATACATCCAGGAATATTCCGGAAAAAACCCTCGATTTGATGTCCGAACCCGACCTCCTGATAGCGGATGCCATTATCCCGCCGCATGGGATAATTCCCAAACACATGAACTCGCAAGAGGCAATGGAACTTGCAGGGGAATTGAATGCAAGAAAGGTGATACTGACACATTTGAGTCACAAATTCCCCCCTCACGATGAATCAATAAAAGAGTGGCCCCTTGGTTATGACGGCATGGAATTTGAATTTTAGTCGCTGGCCAGGATTTCATCCGCCGCTTCCTACAAATATCAATGCGATCACAAGTGTGATGAGTATATACAGCAGGTAAGTCTGGATATACCCGGTCTGAATTATCCTCATATATCTTGATACTGTTACCACTACCCATGTCACCGGATTATACAGATATTTCTCAAATACCGGCTCTATCTCTGATTCAAAGGTCACTTTTTCCTTAAAGAAGGGCGAATCCGAATACGTTGTCTGTATCTCCCTGTGGGGCCTGAAGATTCCTCCCAGCCACATCCGAATCGGCTTTGAAAATGCTGTTGCCGTGTATTCGTTCCTTCCTGTTGAAACCGGCTGTCCGCATCCCCATGTTTCATATTTTTGAACTCTGGTCCGGCCAAGCAGCATGTAAATGATAACAGGAATCGGCAAAACCACAAAGACCAGGAAGGCTATCCAGGTGGTAGATACGGTCGCGGGGAAAGAGGATAGAGTTGCAATTGAAAAATCAAAATTGATCCTGGAAATTATGCTTGCGCCCACAAGCGATGAGGATATCGGATCAATAATCCCTATGAAATAAAACGGCATTATGCCAAGGATAATGCACATCATTGAAAGGATTAACATTCCTGCCAGCATGGAAACCGGCACTTCCTTTGAATGTTCTGCATGGCGGCTTCTTGGAAGGGCAAGAAAGCTTATTCCGAACGCTTTTACAAAACAGGCTGCTGCCAGGGCGCCTGTAAGGCCAAGACCCGCGCCGCTAAAAAGTACTAAAATTTTAGTAATATTATCTGAAAGGCCAATACTTAGCAATTGGGCCTGGAACGTCAGCCATTCACTCACAAAGCCATTAAAAGGAGGAAGGGCCGAGATAGATATTGCCCCGATCAAGAAAAAGAGCGCAGTCCATGGCATTGTCTTAATAAGCCCTCCGTACTCTTCGATATTTCTTGTGTGGGTCGAATATATTATAGAACCCGCTCCCATGAACAGTAGCGATTTGAACACCGCATGATTGATCGTATGGTACAGCCCCGCTATCAGTCCGAATGCTGCAAGGTCGGGATGCCCTGAAGCCATGAATATCATTGAAACTCCCACTCCTATAAGTATGATTCCTATGTTCTCAACGCTATGGTATGCAAGAAGGCGTTTCATATCATGTTCCATAAGAGCATACATTACCCCAAGGATCGCGGAAATTGAAGCTATTACCAGCAATAAGATACCCCACCAGGCAACATTTGCGCCCAGGAAATCAAAAAAGACACGTATGAGCATGAAAATAGCGGTTTTGATCATTACACCCGACATGAGCGCGGATACATTGCTTGGCGCGGCAGGATGGGCATACGGGAGCCAGATATGGAGAGGAACGATACCCGCTTTTGTGCCAAAACCGATAAGTGCAAAAAGGAAAGCCAGGTCTTTAAGGTGTGATGGCAGGGTTTCTCCGGCCTGGCGGAATGATTCGAAATTAAAGCTGCCTGTTGAACCTGCAAGGATAAGGAATGATAAAATAATGAAACCCGTACCAAGATGGGTCATGACAATATAGATAAAACCGGCTTTTCCCGTCTCCTTTTTTTCATGCTCGAACATAACGAGCAAATAGGATATTATAGACATCAATTCCCAGACTATCAAGAACATGACAGCGTTATTTGCAGATACGACAAGTATCATTGAAAGTATGAATATATTATACAGGAATCCCAGGTATCCGATGTTCTTTTTTCCGAAATATTCGGTAACGTATCCTGTTGAATATATCGAAACCGCAAATGCCGTAATTGATATGACAAGAATAAAGAATGCTGATAACTTATCCACGAAAAATCCATAACTTAAGAACGTTGAACCTTGCAACACATAATTGAAGTTATTGCCGTATAGCACGGAAAATGAAAAAATAATTCCCAGGACGGATGCGAGGGATGCGCTGAAAAATGATACATATGTGCACAGTCGATTTTTTTTATTGAATACCAGGGCAGATACGGCCCCGATCAAGTATATTGCAATACTTCCTAAAAAGAAATAGGAGTTCATGTATGAGACCAATGATAATCTCATATTCTGTATTTAAGACTTGTTAAAGAATTTGAAAACAATATATTGATTATTAATGATAAATTAAACCATGCATTGAGCATTAAATTGAAATAGAAGGAGGATCAAATAGTCTTGGGAGTATTATTATGGGGAAAAAAGAGTTCCTGATAGGAATATGTATCTTAATAACACTGCTGGCACTGGCAGGAATTGTAAGTGCGAATATTATCAGTAAATTACCGCCTGATACGGTTGTGAATAACCAGGCCGGCGAAAATAGAACATTCATGATCACGAATGACCAGGCAGTGGATGTGTCCTGGCAGATAAACGGGACTGAAGTCTTTAGCGCGAAAAATGTTACAACATCAACGTATATTAATAGAAGCGCTTCACCGGGCAACTGGAATGTCACAGCAGTAGCATCGAATAATAACAGTATGGACAGGCAAACATGGGATTGGTTTGTCAGACCCCGGCCTGTTATAAGGGTTGATATTTCAAATTTTGCATTCAATCCCGGAAATATCCGTATCCAGAAAGGTACAGCTGTGATCTGGACTAACAATGATAGCGTCATTCACACTGTAACAAGTGATAACAGTGTCTTTGATTCAGGTAATCTCGCCCAGGGACAGACTTTTGAACGGACATTCAACGAGACGGGCACTTTTGGCTACCATTGTTCATTACATCCGGATATGCAGGGTGAAGTAACGGTAATATCCGCACTGCCTGCACCGCCTTCAATGGAGGAAACCGGGATAGGGCTTGAGTTGGTTGCCCAAAACCTGACAGCTCCGATCGGGCTTATCCCGGATGGCACAGGACGGTTATTCATCATAGATCAGATCGGATTGGTAAAAATCATCAATTCAAGCGGGCAGGTACTAGAAGAGCCTTTCCTTGACCTGCGTTCAAGGATGGTGGCGCTTCGGCCGCAATTCGATGAAAGGGGGCTTCTGGGATTTGCTTTGCATCCCAACTTTTCACAGACAGGACGTTTGTTCGTGTATTACAGTGCGCCATTGCAGCAGGGTGCGCCTTCTAACTGGGATCACACAAGTATAATTTCCGAATTCAGTGTCTCACAGAACGACCAGAACAAAGCCAATGAGAGTTCGGAAAAAATATTACTCAGGGTCGATGAACCCCAGTTCAATCATAATGCCGGCCAGATCAGTTTCGGGCCTGACGGATATCTCTATATTCCTCTGGGCGACGGCGGCGGGGCGAATGATCAGGGCATCGGCCACCCATCTCCCGGCAATGGACAGAATACCTCCACACTACTTGGAAAGATCCTGAGAATCGATGTAGATAATGGGAATCCATATGGGATTCCGCCGGATAACCCATTTGTGGGAAGGGATGGTCTGGATGAGATCTTTGCTTATGGATTCCGAAACCCGTTCCGTATTGCTTTTGATGCAGGCGGGAACCATTCACTGTTCGTCAGTGATGCGGGACAGAACGCATGGGAAGAGGTAAATATCGTTACGAAGGGTGAGAATTATGGGTGGAACACAAGGGAAGGCGCGCATTGCTTCGATCCCAATGATCCGAACCTGTCTAACCTGAGCTGCCGGAGTGTAAGTTCAAGCGGCCAGCCCCTGGTAGATCCTGTAATCGAATATGCCAACGCAGGACAAGCCGGAGGGATCGGAATATCCGTGATCGGCGGATTCGTATATCGCGGAAAAGCAATATCTCAATTCAACGGGACTTATATCTTTGGTGATTTCAGCAAAAGATTTAGCGAAGGTAATGGAAGTTTGTTTGCAGGAAGACCTCCGTCCCCGGGAGAAAAGATGTGGTCGGTAAAAGAGTTAAGGATAGCTACTAACGAGAGCGGACGTATCGGTGCATTTGTGCGCTCTTTTGGACAGGATGCCAATAACGAAGTTTATGTTCTGACCTCGCAAATGCCCGGACCGGCAAACAATACCGGGAAGGTATATAAGATCATACCCTTCCCTCTCTCACGCAGCTTTTCAGCTAACCTTTCGGGCGGTGAGATTGTGACACCGGTGAACACTTCAGCAAAAGGAAATGCCGCCTTTGAACTCAGCAAAGATGGCACTGTGCTTCACTACAGGCTAACACTGGAAAATATAGAGAATGTTACCATGGCACATATCCACCTGGCGCCAAGAGGGGTTGAAGGCCCTGTCGTTGTATGGCTGTATCCGAAAGCTCCGCCGGCGGTCTTGATACCGGGAAGATTTGACGGTCTCCTCGCTGAAGGCGATATCACATCTGCCAATCTTACAGGTCAACTGGCAGGACAACCTCTCAATGTCCTTATAGAAGATATGATGAAAAATATAACATACGTCAATGTCCATACAAGCCAGCATCCGGGGGGAGAGGTCCGGGGGCAGATAATACCTGTTGCATCGGCCCCGTTGCCATCTGAAGTCGCGCCATTTGACAATAATAAAGACAGTATAATCGACAAACCTGAAGCTGTAGCTGCGGTAGAGGCGTACTTCAATGGGACTATCTCTAAATCAATAGCAATAGCAGTTGTTTTAGCTTATTTTAGCTAAAACTTTATTTTCTTATAACTCATTATCGAACTCATGCTTGCTGTTAAGGCCGAAGGGATATACAAATACTATAAAAGTCAGGAAGGGAAAAAGGATGTAATAAAGAACGTATCCATCAATATCAATGAAGGGGAGATATTCGGGATACTCGGCCCGAACGGCGCGGGTAAGACCACGCTGATATCTATACTTTCAACGCTATCAATACCTGATTCCGGGAAAGTGGAAGTCTTCGGGATCGATGCATTAAAACATCCGAACAGTGTAAAATGTATTGTTAATGTCAGCAGCGGAAACCCCAATTTTCCATGGAGCCTTACGGTTTATGAAAATCTGAAGTATTTTGCACTGCTCTACGGCCTGGAAAACAGGGAAATATCCATAAATCACGTCATTGGCATGCTCGAACTTGAACAGTTCAGGAACACCCGTTTTGATTCACTTTCAACAGGTACGAAGCAGCGGCTTTCCCTTGCAAAAGCCCTACTTAATGAACCGCGACTTCTTTTCCTTGATGAACCCACTGTCGGGCTTGATCCTGATATGGCGATCAAGATACGCAAATTGATTAAGCAGATCCATGACGAAAAAGGGATCACTATAGTCATGACAACCCATTATATGAGGGAAGCTGAACAGCTATGCGAACGCATTGCATTTATAAAGAAAGGCGAAATAATCGCAAATGCCGCCCCGGTTGAATTAAAAAGGCAGATGAAACTGGGCGAGAAAATAATTATCGAATATGATGGCAAGTTTGATGTCTCCTCATTGAAGGGTATCCCGGAAATCCTTGATATCATATCCGAAAATAGAAGAGTAAAGATCGTTGCGGAAAATATTGAGTCCATACTTGATATTGTATTAAAGAAGTTCTGTGATGTTCATATAAAGAATATTGAGATTTCCCAGCCCGATCTTGAAGATGTATTCTTGCAGCTTGCTCATTGATGTCCTCTGGAAATTTCAACAGCACTTAAAAATATGGGCGAAATCTTTAAACTGATTGACCAAATAAGTTCAGTAAAAACACAGATTCCAACAAAAGACCTTATGAAAATACAAAATGACCCCCGTGTCTTCTTAGTCGATGTCGGACCAGGAGAAATATACACTGAAAATCAAAACAAGTTATATATATAAATATAGATTACTTATATCCAGTGTACTCGAGAGTGTGGAGATAACCTCTCCACTTATTTAAGATTATTTTAATTTTTTTGTTTTTCTGGATGGTGTCTCCAGTTATCATTCCTGACGATTACTCAGGATACACGGGAGAAGAAAGGAGGGTGGTGGAAGCAACATTTTCGGATGATGATCCTGAAATAGGTCGCATCCAGAGATTTAGTGTGAAAGAGGTTATGACCGTTATTCAGTCAGATAATGGCTTAAGGGTTACAGATTTAGATTTTGAGGAGCTAACACCTTTTGCTACTCTATTCGCACTGATACAAATCCTTGCTTTTTATACTATTTTATTGAAAAAAACAAAATATCAGCGCATATTCCTGAAAATCCTATCAGTTACAAATTCAAAAACATGCGCAATATTAATAAACCCGTATTTCCGGAGCCTGTGCTGCAATACACCCTTATAGATAGCAAACCTGAGTTTGAACTGTGAGAAATCGCTCATGAACATGAGAAGATTATGACCTGCCATTTTCCATTCATCCCTTGTCAGCTTGTCGGCAAGCCTGCTAAATAGAGGCGTGCCGGGAAGAGGGTAAGGAAGAGTGTAGGAGAGATAATCGCATGGAAGACATGATGAAAATCTCAAGGTATTGAGTATGGTCTCTTCTGTTTCCCCGGGGTAGCCGATCATGAAAAATGTTCCCACTTCGATACCTGCCTCTTTTGCAGACCATACGGCCATTCTTGCCTCATCGACCGTGAAAGTTTTTCCCATGATTTTTAAAATATCATTGTTCCCTGACTCTAAACCAAAGAAAACCCGCCTGCATCCGGCTTCACGCATCTTCTTAAAAAGAGGCAGATCAACATTATCCACCCTGCAAAGGCAGTCCCATTCAAAAACAAGTCCACGCTTCTGTATCTCATTGCATAGTTCAATGATCCTTTTTTTATTCAATGTAAAGACGTCGTCTGAGAACCATATCCTTTTGTAGCCCAGTTCCAGGACTTCCCCTATTTCTTCAACTATATCCGGTACGCCCCTTTCCCTGTAGCGGTTCCCGAATACGGGGCGCGCACAGTAGTCACATTTATATGGGCAGCCGCGGGAGGTGATAAGAGGGGCGCAGGTGTAGCCAAACTTTTTATTCCAGTACTGCATATATTTCTCGTTTTCATAAAGATCCCGTGCCGGATGCGGGATTGAATCAAGCTCTTCTATGAATTCTCTTCTTCCGCCAGTTTCTCCCCCAATAAGAACCCCTTTTATACCTGAGAGATGACCGCCTTCAAGGTATTTTTTTACGATTTCAAGCATCGTCGTCTCACCCTCGCCTCTGACCACAGCGTCAAAATCTTCCCGAAAGACAGATGGCAAAGAGCTGGGAAATGGCCCCCCGGCTACAAGAAAAGGCTTGACATGACTTTTACGCAGAGCTTTGGCAATAATGATGGCGTCATCCCTCATCGTGACCATACAATATATTCCCGCAATCTTCGGAGCAAGCTCAATGGCCTGTTTTATGAGTTCTTCCCTTGTCATGAAAGTCCCGTCAAGTATCTTTACTTTCATTCCGTTCTTCCTGAGAGTACCTGCCAGGTACCCCAGGCCGAGCGGCGGAAAAAGCCACAGCTTTCTCCATAAAGGTTCCCTGTGAAAGTACGGATAAATAAGGAGCACATCAATTTTTGAGTTCATAATATCCTTCCGGCGGCAGCCTGTATGATATGTTCTCACTCTCAAGAGTAATATAATATTTCACTTTTTCCTGCTTTTGAGGCGCTATCATTGCCGCATACTCACTTCCCGACAATACGAACGGGGATGGATGCCAGCTTCCGTCATCCCCAAGGTAATGAAGCTTTGGCAATTCGACATTCCCTGAAATGTTAGCCGATAAAAAGATGACGTCGTTATCCTTTGAAAAAGTAATGCTATTAAATAACATGCGGCCGTTATCCTGTTTTGCAGCTTTCCTTTCAGGGTGATATGAACCTGCACCCGGCAGTACTTTCCAGAGATATATGTTCTTATCCCATGAACCTGCCGCTATTTCCCCAGTACCATTACGGTCCACCCCGATCGCCGAAGCTGCAAATATTTTACCTCCGGTTATCTTTGGAAAACCCGTCAGTATTGAACCATCGGGCTTGAAGGCATAGACATTTCCGCCAAGGTCTCCGATCACTATTTCAAGCTCTCCGTCCCCGTCAAGGTCGGCGGCAGATGGTGAAGCCCAGAAATAATAACCTGTATTTACAGGGAACCCTTTCTTAAGGGTACCCGCGCTATCATAAACATACAGGGCGTCAGAAGCCACTACTATATCAGGCTTGCCGTCAAGGTCGATATCTTTCACAAGAGGGGATGAGATAATATAACTCCGGGTCTTAAGAGGAAATCCCCCGATCATCCGGCCATTTTTGTCCCATGCATATATTTTATCCGAAGCCGCGATGATATCCGGACTTTTGTCCCCGTCTATATCCGCGATTTGCGGAATAGACCATATAGCATCCCCGGTCGTGATCGGAAACCCTGTAATAAGGCTTCCGTTACCATGCCAGGCATAAAGGTTCTTATCCCATGAACCCGCAATGATATCGGATTTTCCATCCCTGTCGATATCTGCCCTAACAGGGGATGAGGAAACATAACCACCGGTATGGACGGGCCATCCTTTTACGGGAGAGCCGTCAAGATGCCATGCATATACATTCCCGTCATCCGAACCCACCACCACTTCGAAATTGCCGTCATTGTCCATATCCAAGATTAAAGGTCTTGAATATATGTCTCCTCCGGTGGTCTCCGGGAATCCGGCGACTGCTGAGCCATTGTACCACCATGCATAGAGCCTGTTATCATCCGAGCCAACAAAAATTATGGCTCCATTTACAGTATGGGCTATTCCCGGTGTGGATGCTATCAATCCCCCGGTCTTAGCCGGGAATCCCGGAAGTGGGCTTCCATTCATATTCCATACATACAGCATGTCAGAGGCTGCAATTAACTCTTCATATCCATCTCCGTCCACATCCGCAATTACCGGAGATGATGAAATATAACTCCCTGTGCTCTTAAATCTGCCATCAAGATTAAGCCTATAGACAAAAACCCTTTTTGCCCCATATTTTTCTTCCCATCCATTGGGGTCATATACAAGCTCAAGCTGTGATGTATTTTCCCCTTTCTCTATCCCCGTAAATATCTTTTCAAGGCTGCCCTTAGGGGAATCCACATATATTACATAATTCACATTATGCCTTTCCAGGAACCTGGTCGCCTGTTCCTTGTTCATGTTATTTAGTTTCCATGCACCAAGAAGCTGTCCCGCCGCAAGTCCTGAATAATAAAGCGGTAAGGGAGAGTTTGAAATGACACCGGTTGCATTTGCCGTGAATTCACCGGCTCGCTGCGCAGGCCTGTAAAGGACATCAAGACTTGAAAAGATATTAAAATAGAATGGAAGAACTAATATAAGAGACAAAAGCACTGAAGCGCAAAAAATCTTTTTCCCGGATAAAATTATCCCTCCGAAAATACAAAGAAGGGGAATTGCAATGCTAAAGTACCTGAAAGAACCTGCTGCCAGGCCAAGCATGGTGGCAAGAAAGGTTATTGTTATAATAAAAATGGTAAATATGGATAAGCTGTTTTTTATATTCTTAATAGCATAGTAAAGCCCTGCCATATAGACAAAAAAAGATGAAAAAAAGAAATATTTTACTAAATTAATTGTTCGCATCATGAAGTCTTTACTGACAGCTCCTGATCTCACCTCAAAATCCAGTACCTGCCTGCTTCCTGCTGCTATGATTTCAGGAAAAAAGCTTTGATGGGAAAAAGTATAGATCCCCCATGATAATATGAAAAAAAACGAAGGTGCGATGATAAAAAAACTATCAGGTCCCTGATATTTTTTCTTGAAAAGCCTTCCGATCAGTAAAAAAGGCATCGCAAGCCATATCTCATACCGTGTCGCACAACTTATAAGAAGGGCTATGCCTGCGGCTTTTACTTTTCCAGTATCAAAAAGATGGATTGTAAGAAGAAAGAAAAAAACTGCAAGAGGCTCTGCATATGAAGCTGAGGAGGTAAGGATATCAAAGGGATTAAGAGCAAGGAACGCTGCCGCAAGGATCCCCGCTTTATAGCTATGCTTACTTGCTATCAGATATGCCAGGTATATTGCGCCGAGTGAAAAAAGGATATTTGCAAGCTTAAGCCAGAGGACATCCCTTCCCATAGCAAAAAGGATGCCAGAGGCCATGATATGATAACCGGGCAGGAAAACCCATGTTGCGCCAAATGGGTCATCATATACGCCGCTTGATGCGACATAATCCGCAAAAAGCCAGTGATGATAAGGGTCTTCAGAAAGGTCCCCCATCGCAGCCCGGTAAAGCCGAAGAACGGCAGACAGAACAAGTATCCCGATTATTGCGGCATTTTTCATCTGGAAAAACCACCAAACGAATGCAGGATGGTCAATCCCGAGATATAGAAATATCCCACAGCATAAAGTGCAAGAAAAGGAGCCAGAAAATAATTATTCATGATGAGGCTAAGATAAAGAGCTGCCAATGCATAAATACCCAGGCCAAGCTCAACCAGTGTCATAAACGGGAAATTAAGCCTGTATTTTTTCCTGTTCCAGCGGTCAGAGCTTTTTTCAATCCCGAATTTGGGCGTCCGGTGAAATACGCCTCCCCTGTTAAGAAGGGCTTCTATCACGGCACTGGTGTTGTTTGCGGATATCCCGGTGCCGATAATGGTCAGCATCGGAAGATATTTCAGCCTGCTCTTCCAGTCAGTATATAGTTCTTTCTGGGAAAGGGCATACATCACAAGGGGACCGAAAGTACCAAGAGTGAAAAACTGGAAGAAAAAGAAATCCGGATCTGCAAAGAGAAGAAGCGGCAGGCTGAGGAGGATGAGCCCCACCATCATTGGATGGACTATGTAATAAGTAAGATGCAGAATTGCTTCCATCTTCTTAAAAGGGGTGATATCCGCCCTTGCCACCTCCGGGATCAGCTTCTTTGCACACTGGATCGAGCCTTTAGCCCACCTGAACTGCTGGCGTTTGAACGCATTTATCTGAACAGGCACTTCGGCAGGTGAAACCACTTCATCCAGGAATACAAGCTTCCATCCCATGAGCTGTGCCCTGTAGCTCAGATCCAGGTCTTCTGTGAGCGTATCTTCCTTCCAGCCGCCAGATTCTTCTATGCACCGCCTGCGCCAGATCCCGGCTGTCCCGTTAAAGTTCAAGAAAAGTCCTTCACTGTATCTTGTACCCTGTTCTATCTGGAAATGACCGTCAATCCCGATCGATAATGTTTTCGTGAGAACTGAATAATCTTCGTTGATATGACCCCATCTTGTCTGTACCATACCTGCTGATTGATCGGAAAAATACGGCATACATTTCTTAAGGAAATCCTGGTCAGGCAGGAAGTCTGCATCGAAAACCGCTATGAATTCGCCCTTCGCGCATTTCATGCCTTCTCTCAGGGCTCCGGCCTTGTATCCATCCCTGTTTGACCTGTGCAAGAAATGGAGGCAGAATCCCTTCCCTTTAAGGTCATTAACGCAATCCTCAATGATCTTTGTGGTTTCATCATTTGAATCATCAAGCACCTGTATCTCAAATCGGTCTTTCGGGTAATCGATAGCTGCAACTTTTCGTATCAGGCGTTCCACAACATATAATTCATTATATACCGGAAGCTGTATCGTCACCATTGGATACAGTACAAGATCGGGAGGTTTTTCTTTTTTCTTGTTCTTGTAAAGGTATGCAAGCAGCAGGCAGTTGTTCCCATATATAAATAAAACGAATAATATTATTATGTATGCTGAAATAAGAAGTGTCGAAAAGTTCATATCCTGTCACCGAACAATGAATACGGCTTCTGCATTTCTATTACCCATCTAACCCTTGCCAGTGCCTCAGGATTTTTCATACGGGAAAACTGGACAAGCTTCCAGAGAAAGAAGGATAATTTCCTGCAAACCATTTCTCCGATGGCAGATACCGCGGGATTAGAATAAAAAAGACGCATAAGCCTTCCTGCCAAAGTCCTGTTTATGGGTATGTCGCCCTGATTATGCTTATGTGTCTGGGATATCTGGGGAAAATAAGCTCCAAGCCATCCGTTCCTCTCGATCACCGTCATGTAGAAACCGAGGCCGAATACAGGTTTCTGCCTCAGGATTTCATATGCCATATACTTGTCCTGCCTCATAAATGGAAATGATTCCCAGTCCTCCCATATGACGTTGATGCAAATAAGTTTGGGCAAGAATGGAGTGGCTGATTTCCTGGCAAGGGGTTTCTTCCTGTGGCGGAATGAGTACTTTATAGATAGGAGAATTCCGGAAAGATAAACCGTATATTTGCACCCTTTTTCTACAAAGATGTTAAAATCTATGTCATCGTCTTCGCTGAAGCCTCCTGAAGCCATGGAGCCTGCGATCGCGATGCACCTGATAAAAGGGCAAACTGAAGCGTACTCGGAGGCAAAATCCTTTGCAAGCGCTTCATATTTCCATGCGATCATCTCATTGCTATTAAGCTTCTTCCATGTCCTGGGCAGAAGGCTTTCGCTTCCTTTAAGGCAATAGATTCCAAGGCTTTGAGATATACCCTGCATGGAACAGATTTCGCGGCTCACCACATCTTCGTCAGCAGCCCCATGGAAAAGCATTTGTGAGATATGGGTCAGGGTGAGACCGTAACCCCTCCTGTCGGCAAGATGCAGTGTCTGTAGAACCCTTTCTTCAAGATCCCCGGAAATTTTGCTATCAAGAACATCCAGATTTTTTGTCAAATTGATTTTATCCATATAAACCCCACAATCGGACAATTTTTAATCATTATTTAATATGACATCACTTCCTGATAAAATCTCCCATGTAGGATTGATTTCCTTTTTTTGCGTCGAAGCCAGATATAAATATTTAAGTAATAGTAATTCAGGAAATTATTTATAGCCTTACATTTAATGATATAATGAGTGCAGGATGAACGCATCAATGGGGCATGATTCATCCGTGTGGAGTGAAAATATGATTAATTCAATCAAGAAAATTAGAAGAGCCAGTGATATAAAAAGCATAATAATTCTTTCGCTAATATTGATTTTTCTTCTACCTTCGAATGTTGCGGCATTGAAAATGTTATCCGGGGATCAGGTGCGTGTTGATTCACCAATAGAGGACGATATTTTCGCAACAGGAGGCACAATCGATATAAACGCTCCTGTTGATGGAGTCGTAATTGCAGGTGGCAATATTAACATCAATGCACCTGTGAATGGGGATGTTTTCATTGCGGGCGGCCGGATTTCTGTAAATTCCGATGTTAAAGGAAAAATCGTCGCTGCCGGAGGAATTATAGATATTAAAGGTAATTCAAGAAATGTAGTGATTGCAGGCGGAAATGTAAACATTCAATCTACCGCTGTTATTGAGAGGGATGCGGTAATTTCAGGCAGCAGCATAAACAATGCTGGCAGGGTTAATGGAAACCTGACCGTCAGAGCTGAAAATTTTCAAAATACAGGAAGTTCAGGCAGTGTAGATTTCATCAAAAGTGAAAGTTCGCAAAGTTTTCAACGAGCAATAGGCATATTTCGAATCCTGATAGCTCTCGGATTCCTGATACTCGGTATAATCCTCATCAAATTATTCCCGGTGCAATTTTTTAAAGTTGAAGAGGGGATAAGGGAATCAACGCTGTTTAAGACTGTAATAGGTTTTGTTCTTATAATCGTATCCGCAGTCGTCATAATATTGATTTCTGTAACAGTAATCGGTCTTCCGGTTGCGGCTATCATGGCTATGCTTTTTATAATGGCGCTTATGCTCTCCACTATTTTCGTATCGTTCCCTGCAGGTAAAAAGATCCTTGACCTGCTTAAGCTTAAGGCCGGTGATACATGGATATTCGTCCTTGGCTTCATTATCTTAAGCCTTCTATTCAGAATTCCTTATGTGGGCTGGTTAATTCAAATTGCAGCGATCAGTTTAGGTTTTGGAGCGGTTTATTTTGTACTTCGGGAGGCACGGCATAGTTCATAGGGACGTATCCCAAACTATTTAATTAATTAGAACCAACCCTAATCGTGAGAGTAAAAATTTGGAGGTTAGTATGAAACCAAAAGCCATTCCTGAAGTAATGACATTTAAATCCCGGCATGTCAGTGTTTCGATCAATCGCCCTGCGGATCAGGTTTACGAATTCGCCTCAAATCCTGAAAATTTACCTAAATGGGCTGCAGGACTCAGCGGTTCCATAAAGAACGTCAATGGCAGTGAATTAATCTTCACATTGTACTTGAGGCCAGCCTGAAAAAAGAAGGATATCCCAATGACTAAGATGTCTCATCATGAAATTGCCGTATCGTTTCTAAAGCTTGCTGCTTCAGGAAAAGTCCGGGAAGCCTACATTAAATATGTCAGCCCGAACTTCCGGCATCATAACCCATACTTTCGCGGCGACCGTGAATCGCTGATGCTCTCTATGGAGGAAAATGCAACTAAGAACCCCAATAAAAAACTAGAGATCAAACTCACTCTTGAAGATAGAAACCTGGTGGCGACTTACTCCCATGTGCAACAAAGTCCTGGAGACCGTGGAGGAGCTGTAGTTCATATTTTCCGCTTTGAGGGCGATCACATAGTCGAGATGTGGGATATAGGACAGGTTGTGCCAGAAGACTCTCCAAACGAGAATGGCATGTTTTGACTGGATATTACAGTGATGTTGAGTATGGATTCAAGGATTTCCTGGCCACAGTGGGTGCGATAATCATAGGGCGTCGCACCTATGACTTTGGGTGTGGAGCGGCCCTGTACAGGTAAAAGGCACTATCGATGGCGCGACATTTGAAGCAAATGTATCGCGCATGGAAGATTTGATGTTACGTATTTTATCCAGAATATTGGCCATGAGCCGATAATTATCATATTCATAGCTCACCAGGATGAGGAGAGAGCCGTTAAAGAGCTCTTAGAGTAAATTTATGAGACTGCGAAAAATCCTTATATCATCGAAAGCATAATTATCTTATTAATGGGGGAATCTTATGAAAATGTATCCTGCAGTACATTTTGAAATGCCGGCGAAAGATAAGAGTATTTGGAAGTTTTATGAGACTGCTGGCAAACGGAACCCGTGAGCAGATCGATCGGGTACAGGCATTCTTGCCGATGAAGAAATTCGATATTGCGAAATTAAAGAAAGCATACGAGGAAGGTGAAGGAACATGGCAAAATACGTAGATGGATTTGTATTTGTAGTACCAAAGGATAAAATTGCTGAGTACAAGAAAATGGCAGAAGAGGGTGCTCGTATATGGATGAGATACGGAGCGCTTGAATACAGGGAATGCATGGGAGAAGACCTTGTCGCAAAGGAAATGGACGGCATGAAGCCACTTGCATTTACTGAAATGGCAAAAGCAAAACCAAATGAAACTGTTTGGTTCTCATTTATTGTTTATAACTCAAGAAAGCACCGCGATGAAGTCAACACTAAAGTGATGGAAGAGATGAAAAAACAAAAGGAAAAATACAAAGATGTTTCGATGCCCTTTGATATGGAGCGTTTTGCTTACGGGGGTTTTGAGGTTGTAGTTGAGGGGTAAAAGATCATGAATCAAGGTATCAAAACCATCATCTATCCCGTTAAAGACCTGGCTCATGCAAAGACGCTTTTCAGCAAGCTTCTGGATATCGAGCCTTATGTGGAAGGTGTGTATTATGTTGGCTTTAGGGTTGGAGACCAAGAAATAGGGTTAGATCCCAACGGTCACAAACAAGGCATGACAGGTTACTATCATGTAGACGACATTAAAAAAAGTCTGCAGTCATTGTTAGACGGTGGCGCACAAGTGCAGCAAGAGGTCAAAGATGTCGGTGGGGGGAGACTGACTGCGTCTGTAAAAGACGCAGACGATAATATTATCGGGCTTATTCAGGAACCGAAATAACTTTGAATTTGCCGCAAGGCGTTAGGCGTTTCAGAGGAATCATTATGACAAAGAATAATGACAATCAAATTCATTCAGAGCTTAAGAAATTGGAACCTTTAGTGGGTGTATGGGAAACAAGAGGGTGGACGAGAGAAAGCCCCTCGGTCCCTGCTGCTGAAATAATAGCCACCGATACATACGAATGGTTAGGTAAGTATTTTATATCCGACTAATATGGAGATTTATGAATAGACCAATTTTAAAGGATGCGCTAGGTTGGGGTTTTATCCTCTGGCTTATCGGCTACGGCCTTGGTATTATGCTTTTTGTGGTAGTTCCGCTCTCGCTCATCGGGTGGATCATTGCGCCTATTGGAGTCGCCATCACGCTCTGGGTGCTTTTCAAAAAAGTCAGTGGAAATACTCTTGGCTATTATATAGTTGTCGGAATAGCCTGGGTTTTTATCGCCGTCGTGTGCGATTATTTTTTCCTTTACAAAGCATTTAATCCGGCCGACGGGTATTACAAATTTGACGTCTACCTTTATTACGTTCTGACTCTCATCTTGCCTGTTGTGGTTGGATGGTGGAAAACCAGAGGAAAGGCGACACTAAGTTAGAAGGATAAAAATAATTACTATGCAAAGAATTACACAACATATGGCGAAGAAAATCTATGAACGAGATACTAGCCGTTTCATTCACATCTGCAAGAGAATGGGATCCTTGAAATGCTGAAAAAGGGTGAGAAACTCCATGGTTAAATATGCTGCCTTATTACGTGGAATTAGTCCTTCCAATCCAAATATGCGCAATGAGAAATTGCGTAGTGTTTTTGAAAGCCTTGGTTTTGCGAATGTCCAGACAGTGATTTCTAGTGGCAATATTCTTTTTGAAAGTCCTTTCGAAAATGTAAAGGAACTCGAACCTATTATTGAAAAAGCTCTACTAGTGAAACTGGGTTTCTCAAGTACAACTATAATTCGAAGCAAAGAGGAGTTACAGAAACTCATAGACAAGAACCCATTTAAGGGCATTGAAGATACTCCAAAATCCAGATTGAATGTCACTTTTTTAAAAAATAAAGTGCACACAGAACTAAAATTCCCCCATCGCTCAAAAGACAAAACCTACGAGCTTTTAGGCATATATGATGGAGTAATCTGCAGCGTTGTATATCTCACTGGAGCAAGAACACCGGATTTAATGCTTTGGCTCGAAAAACAATTTGGAAAGGAAATCACTACAAGGACTTGGAAAACCGTAATGCGAATATTGAATACATTATAATAGTGCCGTTTGCTCACCTAAAGCTCTACTCGGAAAAGTTTCCACAAGCAAAAGTGCGTGAGATTGAAAGCAACGAACATGCATCCACAAACGGTCTTCCGCAACTTGCTCACGATATTAAAAACGTACATAAATGCTCACCATGATTTCATATAGGAAGTGATATGAAAACCTTTCATCAATTGGCAGCCAGAATTCAAAGCCTTCATCCCGCAGATGACAGTAGAGTTTTTCGTCAATATGCCGATGGCTGAGGACTACCGCAGGCTCGCTCCAAACCCTGATGGCTTTCCCGCGCTTGTGAAGAAGCTGATCGCGCTCGAGAAGGAGCCGATGGCGTGGCGTGAAGACGTGAAGGCGATGAAGACGCCGGTGCTCATCATCACCGGTGATGCCGACGTTGCAACCCTCGAACATTCCGTCGCGATGTTCCGCCTGCTCGGCGGCGGCGTCATGGGCGACATGGGCAAGCCGTTGCCGGCCTCGCGCCTCGCCGTCATGCCGGCGACGGCACACACCGCTGTCATCACCCAGCCCGACTTGTTGCACTCCTTCATCGAGCCATTCCTGAAGGGTCAGACGCCGAAGGGATTTTTCGAGTAGAATAGACACGCTTAATAATGAGAATAACATGACCAAAGTAACTTCCAAAGTTACATCCAAAGACGGCACCAGCATTGCCTTCGACAAGGTTGGATCGGGCCCAGCCGTTGTCTTGATCAATGGTGCAATGTCGTATCGCGCTGCCTTTGACCCGACACTCGCCCAGCTGGCTGACTTGCTAAGCAAAGACTTCACCGTCTACAACTACGACCGGCGCGGCCGTGGTGAAAGCGGTAACACTGAGCCATTCACGAAGGTACGTGAGATCGAAGACGTGCAAGCGCTGATTGAAGATGCGGGCGGCAAGGCGATGCTCTCTGGCTTCTCCTCAGGCGGTGCCGTCGCGCTCGAAACCACGGCCGTCACCCCTGGGGTGAGCAAAGTAGCCGTATATGAGGTGCCGTTCATTGTCGATGACGGCCGTGAGTCCCTCGAAGACTACGAAGGCCACACCAGTAGGCTTGTCGCCGAGGGTAAGCTCGACGAGCTCGTGGAATAATTCATCGCCACGGTTGCTGGCATGTCAGCTGAGTTTGTCAGCGGCATGAAGCAAGACCAAAACATGTGGAACACAATGAAGGCTTTGGAAGGTCAAACCCACATGGTTGACCCTAAGGTTATACCGTATTTAATTCCTCTTTGTCTTCTTCGGGTGTTCTTGTGTCTGTTTGTTCAGTGTGTAAAGTCCATACATTCCGATTAATAAGAATAATAGCGTTTCAATCCAGCCTTCTTGAAAGCTGTTTATGTCTGCAATTCGTGAATAATCAGGGAGATAAGATATTCCCCCGTTGCTGGAAAATATCATTGTCAATAAGAACATGACACCCACAGATAATGATACAACGGTAGTAAGATATAAAGCGAATTTCACGCTTCCACCTCTTTGGATATATTTCTGTCTTTTGCCATATTCCACGATCAATTCTAATTAAAAGGTGTGTTTTCTTTAGTAGTATATAATAATTCCTAAAATTGTTTCAACAGTATAATAATAATAATTATCAACAATAGGAATTTATTTATAGCAGTGCGAGAGATTAATTCTTGAGTGCGAATTATGCCAGGATATCGAGCCACTGGGTATGTACCTGGCCACCCACATGCCTGCCCGTGTGCGTCCGCCCGGCATCTTAACAGCCTATTCCAACTACGGTGCATCATTGGCCGGCTACATCGTTAGCCAGGTATCAGGGATGCCTTTTGACCAATACGTTGAAGAGCACATTTTTAAACCCCTTGAAATGAACCACAGCACCTTCCGCCAGCCGCTGCCACCTGATCTGGCGCCGGATATGGCGGTCGGATATACCTATGTGAATGGTGCCTATCAACCACACGATTTTGAATGGGTGCAATCCGAACCTGCAGGCGCTATGACCACGACTTCCACGGATTTATCCAGATTCATGATTGCCCATCTCCAAAATGGGCGTTTTGAGAATACCCGTATTTTAAATGAGGCAACAGCGCAGGAGATGTATCAGCAGAGCTTCACCAACGACCCACATGTCAATGGTTTTGCGCATGGCTTTATGGTCGCAACGATCAACAAACAGCATATTTTATGGCACGAAGGCGATACACTTTACTTTCACAGTGCACTGATTTTAATTCCTGAACATAATGTGGGATTTTTTGTTTCGTATAATGGGGCAACTGGCAGCATGGCGGTTCAGAATACAATTCGCTCCTTTATGGAACAGTATTTTCCTGTACAGCAACCTGCGCCCCCAATATCGTCTGATAATGTCACAAGTTACGCCGGCGCTTATCTTCCTGCGCGCAGTGGATATACCACCCCGGAAAAGGCGCATTCACTACACAATGGTGATGCTGTCATCACTTGCTTTCGTCTGGTGGCTTGCATACTGGAACCCTCTTCTGAAAGAAGCGACAACGGCACAATAGTCACAAATTGCAGACAAGCAACTCTTCGAATAAAAAGAGACTTTCTGAAAAACCTGTTTCAATGGCTCTCATTGAGCGAAAGCTTTTATTCAAATAACATATAACATAAATATGTGAGTGAGAGCAGTAAAATCACTCAATCAATAAATTAAGGGGAGATATAAAATATGAATAAGCCGAATTTAAGTAATGTATTAGAAGAATCAATCATAGATGAATTTAAGAAAAATTTGAGAGGTAACCTTTTTCGGCCTGGAGATGAAGGTTATGAATCGTCTCGAAAAATTTTCAATGCTATGATCGATAAACATCCTGGATTAATAGTCAAATCTGCTGGAGTAGCAGATGTAATTACTACGGTAAATTTTGCTCGCGACAACAATCTGTTACTGGCAGTAAAGGGTGGAGGCCACAGTGTGGCTGGACATGCCTTGTGTGATGATTGTCTAATGATAGATCTTTCAAATATGAAAGGGATTAGAGTAGATCCAAAAAAAATGACTGTACGGGCGGAGGCAGGAGTTATATTAGGAGAATTAGACCAGGAGACATATATTCATGGGCTTGCCACAACTCTTGGAACGATTTCTGTTACTGGCATTGCAGGACTAACGTTAGGCGGAGGAATTGGCTGGTTAATGGGAAGATATGGTCTTTCGTGTGATAATCTTGTATCTGTCGACATTGTTACTGCAGACGGTAAATTTATTACTGCAAGCCATACAGAAAATCAGGATTTATTCTGGGGAATAAGAGGCGGAGGAGGAAATTTCGGTATTGTTACATCTTTCGAATATAAAGTTTATCCCATAAGTCAGGTTTTAGCGGGTCTAATATTGTGGCCCTTTGATAAAATTAAAGAAGTATTGAACTTATATAAAGAATTTACGAGAAAGGAACCTGACGAATTAGGTACAATTTTTGCGGTTGCAACACTACCAAATGGTATTCAGGTAGCTGGAGTAGCAGTTTGTTATTCTGGAGATATAGAAGATGGAAAGAAAGTTCTGGCACCATTGAGAGAATTTGGATCTCCAATAGCAGACACTATTGGACCAATGCCATATAATAAGGCTCAACAAATGTTAAATGAAACGGCTCCATCTGGAAAATTAAATTACTGGAAATCAGCATTTCTACAAGAATTATCAGAACAAGTTATCGACACAATAATATCTCATTCGAAAGAAAAACCATCTCCTATAACAATGGTTCATATATGGTCCCAGCATGGTAAAGCAAATAAGATAAAGACAGAAGAGACTGCTTTTAGTAATAGAAATTATCAATATAATTTCCATATAGTGAGTATTTGGGAAAATAGTTCCGAATCAGAAAATAATCTTCATTGGTCAAGAACCTTCTGGAAGGCAATGGAACCTTTTATGACTAATCAAATTTATTTGAATTTCATAGGTTCTGAAGAAGAAAGTAAAATTAAAGCTGCATATGGCGAGAATTATGAAAGGCTTGTTGCTTTAAAAAATAAATATGATCCAACAAATCTATTTCGAATGAATCAGAATATTAAACCTTCAAAGATGCATAGAATTTAGATTAAAGGAGGAACCTATATGCAAAAATTTACAGCCCTCAACGGCGGTCCGGTATTCAAATTCAACGAAGCCATTTCATTCTAGGTATATTGCGATACGCAAGAACAAGTGGATTATTATTGGGAGAAACTCACCGCAGATGGAGGGCAAGAAAGTGTGTGCGGCTGGCTCAAGGACAAATACGGCCTTTCGTGGCAAATCGTCCCTGAGATATTGAGCAAACTAGTCGGTGACCCCACCTCTGAAAAATCGCAAAGAGCCATGAAAGCAATGCTCCAGATGAAGAAAATTGATATAGAAAGTTTGAAGAAAGCTTACGAGGGACGATAACAATAAAAATATTAATGCAGATGCAGAATGCCAAAATTCAATCTGCACCTGCAATTCTTTTTTTTATTTATTCATCCAGAATTGCTTCTGCAGTTTCCCGATAGGCATTCATCACGTATGGAATGCCAGAAACCTTTGAAGCGTCCTCTGTCAGTGCCATTACATCCTGGCGTCCAATAGTTGAAACGTTGAATCTGCGAGATCCTGCCATCAGCTGCTGTAATCCTGTCCTGAACTTTTGTGCATAGGTGTAAATTCCTATTGCTCCGAGCGGGATATTCTTTATATCTTCGCCAAAGCGATCTGCAAGTTCTTCATAACAGACAAAGATCTCTTCAGGTCTGCTTCCGAACTCGGAAACGGTCTTGGGGAGGTCGCCATCTTTTATCCAATTTCCGATATTCTTACCCACAAATCCGGGTATCATGAGTGCTCTTCCCATACAGACTGCCTTGAAGTATGGCGCGCCCATTGCCAGCGCTTTGTATACGCCGTCTTCGCTTGAGAATCCGCCCGCCATGGCAAGGTCGGGTACTCTCATACCCTTCTTGCTAAGCTTTTGGGCAAATTCATAAATCAATGACTGGAGGTAGAATGTGGGTATACCCCATTCTTCCATCATAGGCCAGGGGCTCATGCCTGTTCCACCGGGAGCTCCATCTATGGTAAGAAGATCGATCTTGGCTTCCGAGCAATATTTCAAAGCCATTGCGGCTTCTACCATGGAGTAAGCGCCTGTTTTTAATGTCACTCTCTTGAAACCAAGGTCACGCAGGCGGTCAACCTCTTCTAAGAATCCTTCCTTTGTTACGAATCCGAGTCTTGAGTGTCTCTCAAATTCTTTTATTGCACCATCTTTATATGCTGCAATTATTGCAGGTTCAGTAGGGTCGGGTGTTACAATATATCCGCGTCTCTTAAGCTCAACCGCGCGTTCTATTGAATTGACTTTGATTTCCCCGCCAATACATTTTGCGCCCTGTCCCCATTTGAGTTCAATGGTGTCGAGGTCGTGCTTTGATGAAACATATTCGGCTACACCGAGCCTTGTATCTTCAACATTCATCTGGACAAGGATTTCACCATAGCCTTCCTGGTATTTCTTATAAGTCGTTATCCTGCGGTCCATCTCAGGGGATTTGGTTACTTTCTTGCTGCTGTCAAGAACGAGTCCGGGGTCGATACCGCATACGTTTTCACCGCATACAAGGGTAATACCTGATATCGCAGCGCCTATTGCAAAGTGTTCCCAGTTTTTGCGCGCAATTTCTGTTGAGCCAAGGGCTCCTGTGAAGATCGGAACACTCATCCTGACTTTTTTGTCCCAACCGTATTCGGTCTCGGTATTGACCCTGGGAAAGAGGGCAGTATCCGGGTTCGGCTCTTCTCCATCCGGAAGTCCCCATGCGCCCACTGCATAGCCCTGTATGTTAAGATGGGAGTAATCCACGGGGTAGTTCTTATCTGCACCCGCTGTTATATTCCCAAAAGGACCTGGATATATTACTTCTCTTCCCCTGAATGAGGATTTGAAGATTTCACAATTCCCGCGGCATCCGTCAAGACACCGTGTGCATATCCCTGACATCGGGGATACGCTCTTTGAGCGATTATAGGTCTGCGTCGCTTCATTCGCATTTGGCTGTCTAAGATTCATTTTCCTCCAAGTTGGTTTTTTTGAAGAATATCCGTCCATTTAAACAGATTTCTTCTTTCACATTGTAAATGTTGAGTTAGCTTCCTCAACACACGGAAGCGGAAGGGCATTTCCTCTATTTAAATATTGCTATATTCCTGAAGACGTGTAGAGTCCTGAAGACGGGTGCACACGCCTGTACTTCAAGATTTCACGAAAGAAGCGGCTGAAGTCTCAGGTATTGAATTTCTGACTACTTTAATCAAAATTTTTAGAACTAAAGAATATGCAATGTTATCAATAAACCGTAACGGGATTTATCCAAAAAATTCCGTAACGGCAATATATTCAATAATTATACCGTTACGGGAACATAACTTAATAATCCCGTAACGTGATTGTGACTATTCTATGTTTTTTTTTTACAAGTTCTCGATTTGCATTGAGCGGGCCGAAGCCGTGGCTAAATCCGGTGTCTTATGTCCTCGCGCCGTGTAGTGCTTCTCCAAGACCACCGCGTCGCCAAGTGATGTGATGACCTTGTAGATGGAGGCGTTGAAAGTTTCAGAGGAATCGACGGAGAACGGAATCGTTTCGTGTCGAATCCAATCGTCGAGGGTCCTCTAATATTCCCGTTACGGTAATTTCTAGGCTTAAATCCGTTACGCGATAAAACCTATATACTCCCGTGACGGTATTTTTATATCACCAATTTCCGTTACGCAATCATTTCTTATATATCCCGTAACGGAAATAACCAGTCATTTTTATTCAAAACTCTTATTTTAATTTATGGCGATAGTTCTATATTGGGTCTTACATTTCATACCCTGGCAATTTTGATGGAAGTTTTGTTCAAAATCCAGGAAAAACTACCGTTTTATCACCCAAAAATAGCATTTTTCTCATAAACTGCGTATAAGGTTGATTATACGACATTTTTTGTTCATTAAATCATACCTGAAATAATCAAACACGGAGTTTTTATATAATTTAAATACATAATAATATACTGTTATGACAGTTGAACTTCCACAAATATTAAAGAAACTTGAGACAGAATTAAAACTCAGGGGTTTTTCTAAGCAGACTTCAAGGATGTATCTTTTCTATAACCGCAAGTTCCTTGAATTTATTAAAAAGGATACAGAAGAGATAACGGATGATGATATAAAGGAGTTCCTGGCCTTCAAGATCTCTGACGATTCGCTATCAAATTCCTCGATCGCGCTCATAAAAGCATCACTTAAATTTTTCTATACGGATATGCTTGGAAAAAACATGTCCTTGATAAAAACGCCAAAAACATCAAAAAAGCTGCCTGTGGTGCTGACCCGAAAGGAGATAAAAGACTTGATTGATAGTACGGATAACATAAAGCATAGGCTTTTAATCGAATTACTTTATTCCACAGGTTTACGGCTTTCGGAATGCATCAACCTGCAATATTCAGACCTTGACCTGAATGACGGCACAGGTTGGGTGCGTCTTGGAAAAGGCGCAAAGGACAGGATATTTATTATCTCTGAAATATTCAAGAAGGACCTTCTGGACTATATCGAAATAACAGGAGCAGGGGGAAAAGGATATATTTTTTCGGTAAATGGCAGGAAAATGTCATCGCGAGGTATCGAGCATGCGATCAAAATCTCCACCGAGCGCGCCGGGATCGATAAACCTGTGCACGTGCACACGCTTCGCCATTCTTTCGCAACGCATCTCCTGGAGAATGGAGTTGATATAAGGAAGATCCAGAAACTTCTGGGGCACTCGAATTTGCAGACTACACAAATATATACGCAGGTCTCAAGCGAGGAGATCAAAAAAATTAAGAGTCCACTTGATATGCTTTAATATTTATTTTTTTATTCATATCTGAAAAATACCGTAACGGTATTGGAAACAAACGATTGCGTAACGGGATTTTCTAATCTAATTTGCGTAACGGCTTTTTGTATTTAATGGCGTAACGGGATTTATGGGGTAATTTTCTAAGGATCAACCTTTCTGGAATTTTGGTTTATAAAACAGTACGATCCTGTATTCTGATGGCTCCCTGTCCATCTTCCTGTATAGAAAATAATCAAGGGTTAAATCCGATTCTTTGAACCAGTACCATGACATTTTTGCACTATCAAGCCTCTCATAATCTATGCGCAGATTTTGTTTTACGATATCAGCCTCTGATTTGGCTTCGTCACCGTCATGAACGATTATCAATGGGGCATTAAGGGTGGAATTGATATCAACTTTCCATTGAACATTATTATAATGGCGCAAGTACCAGAGGAACTGGGTTTCCATCTCCCCATCTGTGACCTGGATCCGGGTGGAATTACCTTCATATTGCATTGATATTTCATTCATTTTGTCAAGAAATAATGCATATTTCTGCGGAGGTTGCGCCGCCTGTATAAGAGGTTCCGCAGGGTCAGTATAACGCTTAAAATTCAATTCGGCACTTGAATATACGAAAAACGATGACGTGACAATAATTATTATTAATGTAATAATCCCATTGCGTGAATTTAATTTCAAATCCGGGATGATCTTGTTCAGGTAAATTGCAGCGATTATTGTAAGGGGAAGTAAGGGATTAAGTACAAGCCATGGTACTTTTTCCTGAATATAAGAATATACAAAGAAATTAGTCAATGCCCAGTATGTCAGGAAAGCAACAAAAATATCTTTTGATCTCAACACGGTCAGGATCGAATAAATTAACAATGGCAAAAAAACGATAATCGAAGAGGGTAAATAAGATACAGGCAGGAACGGGCTTGATCCCGGATATGTTTTTGATACCAGGTAAAGAACATCCACTATTATCCAATAGATAAGCGAATATGTCAGGATTTTCATTTTTTTATTTTCACAACAGCCATAATGTGAAATTCCCAGAATTCCAAAAACAAATATTGGAAGTTCATATAGAACCATGATCGGCAAGTAGAAAAAGAAAGGCCCTCCCATACGTTCGATCTTGTGCATTTCGTACCAGTGCAAGACCGCTTTCATGAATGCATCCTTCATACCTGCAATATTAAGGAAATTTCCTGTGTAATATAATGAGAAAAAGACAATAAATATACAAATGAAAAATACTATTTCTGCAAAAAAGATCAAAATTTTTTTATCACGACATTTTATTTTTTCCATTAAACCAATGTACCATTTTTCCCTTATGAACAAAAGAACCAGGAAAAAGAACAGCAGAGCCATTATGATATATGCATTTTCTTTGAGGGCAGCAAGGGATGCCAGGGCAAGTGCCCCGACAATAATGTAGACAAATCTCATAATGGAATATCCGCTGGAAATAGTTCTATCATTCGAATAATTCACATCAGAATAAGACTCTACAAATTTAATTATGCAAACCAGTAATAACAGGGTGAAAAAGGACATGAATATGTCTTCCCTGTAAAAACGGGAATAATACAGGAACGATGGAGAGAATGCAAGAAAAAAAGCGCAGATCAGCATTCCGATATTACCGATATATTTTCTTAAGGAGATTAAGAAAAATAGCATGGCTGATCCCAGAATTGCAGGAAGAAAGCGGGCGGAATATATACTATCCCCTAATCTTTTAAATATTTCCGTAGTTGCATAATACATGAAAGGTCCGTGGAACGCAGGATCGTAAGTATAGCTGTGCTCGCTGAATAACTTGGATGCAAAATAACCTACGGCGGCCTCATCATGATGAAACACCCTTTCATCGAGCCTGTATAGTCTAAGGAAAAATGCAAGGGCTATTATAATAAAAAAACCAGATAAGAAAGCAAAGTTTTTTTTATTCATCCGATTCCTATAGTTTAAACTTATTCATAGCATTTATGGTTTTATAAAAACATTATGGGTGTATGCCAATAATCAAGGTCAGGTTCTTCGCGAATTTCAGAGAATTCACAAAAACCAATGAGCTTGAAATGGAAGGGAATAACGTAAGGGAGATACTCGAAATTATTTGTAGTAAATTCCAGGGCATGGAAAATTTTTTTTTCAAAGATGGGAACTTACAGCCTTATGTGAATGTTTTTTTAAATGGGGAGATTATTCCTGAATCGGAAGGATTGGATAAAATCCTGCAACCGGGAGATGAGATTGCTATTTTCCCTCCTGTATCAGGTGGATGATGTTTAAGAAAAGAACAAATGCGAAAGAAGCAAAGGAATTGTTTCTCAATTCTTTCCAACCTATTTCCAAAATTGAGAATTTACCCATTGAAGAATGTGATGGAAGGATAATTGCAGAAAATATCACTGCCAGCATCAATGTACCGCATTACCGGCGGGCAGCCATGGATGGATTTGCGGTCATGGCATCAGAAACACTTGGGGGAGGTAGGGGTTCACCTGTTATTCTCAGATTAGCGGATGTTATGGGGAGTGGTGCCTGCATGCGGGTGCATACCGGATCATCGATGCCCCAGGGTGCGGATGCTGTGGTCATGATGGAAGATACGGTATTGAATGGAGATAAAGTAGAAATATTTACACAAATCCATCCCTTCAAGAACGTAGGAGCAATAGGAGAAGATGTCCAAAAAGGCGAAATTATCTTAAATGAAGGGCGAATGCTTCGTCCATGCGATATCGCTGTTCTTGCATCCCTTGGCATTTGGAAGATAAACGTTTTCAAAAGGCCTCTTGTTTTGATAATTCCTACAGGTGAAGAACTTGTTCCCAGGAACAAGAAAAACCTGAAGGAAGGAGAGGTCTATGAAACAAACGGCTTGATGTCTGCAATGTATATACGCAAATGGGGAGGCATACCACGACTTCTTGACATCGTGACTGATTCTCCTGAAAAAATAAAAGAAGCAATAATTTCAAACCTTGATGCCGATATGGTCATAACAAGCGGCGGGACTTCAGTGGGAAAACGTGATTATGTTCCTGCTGTTGTGGGATCACTTGGGACTCTTCTTGTTCATGGTGTGGGGATCAGTCCGGGGAAGCCTACAGCCCTTGGAACAATCAATAATAAACCGGTTGTTTGTATACCGGGATATCCTGTTGCGGGAATAGTGGCCCTTTTTTATTTTGGAAAATCCGCATTCAGGAAGCTTGGGAGAATTCCGGATGAGCCGGAACGAATGGTACGGGCAGTGCTCTCTGAAAAGATCGCGGGAAGAACAGGATATAAAACATTTTCCCGTGTTAAGATAGATAATGGTAGGGCTATTCCACTAGCCACGATGGGAGCCGGGATCTTAAGTTCAGTGTCTAAAGCTGATGGTTTTGTGATCATTCCTGAAAATATCGAAGGACGAAATGCAGGTGAGGAGGTAGAAGTAGTATTGATCGAATGATAAACTCCGACTTATGGGAAAGTGTATCCGTATTTTTGTTCCCTGACCAAAGATTTAGGAGTTTATTGGTATCCGAGATGCTGAGATAGTTTCTCTGCCAGGAGCCGGGTAATTACCTTCCATGATTCTTCTGATGTGACTTTGACCTTACCCGGAGAATGATCATATTTCTGCGCTGGATGCTCAATTTTTAGGTCTCAATATTAACCATCTGGCTTTTCTGACGTTATTGGAGTTATCCAAAAAATAGAATGACATTTTTTTATTAACTTTTGTGTAGTTTTATTCATGATATTTCTCAAACTTGACCTTAAAGGAGAATGTCGATACCCAGTCCATCAGCCATCTCCTTGTATCGATTTCGAATAGTCACTTCAGAGATACTCTAAATATTATTTCCACATTTATTCTATTTTAAGTTTTATCCAGCCAACTACATATAACTTGCGTTCTTAGATATGTGAGTCATCATATCGTATAACTAAAAATAAGCCCATTTGGATGAATACCTGAATTGATGAGCATTAAATCCGCACCGTAACCACAACACTTATTAGCTACATAGTTTATTGATGCCACCATAGGGAAAAAAACGGGGAAAAGGCTTTCAATTACGGATTAGGATAGGAGATGACTCAATGTTAGAAACACCACAGGAGAGAGTGGTATTGCTCAAATCAGGTATTAGCGGCAAAAAGATAGAAGAGCTTTATATTTTATTAAATAACTTCAAAATAGTACCTATTCCTGTGATTTGGAAGAAGGTCGAAATTGATCCTCAGAGAATCATATGCAACCGCACCTCAATAAATCAGGAAGTAGATATTGAATTTATGTTTGTAGAATTGAATAGGAGCGAAATTATCGTGCCCGACTTTGCATCACTCATTCAGCATGGGACAGGGACATTCCCAAGGATAGGAATCTGTCTCTGAACATAGGGGAAAAAAAATGGAAGAAAAAAATGATCGTTTTAAAGAAGCGCTGAAAGAAAGCGAAGAAAGGTTCCGGATTCTTTTTGAAGAAGCTCCAGATGCAATATTCCTTGCTGATCCTGAAACTGGAATAATAATCGATGCTAATTCTAAGGCATCCGAATTAATCGCGAGACCACATGAGGAAATTATCGGCATGCATCAGGCACAACTGCATCCTTCTCGAATGGAGGAGTATTCGAGAGGAACTTTTAAGGAACACGCCAGAAAAATTGAACAAAAGGAAGATATCAGCTTTTTTGAAAACTTTGTCTTGCGTCCTGATGGGACAGAAGTCCCTGTTGAAGTGCTAGCGCAAATTGTCACTATCAAAGGCAGGCCAGTTCTCCAGGGAGTTTTCCGTGACATAACAGAACGCAAGAATGCTGAAAAGAGACTGGAAGAGATTAAGAAACGAATTGAAGAAGAAAAAGCCAAAACAGAAAGTATTATTGCCGCAATTGGAGACGCAATCAGCATCCAGGATACTGATTTTAAGGTATTATACCAGAATAAGATTCATCAAAAGATTACAGGGGACCAGAAGGGTAAGTATTGTTACAGAGAATATGAGCATAGAGATCATGTCTGTGATGGTTGTCCTGTGAACATGTCTTTCAAGGATGGTAAAATCCATACTGAGGAAAGGCGCATAATCAAAAACGAAAAGGAATTATTCTTTGAGATAACGGCGTCGCCTTTAAAAGATTCAACAGGTAGTATTATTGCTGGTATTGAGGTTGCAAGGGATATCACTGAGCGAAAGCGTACGGGGAAGGCACTGAAGTCGTCGGAGGAAAAATACAGGGATCTTTTTGAAAATGCAAATGATGCGATATGCCTATTGAATTCGGATTTTAAATTCAGTGATGGAAATACTAAGATGTTGGAACTCACTGGTTACTCAAAAGAAGAAATTCTAAAGATGAGTATATTTGACCTTATTCCCCCAGAACAGATCCTCAAGTCGCGGGAGGAATTTAAGAAACTTCATGAAAAAGGAAATTATGAAAAATTCATTGGAAAGATCCGTACAAAATCCGGAAATATGATAGATGTCGAGGTGAACTCATCGGCAATTATTGATGATGGCATGCTCGTGGGTTCAAGAGACATAATAAGGGATGTCACTGAACGCAAGCGAGCGGAGGAGGAACTGGCTAAAAGCAGGGCGATGCTCATTAAGGCAGAGGAGATCGGGCATGTGGGGTCATGGGAATGGGACATCGCCACAAATGAGCTTGTTTGGTCAAGAGAGGTCTATACAATCTATGGTCTTGACCCTGAAAAAGTCACACCAAATTACGATTTTGTGTTAAATACCCTGACATCTAAATGCAAGAATGATTTCCTGAAAGCTATTGATGATGCTCTTAAATGGCGAAAACCTTTTGATATGGAATACAGCATCATCCGCCAGGATGGCTTCGACGGGCATATCCACACAAAAGGAGAAGTTCAGTTCGATGAAGAAGAACATCCCATAAGAATGTATGGCATGGTGCAAGACATTACTGAGCGCAAACGCGCAGATGAAGAAATCGGCAGAATGGCATTGATGCTGGACATAGCTCCTAATTCTGTCACCGTTTTTGACTTGGATGGTCACTTTCTCTTCGCCAACAAGAGTACATTAGACATGTACGGTTACAGTCGGGAAGAATTCATGGCTCTCAACCTGCACCAACTCAATGCCTCCGCTAGCGAACGACTTATTACTCCCAGGCTCCAGGAGCTGTTTGACTATGGGGAGGCAAACTTCCAAGTGGAGCACTTGAGGAAAGATGGTACACTCCTACCTTTGGAAGTTTATGCCAGAATCACCACCTGGGGTAACATTAAGTCAATTCTCAGTGTCGCTACTGACATCACAGAGCGAAAGCGGGGGGAGGAAAAAATTCAAACATCCCTAAAAGAGAAAGAAATACTCTTAAGGGAGATCCATCACCGCGTAAAGAACAATATGCAGATCATTTCAAGTCTGCTCGGGCTTCAGTCAGGGTACATCAAGGAAAAAAGGTATATTGAAATGTTCAAGGATAGCAAAAACAGGATAAACTCCATGTCTCTTATTCATGAAAAACTGTATCGCTCTAAAGACCTCTCCAAAATCGAATTCAATGAATATATCCGGGATTTAGCAAATAGTTTATTCCATTCACATGGTGTCAAAGCAGGCACAATTGAACTAACTCTTAATATTGAGAATGTCTCACTCGGAATTGATCGTGCGATCCCCTGCGGTCTAATAATCAATGAATTGATCACTAATTCTTTAAAATATGCATTTCCGGAAGACAGAAAAGGTGAAATTAATATATCTCTTCACCTCAACGATGAAAATATGGTTGAACTTGTAGTTAGCGATAATGGTGTGGGATTCTCATCTGATTTGGATTTCAGAAAAACCGAATCATTGGGTTTGCGTCTCGTTACAATACTGGCAGAAAATCAACTAAAGGGCAAGATCGATTTGGATAGAAGCAGAGGAACTGAATTCAAAATTAAATTCAAAGAAGGGAATGATGACAAAAAAACAAATATTGGTCGTTGAAGATGAAAGTATTGTTGCTGAACACATCCGAAGAAGTCTGCAAAATATGGGATATTCAGTTCCCTCAGTAGCGTCTTCGGGTGCGAAAGCTATTAAAGAAGTGGAAGATAAAAATCCGGATCTGGTGCTGATGGATATTGTATTGGATGGGGAAATGGATGGAATAGAAACTGCGAATCATATACGTTCCCGTTTCAATATCCCTGTTATATTTCTCACAGCCTATTCAGATGAAAATATCCTGGAACGGGCAAAAATCACAGAGCCATTTGGATATGTTATTAAACCATTCAATGAAAGAGATCTACATATCAATATTGAAATAGCTCTTTACAAGCATAAGATGGAAAAGGAATTGAAAGAGAGTCAACAATGGCTCGCTGCAACCCTTGAAAGCCTGGGCGAGGCTGTGATTGCCACAGATAGAAAAGGAATCATAAAGATCATAAATCCTTTTGCTGAGGTATTAACTGGTTGGACTCGGAAAGAGGCTTTAGGTAAACCACTAGCGAAAGTTTTAAATGTTGTCAGCGAAGGAACAAACAAACAGGTAGAAGATCCTGTAACAAAGGCAATCAGACAAGACAGTTTCTACGGTCTGGCAGATCATACAGTATTGATAGCAAAGGAAGGTGCAAGAATATCTGTTGACATTATCGGTACAGCCATCAAAGATGAAAAAGAGGTCATCATTGGTGTTGTACTGATTTTCTATGATATTATTGAACGCATAAGAATTGATGAGACGCTGAAACAGGCATTAAAGTAGTTCGAATCTTATATCCAAGTTCCATCGTATTACATCATGATGTTCAACAATGCCAAGTCGTTCGATTGTGCATTTTAGTCCAGCAGCGCTCATTTATATTGTGAATTTATTCTCAGACGGTTAGCGGATACTAACGTTAATCCTCAGTTTTCCTCCTTCGATCTCATATTCAAGCCAGGGAGTGGGTTTTGATGACAGTCCGACAGTTCTTATGTAATTCTTGTCATTTTCCTCTTTGATCTCAATGATACCATCAAAAAGTTGTTTTAATGTCGCTATTGTACTATGGTCATGCATGCCACTATCCACCACAAATATTCCAAGTGCTCCGGCGGCCTTGATGCGTCCTGTAAAAACATGCATGAACCTGAAAACTGTCTGGATATTTGAATACATCAATATTGCAGAAAGTGAATTAATATGAAGCTGAATTTTCGGGATTTTCTTTTTCAGGAGGAAATCCTCAAAAAACTGGCCTATCCGTACTCCTATTCCGGTCAAATCCATGGGACTGCTGGCAAATTTGATGTTTTCGGTCTCAAATGCAACCCTCCCAACCGATTTTGTGATACAATCAATAATTCCTATCCTTGACAGCGGAAGTACCATTTTGTTCTCTTTGAACCATTCTAGTATTTGTGTCGACGATTCATGAGTGGTTACCGTTATTACTGCAGATTCATTTATCACTAAACTGTGATACATTATGTTGTTTAGGATAATTTCTTTTTGGCTCATTGCCGGACCGACCAACATGATATTTGAGCCATTTCTTATACCGTCGATTGCATTATCAAGTTCTTTAATGCCAAATGTATAATCGCCCATTTTCACGGTTCACTCCATCCTCAGTATTTGAGATGCGTAGAGAGGCGCCACACGCTTATATATCTATACATGCGCATATAAATAAAATAATAATGTTGAATTGATGGACAAACTTGATCGTGCAGGTTCTATTCTTATGTTTTTAATCTTGATATGAAAACATCGTTACTCCAACAAGGACTCTGAGACACTTATCCAATCACTTCCATTGACGGGTTCACTATAATGCTGACTACCATGTTAGGTAATCTAGTTGAACGTTTGCGGTTAGTCGATGCTGTCCCCATCTTGTATAAACTATCTAATATTTGCGAACCCACCGCCAGCCGCCCGGCGAGCGCACACTGGAGCGATATTCCATCATTATGATAGGGGATATTTATTAAAGAGTAAGGAATTAATAGATGCTAAGTGGCGCGAATCAGTTACACTGCAGTTATTTACCAGGATAAGTGTCGAAAAATGAATGCTATTTACAATTGCGCTTCCTGCGGGTGGGCTGAATGAATATCGCTTTTATTGCGCCTGGTATTGTACAGAGGTTGGGGTGCCAAACACAAAAAATATATAATTTTATATATTTAATTCTCGGCGCTGATCGGACGACAAAACAGCATAAGACACTAATAAAACCGCAGATGAATGCGGATGAACGCAGATCAATTACATCGCCTCAATATCCACGAAATAGAACACGGATGACGCGGATTGCGCAGATTTTCACGGATACTTTTTTGCGTTCTGATAACTTTGCTCCGCTATCTTTTTACTGCCCTGAAGTTCCACGATCTTCAAACCGAAAAACTGCGCAAAATCCCTGACATTTTTGTCGAAGTCAGGTTCATACGAAAGCCCTGTATTGATCTTTGCAGCCTTTCCGTACAGCTTCAGAAACTTTTTATCAGACTCCGATGAAAAGATCGCATTATCTTTCGACTTCTCCTCCCAGTTTGAAGCCCACATCGGGGTAAGGTAAAAAGTACCTGCGCCCTCGCCATTAACCAGGGCTCTACCATAAACATTGTTCCCGCCAAGCCGTAGAAAATAAGAATCCTATCTGAAAACCGGGACATTTCCATGATTTTCCTGTAAACTTCTACTCTTACCATTTCAACATCGGCATGTAATCCCCGTCTCAACATATTGACGACAACTGTTACTTTTATTTCATGCTGGTTTTCCAGTTTGTGGCGGATTTTTTGGATAAAATGAAAGCGACAGAGGGGTTTTAGGATTGCCGGAAGGGAGTGGTTGTGTTCACGCATCAGAATTTCCCCAACCCTATCCAGGGGAATAAGCGCGGGAAGGCATCCCATGGATTTTAGCTTTCTTTGCACCCCTAAATGTTCACTGTTCTCTACCAGTATCAACTGAGCAAGCTCCCTATCCCTTGAGAGAACATATGCGAGTTCATTTTGTTAAATATAGATGCGAGGGATGGGATTTGAACCCACGAATCCCTTCGGAAATGGCCCCTAAAGCCATCGCCTTTGACCTGACTGGGCGACCCTCGCATTGAGCAAAATCACCTATGCAAATGCAGCACCGCCAAAATGATCCTTATAGCATAAATACATCACTGGCATTATTCTTCTGGAGTTTCCAATGAAGCCATATATTCTTCATATGTTTGTCCTCTTGTATAGACAACTCCATCATCTTTCTTAGGCCTGTCTTTAGTACTGCTGTTTCTTGAGATCCATCCACTTTTCTTTTTCTTCTTTTCTCCGCTTAATTTCTGGTGTTTTGAAGATGTTTGGTTTTTGTCGCTCATAATTTACTTTCTATTACATGTTTGGTTTGTGAAACTATAAAGGAATATCTTGAGAATTACATAAATTTTATACTTGAATAAATTAATGTTGTCCTGATATTAATTGGCACTCTCATATCCAAAGGTGAGAGATACTTTGGTTCGGTAAAAAACATGAAAGGAATTTACGTCCTGATCCTCAGGTTAGAAACTGACCTGGATCTGGCCATAGGAAAACTTGGAATAATTAATTTCAAGTGCGGTTATTACTATTACATCGGTTCGGCGCTTGGGGCAGGAGGATTCAAACGCGTCACAAGACATTTCAATGTGGCTTCCGGTAAAAATCTCACCAGGAAATGGCATATTGATTATCTTCTTGCGCATTCCGATGTTAGATGCGCCTTAATTATACCCACCGATGAAACTCTTGAATGCAGGGCCGCAAAAGAACTAATGCAGTATTCAGATATTATCCCCGGATTTGGATGCAGTGACTGCACTTGTAAGACTCATCTTTTCTTCAGCGATAAGGATATCCGGGACAATATAATTGATACCGCCAGTAAGCTGACAGGAAACGAAAGTATCATTATTTACCCCAGCATGTAGGAATCACATGGACATAGGAATAATCGGAGGCTCCGGATATACTGGCGGGGAATTGATGAGGCTTCTTTCCCAGCACCCGGAAGCAAAGGTCAAAGTAGTTACATCGCGCAGCAAAAAAGGACAGAAGATCAGCGATACGCATGCCCATCTCAGGAAAATAATCGACTCGGTGTTTGAGGACCTGAGTCCCGAAGAAATAGCTTCCCGCTGTGATATTGCTTTCACTGCAGTCCCTCATGGCACCGCAATGCAGGTAGTTCCTGCACTTATTGATTCAGGCATCAAGGTCATCGATATGAGCGCTGATTATCGTCTCAGGACAGATGTTTTTGAAAAAACCTATAAGCTCAAACACATAGATCCGCGAAAGACAGTGTATGGACTTGCGGAACTTCATCCGGATATCCCGCATCAGCAATTTATTGCAAATCCCGGCTGCTATCCGACAGGCGCCTCACTTGCAGCTGCGCCTTTAGCAAGTGCCGGACTGATCGGGCGCGCAGTATTTGATTCAAAAAGCGGGATATCGGGCGCAGGTGTTTCACCCAGTGAGGTATCCCATTATCCTAACATGGCCGAAAATATCCAGGCTTACAAGCTCACAACCCATCGCCACCGCGCAGAAATCGTACAGGAACTTACACGGCTTGATGGCAGCCTGGAAAGTATCAGCTTTACGCCGCATGTTATTCCATCTGTACGGGGAATTCTCACAACGGCGCATATTTTCGTGAAGAAGGAACTGAGCCGCGAAGATGTCAGCGCTATTTATAGCGATTTTTACAAAGATAAACCCTTCATCAGGTTGATAAAAAGCATACCGATGCTGGGAAATGTACGCGGTTCCAATTTCTGCGATATAGGTTTTGAAGTTGAAAATGATAGCGACAGGATAGTAGTGATCTCGGCAATTGATAACCTGGTAAAAGGAGCATCCGGGCAGGCCATCCAGAACATGAACCTTATGTTTGGCCTTCCTGAGACAACAGGTCTCTGGTCGCCAGGTTTTGCCCCGTGAGGTAAAAAATATGAAAATAAAAGATGTTATGAATAAAGATGTTATTACATGTAAACCGGATGACACGCTGGGAACTCTTGCCAACCTGTTAAAGGAAAATCATATTAGCGGTTTACCAGTTGTTGATAATGGAAAAGTGGTCGGGCTTGTTTCCGAAACTGATCTTCTAAAACTATTCAAGTTCCCTGAAATTTCAAATGAACTCTGGCTGCCCAGTCCTTTTGAAATAATTGAAATACCCATCAGGAATCTGGTTAAGATAGAAGAAACAAAAAAGGCTTTTGAAAACATTAAGCTGCGACCAGTTAAGGATATAATGACAAAGACCATTCACGCAATTTCCACATCAGACAGCCTGGAAGATGCTTCAAGCATGATGGTTAAGCATGAAGTGAACAGGCTGCCGGTCATTGATAATGGCAACCTTGTCGGAATAGTTGCCCGCAGTGACATATTAAGGGGTCTTTCGGAATCTACGGAATAAATATGAAAAACATCAAAGGCGGCATATGCGCCGTAAAAGGCGTAAGGGCTAACGGGATAAAGCAGGGGAAGAACGGACTTGCGATTATGGTCGCTGATGCCCGGAAACTTGCAACAGCTGGTGTTTTCACAAGAAACAAAGTGATAGCTGCGCCACTTATTATTACAAAAGCATTTCTTGAAAAAGGAGATCTATTGGCAATAATTGCCAATAGCGGTTGCGCAAATGCATTCACGGGTGAAAAGGGCCTTATTGATGCGAAATGGATGGCCGATATACTGGCACAAAAAATGAAATGCGAACCTTTTGAGATCGGAGTAGCCTCAACCGGTGTGATCGGGAGAAATCTTGACCGAAACTGGATCGGTGGGCATCTTGATGAGGTTTATGACCAGTTATCAGATACGGAAGAAACAGCTAAGGCAGCCGCAAAAGCCATAATGACAACTGACCTGGTCATGAAAGAGATCGCAATCGAGCTTGATAATGGCGTGCGCATCGGCGGCATCTCGAAAGGTTCAGGGATGATCGAACCGAATATGGGTACGATGCTTGCATTCTTATACACGGATGCTATTTTATCAAAAGAAACTCTTGAAACATGTCTTCGAAAGGCGGTTGATAAGACTTTCAATATGGTGGTGGTAGATGGTGATACCAGCACCAATGACATGGCCCTGATCACAGCTACGGGATATCTTGATTGCCAGGAAGATGTTTTCCAGGAGGGGCTTGACTTTGTGTGCGTAAGCCTGGCAAAAATGATCGCAAAAGACGGTGAGGGAGCAAGCAGGCTTGTTGAGGCCAGGGTCAAAGGCGCAAGAAGCCCACAGGATGCGAGATTGGCCGCCAAGGCAATAGTGCGCTCACCGCTTGTGAAAACTGCCATTTTCGGCAAAGACCCGAACTGGGGAAGGGTAGTTGCCGCTGCGGGGTACTCAGGCGCTGATATCGACCAGGACAGGATATCCCTTAAGTTCTCGGATAATATAAGGGAAGTTTTGCTGGTTGATTCGGGCAGGATCGTAGAAGGGAAGCTCGATGCACTGAAAAGCATTATGGAAAGCAAGGAGATCATCATTGAAGTGGATATCGGTCTTGGTGATTCCGAAGCGACGGCCTGGGGCTGCGATTTGACTTATGATTATGTTAAGATCAATGCGATGTATACGACTTGAATAAAATGGTTCATCACAGGTAAAATCAACCACAGAGTCCGCAGAGAGCACAGAGTTTTGAACTTTTTCTCTGTGCCCTCTGTGCCCTCTGTGGTTTTTCAAACCAGAAAATAATATAAGTCTCTTAGCAGTATTTATATCAGGGCGGAAGAGAAAGTTAACAAGGGAAGGTTAAAATGAGCTTAAAAAAATCCGGATTTTCCACACGCGCGATCCACTCAGGAGAAAAACACGAGGAGACAGGTTCAGTCATAACCCCGATATACCAGACGGCGCCATTTAAATTCAAGAGCGCTGCCCATGCAGCAGACTTGATGGGCGGGCGCAAAAAAGGATATGTATATTCACGCGGCCTGAATCCTACTACAGAAGTGCTCGAGGAGAAAATGGCTGACCTTGAAGGCGGCGAAGCGGCGCTTGCACAAACAACCGGCATGGCAGCGATTAGCGCTGCTGTATTCACATCTGTCAAAGGTGGCGACCATGTGATAGCCGATGAAGTGATATACGGAAGCACATATGACCTGTTCGTAGACCTTAAGAACTTTGGAGTGGAGGTCACATTTGTAGATACATCCGATATAAATAATGTAGAGGAAGCTTTTCGCAAGAACACAAGACTTGTTTTTTTTGAATCCCCAGCCAATCCCACCATGAAACTCACGGATATAAAAGCCATAAGCGATATTTCGCATGACAGGGGAGCGGGGGTAATGGTTGATAATACCTTCATGACCCCGTATTTCCAGAACCCTCTATTACTGGGGGCTGATGTGGTGGTGCACAGCGCCACAAAGTATCTTAATGGCCACGGGGATACCCTTGGCGGGATAATCGTGGGTTCTTCGGATTACATAAAATCGGCAAGGCACATGGCAAAGAACATTGGAGGCTCCATCACACCGTTCTCATCCTGGCTCATTATAAGGGGAATAAAGACTCTTCCAATTCGTATGGACAGGCATAATGAGAATGCAATAGCTGTTGCAGAATTCCTGAATGGGCATGACAAAGTGAAAACAGTAATTTATCCGGGACTTCCCTACCATCCTCAGTATGAACTTGGGAGAAAACAGAGCAGCGGCGCAGGTGGAATAATTTCCTTCCTCTTGAAAGAAGCTAAAGATGTGCCTGTATTTCTTGATTCCCTGAAGCTGTGCACTCTTGCTGTTAGCCTTGGCGAGACTGCAACGCTTATCCAGCATCCTGCAACCATGACCCATGCCGTTGTCCCACGAGAGGACAGGATAAAATACAGAATTATGGACGAGCTTATCAGGCTTTCTGTCGGACTTGAAGCTATAAGTGATATTATCGATGATCTGACACAGGGGCTTGATAGTATTTAAGAAAGGGTTTCACTTTACCAGGGAAGTATAATCAAAAGGTTCATTGGTTTTTATTAGTTTTTTTTTATCTATCGGTTTGTATTTCGGATCTCTGCCTTTACCTAAGGTTTCAAATATTTTATCTTCCGTAACTTCCAGAATATTCATCATTTCCACCTATGACTTCAATAACCTTATTATTTATATAATTATGCTTTTTAATTTATAGGTCATATATTTGACCAGTTGCGCCTATCATGGTATTTTCAGTATATATTTTTCTATTTGATAACAGCATCCACCACAACATGCCAGACCCCCGGTGCATATTTCTTTATCCTTCGCACACCCAGGATCTGCGCATGCCTTCTCATTCTGTTTGAGGCCTCAATTATCCTTTCAACAGGTCGGCCCTCCACAGCTTCCGGAACAGCCTCATGATAATGCAGTATCCCGCCAGGCAGCAGGGCGTCGATCCCGTAGGGAATGTATTCATGGCCATCCAGGTATCCCATAATGACACGGTCTGCAATGCTTCGGGGAGTTAGTTTCGAGCAGTCCCCTGATATGGGTTCTACGATATCTCCCACTTTATTGAGTTTGATATTTTCTTTTAAATAACAAAATGAAACAGGATTTATTTCTATGGAGATTATTTTTTTTGGTTTTGAATGAACGGCCATTGGTATTGAAAAATACCCGATTCCTGCGAACATATCAACAACAGTTTCATTCTGTCCCAGTTTGCTCATGCGTTCTTTTTCTGCGAGATTTCCCTGGGAAAACATGATCCGCATTGCATCAAGCCTAAAAAGGCAGCTTCTTTCTTTATGGATTGTTTCAGTGCCATTCCCTGCGATGATCTCACGCAGAGGCTGCCTCATTTGTCCGCTTATCCCCCTGTCAAGGAGCACGGCCTTGCATCCTGGATAAAGGCAAAGTAATGCTTCACCTATCTCTTTCCTGCGATGTTCCAGCTTTTCATTAAGTGTTACAATTATTATATCGCCAAGGATATTCCATCCCCGGGGTAATAATTTTTTTTCACTTCCGGGAATATTTATGCTGCTGCCAAGTGTTTTTTTCTGTAAATAATATTGCGGCCTGTCCTGTTCAACAAGTAAAAATTCATGTTTGTCAAATGATTCCGTGACCGGGATCTCGATAAAACCATTTTTTTTCACTAACTTCCTGGTCTTATCGAGAAATGAATCATAAAGCAGTTTTTTGCGGACTGATTCTGATTCCTCAAAAATTACACGAACAGCCTTCATGAATTTCTGACAATATACAGGATATCGCTAAGGATTGAACTTGCAGTTTCGATCGAACCTGCACCTTTTCCACTGATCGTAATCCTTCCTGCAAGGTCAGTCAATATTGATGCCACGTTCAGTGTGCCGCCCACTGCAAGTGGATGGCGCTTAAGAACAAGTCGCGGTGCAACTGTAAGTTTGCCATCCCTTGCTTCGCATACCAGCTTGACAACATAATTATTCCGATTGGCAAGTTCAAGTGCTTCAGGCGTTATCTTGGTGATGCCTGTCACATCAACGTCCTTGTAGGTTGAATCCAGCCCGAAAATTGAGTTTGCAATTATTACAAGCTTGATGGCAGAGTCTATACCTTCAACATCATACGTGGGATCTGTTTCCGCGATTCCCAATTCCTGCGCTTCTTTTAGCACAAGGGCATATGGCATTCTTTCTTCGGACATTCTTGTAAGAATATAATTGCATGTACCATTGAGTATTCCTTCTATTCCCACGACAGTATTTCCAGCCAGAGCTTCGTGAACAAGATTAAATATCGGTACACCCCCGCCAACGGTTGCTTCGTACCTGAAGAAAAGCCCTTTGTCCTGGGCTGCTTCTTTCAATTCATTGAAATGCAATCCAAGAGGACCTTTATTGGAAGTCACAATATGCTTTCCCGATTTAAGAGCCAAACGCATATTACCGAGTCCTGGTTCTCCATTGTTGATATTTGTGGGAGTGGCTTCAACAACAATATCATGTTCCACATCACCTATGATATCCTGGGCATTCCTGTTCCCGACTGCGACTGAACCATTTTGTTTTTTTCTCAAAAGGGCATTTTCAATATCAATACCCCCGGCATTTATTTCACTGCCTTTTGAATCGGATATCCCCACAACACACAGGTCAATTCCCTGTTTTTTCAGGTATTCTCGTTTTGATAGGATCGAACGTGCCACACCCTGGCCCACCGCGCCAAAGCCGATGATTGAAATTTTTACGGTCTTCATGTTCCCACCGAATTCAAGCGAATAGGTTCTATCATGAGAAGATCTTTCTTATTCGCAACTTCTCTCATGATATCGAGCGCTTTGCCTAATTCATCATCGCCAACAGCATTAATAACAAGATAGGCCGAGGATGTTTTTTCAACAGCCGGCATTGAAAGCGACATGTCCACAACTTCCGCATAGCCTGTCGAATCTATTTTATCTATCGTATCTCCCATATCAGAATGAACAATATGACCTATGAGAATGACAGAAACAGTTGACCTGAGTCTTTCTTCTCCAACCCTTGCCACCTTTACGCCGCTGTTTTCAAGACGTAGTATGAGTTTATCCAATACCCTGTGCTCGATCTCAAATGTTATCTGGACAGGGATTGTACCGCGCGGGGTTTTCTCATCATGCTGGTGGATAACACTCATGATATTACCATGGAATTCCGATATTGGCGAAAGTGCCAGCACCAGCTGCCCTGGTATATCCTTAAGCTCTAGGGTCATCGAAACGATCATGTTCCCAACTATGCACAGGTAACTAATAAGTTTTTTTAGTGATTGAATTTATATGAATTCATGCACCCCAGGGTACAGAACATTTTTTCCCGGACTTGTTCACTCCGTACATAAATTTCTTTGTTGCAATTCTTGCATTTTACTTCAATTATTTCCATGTTGCATTCTCCTTTAAATTCCTTGTTCGACTGTATTTTAGTTTACGGAAAATCAAGATAAGATCCCGTTCCCAAAACATACCCTGTTAAAGCAACCTATCAACTTATTCTAATACCACTGAACCACTTATATTGTTGTAAAGGTATAAATGATTTTTGCTGAGGCAATACTTATATAGTTTATAAACTGTTGTTATCTCATTGAGGGTGACTCATGGCAGAAACATTATTGGAAAACGTTCTTTCATTCATATACACCATTGGACACTGGATAGGCGCAAAGATTGTTGAGCTTATTCAATATATTTCCGGAATCCTGATCCCGCCATCTATTGTGGACGCCATAGGGATGCTGGTAATTCTTACAATATTCCTGGCAATAGCGGAAGTGGCTAAAAAGGCCATCTGGATCGTTGTGGTTATAGGTTGGGTATTCATAATAATCCGGATATTGATGCTGATGATCGGGTGAAAATTTATTTTCGCCCAAGCAGCCTGCAGGTCTTGCAGATCCTTTCACTGCCTGGCTCCGAACATTTTTCGCAGAACACGATTTGGGTATCGGCCGGATGCAAAAATTCCAAAATTGATTCATAACCGCCCAATAAAGAGTATTTTGTCCCGGGGTGGTTTACCTCATAATTATTAAGCAGCTCCCTTATCTCATTTCGTAGTGCATATCCTGCATATGGGCATTCATCCGTACTTATGGGAAGGTTATTTAAGAATCCATAAAGAGCCACCTCTTTTTCCGGAATACTGCGAAGCGGCTTGATCCTGGGTACCATTCCTTTCTGGATACTCCCGGGAATCATTCTTTTTAACCGGTCGATGTCCCCGCGCATGTAATTCATTAAGATCGTCTGGGATTCATCGTCAAGATTATGCCCGATTGCGATCTTGTTTGCCCCGATTTCGCGCGCGGCTTTATTCAGGATATTTTTTCGAAGCACGCCGCACAGTGTGCAGGCGCGATTCTCTTTTTCCCGGGTCAAAGCGTCAAGAGATGTTTCGAACTCCTCCTTAAAAGACCTGATAATATGCCGTATCCCAAGTTCACTCGTGAGTTTTATGGCATGTTCAAGTGTATTTTCACGGTAGCCCTTTATTCCTTCATCTATCGTAATGGCAATGAATTCAAGGTCAGGCCGATTCCGGAATATCTTATGAAGAATATACAATAAAGCGATGCTGTCCTTTCCACCGCTTAATGCCACAGCTATCTTTTCGCTTCTGCCTACCATTTTGAATTTACGGATGTCGCGCTTGATCTTACGCTCAACATCTTCGATAAAATGAGATTTACAAAGGTGGGCATTTGAGTATTTCTGGTATATAACTGCGCTCTTGATGCATCTCTGGCATTTCATGTATCAGGTTTAATGCCATTCTTTTATTAATATCTATAGGGCTAAAAATTGTTTTCAAAAAAAAAGAAGAGTTAGAATTTTTTTATGATCCTAATCTCTTTTTTGAAGATATCTGTTAGCTATGCTCTCTGTCGTTAGATGCGTGCACGTACTTACCGGTGCTTTTCTTCAATTTTACATTTACGATTGTATTGCCTTTTACGTAAATTTCTCTTTCTGCCTTAAGATATTTTGCCTTAGTTATGCTATATTCGTGTTCTCCGAACGCAACCATCTTGAAAACTGCAATTCCATGATCATCTGTAACTTTTTTGACGCCAACCATTGAAACAATGGCCTTTTCTATAGGCTTGCCTGTTGCACTGTCAGTTACTTTAAATGTCACATCGGCTTTTTGTCCGGGCACAGGTGTGGGAATTGGTGCTGGGGTTGGGGTTGGTGCTGGAGTTGGGGTTGGTGCTGGAGTTGGGGTTGGAGTTGGAGTTGGAGTTGGAGTTGGAGTTGGAGTTGGAGTTGGAGTTGGAGTTGGAGTTGGAGTTGGAGTTGGTGTTGGTGCTGGAGTTGGGGTTGGAGTTGGAGTTG
>Ga0172443_1010_pt1 | contig 69470 bp, 73 predicted proteins | sample MayberryNE_Catta_6_FD_114741 | JGI IMG/M metagenome (GOLD analysis project Ga0172443, IMG submission 114741) | reverse complement strand
ATGGGCGTTCTCTATTTAGCTACCAGCGATACCAGCCTTGATTTTAGCCAAATGACTGCAATCTATCAAAAACGATGGAAAGTAGAAGAATATCCATCCTCTTGGAGATATTATGAATAATATATATTATATAGTTTACGAACTTAGCTTATTGACTTGACACTAGATTATACAAAACCCCGTACACTTTTTCCGCCTTCCCTATAACCCCATGTTCATATGCGAGGGATGGGATTCGAACCCACGAACTCCTACGAGATTGGACTCTAAATCCAACGCCTTTGACCTGACTGGGCAACCCTCGCATTTTGCGTTATAGATTGCGTAAGATGTGATGTTTTGTGGAAGGCCCTGAATTCTGCCGGGCGGCCTCCGCGCAAGCCTCTAGATGATTCTTATCACATAAAGCTTTGATGGCAGGTTTCAAAAATATTCGGTCCCCTGATATTATTTCTGTCGCCGTCGCTATGACTGCAGGCCAGATTGCGCTTGTTGCCCTTGCTTTTTGGGTCGACATAAACCGGATCACGAATCGGCACGTTTAGCTTTTATCATTTGCCTCCAGGACAGCTTTCATGGCGATCGATACAGTTTTAATTTTGTTAATCATTCCTCCGGAAATCCGCATGAAGAGATCAATACTGTTTTCGGGTGCCTGTCAAATCTCATTGGATGTTCCGTATATCCCCTGCTGGATTTAACCTGCGCGGGCTCAAGAAGAATGAAAAACCGGTCTATAACGTTTTTCACAGTTGCCGGGAAACTGAAAATATAAAGAGGGGCGCCAGGAGAAAATAATCCGCCTTTTTACAGACATCAAGTGTTTATCAACCTCATATAGTTCATATATTTTATCGGTATTATGATAATTCATATTTATTCAAACTTTCAGATTTAAGCTTACTCATAATATAATTTGATCTCTATATTAACGGGGCTGGTTCTTTAGTATAATTTTCCTTACTCTATCAACTAATTCCTGTCTTCCGAATGGTTTTGTGATATAATCATCGGCTTTCAGGACATGAAGTCCCAGCATTTTATCGATGTCACGATCGCGGATGGTCAAGATTGCCACAGGTATATCATGGTATTCTTCTTTTATTCTATGGAAAACTTCCCAACCATCCATCATAGGCATCATGATGTCCAACAAAATTAATGCCGGTTTCTCTGTTTTGAGTTTTTCAAGACACTCTTTGCCGCTGTATGCTGATATAACCTCAAACCCTTCGGTTTCAAGAACCAGTTTTATCAGACCTACTGTATCGGGTTCATCATCTACTACCATGATTTTTACCATTCAAATCACCAAAGATGCATATAGGGATTATTTATCATGTTTTCATTAGGTCCCCATCATTAAACAATTATGTTTTGCATGTGTAAATAATTGTCCATTATAAATATATTACATTACTTTTATTCATTTGATTTTTTGCTATCATTTGAAACCGGTAACAGCACATGGACGGTCGTTCCCTTTCCTACCTCGCTTTCAATCCATATATTGCCTTTAAATGCATCGATTATATTTTTTGTAATGTAAAGCCCAAGACCTGTTCCACCAAACTTCCTGGCAGTTGATGCATCAACCTGATAAAACCGCGTAAACAGTTTTGGCAAGATATCCGGTGAAATTCCTACCCCATTATCTGACATTGTGAGGTGTATAAATTCTTCTTCACCTTGCGCTTTTATTGAGATATTCCCTCTATCTGGAGTGAATTTTATCGCATTGTCAAGAAGATTGATTATTACTTCTATAAATTTATCCTTATCTCCCAGGATTTTTGGTATATCCGGAATATCGATTTCCAGTTGAATCTGTTTTTTATCCAGTATCCGTTTGAAATCGTCTGCACATATTTTCAGGATCTCTTTTATATCCAGGGATTCGAATTTGAATTCGACTATTCCGGCCTGCAATTTACTGATAAACAATATCGAATTTATCAAACGAGTTAATCTATCAGCATTCCTGATAATAGCTTCAAGGCTTTTCTTTTGCTCCTCCGAAAGTTTCCCCAGTTTTTCATCATATAATAATTCTCCATATCCTTTTATAGAGATGAGGGGAGTTTTCAATTCATGTGAAACGTTTGATATCAAATCATCTTTCATTTTATCCAGTGTCTGTAATTCCTGGTAAGCTTTCTGCAATTTTTGCAGGTTTTCCCCGGATTCTTTGTATAATCTCGCATTTTCTGCAGCAATACCTATGACATTCCCAATTGAGAATAATAAATCAAGGTCATCTTTAGTAAATATTCGCTTTTTTCTGGTTCCCATGCTCATTGCGCCAACTACTTTCCCCTTTGACATTAGCGGAGTTCCAATAAATGAAACAAGCCCCTCTTTTTCTACAAAAGGAAGCAAATTAGGACTTGGAAACCGGGAAATATCCATAGTTATTGGTTTTTCTAATTGTGCTGCAATTCCGGGTATACCTTCACCCAATTTCCGGGAAAGCGCCTTTTCCTTGAATGCAGTGGAAAGCCCTGAAAAAGCCTCAAGGTGTAAGACGTCTCCATCGAGTGAATATAATGTGCCAGCTTCTGTCTCTGTTACCTCAAGTGCTTTTGATAATGCCACATTGAATATCTCTTTAAGGTCAAGTGACCTGCTTACCACACTTTCAATCGCGTACAGGGTATCAAGCATTTTATTGTGTTTTTCTAATTCGCTGAATAAACGGGAATTTTCGATTGCAACCCCCAGTTCACTGGCAATTGAGCCAAAAAAATCAAGTTCTTCCTGAGATAACGCATAAGGCCTGCGATAAATGATGTTTATGGCGCCAAGTATCTTTTCTTTGTATAAAAGAGGCGCGCTGGCAAGGGATTTTACCATTTCTTCCTGCAACAGGGGGACAAGATAAGAAGTTGGATACCGGGATATTTCCATTGACACCGGTTTTTTCAGTTTCGCAGCTTCCCCGGAAATGCCTGTTCCGAATTCAATTTTTTTCACAACTTCAATAAACTTAGGGGAAAGACCTTCATGTACCTTCAGGTTCAAGTATCTTCCATCTTCTTCCACAAGATATATCCCTCCGCCTTGCGCCCCCATTATCTGCAATACGGTCTTTAACGTATCTTTTAGTATTTCATCCAGACTAAGGGAATGGCTTACGGTTTTTGCGATTGTATAGAGGGCAGTTAGTTCCTGGGTTTTTTTCTTCATTTCTGATGACTTATTTTGCAATTCATAAGCCATATTATTAAAAGAGGTTGCCAATTCCTCCATTTCATCCTTTGATGTGATATTTATCCTTTGATCAAGATTTCCTTCCCCAATAGCTTTTGCACCGGCTGTAACTATCCTTAAAGGTCTTACTATCAAGTATGTACCGGCGCCCACAAATATTAGCGCCATAGTAATAATCAGGGCCAGGATGTATGGGATTCGGTTAAATATTCTCTGAACACTCTCATCGATACTGGCTGTAAGTATCCTGTTAGTTTCATTCAGTTCATTAGAGAGCTTATCACTTTCATTCTTGATAATACCCCTGAGCACCGCAGATGACTGATAAAATACCGGCCACTCGCTTGAAGCGAACAGAAACCCGTATCCTCGTTTCAGGTTCACTGCCCTGTCACCGTATTCTTGTCCGTAGGTTATGGGAACCCAGACAGTAACTTTTGTCTTTCCTTCCAGAACCTGTTCGCTAAAAAAATCACCTTCACCGGTGATATAGAGCGAATTCATGATCCTTTTCATGTACTCATTCCCACTCTTTCCCCATAGTATTTTTGAACTTGGAATGTGCATGGGGGATAGACCTCTCCTGTTATACTCCTCAAAATTGCCTTCGCTTATCGGAGAGACTAGCTCTCCGTTCTTATCATACCCTTTGCTGAAATATTGTTTCGGGTGCAGCAGCCATCCATCATCATCCAGCAGCGCCAGATAATCTCCCGAAAGCAGGTCCGTCAGGGGAAGCCTTTCATAATCAAGCGGCCTTATATGCTGCATATACTCCAGGATATGTATAGAATCAAGTCCCACCATGAGAATTCCAATTTTCCCACCATCCCGATAAACAGGTGTGACGAACCTCTGGACTCCGTGAGCATATTTTCCCGTTGGGTTTTTATTGCCAGCATTGGCATCTGTTATGTTTAATATTCCTCCTTCTATGTGGCTTACATATATCCCACCTTCTTTGAGCTTCATCCCCTCCTTAAAATAGTTTATCACCGGGCCGTCTGGTGTTGCCCGTGCTTTGAACTCCAGATTCCTGTCATTACTCAAGTCTAAATAGTCATTTCTGATAGAGCCGTTTCTTATCTTGATTCTTTCCACTCCGTCAGTTCCTATGAATGATACTTCTGAATATACCGGAAGCATATCATAGGTATCCTTGTTAAACCAGACTGTCTTCTTTTTAATATTTACAAAAGTGAGAAATATTTGTGCATCCTGCGGCTGTCTTGCCAGCAGCAGCGTATCTTCCTGGGCACTCCTTAAGAATTCTGAAATCTGTTTTGAGATTTCAAGCAGCCTGATGTTTATTATCTTCTCGGACTGTGCATCAAGGGTATCTTTACTGTTATTTATGGCAATATCTCCAACTTTCTGAAAATGGCTGTCACTTTCTCTTGACAGCAATTGGCCAGCATTTTCTATGCTGTCTTTGAGAACTGGCAAATCTGACACTATGAGAAAAGATATTATTGCCAGCGGTACAAGGGTTATAATTAACAGTAAAATAGAGATTTTGTATGTAATAGAAATATTCTTCATATCTTATTTCAGACTAAACAATTCATCTTTTAGCCACAACCAATATTTGAAGGAGACAAGGATAACAATAACATTACCCAAAAGAAGAAACAAAAAATAAAGTCCCTGTATATCAATAGCCGACTCCAGCAAATGCGGTGTTTCATATATCGTATGTAAATATAAATGAATTGGAATGGTCAATAAAGTTATGATACATGCAACATAATACCAGAGATAAAATGATGCAAGCCTCAGCCCTTTTCCCATCAGCGCACTGAGTTTTGCAAGAGTAATATAGAAAATAACGATACCGAATATGCCTACTGATTGCAATACAAAATCAAGTTCCAGCAGGATCTTAATCGCCTCCTGTCATTACTATATAAAGCCTGATGCTCGCAGCAGCCAGCAGAATTCCTCCCATCGCAAAAAACCCGCTTCCAAGGTCGCTGAATATATTTTGAGAAAAAATAAAAAAGGATATAATATATAAAAAACCAGATATTATGAATAAATAAGGGAAGGCCTTTTTTTTAAAAACTCTCTGATAAAAAAAAGCTATGCTAAAAGGCAAACTCATAAGAAACACATAACTAATTCCTGAAACAAGGATCAATATCAAGTAGACAGTTTTATTGATAATCAATGTTTTTCACCGAATGTTTCTTTGAATATATCAGCTGGGGTTTTACGAGCAGTTCCGCTCAACACGCTTTCATAACCTTTCATCGATGTCTTCACATCTATTCCTTGTTGCGTGATTTCAAATTCCCTTATTTCTTTGTCATTTTCAATCCCCCGGGATTTGAGGATGCTTAGCACTCCGTGCATCTTCCCTTCAATCTCGACATGCTTTAGAAGAACAATGGTATCGATCGCACCTGAAAGGGTCTCATGTGTCAATTTGATCGCACCGAAAAGTTCGGATATCTCGCTTGTTATACACGTCGTCACACCCAGAGATGAAAACAAATTTAGAAGTACAGTGACATAGTTCTTACGTTCCAAATTATCAGGGATCGAAGTCTCAAGATTTTCTATGCCATCAAATAAGATGCGTTTAATTTCTTTTTCTTGAATGATCCTTTTTATGATTAACGCATCCTCATCCGGGTGAAACGCGATAGGCGATATATAAAGAATTTCAAGCATTTTTTTATTTAAGAACGGTTCAAGCTCGATGCCGAAAGTCCTTGCATTCCTGATGATCTTGGATGGCCTTTCTTCAAGGGAAATGATCAATGCATTTTCTCCCAATTTTAACCCATTTGATATAAAATGGAGACCGAATGTTGTTTTGCCTGTCCCTGTTGTTCCGGATATCAATAGGACATCATCATCCAGGATACCGCCTTTTAACATTTTATCAAGTCCGGGAATCCCTGTACTTACTTTTACAGTTGAAGCTGGTCTTTCAGCCATGACCTGAGGTAAAAGCCTCGGAAAGACTGTTATCCCATTTTTCCTTATATCAAAAGAATGCTTCCCCGATATGTATTTTTGCCCCCTCATTTTCAGGATGCAAAGATTTCTCTCTTCTCTCATGCCAACAGTTTCCTCTGATAAAAATATTATCCCGTCCACAAGATATCCAACCACGCTTTTTCGCAGGTCTTCAAGTATGAATTCGCCTGTGATTATTACTAGTGTATTCCAGCTTTTTATGGACGTGAACAGGTCAAAATAAAATCCACGCCTCTCATCATCACTGATGGGTTTTTCCTCAAACGATTTGAGGATATCACCGAGTACTGTCACAGGATCAATGACTATTCTTGAAGGCTTAATAATGGATATTTTCTTGTTTATGAACTCCAAAACAGCATCATGTCCCTGTTTTAATATAGATTCACTTATGCTGATAATATTCATCCTGTTTGTTTCGTAAAGCGACTGGTCGAAAAAGGAAAATCGCGACATATAACTATTTATCATTGCAGGGGGTTCGGACAGGGTTGAAATAAAAAGGCAGGTCTCACCCGATTTAGCCGCATTAAACAGGGATTGTGCGGCAAATGTGGTTTTTCCGCTTCCTGCCGGGCCTGCTACCAATACTACAGAGGGTTTATAGAAACCACCATCAAGAATATCATCTAATTTATGAATATACGAAGGGACAATTTTCATTTTACCCTCCTATGTCAATTAAATAATAGGTTAAATTCTATATAAGGCTTGGGTAGTAATAATTTATTATTATTTTAAAATAAAATGTGTATTTTATTCATTCGATTAGTTCAGCCACGAAAATGCATTGATCTCCCCCTTCGATGATACATTCCGGACCCTTTTTACAATAATATCTTGCATCCAGGTGTTTTTTGGCCAATCCCCCTAAGAATCCTCTCAAAATATTGCAATACCTGCATTTCTGGCCCGTAACAGGCAAACCTTTTACATAAAATATGACTTTTTTTTCCGATATTTCGATCGAAATAGTAATACCTACTTTTTCAAATTCCTTATCAATATCATCTATTTTATTAGTCATAATATCGAGGGCTGCCTGTTCTCCCGCCTCGAACAGAAGCACTGAGTTTGCGGCCTCAGTCAGGATATTATTGCACACTTCAATATATGATTCTAAGAATCTCCGGAACAATCATTCACGCCCTTTATTTATAAATATTCTTATTATATCCATATTAAGGCTTTCTTTATTCCTATGAAACAGCAATGAACCTGTCGGTGTTGAGTACAATTATTATTTCGTTTTTCTTGAAAATATTATAAAATAAATTTTTTGTTATGACCATCCATTCGTACTATTTGAGTCTTTATTAATATGATTTAACCTATTATTACATAAAATTTATTGTATATTTACACCAACTTATGGCATGAGAATTTCGAAAAATAAAATGAGTCGAATTACAGTGATTATCACCGGTGTTGTATGTGACGGCGAGGGGATCATCGCTTATCAGGTTCGGATGGACCAAGCCAGAGTTGTCGTTGACCGGAAGAATACAAAATGAGTCAGCAGCGAACCTGAATGAAACTCCAATCGCAATCCAAACCATATCTTCTCCTCGCTGGTATCAGCAGTGGTCATATATTCCCCGACATAAACACCGGGCAAATGTACCTGTGCAAGGAATGCAATTATAAGGGAGTTTCATAATCGAAGTATACAGTCTTGATGAATTCAATAAGATGAATGAGGCTTTAAAAACAAACGATGGAAATATTGAGATTCCTGCATTCAGTTATCCTGAGAAGTGGCGGTGGATATGGAAGATAATGCTGGTTCTGATAATCGCCGGAATAACACTTGAGGTTATTATTGTAATATTTGAATAAGGGAGAAAATAAAAGGTGGTTAAATATGGTAAGTACAAAAGAATGGATACTAACCGCGATTTTTATAGGCCTGGTATCTTTTCCTGTTGGTTTATTTATAATAGGGCAAAGTATTTTATACACTATTATTTCGAGTATTATTCTATCTGTTTTCTATGCGGTTATCAGAAAAAATTTTATAGTGTTTTTAAAAACTTTTTTAGTTGCATTCCTGGTTTCAGTAATTGTATTTGTTGGCTGGTTCTATACGAGCATGGGAGAAGGCGGATTACATGTAAATATCCAAAGATATGACAGTATCGAAGAAATGTCGAACCGAACTTATTCAGGAAATAAGCTGGTACTCTTAACAGAAGAAGATTTGAACAAACATCCAGGAATTAAGAAAGCAATAGATGATTGCGTAAATTCGGATATTTGTAACTCAAAAGTAGACAGCTCTGAATGGGAGATGCCTAGCCATGTTTCTCCGTATGTTATAATAAATGAGAAATATTATTTGCTCACTTTTTATGAACCTGATTGAATTGATTAAGATATTAAAGTGATAATTATGGAACTGAGAGAAAGAATTAAATATTTCAAAGAAAGCGATAATTTCTGGATAGGGCTTTCACGGGATTTCCTATCCGTTCTTATCTTTTTTGTAATGTTATCATCGATCTTCTACATTACAATGGGACAATTTTCACCTATAGTCGCTGTGGAGAGCGGCAGCATGATGCCTCATATCCAGATCGGGGATTATATATTTATTGAAAGTGTTGATCGCACGAAAATAATCACATATGATGAAGGAAAAGAAATGGGTTATTCAAGTTTTGATGGATATGGCGATGTCATTCTATATAAACCGCATGGGAAAGATAGCGTAACACCAATTATCCACCGCGCCATGTATTATGTCAAGGAAGGGCAACCAATGTGGCCCGGAGGACCGCCAGCGCCTTTTGCCGGCTACATCACAAAAGGAGATAATCCCAAAACCAATTCAGCATATGATCAGCAGGGGAGCATAAGCCAGCACATCCCAGTCAAACCTGAATGGGTGATAGGAGTGGCCAGATTAGACCGCATACCATTGCTGGGGTGCGTTTCAATGGCTTTACACGGGACTTTCACCTGCTTTGAGGACAGGTGACTACATAAGAGTTAGAAAAAAATCCTGAAAAAGATATTTTGCCGGCTACACCTCAGGTTCAAGGATCGCCCGCTTTCCTGTTACCCTGGTAAATCACAGTCTTTTTGGTAAGATTCTTATCGATGAAAATAAAGTTCATTCTTTAACAAACGAAAGCAATCTTACCCTGAACGAGAAATATGTCCTGAAGATAAGAGTTCTCGATATTACTGAAGGCACGGTTCAGGTCATCCTCGATAAATTCGGGGGTGAGATCGATCGCAGGATCATCAAAGCAGGAGATACCTATGTGTACGAGAAAGATATCCGGGAAGTAATATCTGGATCTTCTTATTTAAATAAAGAACCAATAACTATCGGCAAGTTACCCATCATTGCAGTGCATGTCGATTCTGTGTTTGGGGATTGGGATGGTGAAACCGGCGCCATCATTAAGGGGATAATGAAAATAACAAAAATCTCCAATGGAAGCATAACGATGAGAAATACAGTAGATACTTTGGATTATTTTGTGATCGTTATGAAAATTCAGGCAATTATTCATAGTCGCTTGTGATAACAAATATGACTGGCAGGAGGATACCCGAAGGCGGTCTCACGTATACAAGTTACATCATGCGAGCACCTTATGCTGTCACTAAAGCAACAGGTCAAAAAATATCCGGAACAGATGGTTCATACGTTTCGATCAGGCTCGGCGGGAAAAAATATAGTGCAAGAAACAACGGTTTTGCAGAATTATTGATAGTGCAGGGAGAATTGATGACTCACGGATATAGTTCCTTTGAAAGGGCGAAGGATACACACTGACGGCGCCATCCGTGAATTATAGTGAAGATCCAAGGAAAGCACGGCTGGTGCTCAAAAAGAAGGTGTAGTCCTTGATGCCTGTTTTGCAATATCTACACTCATATCCAACTATTGAAGAGCTTTCCTTACCCGATTTATGAGATCCGGCATATCGAACGGTTTAGTCACATAGTCCTTGATTTTGAATATTTCCATTAAACATTTCTGTTCTTCATCTGAGAAACGAACAACGGTGACAAGCATTATTTTAAGATCATACAATTCTTTTTCTTTTAATTTGGTCAGGATTTCTTTTGTTTTAAGACCTGGCATCATCACATCAAGCAGTACAAGGTCCGGCTTAGCATTCTCAACTTTGCTCAGGAACTCTTCTCCATTGTATGCTACCTCAGTCTCATGTTTTTCTATTTCCATTATGGTTTTCAACGTCTCTGCGATATCTTTGTTATCGTCCACTATCATTATTTTTGACATATTTTTACACCTCTTTTTCTAAAATTCTCCTGAATAAATTCAATTCAATAGTTTCTTTCTTGATTTTATAATTATATGGAATTGTAAACTGGAATATCGATCCTTTTCCAGGCTCACTTTCCACACAGATTTTCCCGCCATGGTACGTCAGGATTCTCTTACATATCGCAAGTCCAAGTCCTGTCCCTTCGTATTTTCGCGTATAGCTTGAATCAACCTGCTGGAATGGCGTAAATAACCTTTCCTGGTCTTCTTTTTTGATCCCGATTCCGTTATCCTTAACTTTAACGATCGCATTATCGGTGTTGGCCGATAATTCAACCTCTATTACTCCTCCCATATCCGTAAACTTGATCGCATTGTTTAACAGGTTCATGATGACCTGGGCAATTCTATCCCTATCGATTGTTATCTCAGGGATCTTATCTTCTTTTAATGTAAGTTTCAGGTTTTTATCCCATGCCTGGATTTTCATGGTTTCAACTGAGCTTTCCACGATTTCATTGAGATTTGCTTTAGCCATATAGAACTTCATTATTCCTGATTCCAGTTTGGAGATGTCAAGAACATCACCTATCAACCTGTCAAGCCTTTTTGTATTTCTCTGTATCATTTCAAGGCTCTTCATTTGCTTCTCTGTAATATCACCGAAGTATCCTGCAAGGATCATTTGAAGCTGGGCATTCATGGGTGTAATAGGGGTGCGCAGTTCATGGGAAATTATACTTAAAAATTGTGTCTTTATCTGGTCAGCCCTTTTAAGCTCTATATTTGCCCGTTTGAGTTCCTCCTCAGCTTTTTTTCGCTCGGTAATATCCTGGAAAACACCATATGCCACCTGGTTGCCTTTATAGGTGAACGGTATGGATGTTATTTCGATATCTACACAGGTTCCATCAAGCCTGAGGAACTTTTCTTCAATCAGGGGTGCTACTTCCCCTTTTTCCAGTTTATGAATCCTCTCTTTGACAATTTCATGGTAGTCGCGGTGTATAAATTTAAGTATAGGCTTTCCAATTATTTCTTCAGCCTGTATGGCACCGGTGATCTTCATTGCTGCCAGGTTTGCATATATAATCCTGGAATCCGAATAGATAATAATGCCAAATGGCGAAAAATCCACAAGGCGGCGATAGCGTTCTTCGCTCTCTCTAAGTTCTTTTTCAGCCCGTTCACGCTCGGTGATCTCAGCTTTTAGTATTTCATTGGCGCGTGCAAGTTCCGCCGTGCGCTCACAAACGCGCAGTTCAAGCTCGCTGTGGGCCCTTTGCAGTATTTCCTCCGCCCTTTTGCGTTCTGTGATATCCCTTACCACGTATATAAAAGACCTGGATCTTCCTTCCGTATCTGCAATTAACGAAGCATTCAGCTCTGCAGGAAAACGGGTACCATCTTTCCTGAGCATGGTATATTCTATATTTCTAATCCATCCGGTCTCTATGGTCTTTTTCAGATTTTCTCTCGCATACTGGCGGTCTTCTTGAGAAATCAGTTCAAAAATATTTTTCCGGATGACTTCTTCTATGTCCTTGAACCCATGCAATTCCACAGCACGCTGGTTAGCTACGAGTATCCTGCCATCCTGGTCAGATAGCATAACGGCGTCAGGTGAAGTCTCGACAAGACCTCTATAATGTTCTTCGCTTTTACGTAATTCATGCTGGGAATGTTCCAGTGCATCCAGCATTGTGTTTATGGGACCTGACAGTCTGGAAAGTACGGATTTTTCTAACAGCAACATGATCACTGCGCCAAATACCAGACCAACTATCAGGAGTGACAGGATAAAATAACGCATGCTTACCTGGCCATGTTGATATATGGTTGAAGATATGGAATACAGGACAATAATAAGCCCGATAAGCGTCACCCCGATGATAATCAATGTCTTTTCATGAAGTTTCATTTGCTGATGCTCTCTTCTAACAAATTTGATTCTATCTTTTCATTTTTAATCTCAGTACCGTATTGGAGTGTGAACTGGAATGTAGACCCCTTCCCGAATTCACTTTCTATCCAGATTTTCCCGCCGTGATGTGTAACTATTCTCTTGCAGATCGCCAGCCCAAGCCCGGTTCCCTCATATTTTCGCGTATAGCTTGAATCAACCTGCTGGAATGGCTTAAATAATCTTTCCTGATCTTCTTTTTTAACTCCGATCCCGTTATCTTTTACTTTAATTATCACATGATCGGTGTTATCCGATATTTCAACATCTATTACTCCCCCCGTCTCTGTAAATTTGATCGCGTTATTTATCAGGTTTATAATGACCTGGGTAATCCTGTCCTTATCGAATATCATTTCAGGGATCTTATCTTCTTTTAATGTAAGTTCCAGGTTCTTGTTCTGAGCCTGGATTCCCATGGTTTCAACTGCATTTTCCACTATCTCGTTAAGATCTGCCGCAGTCATGTTGAATTTCATAACCCCGGCTTCCAGTTTGGATATATCAAGAACGTCACCGATTAACCTGTCAAGCCTTATCGTATTCCTCTGTATCATTTCAAGGCTCTTCTTTTGATTATCCGAAATATCCCCGAAGAACCCTGCAAGGATCATTTGAAGCTGGGCATTCATGGGTGTAATAGGGGTGCGCAGTTCATGGGAAACTACGCTTAAAAATTGTGTTTTAAGTTCATCCGCTTTCTTAAGCTCGACATTTACCTGTTTAAGGCGCTCTTCGGCCATCTTACGTTCGGTGATATCCCTGGATACATGAACAACCTGTGTTATCCTCCCCTTTTGATCCATTATAGGCGATGTAGATATCTCTACATACATTTTTTTGCCATCGATTCCATAATGCAAATGCTCTGCTATGGAGTGCTTCCCTGTTTTTACTGTTTCAAGCAGGGGGCAGATACCATCCGGGGGCTCGCACGGGTATATTCCCTGATGAGTTACATCGTAACACGTTCTCCCGATAATGTCTTCTTCTTTCTGCCCAATCTCTTTTAAGAAAACGCTATTGAAACCGGCTATCTTGAAATTCTGTGCATCAATGATACAAAGGGCATCGTTCATGCTGTTAAGGACGGTCCTGGAGAAATTATTTGAACGCAAAAGCGCCTCTTCGGCCTGTTTGCGCTGGATAATTCCTACGAGCACATCAGCTATCGCACGGAGAATTTCCTTCTCTTTTTCATCATGGGGATGCCCTTCTTTCAGGTACAGGTTGATTATCCCGATCACCGTGCCGGAAGAGATAAGCGGAACACAGTAATGACCATGGGGGTCCATCCCCGGATATCTATACTCATGACGCCCGTCTATACCATTGACAAACTCTATTTCGCCGGATGATGCCGCCAGGCCGCAAATACATCTACCAAAAGGGACACGGGCGCATTTGGTCTGTAATGAATCCGGCAATCCCTTGTGTGCTTTGAGTACCAGTACATCTTGTTCCTTATCTACCATCCAGATACCTCCCCTGGGTTCCGGTTCAAGCCAGGGAATAGAAGTCAGATGATCGATAACCTGCTCCAGTATTTCCTCAAGTGAAATATCTTTTAAAGAGATACGGAGTAATTTATTTAGGGAAGCCTGTATCTGAGATCTTCGCTGGATCTCTTTCTCAGCTTTCTTCCGCTCCGCGATATCCTGCATAATTGCATATGTTCCTTTTTTGCCCGCATAAGTAAAAGGAATTGATACCAGTTCCACATCGACAGGAGTGCCATCAAGCCTGAGGAACTTTAATTCCATCGGATGCGCTATTTCTCCATGAATTTGTTTACGAATACGTTCTATGATAGCATTGTGATAGTCGGGATGTACAAGTCGAAGTATTGGTACTTCAATAAGTTCTTCCGGTTTTGATGCACCGAAAATTTTCATTGCTGCCGGATTAATGTACACAACTTTACCACCGGATTGAAAAGCGAATCCAAAAGGTGAGGATTCAACAATACTCCGGTGGCGGTCTTCGCTTTCACGCAGCGCCTGTTCGGACTTCTTGCGTTCGGTAATATCCTCTCCGGAACTTAGTGTTCCGATAATTTTTCCATCCTTGTCCCTAAGTACAGTATTATGCCATGCGATAATTTTTTCATTACCGCTTTTGGTCAAAACAGGATTTTCAATATATTCGACTTCCTTAAAGTTTTCACTGATTAATGTATCAAAACCTTTATTCATTTCATCCCTGATCCTTTCTGGAAGAAATGAATCACACCATCTTATGCCTATTATTTCCTTTTCCTCATATTCTAAAATCTCACATCCCTTTTTATTTATAAGCGCTACTGTTTGATCAGTATTAAGGACAAGGAACATGACCCCGGCAATATCAAGATACTTCTGTGCCTTATCACGTTCTTCCCGGATGTTATCTTCAGCATGTTTGCGCTCTGTGATATCTGTGATAGTCCCAATGTAGCCCGTGATTTTCCCGTCATCTCCTGTTTGTGCGACCACCTGGCATATTGCCCATGTCGTTACACCATCGGGGCGCTGGAAACGATATTCCGAAGAAAATGGTATCTTATTTGTCAGGGCATTGATCCACTCATTGATTACACGATCACGATCCTCAGGATGTATTGATTTTGACCAATCAAATCCAGACATCTGTTCTCGAGTCAGACCTGTCATCTCGCTTAATCGTTTGTTGGTATACACACTACGGCCCTGTGCATTGCTATAAAATATACCGACCTGGGCATATTCTGCCAGGGTTTGATAGCTTTTCTCTCTATCTCTCAGCGCTTCCTGGGCCCTTTTACTTTCAGTGATATCCCGACCAAAACTCACTGTCCCCACAATCTTACCGGATTCGTAGATAGGAGCGGTATTCGCCGATAAAATAAGAATAGAACCGTGTATATCATTGATGGTTACCTCATACTGCTGGGTTTTACCTGCCAGAGTCTCAACAAATAATTTTTGTAACCTGGGCAGGTCATCAGGAGGTATTAGCAGTTCAAAGCTCTTTCCCTGCCAGTCTTCCAGCTCATAACCGGTCAGTTCTTCTGCCCGTTTGTTAAAGTATGTGAAATTCCCCTGTTTATCCAGCATCCAGATAATGTCATTGGAGTGTTCTATCATGACGCGGTATTTTTCCTCGGATACCTTTAGTGCCTCTTCAGCACGTTTGCGCTCCGTGATGTCACGGCAAATCCCCAGAACGTTCACGACTTTTCCATCCAGAACCTGGGGTGTCACTACGAAATCCATCGTTATATACATGCCAGACTTTGAGAGAATACGCAGCTCAAAGCCGGAGGGCGATACTGCCCCAAACAGTATTCGCTGGAATAACTCCATGGCAAATGACAAATCGTCCGGATGAATGATGCCTGAAAAGGCTTTTCCAAGCCAATCTGAGCGTGACCAGCCTGTAGCAGTTTCAAATGAAGGATTGAGGGAGTCAATGGTTCCGTCCGTTGATAGAGTAAAGATTATATCTTTCGCATTATCAACCAGCTTCCTGTAGCCCTCTTCCGATTGGCGCAGCGCTTCCTCAGCCCTTTTGCTCTTAGTAATGTCCCTTGCAATCGTTGAGGCGCCTATAATCATGCCAGTTGAATCCTTAATCGGGGAAATGGTCAGGGATACATAGATTTGTTTTCCATCTTTTCTTATACTCACGGTTTCGTAGTGTAAGATACGTTGTCCCTGCCTTACTTTTTTCAGGAGTTGGGGGATCTCATCTGTATTGTCTGCCGGGGAAAGAAGAGAAATATGACGGCCTTTGACCTCATCGGATGAATAGCCATATATCTTCTGCGCGCCGGAATTCCAGCTCAGAACAATACCGTCAAGTGTCTTACCTATTATGGCGTCATCTGAGGATTCTACAATAGACGCAAAAAGAGATTGAGCCTCTTTCGCCTTCTTTTGCTCCGTGATGTCCCAAAAAATACCAAGTAAACCTGCAGTACTGCCATTCTCATCTTTTATAGGTGTTTTGACTGTATGGACGATCACTTCCTGTCCATCCAGGATATATTTTTCTTCTATATCTTCTGTCTTCCCCGACTCCATGACCCTTTTATCATCTGCCCTGTATTTCTCAGCCAGTTCCCTGTTAAAGAAGTCATAATCCGTCTTTCCAACGATTTCATCAGGTTCGATATTTAGATCGTGCGCATAGTTAGTGTTGCAAGAAATATAAGATGAATTTATATCTTTATGGAATATTTTTTGCGGGATGTTCTCAAGCAATGTCCGGTACTTATTCTCACTCGCCCTTAATATTTCCTCAGTCTCGTGTTTAGAGAGGATTATCTTTGTTTCCGGCGCATTTTTACTTTTCATATCGAAATTTACATTTTTAAAATAAGATACTCGTATATTCTATATGAATCGAATTGTGAAATTCGTGTGAATCGAGCCTGACACCATGTAAACATTTCCATAAACCTTTTTTACTATCACGTTTACCAATATGTCAATGATACTTGGTATCGATATTGGTGGAGCGAACACAAAAATAGCATCCGATGACGGTAAAATAGTGGAACTGCATTATATCCCACTCTGGAAGAACACAAGGCTGCCTGAGGCGCTCCTTGAGATGGCAGGGCGCCTGGAACCCGAAAAGGTTGGAGTGGTAATTACAGGTGAGCTTGCCGATTGTTTTCCCGATAAGGATACAGGTCTTTCTTATATTATAGACGCAGTGAATAATGCTTTTACTGATGCTTTTTTCCTTGATAACAACGGTATCTTTACAAAAGAAAAAATACGAAGCATTGCTGCAGCCAACTGGATGGGGTCTGCTCTCCTTATAGGAAAAGAGTTCGGGGATTGTATATTCCTTGATATCGGTTCAACGACTACGGATATAATTCCTATTAAGAATGGTATACCTCTTGCAGGTAAGACCGATTTTGAGCGTTTAAAAAAAGGGGAACTTGTGTACTCAGGGACGCTCCGGACAAATATTGCAGCTATACTAAAAAGCGTAAAATTCAAAAATTCGGAATCGCGCATTTCTTCGGAATTATTTGCAATTACGGCCGATGCATATGTTGTCCTTGGTCTGATAAAACCGGAGAATTATAACTGCGACACACCGGACGGTGCAGGGAAAACCATCCTTGATGCAAAACGCAGGCTTGCACGCGTTGTATGTGCAGATCTTGGGGAGATAAAGGATGAAGAGCTCCTTTTTATAGCAAGACAGGTGATGGATACACATATTGATGATATCAAGGATGCGCTGTGTGAAATATCGAAAAGACACGATATTAAAAGAATTGTAGCATGCGGTCTGGGGGAATTCCTGGCAAAAAATGCAGCAAATAAGCTGGGATTTGAGATTATGTTAATTTCCAGGAAATACGGGACTGAAATATCAAAGGTGTTTCCTGCTTACGCTGTAGCGCGGCTGTTAAAAGACAAGAAAATCTAAAGGAGATACTTATCCTTTCAATCTCGGAAGTATTTTTCGTTTGATACCAAGCGCTATTAACACTGCAACAGCTAAATAAATCAATATCGGTATAATGATTCCTGTGAATATGATAATTCCTTTGACACTCTCAACAAATCCCCTGACAGCATCTCTTATGACTTCGGAAATACCCCATCCTTCACCTGTAAAAGAAGAGGGTTCCGTAACACTTACCGTGATTGTAGACATCTCTACGCTCTGGTTCAGGTAGTTCAGCCTGCCGGTTAAACTCTCTATCTCGCCCCGTACCCGTTCAAGTTCACGCTCTACTTCTATAATATCCTTGACAGTCGTTGCCATTTTAAGAATTTCCTGGAGCCTTGTTTCCTGTTTCTTAAGGTTATCAAGTCTGGCCCCAAGGTCTATGAACTCTTCAGTAACATCCTGTCCTGAGATCTGCCTTTGTTTTTCTGTTCCCAGTGCTTCGATTTTTTCGATCAATGAATAGAAATTTTTTTGCGGAACCCTTGCAGTGAAATAACCACTCTTGCGATTGCTTCCGATATCTCTGATGGAAGAGCTTGAAATGAATCCCCCGCTTTCAAGTGTCATATTAGTAACATCATTAATTGCCGCCTGGACGCTTGCCACTTCTATTGTTAATGTTGCAGTTGAAATGACTTTCCTTTCTGACAATGTTTTTCCGTTCTCATTGCTTGCTGTATCGGTTAAAATACTTCTTCCCTGAAGTGAGTTGTCAAATTCAGAGGGAACAGAAGATTTAATCCCCTCATCCATCTGGTAATTGACACACCCTGCGATTATCACGAAGATGAAAATGATAAATAGTGTCAGAATCTTATTATTCATAGCCGAATATCAATAGCTATGAAAATATATAAATGTTACTTTTTACCGTGACCGTTTCAATTACGCAAAGAAACAAAAATTATACCAACAAGTAATGTAACGATCTCTTCTTACCTCAGCGTATGAGATTCTGTGTTCGGTTCATCTGGGAACCTATTCTCATGTTAAGAATTTTCAGGAATTCATTTTTGGACTCCTGTGGAATGAACGCCCCTGCCGCAATATCATGCCCCCCTCCGGTTCCACCAACCACTTTTGCAGCTTCGCTTATTGCCGCTCCAAGGTTTAAGCCTTTCCTGATAAGGTCCTGGTTTCCCCGGGATGAGACTTTAATGCCCAACTCGGCATCTGCAAAAGCGATAATCGGAAGGTTCCTGTTATTTACAAACGACGCGCTCATTCCGGCCACAATGCCCACTATGGTTTCACGGATTTTGTTCCCGGAATCGAAATATTGCAGGTTCTGCAATTCTATAATACCTTTTTCTTTCACGAAATTCAATCCTTCCACAAGATTTTTCCGGTGTTCGTTAAGGAGGACGCACGCTTCGTCAAAACCCTTTCCCCTGTCACCCATGCATACGGAAAGCCCGATATCTGCATGGTCATAACGGGCAGTGGAATTAAGAAGAGTAGAGAATTCCGAGGCATCCCTGACTTCAGTCCCTTCCCGTTCACATAATAATGTATATACTTCACCCAGGAGCCTTTCTACTTTAAAACCCGGAAGCCCGGATGAAAGGCCGAATTGTATTAGGGCGGAAACTATCTTTTGTTTTTCAACGATGTCAAGATCTATCCATCGTCTCCACTTCTCGCCCTGTTGCCTTATTCCTATTCGTTTGAGAAATTCTATGCTTGCTTCTTCACTTCCTGTCAATCCCGGAAAATAAATATCAGTTGAATACTGCAGGAGCTTAAATATGGGACGTGTCTGCCTTCCGAATAACATCAGGTCTTTCTCATATCTGATAACTTTATTTTTTACTCCTTCATCAAGTATTGTCCTGTTCAAACCGATTAATTGCCCGTGCTTTGAATGCTGAAGGTCTCCAACAGCCCCTACTATAGCAAGCGCTGCAAGGTCTCCGTTCTCACCCATTTCCCTTGCGATAAAATATGCCATCCCTGAGCCGCTTACTTCTATTCCCCCGTTTATCCCGAAAATATGGGGATTAAGATGGAATCCATAGTCACCCTGCGGCTGGTGATGGTCTGCAATTACCGCATTGAGCTTTAGCGATTTTATAGCTTCAAGCATTCCGCTGCCAAGGTCTGTAAAAATAACAAGTTCAGGATTTCGGTTGGCTATTTCCTGGAGATTTTTCATGTCAAGTTGTTTTACAAAAATGATCTGGCAATCGATCCCTGCACGTTCAAGGGATTTTCCAATGATTGCGGCAGAAGTCAGGCCGTCGGCATCGATGTGCGACACCACAAGAGCTGAGGTATGGTTCTTGATATGGTCAGAGCATTCCCTGGCTTTTTTCGATAGCATTGATAGTTCAGGTAGTTATTATAAATAATAAAACCTTTGGGGGTAATTTCACATATATGAAACTGATTTCAGGATAATTGCAGGAAATTCTTATATGGTCTTTCATCCTGTACTGATATTATGAACCGATGGAAAGCATTCGCATTGATCATGATCAGCCTGCTGGCAGTTGCTGTCGGGCTAAGGTTTACATATTTTGAGATGCATACATTCCCGATTGACGGGGAACAGAAGCTCTTCGCGATAAATGCAGCAAAGAATGGGTTAAGAGATGAAATGGGAAATAACAATTATGATGTTACTATCCAGGATAAAGGAAGGATAATTTCTACCGTAAACGGGAATAAAAAGGTTGTACGGGTTATCCTCATCCATGAGAACACGACCTTAACCGCTCTTATAGATGTGGAGACAGGAGATATAGTTGAAAAGAGCAAAGTAGAGTCAAGCGGATGGATGATGGAATATGAAGGTTCAGATTCAAAGCGCTGGGGTCATCAACGCTTATTTAACCGGTGATATAATGGAAAACATAATGGAATTACAGGATGTCTGGAAAATTTATCGCATGGGTGAGTTCGATGTACCTGCGCTTGCCGGAGTAGACCTGACCATCAAACCGGGTGAATTCGTAGCCATAACAGGACCAAGCGGCTGCGGCAAATCAACAATGCTAAATATGATAGGCTGTCTTGACATGCCAACACGCGGAAAGGTTCTTCTTGAAGGCAGGGATATATCGGAATTCAACAGTAATGAACTGGCGCGTGTAAGAGGTAAAAAGATCGGCTTTATATTCCAGACTTTTAACCTGTATCCAACACTGACAGCTCTTGAGAATATCCGGCTGCCCATGAGAATCCATGAATTTTTTGAAAATGAGGTGGAAAATACCTCAACAGAATTGCTTGATATGGTTGGTTTATCCGAAAGAGGAGGCCATTTCCCGTCGCAGTTATCAGGCGGACAGCAGCAAAGGGTGGCGGTCGCAAGGGCACTATCCACCCGCCCGTCCATTCTCCTGGCAGATGAACCGACAGGGAACTTGGATACCAAATCAGGAGGCGAAGTAATGGATGTTTTTAAACGATTGAACAGTGAGGGATTGACCATAGTTATGATCACCCATGACCCAAGAATTGCAGGATATGCAGGAAGAATTGTAAAAATGCTGGATGGAAAAATAGTAGGTGAAACATGAATAAATATAATTTGATTTTGATTATCGTATCGACATTAATGATGGCACAGGTTGCATCCGCAGCTTCTAATTATCTTGTGACCGAAAGCGCGCCTGTATATCCGGGGGATACGACATATGTCTATGTACCGATAAAGAATGTAGGATTTGGCAACTCTATGGAGGATGTTACCGTGAAACTTGTGCCCAAAGAAAATGCTTCGGCTAATGCCGTAACGATCCTTGATGATGTAGATTCACTGGGAACTATAACTAACTGGGGCGATCAGCGTACTTCAAAGTTCAGGATCCATGTAAATCCTGAGACGGTGGAAGGAGATTATTATTTCAATGTTTTTATTACCTACAGGGGACTTCAAACGGACAGCGCCAACCCACAAATGATGGTGACAACCAAGCTTGAAGACCAGATATTGACCATTAGAGGGAAACCCATGATAATGCTGGCAAATTCTACGATCGGTATAGTGGCGCCGGGGAGCAAGAATCCGGAGACGCTAACGTTTAAAAATACCGGCACAGGTACGGTACAGAATGCTGTGGTTGAAATAAACCTTGACAGTACAAATTCACAGTTCTCTATACTGGGGGGAGGAAAGCAATTTTCTCTGGGTACCTTGAAGGCAGGAGATGCTGCATCTATAACATTCGACCTGGCTGTAGATATCGCTTCACGCCCCGGGGTATTCAATATTCCCCTGAATATCACAGGACAGAACAATTATTCAACCGATGATATCATGGGGCTGGTTGTTGCAGGAATAACCGACTTTGATTTAAGCTACGTGGAGACGCTGGGCTCTTTTTCGCTCAATGTCGTCAACATAGGGGTAAGTACTGCAAGTGCAGTAGCTGTTAACCTGCCGCACCAGGAAAACTTCTCAATAACAGGGAGCAGTGTTGCTGTTCTGGGCAATTTAAATCCCGGTGATTACACCTCTGCGATATTCCAGATCACCAAAATATCCGGGGCCGGGAACAGTCTTGAAATAGAGATACAATATACGGACACCAGTGGACAAAGACACACGATCACAAAGTCTCTTACTGTAGTACCATCCACAACAGGAACACAATCCGGGACGGCAGGAGGAACGAGCAGTACGAATTATATGCTATGGCTCCTGGGTGGGCTGGCTGTTATTGCTATAATTATAATTTACTGGCAGCGAAATCGAAAAAAAATAATGACCTCTCTCTACAAACCTAAAAGACCATGAAAACTTTTGATACGTTCAGGTTATCCCTCAGCCATGTTAAGAAAAGCAAGCTGAGAAGCTGGCTCACAATAATAGGTATTGTGATAGGAGTGGCTGCGGTCGTAGCCATAATTTCCATAGGAGAGGGGATGCAGGAGAGTGTGGCTTCACGCCTTGGCAGTCTTGGTGCTGATCTTATCACGGTCAATCCGGGTTATGCCCGTGCAACCAGGGGGGGTTTTGAAGGGCCTCGTGGTGGCTCTGCAGGTATCAATCTCACAGATAGAGATGTGAACGCGATCAAGCAGGTACCCGGTGTACTCTATGTAAACGGTATGGTTTCAGGCGCATCGGATATAATACTGGGTACGGAAAAGACCTCAGCATTAATAGACGGTGTAGACACATCAGTCTGGCGCTCGATGGTCACGACAGAGCTTGAAGCAGGCCGATACCTCCAGCCGGGTGATTCGAATGCTGTGGTGATAGGCTATTCTCTGGCTCATGAAACTTTCTTACAGCCCATTACCCTGAACAGGCCGATTACAATAGGAGGCAAGACTTTCAAGGTCGTGGGAATCTTCGTCCAGTCAGGAGGGGGTTTCGGAGGCGGAGGAGATAATGCCGTATACATGCCTGCAGATTATGCCAGGGATGTTATAACCACAAATATATCCAGGAATACATTTACTTCAATCATGGTAAAGGTAGCTGACCCCACGCAAGCAGATAAGGTGGCTGCGGATATTGTGACAAAGCTTATGCCATCAAGGCATGTCAATCCGCAAACCAGGGATTTTACGGTAATAGCATTTGCAACAATACAGGAGCAGATAAGCGGTGTTGTTCAGACCATATCGCTGTTCCTGGCTGCGATAGCTGCAGTTTCACTCCTTGTGGGTGCGGTAGGCATAGCGAACACCATGTTTATGTCGGTCATGGAACGCACAAGGCAGATCGGATTGCTCAAAGCTCTTGGCGCCACAGATAGCGAAGTAATGAAACTTTTCATTATGGAATCCGCATTATTCGGATGTGTGGGAGGGGTACTGGGAATAATCACTGGCGTACTGATATCGGTATTAATATCCGCTGTGGGTCTTCGGGCAATAGGGCCGGGTGGGGCAATGAATGCGGTTGTTACACCCCAGCTTCTTATCTTTGCTCTTGGATTCTCGATATTCGTGGGTATAATCTCAGGCGTCGCGCCTGCAAGATCAGCGGCAAAGATGAACCCTGTTGACGCCTTGAGGTTTGAACAGTAAGGGTAATATTCGGATGTTATCTCAGGGAAAGCTCAACCATACTTATCCCATCTGAAAGATGCGTTACAGAAAATCCCATTTCCTCGCATGCCCTTAGCATCTTACTGTTATTGGTAAGAACCATTCCGTAGATTTTCTCAAGACCTTTTTCTTGTGCGATCCCGATCATCATATCTATAAGCTTATGTCCCAAGCCCTTACCCTGAAAATCATCATGCACAATGACTGCGAATTCTCCTTTTTTAAAATCAGAGTCCACAATCACTCTTGCAATCCCGATCAATCTTTTCCCTTCTGAGGATTTCATTTCAAAGTGTTGCAGTTGCGGCAGTATCGGAGCTCCAAGTATTCCGTCCATTCTGTTCACTTCCAGGGATTTCATTTCTGCAACGATCGCCATCTCCCTGTCATAATCAATATTGCAGAAACGGATAAGCATCTCATGATTGATCTTATTAAATGCCTCGAAGAATCTTCCCCTTAACGCCTCTTCGGAAAGAGAGGAAAGCATTTCATGTTCAAGAGGCTCATCTTCAGGAGAGATAGGCCGCAGGATCACGTCTGTACCATCTAATAATTTCCATGGGATGACATATTTAGTCGGATACGGCGTAATTACAAGATGAGGATGAGGTGTATTGATCTCTATTGAATTCTTATCCATGACGATCCTGGCATCAAGGGCATATGCCTTGCCGTTTGAAATAGCAATCGGATTTATATCAATTTCCATTATCTCCGGAAAATCCACTATCAGGTTTGAAAAATTAATAATGATCTGTTCAATCTGCCTTATATCTGCGGGTTTTCTACCCCTGTATCCCTTGAGCATTTTATAAACTTTTGTATGTTCCATCATAATTCTGGCAAGTATCTGGTTAAGAGGCGGGATCCCTATAGAGAAATCACCGATAATCTCTGCATCCACACCCCCTCTGCCAAACAGTATCACAGAGCCAAAATCCTTATCGCGTTTTGCACCAAGCAAAATCTCGTAATCGATCTTTTCGATCATCTTCTGGACGGCAACACCTGTTATTCTCGCTTCAGGAAGCTTTTCTTTGACCCGCAAGATCAATTGTTCATATTCCTCACGAAGCTTTTCTTCGGAAGAAATGCCGGTTACAACTCCCCTGACATCGCTTTTATGAGAGATATCATGCGATGCGATCTTAATAACTACAGGATAACCGATATTACCTGCAATGCCCACAGCCTCATCTATACTCCTTGCTATGCGAGGTTTGGTATTCGAAATACCATAATTTCCAAGGAATCTTTTGGATTCTTCTTCATCAAGAACTGTTCGTCCTTCTTTTATGGCCTTCCTGATTAGCGCTTTGAGGTTGCTTTTTGGCGGAGCCTGGTCTACGGGGATATCCGCTGGGGTCTCATATAAAAGCTTGAGATTCGAGGCATATCTGTACATATGAAAATATGTTTTGACTGCTTCTTCCGGAGTTTCATATGTCGGAATACCATTCTGGATGGAAATCTTTCTTGCTTCCTCGACTTTTCTTCCCCCCATCCATACTATGATTATTGGTTTTGATGCATTGACTCCGAGTTCGGCGATCTTACGCGACAGCTCACCCGGTTCGGCTTTCCCCTGGGGAGTATAAATGATCAATATGCCATTTACCTCTTCGTCCTCTAAACAAACTTTGATGGATTTTGTAAATCGGTCAATATCCGCATCACCGAGCACATCAATGGGATTGCTTTTGCTCCAGTATGGTGGCAAAAAGGAATTCAAGTCAGATAAAGATTTTTCAGAAAGAGCAGAAAGTTTTCCGCCTAATTCCATCAATGTATCGGTAGCAAGAACTCCCGGACCTCCTGCATTTGTAATAATTACAAGGTGATTTCCATTAGGCAGGTTTTTAGAAACAAGAACTTCAGCGGCATTGAACAGGTCGGCCACTTCTTTGACTCTTATAACACCTGCCCTTTTGAAGGCTGCTTCATAGACTTGATCATCTCCTGCCATTGATCCGGTATGTGAAAGTGCCGCTTTTGCACTTTCACTGAACCTCCCAGGCTTCACAATGATAATGGGTTTGTTGCGCGCAAATCCTCTTGAAGCACTCATGAATTTTTTGGCATTCCCCACACCTTCCATATATAGCATAATGCTTCTTGTTTCGGGATTAGATCCAAGATAATCCACAAGATCGCCAAAATCAACATCAATCATAGATCCCAGCGATGCGAACATGCTAAAACCAATACAATTATCTACTGCCCAGTCAAGTATTGCAGTTCCAAGTGCTCCGCTTTGTGATATGAATGCAATTTTTCCGGCTTGTGGATTTCCTTTTAAAAAAGAGGCATTTAAGCCGATATCAGGGATAATGACACCAAGGCAGTTTGGCCCTATTATACGCAATCCGTATTTTTTCCTTATCTCCTTAATCCTTTCTTCCAATTCTTTTCCCTCTTCCCCGAATTCCTTAAAACCTGAAGAAATGATAATCAATCCTTCAACTCCGGCTTTTCCGCAGCTTTCAACTACATCCGGTACGGTCTTTGCCGGCGTCACCACGATACCCAGATCTATTTTTTCGGGAATGCTTGTTATATCCGGATAGCAGTCAATGCCCAGAATTGACTTTCTTCCAGGATTCACAGGAAATATTTTCCTCTTATCTGACAATAGCAAATTTTCCATGACTGTTCTTCCTATGGAGTCCTCCCTTTCAGTAGCTCCGATCAATGCAACCGTTTTTGGATTTAGCATTATTCTAATATCGCACAATTCATTCACCTCTTCAAGCTTAAGCAAATTATATTAATATAGACATAAACTTTTATGATTATAATTATAATACTAATAAGGTATTTAAAATTAATGTAAGGAAGATTTTTTAATTCTTCTTTCTACGACTATAAACAATTGGTTATGAAATGCTAATGATAATCATATAAAGTTTTAAGTATAATTACTGCCAACATAGCTTCCGTGGCAAGAATAGCGCTTATAGAGCCTCCACCATGGGATGTTGGTTCACCAAACCTGGGAATTGCTTATTTGAAATCGAGTTTACGGGCAGACGGGCATGAAGTCAGTACTTTTCTGCTCTCACCTTCTTTTTATGATGATAAGAAAATTAAAGATATAATGTTGAAACAAAAGAAGAGATTCAAGAAAGGGCACGTACTTAACATCTATTTTGACATGGTCTGGGACGCTTATATGGAAGGGGATGTAGAAAAGCGAAAGCTATGTGAGGATTTTATTGAAAAGTGGGCTGAGGAGATATACGGCCAGGATGCTGAAATTATTGGTTTTTCCTTGAACAATATTACGCTTCCAATGGGCTTAAGCCTGGCACACAAACTTCGAGATAAAATCAGGTCCGGAAAAAATAATCCTCTGTTAGTTGCAGGAGGACCGACACCTTCAACGCTCGCACATCAACTTTTACCTTTTTTTGATATTATCTGTATAGGAGAGGGAGAGGAAACGTTCAGGGAAATTGCAGACAAATGGAACAATAAGAAATGGTTGGAATCAATAGCCGGAACAATATCTAATTTTAACGGGGATGTTATTCATAACCCGTCACGCCCGCTTATTAAGGATATTGATACCTTACCATTCCCTGATTTCACAGATATACCTAAGAAAAAGTATGGCGCAGTTTCGATACAGAGTTCAAGAGGATGCGTGGCAAAATGCGCCTTCTGTGATGAAACTATCTATTGGAGTAAATATAGGTGGCGAAAGCCAGAGAAGGTTGTGGAGGAAATAGAGTTCCAGCACAAAAGATACATGGCAAAAAACTTCCGATTCCATGACAGCCTGATAAACGGCTCGCCAAAAAACCTTGAAAAAATCTGCGATTTATTGATAGAAAAAGGCCTGGATATCACCTGGGGAGGGAATGCCAGGGTAGAAAGACTGCCGGAGCACCTGACTTATAAAATGGCTGAGGCAGGATGCCGGTTCCTGCTATTCGGCATAGAGAGCGCAAGTCAAAATGTACTGGATAGCATGGATAAAAAAATTAGCGTTGAAGAAATAAAAAAAGGCTTGAAATCATGTCAGAACGCCGGGATATGGACTCATACCCACTGGATGGTAGGTTTTCCTACGGAAAAATGGGAAGATTTAGGGAACACAGTGAAATTCATAGAAGAAAACAGTGAGGTGATAGACTCTGCCTCTGTTCATCCTTTTACCATGCTAACGAGATTTTGCGATATATTCAATAACTCCGGGTCTTATGGAATAACTGAAATCTACCCTTTCAGAGAGATAAATCTTTCCGGCATAAAATTTGTCTGGGAGTATGGATTTAAAGTGGAAGGAAGGAATAATGGATATATGGAAAAAGCAACAAATGCAGTGGAAGATGTGCTAAAGAGACAGGGAATTCCGGATATTATTTTCACAAAATCTCTTCAAGGGAAAATCTTACAGAGACTATGCAAATTGAAATACTTTAAAAGATTGTTTATGCCATATTAAGCAGGCCAAATGAGTATGTATGTGGGCAGAAAGGGGAGTGGTGGTGGTTTCAAAAAAAATTTCTCTGCCCACATTAGTTCGTATATATACGAACCAAAGTATATAAGGTTTACGGTTATTGAAACAACAATATCGGTGCTTACCAGGGCCCCTCAATAACCATTGGTAACTTTTTTTCACCCCTATGTCAAATAGGCCACAGAAAACGCACCATATCGCGTTTATGAGGCTTGACAGTAAAATAAGTTGTACAAAGTTAAGCTACTGCAAGCTTTTTCTCTAATTCTGCAATCCTGAGTTCTAAGGCTGCCATCTTTTCTATAACAGGTATTCTCTTTTCCAGGGAATCAAACTTTACATTTATCTCTGTTCGCAGTCCTTCAATTTCCTTTCTTACACTGGATATTTCACTTCTGACGCTGTTTATCTCGGTCTTTGTTTCATTTCTGAGGCTATCTATCCGTTCATTCGTTGAATCTATCCGGGTATTGATGGCCTTCAACTCTCCAATTATCTCATTGAGCTTTGGAGATATCAACCGTTCTATTCCAGCAAGGAGCTTATCAGCAGGCATAATTCATACTTGAATTACAAGATATTTAACTTAACCTATGTAATTACCCCTGTATTTGGGTATACGACTTACAATCGATGAGTTGTAACGATCATTGTAACAGCATACTTCCGACTACAATAACTTTGTAAATATAAGACTTTAATACTAAAAATCAGTCATTATCCTGTACTGGTCTATCTCAGGCTGCTTCATTTCTTCAATGAACTGCTCTGTCATAGAGCGCACATCTTTTGCCTTTGTGATAGCTCGCCCAACAACGATTATATCAGCACCCGATTTCAGGGCTTCCTTGACGCTGTCCACGCGGATTCCGCCTGCAACTGCCACAAGCATCCTCTCGGATAATTTCTTCATTGCTTGAATGTCTCCCCATGCATGTTCTGTTTTACCTTCGATATCAATTGCCCTGTGCAGTTCCACAACATTGGGTTTCACTGTGAGGGCTTTTAATACTGACATGGGTTTATCAACGTTGAGCATATCGATGACAGCATAAATACCGGTCTTTCGTGCTTCTTTTATGGCTTTTTCGATAGTGGAGATCGGCGCAAGTCCTGAGATGACAATAGCATCTGCTGTCGCATCCGCCACCATGCGTGCTTCCAGGTTGCCTGTATCCAGTGTCTTCAGGTCAGCTACAACGAAAGAATTCGGACGTGCTTCTCTAATGGAGTGCACCACATTCACACCATATCTTTTGATAAGAGGCGTACCTGCCTCTATGATGAGATGGTCGCTCTGGGGTATCTGTTTCAGGATATTCTTGACCGCATCGATATCGGGCATATCAAATGCAACCTGCAGATAAGGTGGATTCCATAACCTGACCACTTTGAATCCCATAATCGGGTGCATAGTTCGATCTTTCTCGTACATGAGGGTTTTTACATCCGGGAATCCCTGCATTGCGCGCTCTACTGCCAGTTTTGTAGCCCCATAATTGTAGCGGTATATTTTATTATAATCCTTTGCCTCCGGATGAATGAAAACACTGACAATAATGCTCAGGTCTTCAAGCTGGTCTTTTGGTATGATACCTTCCTCCACGGAGTCTGCCACAGCTCTTGCCACAGCTGTCTGTGCAGGACCGAATATCTGTGCTGCCTGTGCCATGTTCTTGACAGTGACCTTTGGCACAATAAGTGTTGCGGGCTTTGTAAGAAGGTTCGGCCTTATGACTGAAAGAAGGGGTGTATGCCCCATAGAAAGCTGTGTAAAACCATTCGCAAATGCCTGTCCGACAGGCCCTGATTTTTCTCCAATGATCAAATCAATATGAGCAAGTTCCGGTGCTTCGCCGATTAAAGCTTCGCCAACTAAAAACATTAATGTACCTCAGGCCCTTAGATTGATACTGTTGTATTTATATATTCCTCAGAAACGGGATTATTTTTTTGATATAGTTAAAAACCACAATGTATTTCATCCATGTGATATATTCCTGATTGTGTACCGAATTAAAACCAGGGATTTTGACCTGGATTATTCCCTCTCATGCGGCCAGGTATTCAGGTGGGAGAAAAATGATTGCTGGACAGGGATAGTCAGCGGGGCTGTTGTCAGGATCAAACAGGCAGGGGATGAAATAATAGTTGAATCATCCCTTAACAAGGATATTATTATCGATTATTTCAGGCTCGATGATGATATCGGGCAAATTTACGTTTCCATCACAAAGGATGAAAAAATTGCATCACTAATACATAAATACAGGGGGCTGCGGCTTATCCGACAGGATCCGTGGGAATGCCTTATATCATATATGTGTTCAAGCAACAACATGATCAGGAATATTACTTATTCCATCAATTGCATGAGTAAACTTTTTGGGAATGAAATCGAGAAAGGGTTTTATTCCTTCCCGACACCCCAACAGCTTTCCGGTGTTGAACTTTACGATATGTCCAAATGCAGGCTTGGATTTCGCGCTCCGCGTATTTTGAAAATAGCAAATATTGTGGCGGACCGCAAATTTGATCTTTATGGTATAAAGGACTTATCATACAGGAAAGGCCGTGAAGAACTTGTTAAAATTGAAGGAGTAGGAAATAAGATCGCAGACTGTGTGCTTCTGTTTGCATTCGGGAAGCTTGAATCTTTTCCCGTGGATACGCATGTCGAACATATAATGGAAAAATATTACGGTTCCAATTTCAAAGGTCCGAAGAGCAAAAAGAGAGATGAGATAGCTGAATTTGCCCGGGGTTATTTTGGAAAATATTGCGGATATGCCCAGGAGTATCTGTATATAGAAGATCTGAAACATGCAAAAAGTTCGGGACTGAATCCATAATAATCCGGAGATCTTTTTATGCTCGCCAGATATGGTTATCCTTAAATTATATGAATTTCAATTAAAACATATGATACGTATCCTTGAAAATATCGACAAGTGGAAGTGTGAATATAAAAAATGCGGGGCAAAATGCTGTTCCGAAGGCATCCAGCTTACAATTCAGGATATAAAAAGAATAAAAGGATTGGGATATTCAACTGAAGATTTCCTTGATTTTGATGAAGAAAACAATATATTCAGGATAAAGGGAAAAGAAGGAAAATGCTTTTTTAATGGAGAAAAACTTGAATGTACAATACGTGAGAACGAGCCGCTGGTCTGCCGTTTGCTTCCTTTCAAGATCGTTGATGTTTCATATTCCGATGAACCTTTGATGAAACTAAAACCCGTTGTAGACTGCCCCGGAGTTGGCCAGGGTAAGAAAATCGATAAGAAAAAAATAGAATCGGATGCAACCTTATTCCTGCGCGAGAACCAGAAAATTATAAGGGATATAAAGAAAAAGGGAAAGAAGGGAATTATTGAAGCGCTGTAGTTATTCTTTCAGCTACAGGATGATTTGATTTCCTGTGCAGCACTATTTCATCTATAACTATCAATTCCGAACTCATGGCATTTTTTATAGCCGCAACTCCGATATCGTTCAAATCCTTGATATTGACGTGATAGCTCCCCACACGCGGCCCGCTGCCCTGCTTATGCGCCAGTATCCCATATGCTTTTCCGTTGCAATATCCCGTATCTCAAATCCCACGCGCTCCCCTTTTTCCCTGATTTCGGCGCTTGTCATCCCGCCGTAAGTGCAGTTAACGTGTTTGAGGACATTGCGGCAGACCGTGGATTTTCCTGAGCATGGGGAGCCGATGATAGCAATTCTGATCATTTTATTCCTGATTTTCAAGAAAGACTTTAAGAAGCTCACAAAGTTTATAATGTCCTGATGAACGCAAAGGATAGCTACAATAAGTCTTGAGAACTCTGCATTCCCGGCGGTCGCCGGACACTGATATCATTCAATGCATTCGATATCTTTCGAAAAGCATTTCGGGCACTTTAAATTCGTGCCAATGCCTTTGAATACATTGCTGCAGTTATTACATTTATATTCATGCGATTCCATTCCGCCTTCAAGTTCAATCCCGAATGAATCGCCTACGCTGCACATGTTACCTCCTTATTACTGATCTTACAGGCAAGGAGCGAACCAACCTTCCTGCATATCTCAAGTTCCTCTTCCTCCGGAATCATTTTTATACATAGATCCTTTATCATCTCAACACCATATGATGCCAACTGTTTATTGATAGCCTGTATGGCTTCAAGGCCCCATCCGTAGGATCCGAATGCAAGACCGATTTTCCCGGACAGGTAAACATCGGCCAGTTCATTCAGGAATTTTTGCACAGTTGGCATCATTAAATCCTTATAATTCGGTGAACCAATGGCAATAGCGTCGGCATCATAAAGATCGCTCTTATCTGCAGATGATACATTTTTCAGTACGGTTTCAACGCCTTCTGCTTTTGCGCCATCTTCTATAGCTACTGCTATCCTCTCTGTATTATGCGATCCCGTGCCGTAGATGATTACGAGCTTTGGCATGTTCCCACATATTTATAATTATCTTTCGTGGTATTTGTACTTTTTGAGCTATTTGAATATCATCGGTGAAAATCCGATCTTCTCATCATATACCCTTGCGGCATCAATATCCATTTCAATAATAAATACCTCAACCACCATGAATGTCTGCGCCCCTTTCCTGATGCATCCCATGGTAATTCCCTTGCTGCTTCCCGCAGCTCCATGAAGATGTATCTTTGGAGCGTCATTATCCCAGAAAATATTGCCTGCACCTATGATCTCACGCGGGTCGTCGAATTTTGACCACACTATGGTGGGAGGGACTACTTTATCTTCCGGCCCTATAACAAGGTCTGCACTTCCCATTGCTCCAAGCATTATAAAAAAAGCGGATCTTATATTCTCTTTGACCGCAAGCCCTGAAAGCTCTACAAGCACATCTTCCCCATGATCAACCCTTACAGCAAATACCCGCCCAATCGAACCTTTGCGATAATCCATACTTTTATACTTTTACCTTCTCCCCGCGTTCATTTCTACTGTAAACCCCGAACTCGCTTTTCCTTAGAACCTCACCTGTGAACACGGGCCCGTCCTTACATATGCGCAGACCGTCCACACAGCATGCCCCGCAAATCCCGATGCCGCATTTGATATAGCGATGAAGGCTGAATTGTGCTTTTCCAGGCTCGACTTTATCAAGGATCTTCTTCATCATAATTTCAGGACCACAGCAGTATAACTGGCTGTAGTCGTCCTGTTCATCTACCAATTGGGTCACATATCCGTGCTTTCCAATCGATCCGTCATCTGTCGCTACCAGCACCTTTCCTGCTGCCTCAAAGCGTTCCCTGAACACCAGTTCTTCTTTTGTCCTGGCACCGAGAAGTGTTGTGACTTTTATTCCTTTTGAATTTGCTTTTCCAGCAAGAGGCGAAAGAGGAGCAGCCCCGACACCGCCTGCTACCAGCAAGATATTATCCCCTTTTATCCGGAAGCCGTTGCCAAAAGGTCCGCGGATGCCGATCGAGTCGCCTTCACCAAGTCCGAACAATGCAGATGTCGCAGGCCCTACATTCATGACCGTAATCGCATTGTCATAAGAAAGCGCCATTGGGATCTCATCAACCCCGCGTATCCAGACCATTACGAACTGACCGGGCTCCGGTTTAAAAGAGGCATCAAAGAAATAAGTCCTGGTCGCTGGCGTTTCTTCAACTATCTTTGTTATTTGTGCATTCACAGGTCTCATATTCTATGCGCCATCCCGTAGATATCATTGATTGTCCACTCCTTTTTTGCCAGGAAAGCTTCCATACCTGATGATATATCCTTGAAAATATTAACATTGTTCCCCACAGCAGAGCCAACTTCTATCGCCATGGCTCCTGCCATTATGAATTCGACAGCATCCTTCCAATCCGAAATACCGCCAACGCCAATTACAGGTATATCAAGGGCATCGTAAAGGTCGTAAACGCATTTTATCGCAACAGGCTTGATTGCGCGTCCTGATAAACCCCCGGACCTGTTTCCCAGTATGGGATAACCGCTCTCTATATCTATTGCCATTCCCTTTACAGTGTTTATCGCAACAACTGCATCGGCTCCCCCATGCTGGGCCGCCAATCCTATACTTGTTATATCAATCACATTGGGTGTTAGTTTTACCCATACCGGAGCATCGGTTGCGGTTTTTACCGCCTTTGTAATATCCTCTACAAGAGTTGGGTCCGTGCCGATCTCCGAGCCATAACCGTGGGCATGCGGACAGCTCACGTTAAGCTCGAATGCATCAGCATCCAGACCATGCGCAATTTCTGAAAAATCAAGAGCGCATCCCGCGAAAATACTTGCGATAACAGGCACGCCCCCGGCCCTTGCAATATCGATTTCCTGCTGGAAATTCTTGTAAGAAGGATTTGGAAGACCCATTGCATTCAGGTAACCGCAATCCACTTCTACCATACTCGGGTTCGGGTGCCCGCTTTTTGGTTCAATCCCAAGGGATTTTGTAACTACTGCGCCAGCTCCGCTGTCCGCAATCCGCCTGAGCGAACCCCCTGTTGTTCCCATTATCCCCGCGGCAAGTATCAACGGATTTCTTAGTTTAAGGCCGGTCAAAGTTAATGAAAGCATCAGAACCGGAGATTATACTGAAACATTAAAAAACCTGTGGTATAAAATTGTTTAAACTCTTAATCGAAAACTATTTTTATGTTGAACATAATTATAGACTGCTATTATTTTAAGGTAGCTTTTATAATAATCATTGTAATCATTAAAACCATGGATGTGAAAAATATTGTTCGAAGATAAAGAAATAGGGAATATTTCTCTGAAATTGAGCGAATATGTAAGGATATTGAAGCTCACAAGGAAACCTTCAAAAGAGGAATTTTCGGTGATCGCAAAAGTAGCCGGAGCAGGTATACTTTTAGTGGGGTTCATAGGTTTTATCATTTATATTTTAATAACTGTAATGCCGGGATGGTTCAAATGAACGAAGAAGCTGCCGCCATATTTGTTATCAAGACAACAGCGAATCAGGAAAGGACGGTAGCAAATCTCATAGAGAAAGTCGCCAAAAAAGAGCATCTGGGCATTCATGCAGTGCTTGCCCCGGATGAGCTAAAAGGCTATGTCCTCGTGGAAGCGGCAACTCCGGAGGCGGTAGATGAGGTTATTCAGAATATTCCGCATGCAAGGGCAATGATAAAAGGCCAGTCAAGCTTTGAAGAAATTTCCCATTTCCTGACGCCTAAACTTTCCGTCACGGGAATTACCGAAGGAAGCATTGTTGAACTGATATCCGGTCCGTTCAAAGGTGAAAAAGCAAGAGTTAAAAGGATTGATTCAACTCATGAAGAGATTACAGTTGAATTGTTCGAGGCGATGGTCCCCATCCCTGTAACAGTTCGCGGTGATAATGTTCGCATATTGAAACGAGAAGATGAAGAGAAATAATAACAGGAGATATTAAAATGGTGAGCGTTGTAGAAGCATTGGTTTCCGGCGGTTCAGCAACCGCAGGTCCGCCACTGGGTCCATCACTTGGTCCTCTTGGTGTAAATGTAAAAGCAATAATAGATAAAATAAATGAACAGACAGCTGCTTTCAAGGGAATGCAGGTCCCGATCAAGGTAATTGTTGATGATAAGAAACAATTCACAATAACGGTTGGAACCCCCCCGACATCAGCTCTTATAATAAAAGAGGCAGGCGTCGAAAAAGGTTCAGGAACACCGAATACCCAGATCGTCGGCAATATAACGGCCAAACAGGCCGTCAAGATCGCCAGAATGAAACAGAGCGACACTCTTGCAAAATCATTGAAAAATACAGTGAAAGAGGTCGTGGGTTCATGCGTTCCGCTCGGCGTGACCTTTGAGGGATTAAAACCCAAGGAGGCAATAGCGGCCATTAACAGCGGTAAATTCGACTCGGAGTTCTCCGAGCCGATGTAATTTTTTAGAGTAATTTCTCACTCCTTCTTTTTAGTTGGGTTCCCTGGTGCAGCGGCAGTAATTTTTCTATTAATCCGGAGACTGTTTTTATCAAACCACATGACTTTCGCCCTTCTTGAAACATGTACCAATCCCAGCATCACAGGCACCTCGATGAGCGGCCCGACAACGGCAGCAAACGCCTGACCGGAATCTATCCCGAACACCGCAACAGCTACTGCAATTGCAAGTTCAAAATTGTTGCTTGCGTTTTACAATATACTCTCCCTTTAAGGAAAACATAACGATAATGGTAAAGAGTAATCCGATCAAAGCGGTGGGACCAAGTTTTCGCATAAATACATTGTCATACCAGTCTTTTCCCCTATTTCTTACAAGAACAGACCGTGTTATTATGAATGGATACGCTCAGGGCTTTTCCCTGCTGCTTCATTTTATAGAGTTCTTCGTATTTCACACCTGCAAGGGGTGGGTACATCATCCGGATAAGACCTATCGCAATTGGAAGCGAGACCTGTTCGATGCGAACAGCATCTAATATCTTGGCCACCTGCGGATACATAGCCCCAAGAATTATGCCAACCGCCATGGCAAGAAGAATCCATAAAGTCAGGAATTTACTTATGACGTTAAGACTGCCTTTACTTGTTCCTCCGCAACAACCAGTTGTATCATTCATGCAATCATTTTTATACGAGCATATGATTAATAAAACCCTGTTAGTAATTTCAAAAAAATTTGAATTTATCAGTCTCGAAAGAAAGCGTTCTCTTCCCCTGTTGGGAAAGTGAATAAAAAGCAAAACGTGAGCGCTTTATTTTGCATATCATGCCGTGTTTTTCTAACATCCCCAGATGATAGGAAACAGCAGATTTTTGAGCCTTTAGCTTTCTTGCCATCTCGTCCATACAGTGCTCTCGCTGCTCCAGCATCAAAAGAATCTCAATGCGGTGGGAATTTGAAAGGAGCTTTAATCTCCTTACAATCTCTCTTGAGGTATGCCTTACAGGGTCATGTTCTTTTTCCAGGTTCAAAAGCCATTCTTTGCGAAGTTTTCCATCACCTGGACAGCATATTTCTGAGGTTTTTGATTTACATAGGCATTTATTCATAATTCCTGCTTTCGAGTATCATGCTATATCTATTGTTCTTTGAGGTCCGGCGGGCTATTAAGATGGGCGATTATCCGAAGCTTCCATGGGTCCGAGATGCAGGGAAGCACCTTTTCTATGCGTTCGATAAACATTTTCTATATCCTAACTGAATAGGTTGACTTCGACCGATTCGCTTTTCTTTATATTCCTGTCTGTTAAAACATATCCGTCCACAATGGTAGAGCGGGGAGAAGCCGAGATAATCGCAGTCTCGTACTCCTTCTCAAACAGGTTCATACTTGAATTCTTATACCCCATGGTATTTGCCGCGTTTTGTGCGATTTTCACGAACAGGATGTAATTAAAACCTTTTTCCTGCAGCTCTACATCCTCATTTATCGTGAGCTTGCGCGTTGCTCTGGGGATACCTGTGGAATACAGTTTCACCTGTTTTCTATTTTTCCAAGCGCTTCATTAAGGTTTAATAGAGAACTCACGACCATATCTCCGCATAAAGTTAGCATTTTTCCAGTAGATTTCCATTACCTACTTTAGTTCTATTTGAAATAACTTTCTCCCTTTATGAAATCAGGACAGGAAATGTGCTTTTCATCACAACCCGATATAAATCCGTGTGAATTCAGACTAAACTGGTAAAAAAATATAGAATAAAAAAAGAGGAATAATTGATGAAAAACCGAATGGTAATTCTTCTGCTTTTCATAATCACTGTCCTTGTGGCCCTTCAGCTTTTCCCTTCCTGGAGCGACAGTGCAAATTCCACCTTAATAAAGACCCTGGAGCTCTGGCAGCTTCAGATCTTCAGGAACTGGCAAAATGGGTATACACAAGCTCGAAGCTAACTCTAGGAGAAGGAATAGCTGACAAGTTGAAGGTAAAGATTTTAGATATAAAATAAAGTGCATTCTAATCAGAGGTTCTCCGGAATACAATTTTCAGGGGAACCTTAACTTGCAAGGTACTTTGAGACGCTGGCAATGCCCTGGGAAATTACAGCAGCAGCATCTTAACACAGCGCAAATGTTTATTTGAACTATTCAGTAATATGAAATAAAAATAAGGAGAACTACTATGGTTTTATTTGGAAACGAAGCAAGCTTGTTTGCGGATATAACTCTGTTTGTGCAAATAGCCGGATTTTTTGTCCTTTACCTGGGCTTGGTATATGCAAAAAGAAAAAAATTTTTACAACATGATAAAACAGCTAAAATCTCTATCCTATTAGGCAGCCTGTCACTTATATGGATGATGTTCTCTCTGGTATCGTATGTTCTGCCGCTTATTTCTGTGACCTTTACAGGTTTTATAATTTTCTTTCATACGATTTCAGGACTATTGGCATTTTTTATGGGTTTACTATTGGTATTAGGCGAAATAAAAAAAACAAAGGTTTCTATGGTCATAACTTTTTCTTCATGGACAGCCGCAATGCTCCTGGGCATCATGTTATATTTCATATTACATAAGTATTAAATATAAAGCCGCCAATTAATTACTAAAGGGGAGGTAATAAAGATGCCAGTAGGTGACTTGAATAAGAAGTTCGGGTGGATCTGGCTGCTTATAGGCCCATTGATGGGCTTGTACATAACAAGCCAGTTTAACAGTCTTGGATCTGCATATGCGGCCGTCATAAAAGAGGTATCGATCGCAGGACAAAATGTGACTCTTTATATGGGAGAAACAGGGTTAAGAGGAGCAAACAGACTCCTCCATGCGCATAGCGCTCTTTTATCGTTCATGAATATATTTTATGGAATGAGTATCGATAGTGTCCTCCTCTCAAATAAGACCAAGAGGTTGGGCAGCATACTTGCAGTTGTGGGAACAATCCTTCTGACTCTAAGTTTCTACTTCTCCCAGGTAACATCGCTAAGGGAATTTGTCCTTTCTTTCAGGGTATTGGGGGGTTCAAGTGTAGTAATGGCGATTGCAATAATGGCTTTTGGACAGTTTAAAAAATAGAATAACGCCGAGGGGGAGATTCGAACTCCCGTGGGGCAGAGCCCCACAAGCTTTCCAGGCTTGCGCCTTAGCCACTAGACTACCTCGGCACAGAAACACTAAATAAACGATATGATTCTTATCCTTTTGCTTTCCATCCTTTTGGATAAGTGCCCGCTTCCAAAAGAACCCTGTCCGTACTTATTACGATCCCTGTTGCTGCCTTCAATATATCTGCCGACTTCATCTGCGCATTGCCCAGGGACACCACCTCGCCTTTTAATGTAAAAGCAGCTACGAAGTCGCCTTTTTCTATTCCGGTTTCGACCGATAGTACACCAGGCGCAGCAAGACCTGCGCCGTGGCAGACTGCATCCACAGCATTATCGCGTATCACAATCTTTGGAAGATGTGAAACCCCGAATTCCATGGGAAGTATAACTTTTCGCAATACGCTTTCATTCCCGTTTTCTTTCCATTCAACATAAGCATCCTGCAAGTTTTGCAGAGTGGTCAATGTTTCATCTTCACGGAAAGGTCCCGACTTTGTGCGCCGCAATTCCTGCATGTGCGCGCCTGTTCCCATTGCCATTCCCATATCATGGCATAATTTACGAATGTAAGTTCCAGCCTCACATCCCACTTTGAAAAGGACGTTATTATCTTCTATCTCCAGAAGCTCATTATAGTAAATCTTCCTTATCCTTGTTTCACGTCTTACTGCGGATTTAATTGAAGGTTTCTGATAAATATTACCCGTAAACTCGGACATAACGTTTTTTATCATATTTTCCGGCATTACTGTATGGAGTTTCATCAGGCAAACATATTCTTTTCCCGCCAAAAGAAGACCATCAACCGCTTTTGTTGCATCCTCAAGCATAATAGGAAGAAGACCTGTCACATTGGGGTCAAGCGTGCCGCTATGACCTGCTTTTTTCAAACTCAGGATTTTTTTCACCCATGAGGTCACTTCATGACTTGTCGGCCCTGCAGGTTTATCAAGATTGATCGCCCCTTTCCTTATATATTCTTCAATAGAACGATCCTGCGGTCTCTTTCCATACTTATCGTCGGTCGTATCCTCGGATTTTATCAGTGTTTCTCTTTTCTTTTCAGATGGAAGTATCATATCAGGAAATCCATAGCTTTTTCCACTATTTCGCTTATCTGTTGTGCGCTCCATTTCCTTGAATCTATCACTATATCATAAACTGACAGGTCACTGACATCTATGTTATAAAAGTTCAAATAACGATCCCTTTCACACTTCTCCCTTTCGGAAGTCTCTTCCAGTGCTCTTGCCACGGATTTACATTCCCTGTTAGCAATGCGCTGGGCTCTTATTTCAAGAGGTGCCTTAAGCCATACCTTAAGGTCGGCATCTACGAAAAAACCGGAAAGCCTTCCTTCGATCAGGATATTATCTTTTTCATCTGCAATCTTTTGCTGCATACTGTCGATCTCATGGTCTATTTTTTCATTGCACCTGGCGATCAAGCCGAACTCATCAAGCGACATGCAGCGGTCTTGCGCGCATTTCCTGAAAATATCTCCCATGGATACCAGTTCAAGGCCAAGCCTCACTGAAATGATCTTTGAGAGCGTGCTCTTTCCGCTTCCAGGAGGACCGCTGATCGTGATTTTCAATTACACTCCGCCTATATTCAATGTCTTTCTGGCCACCTGGCTGATAGGGATCGAACACAGGAAATACCAGAACAGCCAGTATTGGAATGCCCAGAAAAGAGTCGAATCTAATTTTTGTTCTCCCCAGAAAGGAAATATCATGGTGGCATCAGGGTTCTGGCCTATAAGAAGATAAACCCAGTAGAAAAGCGGGATTGAAATGATGCTTATATAAAGCATGGGTTTGAATTGCTGTTTGAACATTTGCATCTGGTCACCCATGATTTCGGCATATTGTCCTTCTAATTTTTTTACTTTCTGTGTATTGTTGGATAACTGGGCCTGTCGCATTTCTTTTTGAATCATTTTGGATTTCTCCTGGACACGTTTCATTAATCCCCAGTCCATTGTATATTTCTGGATAAGAGTTGCATAAAGACCTGTAAAAGCCGCCAGTACAAAGATAATCATATGTATCGGAAGCCCCCCCAGTATCGGTTTTAAGAGTGTGTCTATCAGGTGGCCTATTACATCCCTCATTCCGGGAAACATAATGATTCCGAACATTAAAAAAATACCAAGAACCAATACTAACTTATTTATTATCTTTTTGATCATATTCCTCCAATACGCATTTTATATCTTCAAATATCTGTAATATCTCCTTACTTCCGTCAATAGTTCGAAGTATTTTTTTTCTACTGTAATAATCTATTAATGGCTGAGTTTGTTTTTTGTATACATCTAACCTGTTCTGTATAGCTTCGGGTCTGTCATCTTCGCGCTGATATAATTTCCCTTTGCATATATTGCATATACCTTCTTTTTCCGGAGGATTGAACATGATATGATAACTTGCGCCGCATTTGCACATTCTTCGCCCTGACAGGCGTCTTATGAGTTCCCGGTCATCTACCGAAATATTAAGGACCGCATCTATCTTTTTATTCGATTCTGTTAATATCATCTGCAGCGCATCTGCCTGCGGTATCGTCCTGGGATAGCCATCCAGTATGAATCCGCCGCTGCAATCATTTTTTGACAACCTGTCCTTGATGAGAGTTATCAAGAGTTCATCCGGGACAAGTTCGCCCCTTGACATGTAAGATTTTGCCTTCATTCCAAGATTTGTATTGTTATTTATATTTTCCCGCAGGATATCCCCGGTCGAAATATGGGGAAGTGAGCAGCATTTCTGTATTTTTTTAGCCTGTGTGCCCTTTCCTGCTCCGGGCGGTCCAAGTAAAATAATATTCATCTGTATCGAATCCCGTAATGGTCATGTCTATATTAAAGCTTTTGAAAATAAGCGATGAACAAAAAAAATTATTCAAGCAATCTCTTTCCTTTAGTAAAACCCAGTACGGATGCGGATATCATAGTTAAAACAATGAGGGCAAGTGATATATAAATCGTGGTCACACGGTCAATATTTTTTAATATTATGCTATATAAAAGATCCGATATCCAGATGCCTATTATTAAGCCCATGAATCCGAAAACAATCGCATATATAATATTTTTGAGGAAATCTGATAGATTCATAATTTCACTGTGTATGGCATTTTGATATTATTAATATATCGCAGGATGGTTTAATACGTACCTGTACTTACAGAAAATTATAATTAATAATGAGCCATGTTGTGTACAGCATGGACCTGCAGAAAATCGCAAAGGATATCAGGGAATTCGAGGGCGTGACCCGTAAGAAACCCATATCGGAACTTATAAATATTTTCCAGACCGTACGTTCGGAATATTCCGATTCGGTCGTTGATTTCGGAGATGATGCCGCTGTTATCGATATCGGAGGTGAGGATTATATTCTCTTTGCAGCTGATGGCATCTGGGGGCGCCTTGTGAATGCAAGCCCATGGTGGGCAGGGTACACATCAGTACTTGTAAATGTCAATGATATCGCTGCTATGGGCGGAAAACCCGTTGCGATGGTCAATGTCTTATCCTCGGACAATAAACATGTGTGCAAAGAACTTCTGCGGGGCATAAGGGACGGAATAGCCAAATTCGGCGTTCCTATGGTGGGCGGGCACCTGCATCCGGATACGCCCTATACTTCCCTATCAGTTGCGATTATCGGCACGGTAAAAAAGGGATGCGAGATAAAAAGCGGAACCGCACAGGCAGGGGATGCTGTAATAGCAGCATATGATATGGACGGGAAAGTGGGACCGAACTCACCTTACAGTTTTGATACAACAACCGCAAAAGAGCCGGAGGAAGTGCGCGCAAGATACAGGGTAATGCAGGAAATAGGAGAAAAAAAGCTTGTCACTGCGGGAAAGGATATCAGTAATCCTGGCCTTATAGGAACACTCGGGATGCTTCTTGAAACAAGCAAAAAGGGGGCGCGCATTGACCTTGGGAAAATACCTTCTCCTTTGAATATTGATTTCACGCAATGGCTGAAGATTCACCCGGCGACAGGTTTTATAGTCACGGGTTCACCTGAAAATGAGTCCGAAGTCATCGATCTTTTTGAAAAAGCAGGATACAGGGCTGCAAACATCGGGGTCGTGGAAGATACGTCAAAGCTTGATATTTGTTATGTCGATAAATACGCAACTGTGTTTGATTTTAAAAAAGATGTGGTGACAGGGATAACGCAATAAATCCCGTGATAATAAGTAGCGAGCACGCCTTGGGTCGCAGCCTCTTCCATTGTACGGTTGGCCGCAGATTCGCCTCCGCCCCGCACCCCCATGAGCGATAGTTGTTCACGGCTGGTTTGCTCCCTTCCGGGCCTAGACCGTTTTCCGCAACTAAGGTACAGAAACCTTCCTTCAGGAAAGCCTCTGTACCAACACCATCCCCATGGGACGGGGTTTCACAGTAGAACCTGCGGGCCGTGCAGTAGTCAGGACTTCTTCCTTTGGCTTCGCCCCCCGCTATCGACGGTTTCGGGTCACAGATAACGCCGAGTTACCCGGGCTAGCCCGCCGCTGTTGTATTGTCCTTGGATGCAATAAAGTTATCTCAAAGAAGTTCAATATATAGCAGAGGATGTGAAAAATATATGGAAGAATTAATCGGTTTTATTGCAAGCAATCATAAGGCAAGCAAGATCCTTGCGGTGCTGGATTCAAAAGGCGCTATGAATGGAGCAACGATAGCAAAGACGGTGAGAATCGTGGGAGCGGATAAAACAATAGGAGAATTAGAGGGTAAAAAACTTATTGTGCGCGAAGGTGAGAAATTTGCTTTGACCGATCTTGGGAAGCAGGTCTCTCACAGGCTTCGAAGCGTGTGATGCTTGAAAAACCTTTACTCCCAGAACCTCTTTGTCTTCGCGTAATTCCTCTCGGCAATTAAAATATCCCTGTAAAACTCCTCTTCATCCACCCTCAACTTCCCTATAACCCTTGATGCGGTCTCCGGCCCTATGCCCCTTGAAGCAAGCGCTATCGCCGCAGTCTTTCCGTGTGAGAGCACAAGGTTCGCGTTCTTAAAAACGCGCGCCGTCCTTTTTTTCTCCTCCTTGTTTTTGTCTTTTTCAGGCCTTTTTGCAATTTTTATCTCATCTTCTTCCCAGGGTTTAAGCGCAGCTATCATCCTGCTGCCGCACAGCGGACATTCGGGGTGTTCAGGCACGCTTTTTACGGACCTGGTTGAGCGCCATTTCTTGCAGTTAATGCAAAAAAGTATGACCTTATCTTCCATTATCCTGCTCTTTAAAGCCATGACAATGGAACTGTCAGCCTTCTCCGGCGCCATCAATTCCCTTCTTCCCATGAAACCCGCCTCACCTATGGGGCTTGTTGGCTGTATGATAAGCTTCAGCCTGCCGGCCCGGATGCTTTTTAGAATATCTACGGAACGGATAATATCAAGTTTATCATGGAGTATTTCGCGAACGGCTTCATCGTACATGGGGGTGTGCTCAAAAACATCAAGCAGTTTTTTCATGCTTATCCGTTCGTAATCCACATCCCTGCTCAGCGCCCCGAACTTGCGGGCGACATGGACCATCTTCCATTTGAGGAGCATCGAATTCTTAAGTGTGATTTCGATTATCGGCTCAATGTGGTCGGGATTTATTGTGAGGAACAGTTCCCTGATCTTTTCAGCATGGAATAATTTTGGAAGTTCAAGCTTTATCCTGTATGGGTCTATCTCCATTGCAACACTTGCCCCGAATCTTGCAGTAAGAAGTGATGTAAGAACGCGGCCCAGCGTTTCGTTCACTTTGTGCCCGCCGCATATATTAATGATAATTGACTTACCATCCTGTTCGATGACCACGATATCATCGCAAGGCACTGCAAGACCTTTTCTTACCTGCTCTCTCACCAGTTCCAGAATAACGTTTGCAGCTTCATTATCTGCCGGATAATCGTTTATATAACCCTCAATGATGTTTTCAGTGCTCTCCCCGCTTTTGACACATTCTGTCAGACGCTTTCGGATTGCTCCCACTTCCTGGGAAACCGCATAAGGAACAGGTATCTCCTCGCCGACCCAGTTAGGGACATCAGCACCAGGATCGCTTATCGGTTCAACTTTGATCATACTCTTTTCACTGATTACCTCGATGATGCGCCACATTTCACCCTTTGCGATAAACACGGCTCCCGCTTCTGCGAAATCAACTACGAATGCCTCATCAAGCGCACCCACGAACTTACCGCTGACGATATCAAATATATCAAAGCGTTTCTCATCAGGTATCATTGAGAGATTTTCATAAAAATACTGCCAGGTCTTCATTTTCCTGCGGATCTTTCCGTTCTCAAACCTGATCAGGCGGGTATCGTCTAGCTGTTTTATGACCGCCCTTAAGAGTTCGATCTTAAGCGTTCGAAAAGGATGGGCTCTTGTCACAATGGAAAAAATATCTTCAACCGATATCTCGCCAAAATCAAGCGCCATGCCGCATATCTGGTTCGCAAGTGTGTCCGTGCTGTTCTCATGGATATCAATAACCTCAATCTCACCGGATTTTGCCCTGCGCGTGATGGCTGATGATTCTGCGGCATCGTCCGCACCTGTTGTTATTATTGTCCCGCTCGACCTCTCACCTACCCAGTGGCCTGCTCTTCCCACTCTCTGTATCAGGCGGGTAACTTCACGCGGTGACATATACTGTATCACGTGATCAACATCACCGATATCGATGCCCAGTTCCATAGAGGATGTGCAGATAAGCCCCCGGAGATTTCCATTCTTGAAATTGACTTCAGCTTCGATGCGTGTCTCTTTTGACAAGGAGCCGTGGTGCACACCGATAAGCAGCCCAAGCATATTGAATCTTGAGCCAAGCATTTCCGCTGATTCTCTCGTATTTACAAAAATGAGAGTGGATTTATGCTTTCCAACAATTTCAGAAATAATCCGAAGGTGCGAAGCCATCTGGGGCGTGCACATGAGTTTTCTTGAAGATTCATTATCCTCTTTTTCGGGTTTCGGGCACACAACGTTGAATTCAAGCCGCTTTAAAAGTGAAACTTCAATAATCCTGGCAGTGCGTTTCGTCCCTGCAAGAAAATGCGCTATTTCATCCGGTTTCCCCACGGTTGCCGAAAGACCAAGCCTCTGGAATTCTCCGGCCACTTCCACAAGTCTTTCAAGAGCAATGGACAGCTGTGCGCCTCTTTTTGATGAAGCAAGTTCATGCACTTCATCGATTATTACATGTGTGACTGTTCTGAGGTTATTTCGAAGCCTCTTGCCGGTAAGCATTACCTGCAGGGTTTCAGGCGTTGTGACAAGAAAGTCCGGGGGTTTTAAAGATTGTTTCTGCCTCTCGTATGTGGTCGTATCCCCGTGCCGCACTGCAACTTTTATTCCCAATTCTTTCCCCCACCATTCAAGGCGGGAAAGCATATCTCTGTTAAGAGCACGAAGCGGTGTGATATAAATGACAGAAATCCCGCGTTTTTCTTCCGTTCTTTTTTCAGCTTTTTTTGTCATCATACTGTGAAAAACCGGAAGTACCACTGATTCGGTTTTTCCGGAACCTGTTGGCGCTATCAGAAGAACATGTTCGCCACCCATCACGGCCGGGATTGTCCGTACCTGCGGTTCAGTCGGGGAAGTAAATCCCTGCTTTACCAGGGATTCCTGAAGCCTGGGATCAAGTAAACCAAATACGCTCATGCAGTGCTGAAAAAGAGGGTTCAATATATAAATCTATTCTACTACAGACGAACAAAATTGAAGAATTAAAACCTGTGCTGCCAGCAGGAATATCTAATTCTTCAGGACAGGTGAGCCACCACTTTTCTCAAGTATCATCTCAAGGTATGATTTGCGGATAGTTGACTCTTTTCCAATCCCCAGTTTTGCGAGGAATTTGAAAATACTCTCAACTTTCTCCTGGTAATTCCTCGTATCTTTTACAGAGATCTCGACTTCTACAAAATTTCCGAGATTTCGTACTTCATCCAGAGAAATATAGAAATTCCCGATCCTGAAGTTTTTTCGTTTTTTTGAAACGGTGGCAACAGGAAAAAAACCAAGAGATAAAAGTATATTTCCCATGTTATCCGCATCATCGATCTCAGTTTGCACTTCTTGTCTTGTTTTTGAAACCAGGTCTATTTTAGGTCCCTTATAGGTCAGGATGGATTTTCCTTCATGTATCCTGATTCTCAAAGCCTCATCCGTCTTCCCGAAATCACGGTATGGTGCATTATAATACGTATCAGCCTGCGATTCTATCCCGATAGGCGTGGCCCCCAGTTCGATTAACAACCTTTCTATCTGTTTCGGATCTTCAACGGATGCCTTCACTTCTATCTCTATCATGAGTGTTAATCTATTTACCGATTATATGAAATTGTTCATTTTTTTCGCTGGGTTTTGATCAGGACGACCAATCCTGGATTGCTCAGATAATCATGTAATATCGATTTTCCCGATTGAAACCTGCACTGATCTGAATGTATGATTAGTTTCATCCTGCTCTTACCACGGATTTATATTTGCAGATTGACCTGTGAAAGATATGATGGTAATATGAACAGTAAAGAGTTACGTCATGACAGGCACACGGTGTCGCTCTTGACGGATCATCTTGTTTTTTCCCCGAAATACAGGGGCAAGATGCTGGTTGGAGATGTGGCAATGATATGTGAAGGTATTATTTGTAAGACATGTGTGGAGATGGATATTCAGGTCATCGAGATCGCTGTGAATCCGGACCATGTTCACCTATTCTTTCAATATCCTCCAAAGTATTCCCTGAGTTACATTGCCAAGAGAATAAAGGGAAGTACGAGCAGGATATTAAGGAAAGAATTCCCTCATTTGAAGGAATGGTGCGGAGAGCATTTCTGGGCTCCAAGCTGTTTTCATGGATCGGTCGGGAATGGATGGGATGTTGTGGGGAAGTATATTCGTGAACAAGATAATTATGAATACAATAGAGAAAAATAATAGAAAAATCAGATACAGGCCCTGGACCATTTTGTCCGGGGTATACCGTGACTGCTACGATAGATGTTCTCGTGCATCCTTTGGAATATCTTAAACATATAGCAATCTTGGCGCTTAAATTAAGGGGCACTCTTGAAGGATGCAGAGATACATAGGTAAATTCGATAGATTAATCCATTTGCCAATACATATATATGAAACATTATGGAAATGGCAATTGCATGGGCTTTAGGTAGAAAAGCCAATTCAGAAAGCAAGGAACCCGATAGAATGCTGCCTGAAGAAGCTGATATGGACGCACATATAAAATGGTTAGAAAATAAAGAGGCAATATATTTTGACCATACATGGAGTTGCAGAATTGAAGGTCCGATTAATGGCTATCTCTATATTCCAGAACTCAAAGCAATTTCATATAAGTTAAAAATTGATGAAATAATATCTTCCATTGACCAGCTTACCCTTAAAAATAGAATCAAGCCAAAATATATCCCTCCATGGAGAAAACAATGCTATGAAGGAAAATGGCCTATTGGCGATAGATATACCCCTGGTGAATTTCATGACCTAAGTCCTACTTGGATAAAAGTATCAAAAATTTGTAAGCTATCTCCCCTTATCTACGATTCAACAAAAATAAAAAAATGGGAAGATAAAAAGCCATTAGAAAGTTTTATTCCTCCTTTAAGAAGTAGAGTATACATAGTCGATGGAAATTGGAAATGTGGAAAATAATATGAAAAGAGAATTCACCATAATAATCGAACAGGACGAAGATGGCATTTACGTAGCATCTGTGCCCGAACTTGAAGGATGCCATACACAGGCGAGTACTCTCGATGAACTGAGAGAAAGGATAAAAGAGGCGATACAGCTTTATTTGGAAGTTGAATCAGATCTTGTTAAAGAAGTGCCATTGGAATTCATAGGTATCCAGAAGGTTGAGGTTACAGTTTAAATGGATAAAATCAATCCTCTTCCTGCTAAGAAAGTTGTCAAAGCACTTGAAAAGATTGGTTTTCAGCAAATCAGACAAAAAGGAAGCCATTTGTTTATGCGCCATTCCGACGGAAGAACAACATTGATTACTGTGCATCCTGGTGAAGATATTGGGAAAGGGATGATAAGAAAAATAATAAGCGACGCCAGGATTACAAGAGAGGAATGGCTTGATCTAATTGAAACTATATAAATGTCTTATTTATTTTCGTGTCCCCTCATTTATCGAAAAAAGCCCAAAACAATGAATCAGCAATAGAAATCCTCATGCACCGCACGTGGATGCTCCCGACCTCGGTCGGGAGTAGTGACTGAAGGCGATGGGCGTTCTTGTGCATCCGTTAGAATATCTTACCAATATAAAAATTATATTATTAAAAGATGGGCATGAAAAGATATTTATATTTAAAAGAGAGGAATACATTATGAAAAAATATCTGATAAATATATTGTATGGTTTTTTGGCATGGCTTATACCCTTTGTAGCTTCATTCTTTTTTTACACAAGAGAAGGAGAACTGACCATCAACATATTATTTTTCAAATCGATTATGATCGTAGTCGGTTCTTTTTCTGCTGCTTTTCTTTTGGTTTCTTATTTTAAAATAATCAAGACAGACTATTTTAAAGAAGGAATCATTGTCGGATTTACATGGTTTGGCATAAATATTCTATTGGATCTATTAGTATTGATCCCTATGTCAGGAATGTTGATTACAGATTATTTTACACAGATAGGAATAAGGTATCTTGCAATTCCCGCGATGAGCATTGCTGTTGGCACCGCTTTGGAAAATAAAAAATAAAGAGATACTATGAAAGTATCACTTATCGCTCCATGCGGTATGAACTGCGGAATTTGCTATGCCTATTTGCGAGAAAAGGATAAATGCCCTGGGTGTAGGTTATTTAACGCCAAAGAGCCAGTCAGTATTGCCAGATGTAAAATTAAAAACTGCGAAATTATTCAAAAAGGTAAGGTAAAATATTGTTTTGAGTGCGACAATTTTCCCTGCAAAAATTTAAAACATTTGGATAAAAGATACCGAACTAAATACAATATGAGCGAGATTGAAAATCTTGAATATATTAAGAAAAACGGTATAAGAAAATTTGTTAGTAATGAAAAAACCAGATGGGCTTGTTCTAAGTGTGGCGGAACTATTTGTGTTCATAAGGGATATTGTCATAGTTGCGGGAAAAAGAAATAGCAAAATCATTATTGATAAAATAAAATTCACCCCTAACCCCTACTTCATTTTTCAAAACGGAAAAGATCAAATTTGATTGAAAATACTGAAAGTTGCCACTCTCACTATTTTTATGCCCATTTTTGCCGATAAAAATCAAAAAAAACAAAAAACGATAAGAGGCTTCATGCACCCGCGCCAGGATGCCCCGTTTTTCTAAAACGGAGTCGTTGACATTCGAAACATTGAAATACCCTTCGGACTTAAGTAGTTCAAAATGGTACAATCATCAAAACAGGTCTGGGAAGATTTCTTTAAACGCTATTACTGGGAGAATATCCTTGAATTGGCCAGGGATTATCCTGAGAAACGAAGTCTTGTTATTCAGTTTCCCGATATCGAACGCTTTGATATGGAACTTGCCCGGGAATTGCTTGAGCATCCCGATAAGATAATAAAACATGCAAATGAGGCTCTAAGCAGCATTGACCTCCCTGCTGATGTTGTTTTTACTGATACCCATGTAAGGATCATAAAAATTCCCGAGCGGATCCAGATAAGGGAACTTCGAAGTAACAACATCAACAAATTCATAGCAGTTTCGGGCCTTATCAGGAAAGCAACAGAAGTAAGGCCGAAGATAATCAACGCGGCCTTTAAATGCCAGAGATGCGGTGACGTAACGTTCATGCCCCAGCCAGAAGGTAAATTCGTTGAGCCGTTTGAGTGCCAGAGCGACACTTGCGGACGAAAAGGTCCTTTTAAGCTGGTTCATGAGGAATCCGAATTTATCGATGCCCAGAAACTGCGCATACAGGAATCACCCGACGACCTCCGGGGCGGCGAGCAGCCCCAGACCCTGGATGTGGATGTTGATGATGATCTTGCAGGACTGGTCTCACCGGGTGACCGTGTTGTAATATCCGGGCCGTTGCGCTCATTCCAGCGCAGCAACCGGGAGGGAAAGAGCACATTTTTTGATCTCTTGCTTGACGGGATATCAATCGATATAGAAGACAAGGAATTCGAGGATATCGAGATATCAAAAGAAGATATCGAAGAAATCATAACTCTTGGAAAAGACCCTGAGGTATACAATAAGATAATAGGCTCAATAGCTCCTTCGATCTACGGTTATGAAGAAGTTAAAGAAGCAATGGCGCTGCAGCTTTTCTCCGGCATAGCCAAATACCTGCCGGACGGTGCACGTATTCGCGGTGATGTGCATATCCTTCTCGTAGGCGATCCGGGCGTGGCAAAATCCCAGCTGCTGCGTTATGCAGTAAAACTTGCACCGCGCGGAATTTACACAAGCGGTAAAAGCTCAACATCGGCGGGTCTTACAGCCACGGCAGTAAAGGACGAGTTCGGAGACGGCCGCTGGACGCTTGAAGCCGGAGCCCTTGTGCTTGCTGATATGGGTCTGGCATGTGTTGATGAGCTGGACAAGATGGAACCCGATGACAGGAGTTCCATGCATGAAGCAATGGAACAGCAGACCATAAGCATAGCAAAAGCAGGGATCATGGCAACATTGAAGTCACGCTGCGCTCTTCTTGGGGCGGCTAACCCGAAATTCGGAAGATTTGACAGGTACGAACCTATCGCAAAACAAATAAACATGCCTCCTGCCCTCCTTTCCCGTTTTGACCTGATCTTTATACTTACCGATGAGCCTTCTGTCAACAGGGATACTGCGATCGCGGAACATATCCTGAAAGCCCATTACGCAGGTGAACTTTCAGTCAGGAGGAATAATGTAATAAATTCGGGAATCAGTCCCGATGATATTACCAGAGCCATGGAGATCATCCAGCCGGTGTTAAAAGCAGAGAAGCTCAGGAAATATATCGCATATACAAAAAGGAATATATTCCCTATAATCCAGGAAGATGCAAAGAAACATTTGATCGACTTCTATCTTGGCCTGAGGAAACAGGGTGAAGCCCCGGATTCTCCGGTTCCTGTTACAGCCCGGCAGCTTGAGGCCCTGATACGCCTGGCTGAAGCAAGCGCACGTGTGCGCTTAAGCAATGTAATAACAACAGATGACACAAACAGAATCATTCGCATTGTAATGGCAAGCCTGAGGCAGGTCATGACAGATCCGGAAACGGGAAGGCTTGACGCGGATATAGTTAATGTAGGAATGGGTAAAAGCCAGCGGGACAGGATCAAGGTACTCAGGGAAATAATCAGGGATCTCCAGAAAGATATGGGCGCTGCGCCCATAGGGGACATTATATCAAGGGCTGAAGAATCCGGTATCAAAAAAGAGACCGTTGAGGATATGATACAAAAGTTAAAGAGCGCAGGAGAGATAATTGAATCAAGTAATGAAAGATTCAGGGTTGTTTGATATGTATATTAAAAAATATGACGTGGACACACATGTTATTGTAGCGGTCTGCGACAGTAATATTCTTGGGAAAAAATTCAACGAAGGAAAGCTTGTTCTTAAACTTGATGAAAGTTTTTATAAAGGAGAGCAAGTAAGCGAAAATGAAGTAAAGGAAGCCCTTTCATGCGCCACTATCGCAAATATCGCGGGTGAGAAATCGATAGCTTGCGCTGTTGAGTGCGGGTGTATCGATCCTGATAATGTGATGTTTATTGATGGGATACCCCATGCACAGATGGTACAGATATGACTGAAATAATTGACAATAATATATTAATGGATCTTGTTATTGAAAAACATAATAAGTTCCTTGCAGCTTTTAAAGATGAATTTTCCGGGCTTGAAAATAAGCTAGATGCTATTAAAAAGCAAACCGATGATCTTAAAAAAGGAATAGAGACAAACGAATCAAAGATCAATGTCCTTAATGAAAAATATTTTCTCTTTTTCCACCAGGCGAAAAAACAACGGGATGAACTTTTTAATAACGTGCTTGAAAAGATGCAACAGGCCAAAGCATCCAATATACATGATGTAATGCGCCTGTCGAGTAGAATAGAAGGATATGAGAAAAAACTCCAGAATTCAAGAAATATTGACGATGAAGAAAAATCTATTATAGAAGTGAAAAAACTTCTTTCTGATTTTGAATCCGAGGCAAGAAAAGCCGGAATATCCGTTATGTTGAAAGCAATAATTGATATATTGGATGAAGCGCATTCATCTCATAAAGAACTGTTATCTATCCAGGATAGACCCAAACAAGATACCGATTCTGCAAAGGAGTTTAATAAACAGAAAGATGAAATAGAGGGAAGGCATAACTGGTTAAAAAGAAGGATCGAAAGCCATACAAATGCTTTAGCTTACTGGGAGAAACAAAAAGGAGAGATTAAAGTTGAGTGAATCTGATGATAAGCAAATTATGCAAAAGAACGATATTCTGATTGATAATCCAGTGGAATCGCAGATTCAAGTATCAAATCAAGCAGCCGAGCAAAAGCCTGCTGAATCCGGGACGCAGGTTGAAACACCTGGAGTTTACCCGAAGTTATCTGAACGCGAACTGAAAGAGAAAATCAATCTTCTGCGGCAGCGGATCGAACATGATGAAAGAGACTTAAGAACAATATTCAGGGATATTTCACTTCATAGTCAGGGCGGCAATGAGCTTAAAGCCAAACGCGACGGCTTAAATGCTCGTGTTAAGGAAATTTCGCCAAAAGCTGCTGAATTGAAAAAAAAGCGTGATGAAACAAACGCAAAAATTGCAGAATTGAAAGTTCAGCGGGACCAGATGAGGGGTAAAGGAAAAGAATTCAGTGAGAAGATTGGGGAGCTTAAGAAATCACGCGATGAATTGAATCTTTCCGCACGGGGAAGATTTGAAACCCTTGAAAAGGCTTATGAACATGAGCTAACCCTCTTTTTGACGGCAGACGTTCCGCTGGAACATGAGATCAATATTTTCAACCGTTTAAACGAGTTAAACGAGAGACTGAAAGCTACTAAGAAAGCTAATGAGATACATTCTGTGATTTCAGTTGAGTATGCGAAGGGAAAGGAGATATACACGGATATGGATATGCTGCATGCCAGGATACAGACACTTGCTCAGGAATCCCAGAAGTCCCATGAAGAAATGATATCTCTTTATAACGAAATAAATACCCTGCGTAAGGAAGCTGACTCTTATCATGCACAGTTGAATGAAAAATTTAAAGGTATTGCGCCGCTTCGAAAGAAAATAAGTGCGCTAAAGGCTGAAATCCCTAAACTTCGTGATGAACTGGGGGTGTATCTTGAGCAGATGAAAGAATACCAGCTTGACCGCGACGAACAGAAAAATATTGGAAAACGTGAGCATGCTAAAGAGAAGTACAAGAAAGACGGACGCTTGAGTCTGGATGAGTTCAGGCTGCTTGTTGAAAGCGAGGATATCAAACTTTAGACCACATACCTGTGGTTTTTCCATGAAGCGCCAGCTCACCCATTACCTTTTCCACCTGTCTTGATATTGGGGCAGGCTTTTTATTTTCAAATGCCGTACCGGGAAGAGGCATAAAATAATGGGAATGTATATTTCCCCCGATCCTGGTAATCCATTTTATCAATTTGAGAGTTTCAAGCTGATCAAATTCGGTTTCATCAGGAAGCCCGAATATGAAATCAACTATGGGAGTAAACCCGTGGTCCATACATTTCTCAGCCCCGATGATGATATCTTCCACCGTATGTTTCCTGCCTATGCTTTCAAGCATCCTCTGGCTTCCTGATTGTCCTCCCATGTTTATCGTAGTGTTTTCGCAATAGTCCGACACAAGCTCAAGGACTTTGTCGTTTATGAATTCCGGCCTGACCTCGGAAGGAAATGTTCCGAAAAATATTCTTGCAGGTGATAATGCGCGAAGAAGAGATTCGATTTTTTCAATGCGGGGGTATCCTCCTCCTGAACCGTAGGCAAAGGCGTTCGGGGAAGTAAACCTTACGTCTCTCAGGAACTTTGCATATTTTGAGATCTCATCAATGCTCCTGTGTCTCATAGTGCGGCCGAATAACTGCGGATTTGCGCAGTAAGCACAAGAAAATGGACAGCCGCGTGTGATCTCTATGCTATTTCGCATGATTTTAAGGTCAAACGGAGGATATTTGTCCAAATTAACATGGTTTCTTTTTTCCGTGAAAACAATATTATTCTTACGTTTATATGCAATACCTTTAACTGATAAAATATCTCCTTTGCTTTGAATTACATTTATCAGATCAGGAAGCGTTTCTTCACCTTCGCCCATAACCACATAATCAAAAAATCGCAGCGTTTCCGCTGGTCGGGCAGACGGGTGAGGGCCTCCTGCTATGAATATCGATTCTGTTCTCGCCTGTGATATTTCCCGGAATATTGATGGTGCCTGCCGGGTTGCAAAGCTATATATCATTATGCCGTCGCATGGCTGCTCTACGGTATCTGCTCCCGGTACAAGAGGCATCAGGACTGCTATGCTCTGCATATTCTTTTTGAAGAACCTGAAATGAACCCGGGTATTCTTGTTTACAGACATATTTTTATTGACACAAATCCAATGAACTTATAATTAATGGATAACGAAAACTTTTAATAACCGGACAAAACAATCTTTATTACATAAGAAACGGAGATGAAAAATATGCAAATTGACCCTATTTGTGGAATGCAGGTTGATGAAAAAACAGCACAGTTCAAGACAGAATATAAGGGTAATACCTATTATTTCTGCTCTGCGGGATGTAAGAAAACCTTTGAATCCGAACCGGAGAAATACCTCAAGAGCGGACCGGTTGGTATGGGTAAGAAAAAACCCTGGTGGAAAATCTGGTAGTTCCCCGGTATTTAAGAGAAAGAGATTTGAACTGGTTGTCAGGGATGTTACGGATTAGAAGGAGTAGGTCTTTAAGTGCTAATACGCGATGAAGGATGATTGCCTGTGGATGGATTAATCGATTATATTTTCATCCTTCTGGCCGGTGTTTATGCTGTTATAAAACTGCTGAACAGGCTGAAGATCAAGGTCGATGAAGAGTTTGTGCTGGCTACAATACCATATATTCTAATGGGTTCGGTTTTCAGGGTATTAGAAGATGCGGATCTTATTATTCAACCGATAAAATATTTTTTAATGTCTCCCATTATTTTCTTTGTGACTTTTGTGATCTGTTTCGGAGTGCTTCTTTTCACAAAATACCTTGAAAAAATCGGCAAAATTAATAATTATCTAAGTTATTTTACTTTTTTCGGATTAGTATTTTCCGTTGCCGGTATTATTATCCTTATTGTTAATTCTGCTCAAACGATCAAACCGATTATTGCAATATATAGCCTGGTACCTGCCATAGTTATTACAGGGATAATTCAAAAGATCTCGCTGACTATAAAAATGGTTTACCTTCGAAGCAGAATATATTCTTTTGCGATCTTTTCCTATCTACTTGATTCGTCTACAACATATATTGGGGTTGACCTGGTGGGTTACACAAACAAACACCCTTTAAGTTCATTTATTACATCTGTTTTCGGGACTCCAATCATATTGATCCCGCTATCTTTGATACTTGTAATAATTGTCATATTCATGCTGGAAAAAGAAGCATGGAAGGACAATAATGAAAAATATATCTGGATATTGACTTTAATAGTTCTTGGCTTCTCGATGGGGGCAAGGAACCTGCTTGCTATGGTGCTCGGGATTTAGTCGTTGAAGCAAGAAGCCATCCGACCGGTCGGATGGTAGTTCACTTCAGACAAGGTTAAGCATTACAGTTCTTCCTTCAAGTACATCCTTCTCACCGACATCGACCTGCTTTGAAATATTACCTGCTGTCATGGTATAAGGATCTGCTGGTCTGGTATCGAACTGCGTCTCACCGGGGATCGGACCAAGGGTCGAATACGGAACTGTGAACTCATAAGTCCCGTTTGACGAGACTGCCTGTGAATATTGAAATGTTCTGCCTATACTTGTTTTAATTGTGTTTGTCAGCGTAACTGTAGCATTCGGCGGCGCCTGCCCGGTTATTTTTGCACCCTTTACATATTCAAAAGCCTTGACGTAACCTGTATCTTCCGGAGAAATCTTTCCTTTGTATAATACATTATAAATATTTTTATACCCTTGCTCGTTATAATAAGGAATTTTGGGAGATTCATGCACCAATCGATATTGTTTCAGGCCGTCACCATCAAATATATGAAGTCTTGCCTCCATAGTCTCATAATACTTCCGTGTAGGGACAGGCACGGTACCATTATTCGTCTGGACCCATGTGTTATAATCAGAATAATCTTCACCATTCCATATTCCAAATACTACCATAATATCATAAGCCATTTTTGCATCGCTCACAATATAGCGGGAACCGGGCTTCCCGTTGATGCCAAGAGCATTCAGGATTCCGGAAGCCTCATCCTCGCTCTGTGCAGTTAAGAATGTGGAAGCACCGGGCGCATGTGTTGGTCCGCCCCCGATACCTGCCTGGAATGGGTTTGCATTGGGTATCCTGTGAGCCCAGTAGGTAATGACATGCCCGTAATCCCACCAGCTCATTACTCCGTACGCAGTTTCAGGATAGGGGTATGTGCCATTCTGGGGTTTTTCATATATGGCAAGATAATCCAGCCCCGTGTCCGGCGTATTATACCGCATCCAGTCCAGGGTTTCGATCCATGAGTCATAACCTTGATCGATTTTGCCATACATGGCAGTCTGCCTGGTAGATGCAAAGCCTGGAGATACAAAGAACCACAATATTATTATTACGAGAGCCGCGGAAAGAATATGACCTGCACGAATGCTTTTCAGGAAATTGTTGTTAATTTGCCAGCTCCATCCCCCATATCCCAGAATTCTTTCAGAGAGGCCTGAGACTATATAACCAACAATAAGAGCTGCATTGATAGCAAGATAATATCCCCACCTCGCCTGGCCATATATCGCAAGAAGCATAACTATGCTCCATACAAGGAAAAGCAGATCCTGCGGTCTTTGTTTCCTTACGATCCTGTAGCTAATTGCGGCCAGTGCTGCAATCATGAACAGGAGAACTGTGAGATCATTATTCAGGAAACCGGTAATGGGGAAAGCGTCTGCAAAATCATTCTGACCTTCTTTAAAAATGGACATGCCCTCACCGACTGTGGCACCTCCCCCGGTGTGAACTTCAAACATGATGTTGGGCGCGTATTTTATTGTATTATACAATTGAGGCAGGAAAATGCTGAACACAAGCATGCTGAGTATGAATAGACCCACCAGGGAAACCGGGTAATATAACGGGTTCAATTTTCTTTTCTTGACCTCGTTTGAGATCATGTTCAATACTACCGGAAGCCCTATAGAAATGATCGGGACTGCCAGATGGAACAATGAATAATTATTCGTATTATAACCATATTCAGGATTGATAAGAGGGATTACCGCTATCAAATCTATCAAGAACATGGGGACTGCGGCCACTACAAGATAATCAGTTGGCCTGCCATGCAGGTGATCCACTATGGACTGGGCCACGATATACAGTAAGAATATCATGGTAAAAATAAGAGCTCCCGGCCATGTAATATGGAACGCGGCAAGCATTATGCCCGCAAGTATCGAATACATGACCGTCTTTTCTCTTAATTTCACATCCGCAAACCGGATATTTTTTTCCCTGCCGATCATTAACGCCTTAATGAAAAAAGCCATTGTCGCAGTACTGAATAGTGCTTCTGCAACGTGATGGTCAGTAGAACCCAGTAATGAATGCCATATGAAACCGGGTATCACTGCGATAACCAGAGCTGCTATAAGACCTGTGCTCCTGTTGCCCAGCTGCTTGCCTATATAGTATGTCGGGAAAACAACAAGAGCACCGAATATCGTCGGGAAAAAAGCGCCGATTCTATTTACCGTATCTATATTATAACTCCCAAGGCCTGCAATGAGCGAAATAGCAGCGATCATTTGTGTCCATAGAGGACCCCAGTGAACCACGCTGCCAAGCGGGTACAGTGTAAAGGCATCATAGAATAACCTGTTTGGGAAATTATGTAATGTATTTTCAACAAGGCGCATCTGGAATACAGCATCATCCGAGGAAAAAGCGACATAGCCATTCCTGAAAACAACGTCATATGGCATCACAGCCCTGAAGTACAGGGAGAGGACAAAAATAGCCATAAGGAGTATACCAAAAATATAATTATAATAATATGGTATATTTGATTCCTGTTCTATTCCTTTTTTTTTCCGAGCACTGGAATTTTTTTCTTCCTTCTTTTTAGTATTTTTTGTCATGTTAAATCCGAAATAATTTTTAAATACTGCCTGCCTATTTTATCCCATTCTAATGCTGGAGGATTATATAATTTTTCGCTTTCAAAATGCTTGGCAAGTTGATCTTTTATGGCGTCGCTGTCCATAGGAGGCACAAAAAATGTTCCTGCATAGTCTCTCATGGATTCGGTTAATCCGCCCACCTTAGAGACAATTACCGGTTTGCCAAAAGACATCGCGATATGCGCAATACCGCTCTGGGAAGCCCTTAAATACGGCAGGACAACTATGTTTGCCGCGCTGAAAAATACAGGGATTTTTTCATCCGGGACATATTTATCTATCAGGGTGATCTTTCCGGAATAATGTGAAGATCCTATCTGTTTATGTAATTCTTCACGCTCCTCCCATATTTCGCCCACAATCAGCAGCCTGCTTCTTGCTGCAATGCTTTCCGGCAGTTTTTCAAATGCCCTGATCAAATAAGATACTCCTTTATATTTCCTTATCAAGCCAAAAGACAGGATTACGAAATCTTCACCTATTGAAAGCAACTCTTTTGCTTTTTTGCTATCTATGGCCGCACCGAAGTGATCGTAAAGCCCGTGGGGCATCACATGTATCTTCTGAGGGTCAATTTTATATCGCTTTGCTACCAAAAATTTATCGGATGTTGAGTGTACAATATATGCGTTGAGATTTTTGCGAAGGATAATTCCAACAATGCGGGAATACACCCTGATAGGCAGTATGCTTTCTTCCATAGGGTCCACAACTTCATGGAATTCTATTACCATTCTGGATTTTAGCCTCATGCTCATTAATTTCAGCAGCAGATGCATATGACCGACCGATGATGTCCACCATTGGAGGATTATTACGTCAGGTTTCACCTTTTCCAAATACCGGTATGTTTTATACCAGGTTACCGGTTGGTTATAATCCATACCATCAAACACTTCCACATTTGGTGAGAACTCAAGTCCGGATATGTTCTTTCCCACCCTTCCACGCCCCGGAAATAAGATCTCAGGCAAGAGTTTTCTAAAGCAGATGACTGATATGCTGCTGTAAACGGATAATGCATTTGCCAGCCGGATAGTATAATAACTTATCCCGCTTAAAAATCGCTTTGATGGGCCTACAATGCATATTTTTACGTTACGCATAACACTTCATAGTAGCTTATCTTTATATTAAATTAATGCATTATAAAGCGCCGAGGCAGTCTAAATTGAAAATAGCCCAGGTATGCCCGCGCTATTATCCTGATATAGGCGGGATAGAAACGCATGTGAAGGAGATCAGCGAGAGACTTGTAAATCAAGGATTCGAGATTGATGTCCTGTGTACGGGTCCTGCAGATCGGAATAAGAAGAGTGAAATTATAAATGGCGTTAAAGTAATCCGGTTCGGATCGTTCGCCCCTTACGAAGCCTACTACTTTTCACCCCGGATTTATCTTCATTTAAAGAACCATAGATATGATCTTATACATGCACACAGCTATCATGCAATGCCTGCACTATTCGCTGCACTTGCAAAGAATGGGCACACATTTGTTTTTACCCCCCATTACCATGGAAGGGGTCATACATTTCTCAGGAACCTGCTTCATAAACCATATAAGCCATTTGGAAATAAAATATTTGAAAAAGCTGATAAAGTAATATGCGTATCCGAATATGAAAGGCAAATGGTCATCTCGGATTTCAATATTCCTCCGTGGAAAATTGAAAAAATCCCAAATGGAATTAACCTTGAAGATTTCAGGTACATGAAACATCTTGAAAAAAATGAGGGCGAAAAGACTATATTATATGTCGGGCGCCTGGAAAAATATAAAGGAATTCATCATATAATCGGGATACTTTTGCATTTAAGAGATTTTAAATTGAACATAATCGGGCAGGGACCGTATGAAAAAAAATTGCTAAGGCTGGCTGAGGAACTTGCGGTCTCTGACCGTATAAACTGGCATAAAAACGTAACAAGAGAAAAAATACTTCAATTCTACGCATCTGCCGACGTTTTCATGATGCTCTCAACTAACGAAGCATACGGTATCACAGTCGCAGAAGCCCTGGCGTCAGGAACACCGTGTATCGTAGCAACCGGAAGCGCACTTGATGAATTTGTTGACGGTGAGATGTGCCTGGGTGTTAATCTGCCTGTAAGACCGGAAGAACTCCTGGAAAAAATTAACAAAATAATGTTGACAAAACGGGTCAAATACCTTAAGAACCTGATGACCTGGGATAAAGTCGTGGAACTTCTGGTAGAAACATATAAAATTTCCCGGGAGAAAGAGCAAATTGGACGGCAAATGTAATGGGTAAATGTTTATGAATATCAGTATTGTTGTACCCTACTTTACGCCTTTTGTGAAGGGTAATGAATACGGATTGGCGCTGGGTCTTAACTTAATCGGGCATAAAGTCACTATAATTACCTCAACTGCCAGGGCTCCCAGGGAGAAGACACTGGTAAAAACAGGATTGAAGGGTGAATCCAATTGTGATTTTAATGTGATATACCTTCCAATGCTTATTGATCCGGGAGATAATCCGATTGTAATGGGAATAGAAGGTCATATTATGAACCAGGACATGGTGATGCTTCAGGAAGATTATCCGTTCATTTGCCATAAAGCATATAAAGCCGCAAAAAAATACAAAATTCATACCATATTATCCTCAGAGCGGACCTACTATCCTGACAGTAGAATAAAACAATATGCCCTCAAGGCGCTGGATGCATTAACCGGCAAGCAAATGCGAAATGGCGTTGATGCGCTCACTGCACACTGCACCGCAGCCATGGAATTTATGAAAAAGGAATTGGATGTGAAGCGGGAAATACCGGTTATACATGTTGGCGTAGACACAAATCTATTCAGACCCCTCCAGCCATCAGAAAAATATCTCACAAAAGGCAATTATAAGATTCTTTCGGTTGCGCGGTTGCATAGATATAAAGGTCTGAAGTATTTAATTGAAGCAATGACTGCTATCAAAGAGAAAATTCCTGATGTACATCTTTACATTATGGGAAAAGGTGAAGACGAGCAAAAACTCAAGATGCTGACAGATAGATTACGTTTGAATAAATACGTGGATTTCCTCACCACACCTGTTCCGAACCATGAGATGCCGTCATTATACGCCGAGTGTGATGTATATGTGCAGCCAAGCATCCTGGAACCTTACGGGATCGCTGTGGTTGAAGCTATGGCATGCGAAAAGCCTGTGGTTGGGACACTGGTAGGGGGGATGAGGGATACGATCCTGGATAAAGAAACGGGCTTTTTGGCAGTTCCCGGAAATCCGGAACAGCTTGCGCAGAAGATAGTGATGCTGGGCGATCAGGCACTGCGAAAAGAACAGGGATCAAAAGCGAGAAAACGGATGGTTGAAGAATTTGATTGGAGATTTATTGCATCCAGATATGAAGAAATCATTAACGGCCTCAAATGAGTATAAAGAAGATTATTTCATAAGAACACGCAGCAGTGTTGGTCTTGTTCTGAAAACCATACGTCCCCTGTGGTGGAGATGGGTAAGGATCATCGGAAAACATAAAAAGGACGGAAAACTACTTGATATCGGGTGTGGTGAAGGTTATTTTCTGCAATATGCAGAAAAATATTACGATACTTATGGAATGGATGTTTCAGACTACTGTATAAATGAAGCAAAGAAAAAGACGCATAAAACAGTTTTTTCAATCGGCAGCATTGCAGAATTAGACCATGGAAATAAAACTTTTGATATCATAACATGTTTTGATGTCCTTGAGCATCTTAAAGAGCCTGAGGCGGCAATAAAGGAATGCCGCCGTGTACTGAAGCCCGGAGGGATATTTGTCATGAGGATTCCTAACTTGTATTCCATTGGATGCAAATGGAAAAAAGATGAGTGGTTTGCGTATAAAGATAAAACACATATATCATTGCTTTCCAATGAAGAATGGCTTGCTATGATTCAGGGAAATAATTTTGAGGTGCTGGATATATTTTATGACGGATTGTGGGATACGCCTTATCTTAAATATATTCCAGGGATATTCCAGGATTTTTCCATCAAATTCTTTTCACTGGGATTGTTCCTGCTGGGTATGAAATTTTCAAGGAAATATGGTGAGAATATATGTATTATAGCATCCAGGAGAGAATAATATTACTTCCTTATTCGACCTTCTGAAACATGAAAAAAAGGTTTGTATAATGATAACCAATTTTCCGCCATACCCGGAAAATGTTGAAACGTTAAGGGGAGGAGTAACCGAAGTCCATGAACAGCTTTATAAAGAACTTATAAAAAATGGCAACGATGTATTTGTTATTTCTTTGTCCCTGTATGGCAAATCCCCTGGTAAAGACAAAATATACCGGGTAGGTAATTATGTGCCGTATTCAAAAAGCAAAGCCAGACAGGTAATGTTTCCTTTTCTTGAATTTTTTAATCCGTTCATATTCCTGAAAGTAATGAGTATTTTGGACAAAGAAAAACCATCATGTATCGAATATTCGGCATTATTCCAGGGCTCAACCGCACCTCTTGTGGCCTCTGTACTTTTGAAGAAAAAAATCTTTGTCCGAAACGACTGGTTATGCCCGAACCTTTATGCGAAGAGCCGGTCATGTACTGATGCTGAGAGACTGCGTGAGTGTGCAAAATGTCTTGGTATTAAAAATCCTTTCCTAGGTATCATCATAGGATCATATTCAATCCTGATGTTGAGATTAAAACGATATCTATGGAATCGGTATTGCACTGTTATAGTCCAGAGCGGTTACCACAGGAATTTGCTTGAGGGATGGGGTATAGATCCCAGGAAAATGATATTAATACCTCCGACATCGACCATATTTGAAGACCCGCAATATACCGGTAAATTGACAGGCCTCAAGCAGGATAAGATCGTCCTGGCTTATATAGGCCGCCTGACTGCGGAAAAAGGTTTCAACCTGCTTCTTGAATCTTTTGGAATGATATCGCGTGAACGTTCGGATGTCGTATTGTGGGTTGCAGGCACGGGGGAATTAAAAAGAGATATTGAAGGCGTGGAATATCTCGGTTGGGTTGAAAAGGATAGGTTGGGAAGCGTTTATAGGGCTGCTGATATCGTTGTAGTCCCGACGGTTGTCCCGGAAGCCCATCCTGCGGTCGTGGATGATGCCAAAAAGTATAATAAGAAAATCGTGGTGTTCAGAATGGGAGCGCTGGAAGAGATGATAGGTGATAAAGGTATTTTTTGCGATGAATTGAATTCCGTTTCATTATATAAGGGTTTAAAGCAGGCAATTGACTGCCTGGAGAAGGACTGAAAAATGTGCGGGATATGCGGTTTTTATGGGTTTGAGGATCAAGATTTGATCAAACGGATGATAATGGACATAAACCACAGGGGTCCGGATGGCAGCGGGTCGTACATAGATGAAAATATCTCCCTGGGTCATGCACGCCTCAGCATCATTGACACATCCGATAATGGAAAACAGCCTATGTCCAACGAAGACAGGACGGTCTGGCTGACATATAATGGTGAAACCTATAATTTCATGGATTTGAAGCAAAATTTAAAGAATAAACATGATTTTCGTTCAAACACCGATACGGAAGTCCTGATCCATACTTATGAGGAACATGGAATCGATTTTATCAATGAACTGAGGGGAATGTTCGCATTCGCCTTATACGACTCAGTAAAGGGAAAAATCATCCTTGCAAGGGACCCGATAGGGAAGAAACCACTATATTATTACTGGGATGGGAATAAATTCATTTTTGCTTCCGAGATAAAAGTCATACTGGAGGCCGATATTGAACGGGATATTGACCGGAAAGGACTGGGTGCATACCTCACCAACCAGTATACGATCGGCAGGAATACGATGTTTCGCGGTATTAAGAAAGTGCTTGGGGGTGAAATGTTAATTTTTGATATTAAAAGTAAAAATTTGTTAATTAAAAAATATTTTCATATAAAAGAAGATATTCTGGATGCACCCGAGGAATATTTCATAAAGAGATTAAGGGCGCTTCTTGAAGAGTCTGCAAAGCTCAGGACAATTGCGGATACGCCTGTGGGCGCATTCTTATCAGGCGGGATAGATTCAACAAGCGTGGTGGCTCTCACAAGGCCTCATATAGATTATGATTTCCACACGTTTTCGATGGGTTTTGAAGGCCATTTTTCGGAACTTGAGTATGCCAGAATCGCATCCGAGCATAACGATACCAGTCATCATGAGATCAATATCGGACCTGATATGGTCATAAAAGAGCTTGAAAAGATAGCATGGCATTATGATGAACCCATAGGAGACGCAGCAATAATAGCAAACTATTTCCTGGCAAAAGAAGCAAGGAAATTCGTCAAAGTCGTAGTGGCCGGTGAAGCGGGGGATGAACTTTTTGGGGGATATAACCATTATAAGATCGGATTGAAAACCCATAATTGGTTCAGCCTTCCGGTCGTTTTCAGGACAACGCTGGGAAAAATTGTTTCAGCACGGATGAAAAAGGAATATTTTTTCAAGAAAGAGAAACCGTATTACATTTTAAATTTTCTTTCGCAAAAAGACCTGTACATGGCAGCACTTGACCTTACAAAATCCGCCATGACAGGTGAAGAATTGAACTGGTTCACATCGGGCCGCCTGGATTTTGACGAGAATCTTATTGTGCTGCCTGAAAATATGAAGGAGCCTTTGAATAAGATGCTTGCTCTTGATTGCAAGAATATTTTACCGGAAAAGTACCTGATGAAAGCTGATAAGGCAACAATGGCCAACTCTGTCGAAGAAAGATTGCCTTTGATGGATAAGAATATCGTGGAATTCGCATTCCGGATCCCACCCGGGTTGAAGATCAAGAACGGGGATGGCAAACATATATTGAAAATGGCGGTCAAAGACCTGGTCCCCGATAAGATCCTGAAACGGAAAAAAACAGGTTTCAGCGTCCCCTATATCCACTGGATAAAGAATGAAATGAAAGACCTGGTGGAACAGAAACTGGATGAAGGCGAATTGATAAAGAAATTGTTCGAAAAAGAAAAAATCAGGATATTAATGGAGGATTACCGGAAAAACGAATGGTATCGCAATTCTTCTCTGGTCTGGAACCTGTTTGCCCTTGAGCTGTGGCATGAACAGTATTTTTGTAATACATAAATGTTTTATCCGTTAGAATAATATATAACAATACAATAAAATATGAATGAGAATATAATTGATGATTTATATTGTCCGGCCTGTCATGACAGGCTGGAATGCACTATAACCAAAAAAGAGTCGGGGGAAATTAAAGAAGGTATTTTAACCTGCAAAAAATGCCGCAATGATTATCCGATTAAAAACTTTATCCCCAGATTCGTAAAAGAAGATAATTATGCCTCATCCTTTGGATTTGAGTGGAATAAACATTCCAGGACACAAATTGATAAATTTAATAATACGGGTATATCAGCGGACCGGTTTTATTCACAGACGAACTGGAGCCAAAACTTAAAAGGCCAAAAAATACTTGAAGCCGGCTGCGGAGCAGGCAGATTTACCCAGATAGCCCTGGAAACAGGGGCCGATGTGTATTCTTTTGATCTCAGTTCTGCAGTGGAAGCCTGTTTTGATAACAACGGGCCTGCAAAAAACCTTCATATATTCCGGGCAAGCATTTACGAACTGCCTTTCCGGAAGGAATATTTCGATAAGATCTTTTGCTTCGGGGTTTTGCAGCATACTCCGGATGTTAGAAAATCATTTTTTAGCCTGGTGCAGTATCTTAAACCTGGAGGGGAAATCGTGGTAGATGTATATAAGAAAAGCCTCAGGAATTATTTCCAGTCCAAGTGCTTTCTGCGGCCGTTTACAAAAAGGATCGGCAGTACCAGATTATATTATATTTTATCAGAAACGGTCCCTGTTCTGCTTCCAATGAGCAATGGTTTGAAAAGAATCCCTTTATTTGGGAGACACTTGAGTTCTATCATCCCGATTGTAAATTATAAGAATGTATTGCCAATTAACGATAAAGATCTACCGGACTGGGCTATCCTTGATACATTTGATATGCTGACGCCACAGTACGATAGTCCCCAGACTTTGAAGACCCTGAAGAGATGGTTCATGGAAGCAGGGCTTACGAACGTTCAAGTTCTTAACATGGGATTTTTAGTTGGCAAAGGTACTAAAGAAACGAACCAAGAAAAGGTGAAATGAATATTGAAGCCCAAAATCTGTTTTTATTCACCGGCTGCATATTCATATCTCGCACAAAAAGATACAGGTACTGCAGGCGGTGCGGAACTCCAGCAGGTGCTTCTGGGAAAGGAATTGGCAAAAAACGAATTTGATATCTCTTTTATTGTGGATGATTATGGCCAGAACCCGGTTGAGTTCATGGACGGGATCAAAATTTTCAGGTGCCGATCCAATCATTTTAACGGGATCAAATATATATTCCTCAAACAGTATTTGATCTGGAAATCATTGCACGAAGTTGATGCGGACGTATATTATTATAGGACTGCCAGTCCGGTAACGGGTTTGATAGCTTTATTCTGTCTTTTAAAAAAAAAGAAATTTGTATATTCCATAGCGCATAAGGCAGATGTTGACGGGACATTGATCCTTGAATCTTACCTGAAAGATATGCCGCTATTCATCGGCCGGATATACAAACAATTATTCAAATTCGGAGTAAGAACCGCAGACTGCGTCATTGCCCAGAATGAAGAGCAGAAGGAATTATTAAGACAGAATTTTCACCGCGAATGTACCGTAATCAAGAGCATGCATCCGTTGCCAGGTGGAAGGCCGGTAAAAGAAGATCCACCGATAGTGTTATGGGTATCAAGCATGCAAGAATTCAAGAGACCTGAATTATTCCTGGACCTTGCGAAATCCATTCCTACTGGGAGATTCCAGATGATAGGTGGGGCATCAAGTGACAAAAGATTTTATACTGAAATAAAAGCAGAAGCAAGAAAGATTCCAAATCTGGAATTTATAGGCTTCGTTCCATATAATGAAATAAACCAATACTTTGAAAAGGCCTCCATATTTGTGATCACCTCTATTGCCGAAGGATTCCCGAATACGATCCTGCAGGCCTGGGCGAGATATACTCCTGTTGTCAGCCTGAATGTTGATCCTGATGAGATCATATGCAGGTATGAACTGGGATTTCATTCAAGTACATTCGAACAAATGGTACTGGATGTGGAACGGCTTCTAAGAGATAAGCCCCTTAGAGAAAAAATGGGATCAATTGGAAGAGAATATGTTGAAAGAGAGCACAGTGTGACCGCGAGCGTGGAAAAATACCTGAAAGTCTTTGAGGGTTTATCGGATGCTATATGAAAATGGCCCAGTACAACTTGAGAAGACAAATCTATATATCTGTGTATGCATACACAGAGTATTATGGGAACAAAGACAATATCGATAAGGGAAGATGTATATGATATTCTTAGAAGTTTAAAAAGAGAGAATGAAAGCTTCAGTGATGTTATAGGGAAGCTGACAAAGAAAAGAAAATCAAACCTGAATGACTATTTTGGGGCTTTGAAGGACAGCAAAGTATTGAGTGAGATAGAAACCGATTGTAAGAAAATAAGGGCCTCTGCGAGGTCAAGAGTATGATAGTTCTTGATACGAGTTATCTAATTGATTTTTTTAAAGGAAAAAATATGCCTCTTGATTATATAAATTCTGATGTTGCAACTACTGTTATTACATTTCATGAGATTATTTCAGGAGTA
>Ga0172443_1009_pt1 | contig 76470 bp, 74 predicted proteins | sample MayberryNE_Catta_6_FD_114741 | JGI IMG/M metagenome (GOLD analysis project Ga0172443, IMG submission 114741) | reverse complement strand
ACTCCATGAGTTTGCTTTCAGGGTTCGCGGTTCAGCATACTTGTATGCACTTCAAACTAACCGCATAAACAAATTTTGAAGAGTACAGCAAACACTTTGTTAGGCGTATCGTGCTATAAGGATTTTTTCCTGACCAAAAGGAATAAGGGAATAGAGGCAAGCTGCGCCACCACCGAGAATACAATAAGAGAGGGAATTGAGATATCATAGAGAATCCCCATTAATGCACTGCCCAAGAACCAGAATATCCCATAACCTGTGTTAAAAATCCCATACGCTGAGCCGCGCCTATCCATCGAGACCATTCCTGCAACAGCGGCTCTCATAATGGATTCCTGCGCTCCCATGCCTATACCCCATAAAACCATTCCTAGCAAAGCGAAATAAAAGCCTCCCAGAAAAACCAACGGGGCAAAAAGCGAAGAAATGAGAGCCGAAACAATAAGGATAGAAATTCCTATTCGATCAAATAAACGTCCAAACAAAAGTGCAGCGAGAGCGTCAACTCCCATGGCAATAGCATAGAAGATAGGAATACACTCATCTGAAACGATAGATACTCTTTTGAAATGATAGGCAATCAGCGGGAAATCAACATACCCTGCTGCAATCAAAGCTACAGCAGCAAGATAAATCCAGAATACCCGTGGAAAAACTTTGCTTTCCAATTTGACTGAGTCTATTTCAAAAGCACGAGGATGTGGATAGAGTAGCCGGGCCACCGCGAGAACACTTAGCGCCAGAAGGGCTGGCACAAGCAGGATGGCGAAGCTGATCTGATACCCTCCCTTGAAATAAAGAACTCCAGCTACAATGAGCGGACCAAGCATCGCACCTATCTGGTCCATTGCCTCGTGCAATCCAAATCCCCACCCGCGCCCCATTTTCGCAGTAGCATGTGAGAGCATCGCATCACGGGCAGGGGTACGAATCGCTTTTCCTAACCTCTCTGTGATGATGAGAACAGCAGCAATTTCCCACCGCCCTGCCAATGCCAGGAGAGGAACTGCAAGGAGGTTAATTCTATAGCCCAGAAGTGTTATTGTCCAATATTTCCCGGTTTTATCACTGATATAGCCAGATACAAGGCGCAGGCTGTACCCGATCAACTGAGTATGGAAACTACTATCTCAACAGGTATTAAAAGTAATTAAGTTTTTCTAAAGATCATCTGTACTCGCATAATCAGCGGTCGAGATATCCGGTGAAATCGTCCACTGTCTATAAGACAATCACAGAAATTACAGTTCCTATCAGAACCACCCAAAAGATATCCACCTTCAAGAGCAATGCAACAAATACTGCGCTTCCAAGAAGGATGCGAGGAATATCCCATGGGATGTTCAAAGCAAAGCGAATAGTGACTGAAAAAAGAAGTCCCACAAAAGAACATAATATGCCTCCAATAGCCTTATTGAAGTAGAGTGAACCACGCAGCCTATCAAAGTATGGTGTAATTCCGATAATAATTAGGAAAGAGGGTAAAAATACACTTACTGTGGCAATAAGCGCTCCAAGAGGTCCATACAGAACATAGCCTACAAAGGTTGCAGTAATCACAATCGGACCTGGAGTAATCTGTCCCAGGGCAATTCCATTCAAGAGCGTCTGGGGATCGAGCCAGGAGCGCACATTAACAATTTCATGGAACATTAGAGGAAGAGATGCGAAACCGCCTCCAAAGGCAAATAAGTCTATCTTGAACATGAGGGCAGCAAGATCGAACAGTCTGCGCTGCACAAGGAAAAGTAGCAAGAATCCCGTAGCTGTAGCCAATAAAAGGTATAAAAGAGGTCTTGTAGGGCGTGACATCCTCGCTGAATCAACTATAAGATTTGAGGAGGGTTGCTTGTTATGGACTACAAGCCCCAAAAGAGCAGCAAACAGGATTGCCATGATCGGACTCAGCCCAAATCCAAACATAACCGCTGCAACAGCAACAATAATCATATCCCTCCAGCTTTTCAGAGAAGTCCTGCCAAACAACATAGTAGCATTAGCAACAATAGCTACAACTATAATCTGAAGTCCGTTAAATGCTGAAACTACTGTTGGTAGACTGTACGTACGTATATACAGTGCTGAAAGTGTCATCATAATAAAAAATGCAGGGAGGCCAAAGCCAATGAAACTCGCTAATGCGCCTGTTATTCCCCGTATTTTTAAACCGACATAAGCACATGTCTGCATAGCCGTTGCCCCTGGTACTGTTTGACAAAGTGCTACACCGTCTCGAAATGTTGCTTCATCGAGCCAATTTTTTTCCTCAACAACCATTTTGCGAATGTAGGCTATCATAGCCGGACCTCCAAATGCGGTAGCTCCCAATCTCAGAAAAGATAAGAATAGGCAAGCCAATGAGGGATTTTGGCTAACGAGTTGGTATTTCGATTGTTTCATTTAGATATATCCTGTAATATGCCATCAAATTGACAGGCATAAACTATTTTTCAAACTTATATAATACTATAGAAATCTGCAACAATTAGCCTTTTTTACAATCCATAAAGTACTTGGCGATGAAGTCCACCAAGGCTCATGCCTGAACCGCTTCAAGCTGATGACTTCTTCTAACAGGCATGAGGAGGCATATGCAAGACTATCTTGCCACGATTCCGGTTGTGGCTGTGTTTGGAATAATTGGGTGGATAGTGATTTTCCTTGAAACATACATGCATTTTCCCAGATTGGATAATAGAGAAAGAATTAAAATGGGTTCTGTCAATGCAACACTTCTCGTCCTGATTTTAATAGCAGTCGTTTATCTTTCCATGCTTGTCTTCTTGAGGGATTAGAACGGCTCTCCAAACAAAATAAATCAGGCAAATTATTCCTCTTTGATTTCATAATGCAGACATTCAAAGCAAAATTAATCCTTTACGTTAAAACTATATACAAGAAATCACATTAAAAGGAAATCTGGCGATGGAGTTCGCCCTTAACCGCTTGAAAGCTGATAACTCCTACCAATTAGCATAAAATTGAATGGAGGCAGAAATATGAGAGCGGACATAATAGCGATCGTAGGTATATTGGTTTTTATTTCAAGTTTAATTTCCTTGAAATTCGGGCTATCGGTAGCGATAATTGAAATTCTCCTCGGAGTGATTTCCGGGAATTTCGGGGTTCAACCTGACGATTGGATGCTGTATCTGGCAAGTTTTGGCGGGATTCTCCTTACTTTTCTTGCAGGGACTGAAATCGATACTGGATTAATGAAAAGAAAATTTAAAGAGAGCTTTCTGATTGGCGTTTTTTCTTTTTTGACACCTTTTGCCGGGGTTTTCCTTTATACATACTATATTGCAAATTGGAATCTGTTTGCATCTTTAATTGCCGGGACAGCATTATCTGAAACATCCCTGGCTGTGGTCTATTCGGTTCTTGTAGAAACGGGATTGTCAAAAACAGAGATTGGTAAATTAATTATGGCATCTACATTTATAACCGATATGGGCACTGCGATTGCATTAAGCGTATTATTTGTCAAGCCAACGCTGTATACGGCCATTTTTATTTTAGTTTCATTGTGTGTGATTTATTTTGCAGGAAAATTTTCTCATTACGTTTTTCACAATCCGAAACTGAAGAACAAAGTAATCGAGCCTGAAATAAAATATATCTTCTTGCTGCTGTTTATGTTTATGTTTTTCGCAAATATAGGTGAGGGGCAGGCGGTCTTGCCGGCATTTGTCCTGGGACTGGTTATGTCAAAACATTTTACTGAGACATCAGAGACGAAGGAGGTAAGGAATAGATTGAGAACGGTTGCTTATGCGGTTATTACTCCAATATTTTTTATAGTTGCAGGCTTAAAGGTTTCATTGCCGCTGATTGCATCTGCTTTGGGGGTTTTTGTAGCTATTTTCATTATTAAACAGTTGAGTAAGTTCATTGGTGTTTATTTTCTTGCAAAAAAATATATTCCTGATGGAAATATTTATACTACCCTTTTAATGAGTACCGGATTATCCTTTGGGCTGGTAGCAAGCCTGTTTGGCATACAATCAGGTTTGATAAACCAGGTGCAATATTCTGTTTTGACCGGAGTGCTGATAGCAAGTGCGGTAATCCCGACAATCATAGCACAGAAATGGTTTATGCCTGTTCACTCAAAGGATCTGGTGGATTAAAACAATGGAAACCGTAGTCGTTGCATTGGTGGTTATTCCGACGATAATAGCGAAAAAATTTGAACCTTTGCATTATTTAAATGGCAATAATAATAAGTATAAATGAGGTATAATGAAATGTTTGAAAAGATTTTAGTTGCATTTGACGGCTCCAAACCCTCTGAAAAGGCATTAGATACGGCAATTGAACTCGCAAGAAAGTTCGGTTCTATAATACATCTTGTTAGCGTTATCACGCTGCCTGATTATGCTGTCCTCAAAAACGAGGTCGCTGAAGTACAGGAAGAAGAAGGCAAGTTCTACCAGGAGTTACAGAACAAGGCAATCGAATCGAGAAAAGGCGAAGTAGAAATCAAATCTGTTATAATCTATGGACATCCAACTGATAGAATACTTGACTATGCCAAATCTAAGAATTTCGATCTTGTTGTCGTAGGGAGCCGGGGACTCAGCACCACGAAGCGTTTCTTTCTCGGCAGCGTGTCAGATAAAGTTAGCCACTTGTCTCCCTGCCCGATATTGATAGTTAGATAGTGAACAAAATGGATGAGAACCATAAGAGAGTTTTGAGCAATAGCCTTCTCATAATTGAGGAAGATTTGCGCAACATATCCAGTGAATTGCAGCAGATTGAAGGAACCAGAGACACCATCTTTTACTCTAAGGTGAACGACATCGATCAAATGAATGCAACAAGAATATTGAGCTGCGTGCAATCTATGCTTCAAGAAATCAAGCGCATTAAAGATGAGGCTGTGATCGTAGCGTTCTTATGGGGCTCAGAGACATTAGCGCAGTATAGGTACCAAAGGTGATCACAGAGAGGAAGGAGAGTCGAGCGAGATACGACTGGGCAGGCTTGCAATGGATATGGTTCCGACTTCAATCGGGGAGTGGTTCAGGCGGCAGAGACCTTTATTTCATTTCTTTCAGAGATTGCAAGAAGGAAAGCACCAGCGGTCGGGTAACATCAGGCATTTCAGCATGAGGATAGTGCCCGGCATCTTTCACCATTTGATATGTTCCTCGCAGGCTTTTAGCTACCCACTGTGCTTCATCTTCGGGATCCTTGAAATCGGGATCCTTGCTTCCCATGATAACCAGTGCAGGAACCATTACACGAGGCAGGCGGTCCTCCGTATCTGCCTGGGATGCAGTCATCATGCGAAGTAGGGCCTCTATGCGTCCTGGCTCTTTCAGGTTAGCGCGTAGCATATCGCCATACTGGTTAAAGTCTCTTGGCTTGTCGGAAGGATACAGTGTCGAGTAGTAGAACAGCCACATCGCCGGTCCCCATGGCCGGGCGAAAAGCACGGAACAGAGAAGCTTCATATAAAAGGGAATCTTGCCGCGCACAACTGGACTTACCAGCACAAGTCCTGTTACCAGTTCCGGTGCTTCCGCAGCCGCCCAAACAGCTGCGCCAGCAGCCATTGAGGTGCCGATAATTATCGCCACCCCGGCATCCAGGCTGCGGATCAGGGCAATCAAGTCGCTGCCGATCGCGTCAACCGAGTAATCCGGCCAGAAGGCGCTGGTTTCGCCGTGCCCGCGAATGTCCATACTGATCACACGGTAACCGGCAGATGCAATCAGTGGAGACAGGAAACGGTATTCGGCGCGCAGGTCACCCATTCCAGGGACGCAGATCTATGCTCGGAGGTCGCATTTGCGAACTCTTCATTAGGTTTGTTTTCGTTCAAACCGGTGACTTTATTCCAATAGTTTTTTATCTTTTCAATTACATTAAATTCCATTGTTAATCCCCTCTTGGAATTTTTTGCTTAAAATATTAAGGAGGGGATTAATATAAATAATTTTCTGAAAGTATAAAAAATAGTTAAACTTATAAACTTAGTCTATCTTTTGGTAACCACCCAGAATAATGAATAATGGGTCATGCCAGTGAAAAACAAGGTGTCTGTGGAGCAGACGATGGCTGTGATAAGGGATTTGAAAGTAATCAGTCTGTAACTACAGACGAGTTATTGAGGACAGCCAGGCTTTCACATCCTCTGCACCAGACATTGTTTCAAATACCGCTTCCCTGATGTAATTAATCTTCCAACCTTTGCTGAATATAGCCCGTATCTCAGCCTGAGTTACTCTTCTTGGCCCGTATGATCCCGGTTCATGTTCACTGAAACAAAGCATGAAATACATGCCACCAGGATAGAGCGCAGAAGCCAGACTCGTAGCAAAAATTGGACGCTCCTCATCAGAGAACACATGAAATAGGCCGCAATCGATCACAGTGTTAAACTTATTCTGAAGCGATTGAAGTTTAAGAGCGTCGCCAACGAGAAAGTTTACAGATATTTCACGTTCTTTAGCCTTCTCTTTTGCTTTTTTTATGGCAGACGGAGCTGCATCGAGGCCCAGCACTTCAAAACCCAGGCTGGCCAAATATAGTGTATTCTCTCCTGTTCCGCATCCCGCTTCAAGCACTCTTCCACTTATTTCTCCATCCTCTGCAAGCCGGATGATTTCCTTCTGGGGACGCCCGATATCCCATGGCGGAATACCATTATATGCGGAATTAAAAAAATCCATTATATTAAATCTCAAGCATCACTTTAAAGAATCTCCTGGAAAACTGCGACAAGAATGCAATTCATAAATGAAACACCCTGTTTCTACGCCGGGATCTTCTTCCATGATAATATTCCATCCGCACGAAGTTGAAAATTACGTCGTCCGTGTTCCCATATGATTTTTTCCACATCCTGCTGATTTCTTTTTGGTCCTGCTTTTAAGATGCAAATAACATATTGTTTTGCCTTAGGAAGCATCTGTTTCATGAACTCGTCCGTGATTGCAGTCATTTTTATAGTATTTTAATTAATACCAAATCAATTTATCCATTCCAGAAGAGAGATAAGAAAATATCGAAAAACCCGGAAAAAAACAATTAAATAATATGATGACGTAATTAAATATTTGTAAAACATCAAGGCACCCCTAAAAATAGGGAGAGGTTAATTTTGCCCCAAAGCCCATATATAATAGTAAAGGAGTAAAAATATGCCAAAAAATATAGTGTTTTTCGATGTCGTTATGTCTCTCGATGGCTTCATCGCCCCTGAGGGAATGGATATGGCTCATGCAGACGACCCGGCCTATAAGCAATGGCTGGACAAGTGGATGGAACTTCAAAAGTGGGTATTCCAGCAGAAGTTCTTCCGTGAGAACCCCAAGCTAGGTGAAGGCGGCGAAACAGTGAAGACAACCGTATCTTTGAAGAGACTTTCAAACGCACAGGTGTGAGCATAATGGCACTATTTGCTGGAATAGGCAATAACATCAAGGTGAAAATCAAGAAAACAGTTGCATCCAAGGAAGTCACCCACATCACATATGAGGTGGAAAAGTGACTAACGCCGCAGGTGTCACATATCTTATATTTGCGTGATTAAATAAATATGAGAAGGAAGATATATGGAAACATCAAAAATCCAATTCAAAACCATAGACGAATACATTGAAACCTTTCCAGAGGAGGTTCAAAGTATTCTTGAAAAAATGAGGCAGACTATAAAAAAAGCGGCGCCTGAAGCTGTTGAGGCGATCAGCTATCAAATGCCCACTTTCAAACTAAATGGCAGGAATTTAGTGCATTTCGCAGCGTTCAAAAATCATATTGGATTTTATCCGGTACCCTCTGGCATTGAAGCTTTCAAAGAAGAGTTGTCCTCTTATAAACAAGGAAAAGGTTCTGTCCAATTCCCGATGGATAAGCCAATTCCATATGAATTAGTGAAGAAGATTGTCATTTACAGGGCAAAGGAAAATTTAGAGAAAATAAAGGAGGAAAATAAAAAATGATACGGCAAAAAATCACTCCATTCCTGTGGTTTGAGAAAGAAGCAGGGGAGGTAGCCAGGTTCTACACATCTGTTTTCAAAGATTCAAAAATCAAGGACACAACAACACTTAATAATACCCCATCGGGAACGGTTGATATTGTCACCATTGAGCTTTTGGGTCAGGAGTTTACCATCATGGCCGCCGGCCCGCTTTTCAAATTCACTCCAGCTGTTTCATTTCTTGTTGCCTGTAACGCGAAGGGAGAAATTGATGCTTTGTGGGATAAATTATCCGAAGGCGGCACCGCTCTCATGGAACTTAGCGAATATCCCTTCAGCGAGAAATATGGGTGGGTGCAAGACAAGTATGGTCTTTCGTGGCAGGTGATGTTCATAGGCGACCGCAAGATAAAACAGAAAATAACTCCGATGCTTATGTTTGTTGGGAAGCAGTGGGCAAAGGCAGAAGAGGCAATCAATTTTTACGCATCTGTATTCAACAACACCAAAGTTGGTGACATCCTCCGCTATGGCAAAAATGAAGAACCCGACAATGAAGGAACAATAAAACACGCGGCTTTTACGCTTGAAAGCCAGGAGTTTGCAGCCATGGACAGCGCTTATAAACACGACTTTACCTTTAACGAGGCGATATCGTTCGAGGTGCGTTGCGAAACCCAGAATGAAATTGACTACTACTGGAAGAAGCTTTCTGCAGACCCGAAGGCAGAACAGTGCGGGTGGCTCAAGGATAAATACGGCGTCTCGTGGCAAATCGTTCCTATTATCCTGGGCGAGATGCTGAAGGACAAAGATCCAGAAAAATCGGGACGGGTTATGAAGTCATTGCTACAAATGAAGAAACTTGATATAGAAGAATTAAAGCGGGAATATAAAGGGGAAAAATAAAAGGAGAATAATAAAATGACAAAACAAATTTTTGTTAATCTACCAGTATAGAAAGGGCTATTTCCGCCGGAGGATCAGAATGAGAGTAAAATGCAAGAAGAAATGAAAGGGAGGAAATAATATTATGAAAATGGATCCAGTAGTACATTTTGAAATGCCTGCCGAAGATAGAAAACGGATATGCCATCACAATATCCATCTGTTGTTATCCAGGTGGATGATATAAAGGAATCCATGAAAAAGGTTGAAGTGTCAGGCGGAAAAGTTCTTGGGGAACCGATGGAGATACCCAATATCGGCTGGTATGTGTCATTTTTTGACACGGAAGGCAACAGGGTGAGCATGATGCAACCAGTTTCTCGCTGAGAAATTGAAAGAAGAGTCACAATGGCAACCCGTAAAATAAGGTAATAATATGAACAATTATATAAGAACAACTAAGCCAGTAACGGCAATTTCACTGACGGCAGCACGGCTGGAAATCGCAACTGCAGTCTAAGCTCTTCTGTTGCTTGCCAGCTTGCATATACTGAGTCCGGAATTTGATCCATCATGGCGCATGGTGAGCGAATATGCGAACGGACATTATGGCTGGGTGTTGTCACTGATGTTAGCTTTCTTGACAGTAAGCTCCTGGGCCTTAGCCTTTGCGATTTGGTCTCAGGTAAGAATGCGTGCCGGCAAAATCGGTTTGGTTCTTCTTATCGCTGCGGGAGTTGGTGAGGCAAATTGCCTTTTTTCGAGGAAAAATATCCGGAAGACTCTCGTCCTCGAAAGCAATCGAAAAATGCCGGGAATGCTGGTGAGTTTAAGATGGCTGACAGAAGCAAAGACTTCTTCCAAAATATCTTAGCAATTAAACTGGAAAAGCAGAAAAATAAGGAATCATTCAGGACGGTATAAAAGCCTGCATTGAAACCAGCTGAGAGAAAATAGGAACATAATGGTGAAGATCGATAAGCTTAGTTGCAGTTTATTGTTTTAGTGTCTTTTGCGAACGAATCAGAGAGGTAGCCTATTTACTACGATAACGCCTATATAAACTGTCAAAACAAAAAAGAGTTTATGGATGAATCAAGCAATTATACAACCTCGCTGGATAAAGCGGATGTAATAATTATAGGCGGGGGCGCATCGGGACTTGAAGCTGGAAAGGAAATATCAAAAGCAGGGAAAAGAGTATACGTGCTCGAAGCCCGAAACAGGCTTGGCGGCAGGATACATACTTTAACCGTTCCAGGTTTCTCAACACCTTTAGAAGCAGGCGCAGAATTTGTCCACGGTGACATGCCTGCAACTCAATCGTTGTTGAAAGAAGGGGGTATTGAGTTCTACTCGATTGCGGGAAAATACTATATGATTAAAAACGGAATTTTACAGACATCTGAAAATCTCCAGACCACTTTTTCAATTCTTCTTTCAAAAGCAGATTCACTTGAACAGGATATGCCTTTCAGTAAATTTTTAGATCAATATCTGAACGAAGAGAAATATAAAACCGTAAGGGAAATTGCCAAAGGTTTTGTCGAAGGTTATGATGCGGCCGATATTAAAAGAACCAGCACATTTGCTCTTAGAGAAGAATGGAAAATTTTTGACCAGTCGGTTCAGTACCGTTTGAAGGATGGTCACATTAAGCTTATAGACTTTCTTTCAAAGGAAATAAGAAAGTATAATGGTGCAATCTATTTGTCAACTGTTGCAAAAGAAATCCGATGGAAGCCAGACAACGTTGAAGTTATTGGTGATAATGGTAAAAATTTTTCAGCACGCAAAGCGTTGATTACTGTACCGCTTGGAGTTCTTCAATCAAAGCCGGGCGATGAGGCCCATCTTCATTTTTCTCCCGGATTGCATGGAAAACTGGAGGCAGCAAATTCAATTGGGTACGGCACAGCTATAAAAGTATTTCTTGAATTCAAGGATGCTTTCTGGGAATCATCTGAAAATCAAATACGCAAGACGCCTGAACTTGGTTTTCTTATTTCCGATGCTTTTTTTTCTGCGTGCTGGACACAATTGCCGAATAAGACTCCACTTATTACAGGATGGCTTGCCGGTCCGAAGGCGGAGAAGAATATAAACACATCAGATGAGAACATAATAACTATGGCACTCGATGCCTTAGCTTATATCTTTAATACAAACAGATCGTTCCTCATAAAGAATCTGCGTGCTGGAAAGGTTGTAAACTGGCAGACTGATCCTTTTTCACTTGGAGCTTATTCTTACGCAACTATAGAATCAAATGAAGCAAAAAAGGTATTAGCCCAACCAGTTCAAGATACGTTATTCTTTGCCGGAGAAGCCCTGTCGGAAGGCACCGCTATGGGAACATTGGAAGAAGCACTTGCGAACGGAAGAAAAACAGCCAGGGAATTATTGACTCATTATAAGAGTTAAAAAAAGAAAAATTAGCACTCTGCACGCTGATTTATAATTACCGGCATACGGGATTAAATAATGCAATATCTATTCAGGGAGGCCTTCCCGTACTTCAAACAGTTCCAAAAGTAGTATCAGTGAGTCTTTTTCCTTCTGAAGATAAGTCGTGCATCAGAAACATGGATGGCACCATTCATTTGATAAAGAAGACTTTCAACGACTACGCAATTCATGTTTCCGATGTGAATTCATACCAGGCTTGAAATAGAATACAGATTAGGGATTATACAGGTTGTATCATTTTTCATGGATTGAACAATCCTATCGTCTTTCCCAGCACATCAATGAACTTGCGCGCCTCATCCTCGGTATTATATAAATAGAGCGAAGCCCTGACCGCTGCTTCACATTTCCTGTAATTGAACCAGGAGTGCACGCAGAATGCGCCTGAGCGCACTTCTATGTTCTCGGTCTCATCAAGAATAAGGGCAATATCATGGGCATCACCGCCTTTTGGAAGCTCGACGGTGAACGAAATTATGCCTCCCCTGAGAGACGGCTCCTCCGGGCCTATGATCTTTAATCCGGGTAAGTCCATTATCCCTCTGGTGATAATGGTATTGAGCCGTTTTTCATACTCTTCGATATTTGACATGCCGACATTGCTGATATAATCCACTGCTGCGCCTGAACCTATGATGCCTGCATAATTCTGAAGGCCTGCCTCGAATTTCTCCGGGGGAGGCAGGAATTTTGCGCCTTCAAACGTCGTGTCGATAACGGTGTCCCCCCCAACGATAAAGGGTGCAAGCTCTTCCAGTAAATGGTGTTTACCATAAAGCACGCCCATCCCTGTAGGGCCTGCCATCTTATGCACCGAAATCGCAAAGAAATCAACATCAAGCGCCTTCACGTCCACCTGCTTGTGCGGCGCGCTCTGGGCGCCGTCAAGCATCACCAGCGCACCGTAGTCATGGGCAATTTGTATTATTTCTTTTGCGGGGATAGTATAGCCGTCAAGGTTGGCGGTGTGTACCATGCTCACAAGCCGCACAATATTGTTTTTTTCAAATAGTCCGGAAAAAGCATCAAGATCGAAAGTATTGTCAGGATTTGAGTGAACAATGATGTGCTTTATTCCTCTTTTATGCGCCTGCACTTGCCAGGGGACGAGATTTGAATTATGCTCCCGGTCTGTTGTAAGGACAACTTCACCTTTCTTAAAATCCATTGAATTGGAGACAAGATTCAGTCCTTCAGTTGTGTTCTTAGTAAAAATGATCTCTTCAGGGCAGGATGCGCCAAGGAACTTCCTGAATTTCTCTCTTGATTCTGTGACTTTCTCATCCACCTTCTTTGCCATCTTGTGAATGGAACGCCCCCCGCATACTGGATATTCAGTATAATATTCATTCATTGCTTCAATTACCGACGTTGGCTTCAGGGTCATGCATGCGTTATCAAAATAAACAGGGTATTTTCCATTCCATTTCTTCCATAGGGCAGGGAAGTCACGACGGATTTTCTTGATATCCATGATAGCTACTCCAATGCTAAAATCCAATATAAAGATTAATGTCAATATCAAAAATCCGCAGATTTTTGATAGTAAGCTTAAATTAACATCCCCTTCATATAGCCCCTTCACATGAAACAGGAAATGTCAAGCGTGGACGTTGCAGCGCTGGTCAGGGAATTGCATCCCCGTCTTCTTGATGCCAAGATCACAAAGATATACCAGCATTCACCGGATGAGATAAGGATAGGATTGCATATCTTTAAAGAAGGAAGGACAAATCTTGTAATTGAAGCAGGAAAGCGTTTTCATCTCACCAAAAACCCGGAGACAGCCCCTAAATTTCCCCAGTCATTCCCCATGCTTCTTCGCAAACACCTCACCGGGGGCAGGATAACAGAAATCTCGCAGTATGATTTTGACCGGATAATCGAGATGCAAGTCCAGCGTGGTGAGGATAAGACCACGCTTGTGATCGAACTGTTTTCCAGGGGAAATATCGTTTTACTGGATTCCCAGAAGCGGATAATACTGCCATTAAAATCCATAAGTTTCAGGGACAGGAAAGTTCGGGGGGGTGAGCCTTATGAGCTCCCGCAGGCGCAGATAAGTCCCATTACTGCTGATGAGGAGCAATTGAAAGAAATGTTCTCAAATTCTGATGCTGACATCGTCAGGACGGTGGCCACAAAAATGAACCTGGGGGGTCAATATGCGGAAGAACTCTGCATTCGCGCAGGAATTGAAAAAAATACACCTGCAAAGGATATAAAGGATCTGGCCTCCCTTCAAAATGCGCTGCGAGATGTTTTTAAACCGCTAAGCACTGAACTCAAACCACAAATTATCCTGAAAGATGGTACTAAAATTGATGTACTTCCTTTCCCTATTTCACAGTACGAGAAAAATGAGAAGATATTCTTTGGCACTTTCAATGAGGCGCTTGATGAATATTTCAGCGGTGAAGCCAAAAAGAAAAATGAAGCCATCAAGGTTGTAAAAGCTGCAAAGGATGATAAAATGGGCTCGTACGAATACCGGCTCCAGAAACAGACCCTTGCGCTTTCAAAGTTCAGGGAAGACGAGCAAAAACTGGTCCATAAAGGGGAATTGATATATGCGCATTACCAGACATGCGATGGGATCTTAAAAGTAATCAATAATGCCAGGGATAAAGGTTATTCATGGGATGATATTAAGATAATATTGAAAAAATCGGATATACCGCAGGCAAAAGTATTGAAATCCATCAATCCGGAAAAAGGCATGATCAATGTCCTGCTTGATAATGAGGAAGTAGAACTCGATATCCGGCTCCCTGTGACCCAGAATTCCCAGGTATATTACGACAGGTCAAAAAAATTATCCGGGAAGATAAAAGGCGCACTTACTGCAATTGAAGAAACAAAGAAATTAACTGAGAAAAAAGAAGCTCCCAGGATAAGGAAGAAGATCCGGAAGCAAAAACAAAAGTGGTTCGAGCAGTTCAGGTGGTTCATTTCATCTGACGGATTCCTAGTCATCGGGGGAAGGGATGCCCAGAGTAACGAGGATATCGTGAAAAAATACCTCCAGAAAAAAGATATTTTCTTCCATGCCCATGTATCAGGTTCGCCTGCGGTTGTAATAAAAACCGAAGGAAAGGATGTCCCTGAAACAACACTCTTTGAGGCTGCGCAGTTCACAGTGTCGTATTCGGGTATCTGGAAATCAGGCCAGGTAAGCGGGGATGCATATTGGGTGCTCCCCGAACAGGTATCAAAGACACCTGAATCCGGTGAGTATGTGGCGAAAGGGGCTTTTGTAATACGCGGAAAGCGAAATTATCTTAAAGATGTAATGCTGGGGGCAGCGCTTGGTCTTGAGCTGGGTGAGGAGAAAAAGTTGATAGGAGGACCTTTGAGCGCCGTGAAGAAAACATCACAGTTCGTAATGGAAGTTGAGCCCGGAGAGTTCAACCAGAATGACATTTCAAAGAAGATCTATCGTATGTTGAATGACAAGTTTGAGGATAAGAAGCTAATAAAAACGATAGCATCACCTGACAGGGTAGCAATGTTCCTGCCGCCTGGCGGGTCGAGGGTGAAGGAATAGGATTGATCACGACAACAAAATGGAATCATGGAGTCCAGAAAGATTTATATCTTAATAAACTATAGCTCTATAGGTGGATAAAATGGTAACAACCATCCAGATGCATGAAGATATCATCAAACAATTGAACGCCTTGAAGAAGGAATTGAGACTCAAATCATACGAAGAGGTCATCCGGGCACTTCTCAGATCAGAGAAGAGTCTTAATAAATCATATTTTGGGGCTTTCCCTGAGCTTTATGAATTTAAGAGGGATGAGGAAGAAGATGACCGTCTTGGTTGATTCCTGGGCTTGGATTGAGTACTTTAAAGGAAGCGAGGCTGGCGAGAAGGTCAAAGAATTATTAGAAAATTCACAGGAAAAGGTAGTAGTAAGTGTAATAATTATTGCGGAAGTGTACAACTCCTTTCTGCGGGATTATTCTCTTCCGAATAACAAGCGCTATGCTGAGGCTTCAAGAAAGGCCATGAAACAAAGGTCATATGTCTATGATGTTGATGAAGAGATAGCTGTTGATTCTGCAAAAGTAAAACATGAAAAGAAATGGGGTCTTGGTGATTCTATAATTTATGCAACTGCAAAAAGAGAAGGTGCTAAGGTTCTCACCGGAGATCCACATTTCAAGGGCTTGAAAGATGTTATGTTCCTGGAAAGGTAAAAGAAAATTAAGTCTGTGTGCTTTACAGATTAAATGTGTCACAGCCATGTAATGGGTTTTGAAACATCCATATTTATATAAAACCAAGGTGAGGACTATCCGAACTTCACCACGGGACATGACCATGTACATTTTCCGCATCGTGTGCATTTCTCGCTTATCCCTGCAATCCCGTTGAGGCTTACTGCCCTTACGGCACACTGGCCCACGCACACACCGCAGCCGGTACATAATACTGCCCGCCGTATTGTCTTTTCTGCAAGATGTATCAATTCCCTGGCCTCATCTTCATTCCCGCCTCTTGCGACCACTGTCCCGCTTGCATAAACATGGACATTATTGTCGTTTCGCGAAGCAAGGATCACACCTTCCATTGAATTTATTTCACCGATCATGCCCATAAAACCGCTTTCCTCGATCTTTGAAAGATTCAATGGCGTCCCGAAACTGCCCTCTGCCGTGATGCCCCCTGCTTTGCAGGGGCGGTATCCCACAGTCAATGTGAATTGGACAGGTTTTTTTTCACTCACCGGGACAATGTTTATTCCCAGCTTTTGCGCCATCATTCCTATTGATTTTGGAAGTACCTGCCAGCGCCAGAAGCCATATTTTACCCATTCCCGGGATAATCCGTTACGGGAAGCGTACTCGTTTAGGTATTTTTGAAGCTTTTCACTCAATTCGGGATGAATTTGAGAAAGCCTCGAGAAATCAGCCATGCTTGCAGAAGGGCAAAGCCAGCATCCTATCCTGTCAAATCCCTCTTCATATAGAGGATTGTATTTTGCTTTTTTCCAGAAAAGGTACAGCCATACATGAAGTGCGGTCCAATTCTGGATGGGAGTGGCTCCTATCTGGTTTCCTACAGAAGGATTTTTCCAGATGTGCTCGCTGTTCGCCCGAATCTCGCTTTCGTATTTTCGCTGCCCGATGAAGGTAAGGCATCCATTCTCATAGTTTTGTTCGATGACCTGTGTTATCGCTCCGAGCTTGCATACTTTGCAGCACCATCTTGCTTCCACAGTGGGAGGGCCGAAATTATCTATTGATTGCCAGAAGGAATCACCCGATGAATGAATTTTTAATGGTAATGAAAGGCAATTTGCCGTTTGTTTCACATTATCTATGGTTTCAGGGAATTCCAGGCCTGTATCAGCGAACAGGATATCAAATCCTGTTAAGGTATCGCGCACAAGAAGCAGGGTTACAAGACTGTCTTTTCCTCCCGAATATGAAACTGTCACAGGTCTTTTTGAAGTCTCCACGACATTTCTTATGAAACTATGTGCTTTTTCTTCCTTTGTCCGCAGAATTTGAATATTCGCCCGCACTGCATCGTCCCATGTTTTTTCCAGGTCGCTGAATTGCTCCAAGACATGCGGTTTATCGTGCCAGCGTGTTTTCACAGCCATGCCCTTTTCATGGGTAAGCATCCTGGACGCGCTCATCCTTGCCCTTCCGGTCGCGATCACTTCATTATCAGGCGTCAGGATGATCACTTCGTCATCCCCCTGAATACCAGGATTTGCATCATTGACACCCGGTGCAAGCACAGAAGCGCCTTTAATAATATAATTGACAGCACCTACATCGATAATTATGCATTTTGTCCCATTTACAAGGCGCCGTGCTCCTTCAAGCCTGGGAATGAATACCCAATCCATTTTTTCAAGTTCAAAGCGGATAGAACCCATGATTGCGCCGTCAAATATCACTTCATCCATCCTGTCTTCATAAGGGGCCTTGTTCAATACCACAAGATGGCCTTCCGGAATGAGTTTGAGGCCGAATTGTTTCTCTGTCGTCCTGTTTATAAGGTCTATATCATAAGGGAAAGCCGGTCTTATATCACCAGGAGGTGTTATTTCGATCTTTTTTGTGGCTAGGCCGCAAGCGCAGGTTTTTCCAAGAACAGGAAGATTGCAGGAGTGACACCAATATAACAGGAGTTCGCCGAGATAATGAGGCATGGTTCCTGACTTGGTGATTGAAGTATATATATGGTGCTGCCTTTCAGAGCCAAACTTACGTAAAAAATTCACACCGTTTTTAATCAGTTTTTCACCACCCCACCCAGCCAAATTTATTTATCCAGAGAACTCCCCATAGATTGACCACGATACTTATTCCTATGAGGAGCCTGTGATACCACCTCAAGTTTATTCCTATGCCTCTTGCGGTCAGGATAAGCAGGAAAGGATAAAAATCCATAGCATACCGATAGCCGAATTGTGAAAATCCAGTGCCACCGTGGCTCATAATCAAAAGCGCTGTAGGTATGATGGCAGACCAGCATGCTAGCGTGATTTTGTCCCCAGGAGATTTTATAGCGAAAATAAAGGCCGGCGTTGTCATCCAGATAGCCATTCCAGCCCAAGATGGCTGGATGTAGGGAAAAGTAGAGAGAAATACCGGGCCTTTGAAGAGGAAGATTTCCAGATGGCTGGTAATATAGACTGGATTGAAGTATCCTTTGCTATACCATGGCTCGTTCATTATACCTATTTGCAGATAGTAGGCCACATCAAAGATTGTTTCGAAACGAAAGTAGTTATAAAGAAAGTTAAGGCCTACAAACAGGCCAAGACCGAGGAAAAATTGAAAAACCGATGAACGATAATTCTTGACTGATTGGTTCATATTTTTTCTAATTTCGTTTATCTTTTGGTCTTTTAACATTATCAAGAAAAAAGGGATTGAAAGAATAACAGGCAGACGTGACCAGTAGGCTGCGCCCAGAAGAATCCCAATCACCCAGGTTCTTCTCTTGCCAAAAACCTCATTCAGTGCCAGAAAAAGGAAAAAAACAGCAGTTACCTGGGCAAAATACCATGCTGAGCCAACGGAGGCGAGATACCAGTAAATAGTGCCAAAAGTGAATAAAATAGCCATCCATAGGGCTGTGAGATCTGCTTTTATAGTATCATCTAAAAATATTTTTTTAATTAGCAGATATACAAGAATAGAATTCAAACTTCCTATGAAAATGCTTCCAAGTGTTTGATCAAATGCCAATCCTTTGAAAGCAACAAATGGAATAATAATCAGAGCAGGCATTGGAGGATAAATTACATAATATTTTCCATTTATCGGTATCAGTTCACTGAGCCATGACGGATTCTCTGTTAGATATAGGCGGCTGTTCAGAAACGCATCTGCCAGGCGGACAAAATAATTATAAGGAGTAGGCCCTCCGCTTGTTATATAATAAATAATAAAAGTAGCCAGGAAGAGAAGTAAAAGAACACGAGATTTCATCAAATCTATATTAGGTATATGATTTTTTTTCAATACCCTTGAAATTATTTCCCGTGTTCTGATATACATGGCCATAAATCCAGTTAACCTTCACTTCAGGCTCTGTTTATTCCTCCAGTGCTGTTGAATTACCACTATTTTAAATCAACAAATTGTGTAAAGAGCAATAAAACTATCTAAAAAAAATATAGGTTGCTATTCTCTCGTTCAAGGAAACTTTTGTGCTCTTGACCCCTTTCTTTTCTGTAAAATAGAGATGGAACATAGCGACAAGCTTCACAGCTTTAATTACTCAAGAATGGGCAGGATCTCTTTCATAAAACCCCCCTGAAATAATGTCCTGTCGTATGCTCCCCGGCACAACGTTTATCGCTCTCCCTTTTGCAGACCGCATCTTCAATCGCTTCCCTGTACTCTTTCGTAATTTCTCCGGTCATCTTTGCATCGTATGTTCTTGCTTCTATCCTCAGGCAGCTAACACCTGCTTTTATGATTTCATGCACAGATTCAAGCAAGCATAATTCGCGGGAATTCATCACATAAGTGCGGTTATGCATGTCGGTCATGACAGGGAATTTAAAACCTTTTTCATCTTTCAGGAATATACCCCCGGATTTCCTGCCTGGAAAAAGACCTCCGATAAGATCATGCTCGGAGACCATCAGAGGGAAAAAACCATGAACGATGCATTCAACAGGTCCTGAAAAGACAAGATTTCTTATTTCATTCAATGTGAGTTCCGGTGATAATGTCACTCTCAGGCTGGAATTCAAGAAATGATCCAATGCCAGCCTGTTAAAAACATTCAGTGGATAATCAATAACTATTGGCTTATTGGCGGGATTTGTTCGAAGATGATGAAAAATACCCGGATTCCCCACAAGGAAACCATCTGCTGCATTAACAGCCTGTTCAATATCAAAAATCTCAAGCTCTTTTAAATTCTTTACTATTCGTGGGGTGCTGATGAATATCTTAACACATTTTTTATGCGCATATTCAATAGCTCTATGATGATTCTCAAATACTTCTCCCCCGATATAAACAACATCAGCGCCGCTATCAACAGCAGCTTTGAAAGATCCGATAGAGCTGGTATTAACTGATAAGATGGGCCTGATTTTGGATTTCCTTGATACAAAAGATATCTTCGGTTCACTGCATTGTCTTTTCCATTTCCGGGCGCGTATTTTTTCAAGTTCTTCAATGCCCTGCCTCCTGATCGCGTTCAATTCGGAAACAGGAATGAAAATATTCTTATCCAGTTCAAAATCCACTTCTTTTGCCTCAAAAATCGTGCCCCCCAGCTTTATTAAATGTTGCGCGATCGAACTTTTGGAAATGGGTTTTGTCTTTGCTGAAATAACTTTATCCCTGATGATCGTGATCCTATTTTCCCCATCATCGATCAAAAGTCCAAGATGTTCACCAATTCTTGCTTTAAATGACATTTTTATGGTGATCTTATTCATTTTCCCGGTTTCCAGTGATGTCATGAGCTTTCTATCAAATGTCTTAAAGACATCTTCACCTTCTGAAACCTCGATATCAAGAGGTATCTTGATAAGAGAACCGGGAGCTGCTTCTGTGGCCATTTTGTTGCCAATATATATATTCCTGACAGTGATCCCTGTTTCCCGGTTCCCTATCCCTATTCCATCCCCGATTCTCAAAGGGGACCTTATATCAATTGAAACCAATTTCGTCCCTGCATCATAATCAACAGTTTTTCCAAGCACTGTCCCACGGTTATGCGGGTATTTCCGGCTCATCAATTGAATGCCCGGATTCCCAAAAAAGTATCCTGTTGTGAATTCCCTGTTGAATAATTGGAGAAGCGTGTGCATTTCAGCTCTTGTGACCCGGAAATCCCCTGGCGCAGACAGATAACTGTCGATAAGTCTTCTATAAACCCGCACAACACCTGCAACATATTCCGGACGCTTCATCCTTCCTTCTATCTTGAAAGAGTCAATACCCGCATCCAGCAGCGCGCCGATGTGTGCGCTCATGTTAAGGTCCCTGGGGCTTAAGAGATATCCCTCAATCTCACCGATCCTGTATTTTTTCCGGCATGGTTGGGCACAGTATCCGCGGTTCCCGCTTCTTCCTCCTATCATGCTGCTCAGGAGGCACTGCCCCGAATATGAAAAACACATCGCTCCATGTATAAATGTCTCTATTTCCATAGATGTTTGAGATTTGATATTCCGGATTTCCCCAAGGGACATTTCGCGAGCCAGGACTACGCGTTTTACACCCATTTCCTGAAGGAACTTAACTCCTTCCGGATTATGGATGGTCATCTGGGTGCTGGCATGTACGGGAAGAAGTCGAAGTTGCTCCCGCAGTAAACTCAGGATGCCGATATCCTGCACTATGACCGCATCGGCGCCGGCATTGCACAGGAATTGCAGGTATTGGCCTGCTTTTTCAAGTTCGGAATCCTTTACCAGTGTATTCATGGTCACATAGGCCTTAACACCCCTAATATGCGAATAATCGATCGCTGATTCGATTTCTTCATTCGTGAAATTTAATGCATATTGCCGGGCGCTAAAAAGCGTTCCCCCAAAATAAACAGCATCAGCTCCGTTCTCTATAGCTGCTATAAGTGCTTCTTTGCTCCCGACCGGAGCCAGTAATTCAGGTTTGTGCATATATCTGCCTGGGGTGTTCCTTTTGCATTTTCTATGAACCTTTGCCACAATGATTCTTTGGTTAATCCCAGTTTTGGTCATGATCTCAACAGGGATTATTGGAATCTTGATTTCACATGAGAATGAAACATACCATCGATAAATATTCTTTTTGAGTCTGTTAAGCTCTGCCTGTAGCTTCCGTTCTGCAAGAGAATCATTATAGGAGTGTCTACAATTAACGCTTCTCAGGCGCCATAAAAATGGCCTAAACCTATTTTAGAAGTAATCCAAGACCAATACCTATTATCATTCCTTATTATCAATATTAGCCTAAGCCGGAAATTCAGAATTTGGGTATAAACTTGAGTATGTTCAAAATTCAGTTACAGAACGGCGATTTCGAAAAAAGAAAGAGCGGAAGAGTTCAACATTATAAATCAAACGAGAAGGCAGTTGCTAAAATCGGTAAGCTGGGTGATATTGCTTCTTCACTGGTATATGAAGTTCTCGGATATCTTGGTGTATTTCTCCAATTCTTTCTTGGAATGCGGTTTCACCTTGGTCATAGCGTCCCTGAAATTATGATAACCCACTTTCAGTTGCTTTATGGACTCATCATCTGTGGTTTTTCCTGAAACCACATATTCCCGGATCGCAAGTATCGTAGCCTCATTGCATACGGATGCAAGGTCTGCTCCTGTGAAACCTTCGGTATCATCCGCTAACGTATCAAGGTCAACATCGCCATCAAGTGGTGTCTTTGAAGTGTGGACTTTGAATATCTCAAACCTTGAGTTCCTGTCAGGCGGCGTTATGTATATCAAGCGGTCAATCCTTCCCGGGCGTAGAAGTGCAGGGTCAATGATATCCGGCCTGTTGGTCGCGGCTATTACTGTAATGCTGTGCAGTTCCTCAAGTCCGTCTATCTCAGAAAGCATCTGGCTGATAACCCTCTCGGTCACATGTGAATCCGAACCTGAACCTCTTGTCTGGGCAATTGAATCTATCTCATCAAAGAAAATGATACACGGAGCTGCCTGCTTTGCTTTCCGGAATGTTTCCCTGATAGCTTTTTCGCTTTCTCCAACCCATTTACTCATGAATTCAGGCCCTTTCACGCTTATGAAATTTGCCTCGCTTTCAGTAGCCACCGCTTTTGCAAGCATGGTTTTGCCTGTTCCGGGGGGGCCATAAAGAAGGATACCTTTTGGGGGTTTTGCTCCTGTCTGCTTGAAAAGCATCGGGTATTTCATTGGCCATTCAACAGCTTCAATTAATTCCTGCTTTGCATCCGGAAGCCCTCCGATATCGCTCCAGTGGATGTTGGGGGATTCAATAAATACTTCACGCAGGGCGGAAGGGGTCATTTCACGCAGGGCATTTGTGAAGTCCTCTCCTGTAACGATCAACCTGCCAAGTATCTCAGCAGGGATGCTCTGTACTTCAAGATCAAGCTCAGGTAGCACCCTTCTTATGGCATTCATGGCAGCCTCCCGCGTCAGGGCTGCAAGGTCCGCGCCAACAAAACCGTGCGTCAGATCCGCGATTCTCTCAAGTTTCACGTCATCTGCCATTGGCATTCCCCTGGTATGTATCTGCATTATCTCAAAACGGGCTTTCCTGCCTGGGACTCCGATCTCGATCTCGCGGTCAAATCTACCGGGTCGGCGAAGCGCCGGGTCAATTGCATTTGGCCTGTTAGTGGCTCCGATCACAACGACTTTTCCTCGAGCCTTGAGTCCATCCATTACTGCAAGCAATTGGGCTACCACTCGCCGCTCAACTTCCCCCGTGACTTCTTCTCTTTTAGGGGCGATGCTATCTATCTCATCTATCAGTATGATGCTAGGGGCATTCTCCTCAGCCTGCTGGAATATATCCCTCAGTTTCTCTTCGGATTCACCATAGAATTTACTCATTATTTCGGGCCCTGAAAGGGTCAGAAAATTTGCATTTGTTTCCGATGAAAGTGCTTTTGCAAGCAGGGTTTTACCTGTGCCTGGAGGCCCGTGCAGGAGTACTCCTTTTGGCGCCTCTACCCCGAGACGTTCGAAAAGTTCAGGATGCCGCAGGGGAAGCTCTATCATTTCCCTTACCTTCCTTACTTCATCCCCGAGTCCGCCTATATCCTCATATGAGACCCTGGGAATGGAAGGCATCTCTTTTGCAGGTTTATCACTGATCTCAATTACAGTTCTTCCTCCGATGATCACCGAATCGGCCACAGGCTTTATGGATACTACCACAAGGTCAACGCGGCGTCCCATTATATTTAATTCCACTACATCCCCGCGGGTAATTACTCGTCCTTCAAGGTTATGGGCAAGATACGCTTCTCCGCCCTGTATTTTTAAAGGCTGTGTTGGTGAAAACAATATTTTTTCAGCAGGAGCAGTATGAATTTTTCTGATCTGTACCTTGTCATCGATACTCACTCCTGCATTTCTTCTTACCGTGCCGTCAATCCGTATTAATCCCGAATTGCTGTCTTCAGGATAACCGGGCCATACAAGGGCAGCAGTCCTCTTGGTGCCCTCTATGCCTATGACATCCCCTGTCTGCAAACCCAGGTTATAGGCCACCTCAGGGTCGATCCTGGCAATACCGCGTCCTGCGTCGTAGGACTTTGCTTCAATTACTTTAAGTGTCAAAGCCTTATCTTTTTTATCCATATTTCCCTTTACTTAATTTTATTCTATCTTTGATTTAATTTATTTTTATTGACTTTCCTTCGTGTTTTTTCATATCTTTGAATTTGAAAGTTATTTCAAGCACCCCATTGTTATACTTTGCTGCAGCGCTGTCAGGGTCAACCGGGCAGGGTGTCTTTATGAACTTATAATATTTCCTTGCATTGCTATCTGCTTTGATAATAATTTCTTTCTCGGTTGCATTGAGCTCGATATCTTCTTTATTTATACCCGGCATTTCCGCCGTAATATTCAATTCATTCTTTTTTTCATCAACTAATGAGCTTATAAACGGTTCTCTCACATCCCTGTCCTTACCTACAGGTATGACATTCCCGAAACGCTCCACATGCGGTATGCCGTCAGGTCCCAACTGCATGCTAAAACCATAAACCTGCGGCTCTTTTCCCATGGATTGCATCATGCGGTTAACAAGTTCATTCATCTGTTCTATCTCTTTTTCAAATTCATTGAAAAATCCCTTTTCGGTTTTTCTCCATTCTCTCTCCATATTTTTACCTCTTTCTCTATTTTTTGTATATTTTATATTCTTTAGCCTATTATATAATTATTTTCGTCTCGTTTAAGTATTTTTCTATGTTCCATTCCTGTAATATCTCTCTCTATCACATATTCCGGAATTCCAAGCTGCATGGACAACTCACGCGCATTCATCGGGCCTTTTATAAGGGCATAGAGTATTTCCGCTTCAATATTATCTTGCGCAACATCCCCTATGGCATCCATACATTTTCCCATCGCCTCCGTTATATTTCCCTGGATTTGCTGGTATTCCTGCATTACATTATTCCTATTTTCCAGAAGCTCCTGTACCTGGCTGTAAAGGGATTTTAAGCCTTTTACTATCTCCTGGGGTGCAGCTTCCTGCCCTTTCGGTTCTGACAGGGCGACAGTGGTAATTTCAACCTCAAATGAATAGGGGGACACAAATACTTCAAGACGGAGGTTATCTGTTATGTGGAAGTATTTGCGCCGCTGCTCATCAACATTAGCTTCGACCATACCAGCTCTCTCAAGAAGCTCAAGATGACCGAGTATTGCCTTTGCGCCAACATCGAGCCTTTCTGCTATCTCGCTCATATAGCATGGGCGGCTTGCCAGAAGGTGCAGGATCTTCCTGCGGTTCTCATTTCCAAGTATGTCTAACAGTTGTGCTGATTCCATGTCTATGCTTCACCCCAGGTTAGTGACGTGAGGTTACTAACCTTAGGTTAGTGTGAATGGTATATATAGTTTTGCATAACAAAAATGAGATCAAAAAGTATTCATCTATTCCAGTTATTATTCCTGCATCACACTCAGGTATTGAGGTGGAATCTCCTCTGCAAGTACAATATTTTCGGTAGCAGAAAGCATAGTCACACCTTCGTCCTGTGCCAGCTGGGCATTTACGGAAAGTAAGACCGGGTCTTCAGTATGGATTTTTGCCACTTCTCTTGCTTTTTGCGCTGATGTGCTCAGATGAACGTACCTCTGCTTCATGGGCCTTATCCCTTTCTCAAGCAGGATATCCACTTCTTCCCTGCTTGCCCCATAATACAGTTCCGGAAGGGTATTCTCATCATAATCAAGATCAACATCCACAGAATGACCATATCGTGCCCTGATCTTGTTCCCTTTTATTTCATACCTGCCTTTCTCATCGGTCTCAATGATCGAAAAAAGTTTTTCTTTGTTTGACCATTTATAACGGGTCATCATGGCATCCACAAGCACATCAACGCCCACCCAGCCGTGCTGGTTCATGGCAAGTCCAAGGTCATCCGGGAAATGCCGCAATGCTCCTGAGATGAAACGCCCGAGCCTTTCTGTCTGTTCGTCGTTAAGCACTAGCGTTCCTGCCTCGCCGCATGCGCATGTGTCGCTTCTAAAAAACCCGTGATTATGGCATTTCTTAATCATTTCTAGTGTTTATAGGAATCACTTTGTTATATAATTTGCCAAACAATATTTAGTTTTCATATAGGCTTCGAAGTCCGCATTTTCAAGTTATCGTTTAACATCTACTATTTTCATTGCATAACCTTTCCTGCATGGTTCGGATATCTCACCTACAACTTCTACTATACTGAATTTGTCACCCGTACGAAGACCCAAAGGCCGGCAAATGAGATAATTTTCGCAATCCTGGTTGTTGCATGGCGGCGGTTCATAAACTATTTTTGAACCGTTTATTGCTTTCCTTGATTCCACAGCTATCCTGACAGGGGATTCTGTAACTTCGACTGCTAACACACCGGAATCATGCACAAAACACTCAAGCTTTGCAGAGTTGCGCAGGTTCACTATCTTATACTTGCTTCCCGGATTAAGGCCCAGGCAAGTTTTATTGAATTTACACGGCTGGCATTCTTTTGCAGCACTTTTAAAAATAAATTCATTCCCTACTTTTGCCAGTCTTGTTCCTATCAACGTTATTATTGTATCAGATTCTTCCATATAATTTCACCTAATTTTATATTAATAGTTATGATTATATTATAGCTATATTACTTTTGTAATTTTTGCAACCTTTTCTGCCGCTTCGCGTGTCAATCCTGTACCAAGTATAGTGTATCTCTCAGGACGAATCTTATGAGCATGAAGGAGTGCTTTTATAATATACTCTTCCCCTATCCCGAGTTCGGAAGCATTTGTGGGCGCTCCGATCGCCTTTAAGGATGCCCTGATCTCCTGCCAGTTTCCGCCGTGAAGGTACATCATCATTATAGTTCCTACTCCACACTGCTCCCCGTGCAGCGCCGGATTGGGGGCTATTTCATCAAGCGCATGGCTGAATTTATGCTCAGAACCGCTTGCAGGACGCGAAGAACCGGCTATACTCATGGCTACGCCGCTTGCAACAAGAGCTTTCATAACTGTCCATGCCGACTCTTCAAGACCGGGCTTTATCAGTTCGGCCGAGTCGATGAGTATTTTTGCAGTGAGCTTTGATATTATGGATGCATATTCGCTGAAAGGTTCATCACGAAGCCTGTGTGCGAGTTCCCAATCCCGCACCGCAGTATAATTGGAGATAATGTCTCCGCATCCTGCTGCAAGCAAACGGTAAGGCGCTGCGGCAATAACGGCTGTATCAGCAACTACTCCAAGAGGAGTACGCGCCGATTCGGAGGCAGTCCGATTATCCCTTATAATTGAGGCTCTGGATGAAACAATACCATCATGAGACGCCGCCGTCGGGACACTTATGAATGGGATATCAAGATGCATGGAGGCGAGCTTGGCTATATCAATGGATTTTCCGCCGCCAACTCCAATTAAGAACGAAGCTCCTGCCTCGCTGGCAAGACTCTCCACTCTATTAACTGTGTCAATCGTGGGTTTTTCAACTATTGTCGTATTAACGTTAAAACCTGAATCTTCAAGTGAAACAGCCACCGTTTTTCCTGCCATCTTAAGCGTTGTGGCTCCCGCGACTATCAATGCACTCCCATTAAGTTTAAGGTCTTTACATACCTTACCTGCATCATTGATCACACCATGACCTACGACAACGTTCCTGGGCAGCTGCATCCATTTGTTCTTATAGTTTTGGTTAGTCTCTTTCATAAGGTTACAATATGAGTATAATAGATAGCGTCTGGCATTATATAGATAAGTATTACTTAAGCGGTATAATCAACGACACCTCTTATAATCCTGTTGATACGCTCACTTATGCAATCGTGCTTGGTATAAGCCTTTTCGGAGTCTTAAAGTTATTGGAAAAACTCAACGTGAAGATTGATGCACGGTTCATGATTTCTATCACCCCGTATATTATTGCCGGTTCATCTCTTCGCGTTCTGGAAGATTTAGGAGTATTTACTCCCCCGTTAAAGTATCTCTTTGTGACGCCCATAATCTATTTTTTCATATTTGCGGTTACGATTATCGTACTTACGATCGCAATTAACCTTGAGCGAAAAAGAAAGATCAGGGACTACCATACGTTCTTTGGATATACCGGAGCAGCATGGGCATTTATAAATATCTGCGCGCTGCTGGTGTTTGGGAGGGTGGAGAATTCATATCCTGCTGCTGTTATACTGATCTTAGGCATAGTTTCGACAGGCATTGTTTATTTCATATCCCGTCAACTCAATTTTGCGCTTCTCACGGATAAGGTCAATATATCCATCCTTTTTACCCATCTTCTGGATGCTTCTTCTACATTTATCGGAATGGATTGGCTCAATTACTATGAAAAGCATGTAGCACCTACATTTTTTATTGACCTTGCAGGAAATTTTACTGATCATCCATCCCTGGTCATGTATCCACTTAAATTGCTGGTGTTCATACCAGTCTTATATATACTTGATAACAAATTAGAAGATGAAAAAGAAAAGAAATTAATTGGTATCATGAAACTTGCGATATTGGTGCTCGGGCTTTCACCTGCCGTTCGAAACACACTCAGGATCCTGATGGGCGTATAAAATGCAAAAAAATATTGAATATCTTAAATCTTCATGGAAATATATTTTTATAGTTTCTGCTATTTTCATTGTTTCGTTAATTGCAGGATTGCTTATATCTTTGAAGGACCTCGGATTGCCGGAAAATTATCTTGAGATGTTCAAGAATTCTTTTGGATGGATAAAGACTCTTTCCCCTTTATCGATAATGCTGGTCATTTTCCTGAACAATGCAGTCAAAAGCCTGTTTGCGATCGTTCTAGGCGCAGGATTTGGCATCATCCCGATCATTTTTGTGGGAGGGAATGGGATAATATTGGGTTTGATCGCGAATGAGGTTTCAAAGCAACAGGGTATCATTTTTGTACTTGCTGCACTTGTGCCGCACGGCATCATAGAAATTCCCATGATACTGATCAGCGCAGGCCTCGGCCTTCGTCTGGGCTATTTCATGTATCTCTCACTTAGAGGTGAAAAGAAAGATATGAGATCTGAATTGGCCGGAAGTTTGCGGTTGTATATGAGGCTGATTATGCCTCTCCTGTTCGTATCTGCAGTGATCGAGACCTTTATAACGCCGGTAATTGTAATGTGGGTTTCGGGTTAATATCCTTAATTCCCTGAAGAAAGCCTGTACAAACTCATATCTCCTTCCTTAACATCGCTATCCTGTCCCTTATCTTTGCGGCCTTCTCAAACTCCTGGTTCTTCGCAGCCCGGTGCATCTGGGCCTCCATCTCCACGATATAATTGAAAATCTCCTCTTTAGGCGGCAGCTCTTGCGTTATCGCACGCGGCTCAACAGCTTTTCGTATGGTCTGCGGTGTGATGTTATGCTCCTTATTATATTCTATCTGCTTCTCCCGGCGCCTGTTCGTTTCATCTATCGCCCTTTGCATCGAACCTGTCATCCTGTCCGCATACATCACCACTCTTCCCTCGATATTCCTCGATGTCCTTCCTATCGTCTGCAAGAGCGAGCGGTCAGAGCGCAGGAAACCTTCTTTGTCTGCGTCTAGTATGGCAACAAGCGCCACTTCGGGCAGGTCAAGACCTTCCCGAAGGAGATTGATCCCTACGAGCACATCGAATTCACCAAGGCGTAAGCTCCTTATTATCTCTATGCGCTCAAGTGTCTCGATCTCAGAATGCATGTACCTTGCTTTGATCCCCACACCAAGAAGATATTCAGTCAGGTCTTCAGCCATTCGTTTTGTAAGTGTTGTAACAAGGACCCTGGATTTTTTCGCGGTTTTTGCATTGATCTCCCCGATCAGGTCATCGATCTGTCCGGTTATGGGTTTTACTACGATCTCAGGGTCAACAAGCCCTGTGGGGCGGATTATCTGCTCAACGACCTGTGCGCTCCTTGTGATCTCATAATCTGCCGGGGTCGCAGAAATATACAGAACCTGGTTTACCCGTTCACTGAATTCATCAAAGGTGAGCGGACGGTTATCGTATGCAGATGGCATCCTGAACCCATAATCAACAAGGGATTCCTTTCTTGCATGGTCGCCTGCATGCATGCCGCGGATCTGTGGAATAGTAACATGCGATTCATCTATAACGATAAGAAAATCCTTCGGAAAATAATCTATCAGCGTATATGCCGGCTCGCCGGCTTTTCGCCCGTCCATGTGGCGGCTGTAGTTTTCGATCCCCTGGCAGTACCCGATCTCATGCATCATCTCGATATCAAATTTTGTGCGCTGCTCCAGGCGGGCTGCTTCCAGTATCTTTCCTGTTCTCTTCAGTTCCTGTAATCTTTCTTTCAGTTCATCTTCTATTGATTCGATAGCCAGGTCTATCTTCTCCTGCGGCATAACGAAGTGCTTCGCCGGATAGACGACCAGTGCATCTTTTTCAAGGAGCGTTTTCCCTGTCAGGGGATCAAATTCAGATATGCGTTCTATCTCATCACCGAACAGTTCGATCCTGACCCCTGTTGATGCGTAAGAAGGAAATACTTCGATCGTATCACCGCGCGCCCGGAATTTTCCTGTGCTAAAATCAAGGTCATTTCGCTCATACTGCATATCCACAAGCCTTGAAAGTATTTTTTTTCGAGGCGATTCATCCCCTTTCCGAAGAAGAATGGACATATCATGCCATTCTTGCGGTGAGCCGATGCCGTAAATGCAGGAAACGCTTGCAACCACGATAACATCCCGGCGCTCGAAAAGCGACCTTGTGGCAGAGAGCCGCATCCTGTTTATTTCCTCATTTATGGAAGCGTCTTTTTCTATATAGGTATCAGTCTGCGGGATGTAGGCTTCTGGCTGGTAGTAATCGTAATAGCTCACAAAATATTCAACCGCATTTTCGGGAAAAAACGCCTTGAATTCGGAATAAAGCTGTGCTGCAAGGGTCTTGTTGTGGGAAATTACAAGCGTTGGGCGTTTCGTATTCCGGATAACGTTGGCGATTGTGAAGGTTTTCCCGGAACCTGTGACGCCCAGCAGGGTCTGGTACTTCATACCCTGTTCAAGACCTAAAGTCAGTTTCTCGATCGCCTTAACCTGGTCACCTTTTGGTTCGAATACCGATGTGAGTTTAAATGACAGTTCTATCCCTTCAGTTTGTGATCAGACAATTGAAATAAAAAGAATCTTGTTAACATTATTTCTCCCTTATCTTCACAGCATTTGCATGTGCGAAAAGCCCTTCGGCTTCGGCAAGCCCAATAATTGTCTCACTTATTTCCTTTAGCCCTTTCTTTTCTATTATCTGAACGCTTGATTTTGTTATGAAATGATCTACATTTAAACCTGAGAACATTCCTGCATATCCGGCTGTTGGAAGCACATGGTTGGTGCCCGAAGCGTAATCTCCCGCAGAAACAGGCGCATAAGGACCGATAAATATCGAACCTGCATGCTTTATCCTTCCCAGAATATCCTCACGGGTCATAATTTCAAGGTGTTCCGGTGCAAATCTATTTGAAAAATCAATACACTCATCAAGTGTTCCTGTGAGTATAGCTGCATTCTCAAGCGATTTATTAATAATTTCTCCCCGCGAAGCATTTTTGATCTGGATCTCTATCTCTTGCTTTACACGTCCCGGAAGGTCTGATGATGGGGTTACAAGCACTGAAACGGCATTCGGATCGTGCTCTGCCTGGGCTATCATATCGGATGCGATAAAATCCGCTCTTGCCGATCCATCCGCGATTATCAGCACTTCACTTGGCCCGGCTGGAAAATCAATAGCCGTTCCACATGCCATTTTGGCCGCTGTGACATATACATTTCCGGGGCCCACGATCTTATCCACTTTTGGAATGGTCTTTGTTCCATAAGCCATTGCAGCTATCGCCTGTACGCCTCCCACGCGAAAAACACGGTCAGCGCCTGCGATATGGGCTGCTGCCAGTGTCAAAGGGTTTACTTTACCGTCAGGATTCGGCGGAGTGCACATGATAACCTGCCTTACTCCTGCAACTTTTGCGGGTATGATCGTCATAAGGGCGGTACTGGGATATGTCGCCCTCCCACCCGGAACATAGACACCCACTGACCCTATAGGTGAAATACGCTGTCCCATACTGATACCCGGGGAGAACTCCCTTATCCAATCCTTTGTGACCTGAGCCTCGTGGAATGAACGGATGTTGGAAGCTGCCTTTTTCAAATGCGCAAGGATCTTTTTATCAAGGGAATACACAGCGTCATGTATTTCCTTGTGGGAAACTTCGATTTCCTCAAATGTTGCTTTATCAAACTGCGTTGTGTATTTTATTAGGGCCGGGTCACCGTTGTCTTTTATATCATTTAGTATGGATGTTACGGCAGGCATTACCTCCTGCAACTCACTCCTGCGCTTTAGCAGGTTTTCAATCTCAAAATTTGTAAGTCCGGAAATGGATTTAAGTATCATTACATGCTGATTTCAGGGCGCAGACAGATAAAGGTTTGCGTGAAAGCTGATCAAAAATATCGAGCAATTACCAGGCTGGATTCAAACAATACAAGAAGAACGAACGCCACTATCAATTCTGAAATTGCGGTTGGATCGGGAGTTATGAAAAATGCAAATGCAAGAAGTGCTCCATAGATGAATTTACGTTTTCCCTTAATGAAACCTGTTTTCAAAATACCCATCTTGATGGCCGATATCAGGAGTAAAGGAAACTGGAACACAATTCCAAAACCAAGTATAAGTGTAATTATGGTGTCGATCGTTCTTTTTACTGAGACCTGCGGATATGCAACATCTTTTGAATAAAAAATCGTGTAATTAAATATAATGGGCAACACCAGGAAATAAGCCAGGAATGCCCCGAATGTGAACAATAGAAATGAAAATGGCACCACCTTGATGAAAAACATTTTTTCATTTTGATAAAGCCCTTTTCCAACGAACATGAATATTTCATAAACAAGAAGTGGTATCCCTATAAAAAGTGCAGTGACTAAAGAGATTTTAAACCGTGCCAGCATGAGTTCCATTGGCGAGTATATTGTCATGGGCACAGGGATGGCATTATTCCAGATCACTTTCAAAAGCTCTCCCGAATAAATGAAAACGATAGCTGTAATTAGAATGACAGGTATCGCCACTACCAGCATTCTTGCCCGCAGTTCCAAAATATGTTCCCCAAGGGGCAATTCCTTATCTCCTGGAACAGAATTCATTATGGTTAATTGATTCTTATCTTATTAAAGTTGAGGAAGCCAAAAAAGTAATTTTTTTGAGGGGGTGGTATTAAAAACGGCTTCCTCATTTTATCTGTATGGCACAAACTAATATAAATGCTCTGACGATTATTTGAGTTTATTTTGTATTTTAAGGGTCTATTGAAGTATATTTTAGTTTTTATTAGTTTATGCACGGATATAATATGATAAAAAGGTATATTTTACTTTTGATTGTAAAAATCAGTCAATGCAATATCTATAGAATAGCTATATAAGATGATACACCTTTGTAATATTGGGAGTTATTATGAAAGTTAGTGAAATAATTCAAGAATTTGTTCCGTGTGAAATATGTGGGAATGCTGCGAATGTGAAGAGGAATACTATTCCATAAGTGCCAGAAACATTCTTGTTCGGGCAGAGGAAACAAGGAAGGCAAGAATAGTATCAAGAACAGCTATTAAGAATAGGAATCAAGCGTCTGTTCATCCTTTTGATGAAGTAGTTGCAGGTTTATCTGCTCCATAGGCTTGCACTCTCCCATGTCTGCAGGATATAGGTCAGGTGCTGATCAGGTTGACGAATTTGGCTGGTGTCATTTTATCTAATGAGCCCCAGCGCATTCGCGATGGGTGCCGGGGGGCTCATAGAGCTTCCACGAATGCCTGTGCTTTCGACACTCCTTGCCCATAGGAAAAGGCATGTATGATAAGCTGTGGTGACATAGATAGAAAGCGCTATCACGATGAGGACCAAAACCGCAGCTATCAATAATGCCAATACAGGGCCTATCAGATTGAGCATTGATACGCCGATTACAATAGCAATAATGAAGCCAATGACAGAAAGAATCCCGGTAACCAATCCAACAGCTATTTCGCCTACTCCTATGGGAAGAAGGTTCTTTTTTATGATCTGGGTTGCTCTTTCTACTGCCCCTTTTAAATCCCTGTCTTCGATAACAATTGCAGGGATCATGAAATAAGCAGCAACAGTCCAGGCTCTTTCGATGAATCCCAGGATCATCCCGGAAAAACCTCCTGCTATACTCCGGTCCCTTCTCGCACGGCCCCTTAAGACGCCTGTAATTATATTAACCATCGATGAAATTATTGCAAGATAGAATAGCTTTAAAATATTTTTCTTTGCTGCAGCCCATGCCTCTGACATGGTCGCGTCGCCGTCCTTAAAATAATCATAAACAAGAAATGCTGTCATCCCTGAGAAAAAATAAGAGATTAGATAATTTCCCAGAAAAACAAAAAAGGCCAGTAGATAAAATAAATTCCCAAGATGCAGGTTTGAATCAATAAAAAGCATGCTAATGACTGAAAATATTGAAAAAAACATTCCCACAAATATCGAATAGAAAGAGGGTTTAATGACATCTGCATCTTTTATGATCAGGCTGAAACTCTCCTTTATAAAGAGGAAACCCTTGAAAATATTTTCAAACATAATGCGTCTATCTCCAGTTCATTTTGTTTTGGTTTTTTCGGGTCTGGCCTGCTCAATGACTGTCCCCCTATATTTTCCACTTACCGCGTCAAGGATATTTTGTGGGTTCTCCCCATTAAGAACGATGGTTTTAATATTACTTCTCTCGATTATCTTTGCGGCCAGAAGGTCGATCGGTGAATTGGCCCCGGCGACCATTTCAGTCTTCATCACGATTTCAATAAGTTGATGGGGCGTCATGGTTTCAAATTTCCTGGCATCCTTATCCTTCTTCGGGTCGCTCGTATAAACACCATCAATGGAAGTCGCATTGATTAGCAGATCTGCGCCGATATATTCTGAAAGTACCGCAGATACGGCATCAGTTGTCTGTCCGGGAGTTACACCTCCCATTACTACTATTTTGCCGGTGAAGCTTGCAGTTCTAGCCTCTTTGTAGTTCAAAGGGGGCTCATAATAAGCCGCTTCACCAAGAGCTGCTATCAGAAGCCTGGCATTGAGTCGCGTGATATCAATACCGATAAAATCACAGGTCGCTTCATCAGAACCAAGGTCTCGTGCCACTCCTATATATTCACGCGCTGCTTTTCCTCCCCCTGTTACTATATATATTGTGTGATTCTTCCCTATCTCTTTGATAACAGTTGCATAACCTTTGAATTTCTCAGGCTGCAATTCCTTAGCGAGAACCGATCCGCCAATTGAAACTATGATCTTCATGGGATATCTGATTGTTCTTTTATATTATTATCTTTCTCATAGGAAAGCTATCCCGAACACGTGAAGCAGTATAACGATGATTGCACCGGGAATCCCTGCAAGTGCACAAACAAGTAATGCATAGGCAGAATAATGGACATCGAGATTGAAAATTGCATTGGCTGCAACCAGAATAATGAGCCCCAGCACAGCATTTATCAAGAGCTTTGTCGCGGTTTTCAGGATATAATATGCAGCAATAACTCCGATTATTGCTAATAGAACTATAATTAATTCGATTACCACCTTACTATAATGGCTCTCATTTTAATTAAACATTTCTATTAGTTCTAGACAAATAATAAAATAAAAACATTCAAACAAACAAGAAGGTCTGTTCAGCTTTTATATCTGCATGGATCTCTTCCACATACCGCCGTTTCAAGTCAACAAGCACCTCAGGCGGCAGCATATTTACTATCGGGCATCTTTCATCGACTTTATCAATATCGATAACAGGATATAATTCACATAAGGTCGGGCGGCATAAATATATGCGGCAGAGTTTCTCCTTATTCAAAAAGATGCACTGTCCTTTTATCATTTTAATGGCATAATATGTTCCGAGTTCTCCCTTTACTTCCTTGAAAAATTTCCTGGGTTCAAGTTCGATAAAATATTTTTTCCTGACATTCGAGATCAAATTCGAAACTTCACATTCGGTCAGTACGGCGCAGTTATGGCAGCAGCGTGATTTGCAGTTTTGAATATCACAATCCATTTTCATTAATATACTCATCTTCTATGGCCATGAACCTTATGCCATGTCCATAAGATTTCTTATATCATGATACGCACTATCATAGTACAATCCATAGGGATGTATTTAGGAAAAATTAATATTAAATCTAAGAATGTTATAAAACTTGCATTTCTAACCTCTTTTTTGATATTAACTTCCCCTATTTTAGCACCCTCAGTCCTGGCAGATACAAATCTTGTAAAAAACCCAGATTTAGAAAGTGGAAATACAACCCCTTTTAACTGGACATTTGTGAATCAAGGAGAGAACACACCGATCTGGGATAGCGTATCCCACAGCGGATCAAGATCAATAAAAATAAGCATCCCTGGAACAACGAATATTATTTCAGGATATCCGCAATCGGATTTAATAGAAGCACAGCCCCTTACAAATTATACTGCTTCAGTTTGGGGAAAAACCCAAAATACAGGCGGATCGAATACCCCGGCCGCCAGGATAGTGGAGCTTGATGCGAACAGGAGCTGGATTCGCCAGAATAACATCCTTCCCGTATTCGGCAGAGGCACAAATGACTGGACACAAAGAACAGTAGAATTCCAGACTGATGCGAATACAAGATATCTTTATGTCTATGCCAATATCTGGAATGGCTATGGGAATTTCTGGATGGATGATGTAACAGTAAGCTCAAAAACACCAGTAGAAACAAATCTTGTATTAAACCCGGATTTAGAAAGTGGAACAACAACTCCCTTTAACTGGACATTTGTGAACCAGGGCACAAACACACCGATCTGGGATAGTGTATCCCACAACGGATCAAGATCAATAAAAATAAGCATCCCCGGAACAGCGAATATCATTTCAGGATACCCACAATCGGACATAATCGATGCACAGCCCCTTACAACATATACTGCATCAGTTTGGGGAAAAACCCAAAATATAGGTGGCTCGAATACTCCAGCCGCCAGGGTAGTGGAACTTGATGCAAACAAGAACTGGATACGCCAGACTAATATTCTTCCCGTATTCGGTAGAGGCACAAATGACTGGACACAAAGAACAGTAGAATTCCAGACCGATGCGAATACAAGATATCTTTATGTCTATGCCAATATCTGGAATGGCTATGGAAATTTCTGGATGGATGATGTGGTATTGAAATTGAAGGGCACTCCAACACCAACACCCATTGGCTCAACACCAACACCTACTCCTTCCCCTACTCCCTCCAGGTCGTGCTATGTCATCCCTGGTGGCGTTCCATCATCAATGACAAAATATGAAGGAAAAACAGTTTGTGCAAATTGCGGGCACCACAACCCAATACCTTCGACATGGAAACCATGTGGAACAACACCAACCGTTACACCAACACCCACACCAACTGTAACACCAACGCCAATATTGGGTTCAACTATAGCATATCTGGGTGATGCAAGACCATCAAAATTCGGATCAGCAGGAATAACTGAATTAACAAAAGACCTTAATCAAGTTGTTCCACAATCACCAACAGGTAAGGTTGATGCCATATTTATGATCGGTGATATGGATAAGATATCTCAGACTCAACAAGCGTATTCCGCATCGAAAGTAAATAATATACCTATTTTTTATGTAGTTGGAAATCACGAGGTTGATACATCGGGTGATGTGTCGGCAATTAAAGCCATGGCACTTAAGTTGCCAGTCAATAGAGGCCCCACAGGGACAGAGAAGACAACATATTCTGTTGACGTGGGTGGAATGCATATCGTCAATATGAATATATATTGGGATGGTAAAACCAATGATGCATATGGTGTTGGTTACGTACCGGATGCCCTCTATAACTGGATGAGTACAGATTTATCCGGAACAACTAAGTATAAAATAGTTGTTGGTCATGAACCGTTATATCCGAAGAAACGTCATGTTGGGGATTCCTTAGATGCAAATACAGCCAATAGGGATAAACTCCAGAATCTATTTGTATCGAAAAATGTAGATATTTTCGTGGGTGCGCATACACATTACGCAACAGTAAACACTGTTGGGGGTGTGTATCATGTCGATGCCGGAATATCTGGTCAGAAAACCGTGGATGGAGAAGACCCGTATGCATCCATCTTCTATACATATACTTCTGAAAATAACCTGGTATTGACATGGAAACATGAAAATCCAACATGGAGTTCACCGAAAATCGCAACATATACAATTAGCAAATGAAGAACAGGATCGAAATCCAACAAATATGGTACCCTGCTTAGAAAGCGGGGCACCCTTATTTCGATCATATTTCTATTTTAACTTTCGTGGGTTCAAAGGGTCGAGAATTCCCCTTACGAGGATGAATCAGATCCTTTGCAATTGTTCATACTGCTAATGTTTATATTCATAGATATCATATCTCTCAATGACGAATATCATGCCCTTGCGGTAATGTAATACAGTGATCTATTACAAAATGCCAAGAATTGAATTGCAGGTTGATCATTCTTTGAGATAAATATGGAAAATAATTTCCTACTTGAAAATATTGCCGGCCTTTCAGAAGAAGATGCCGCCAGAAAATTGGATGAAGAAGGTTTTAACGAACTTCCGTCCCAAAAAAAGCAGGGGATCTTTACCATTCTGATAAACATTTTATTTGAGCCGATGCTGTTACTTCTTTTAGTTTCAGGGTTCATTTATCTAGTCCTGGGAGAATCAAATGACGCTTTGATGTTGCTCTTTTTTGTGATCGTGGTAGTGGGAATAACATTTTATCAGGAGAGAAAAAGCGAAAGAGCTTTAGATGCTCTAAAAAACCTCTCAAGTCCAAGGGCACTTGTAATTAGGAACGCAAAGCAAAGACGTATTCCAGGACGAGATGTAGTCCGGGAAGATATTATTATATTAAGAGAAGGTGACCGTATCCCTGCTGATGGTAACATGCTTTTTTGCTCAAACCTTCTTGTAGACGAATCCATGCTTACAGGTGAGTCGCAAGCTGTTAGAAAATCAGACTGGGATGGAAAAGCGAAGCCCACAAATCCGGGTGGTGACGATATGCCATTCGTATACTCAGGTACGCTTGTAGTCCAGGGTCATGGGATTGCGAAAGTAACAGGGACCGGGATACATACGGAAATGGGAAAGATCGGAAAGGCCCTGCAAACCATCACCCAGGAAGAGACCTTGCTCAAGAAAGAGACTTCACATCTGGTACGTAATTTCGCTATCGCCGGGATAATATTGTGTGTATTTGTTGTGATAGTTTACGGAATGACCAGAGGAGACTGGCTTAACGGATTGCTGGCTGGAGTGAGTTTAAGTATGGCACTTCTTCCTGAAGAGTTTTCTGTTGTCCTTTTGATCTTCCTGAGTATGGGAGCATGGCGCATGTCAAAAAGGCAGGTACTGACAAGAAGAATGCCTGCCATTGAAACACTTGGCTGTGCAACTGTGTTGTGCGTTGACAAGACAGGGACTCTTACAATGAACCGTATGATATTGAGTTCCCTTTTTTCCGGAGCGGAATTTTATGATATAGCTAAGAATGGACACCTCCCACTCCCTGAAAACTTCCATGAATTGCTTGAATTTGGCAATCTTGCAAGCCAGGCTGATCCTTTTGACCCGGTCGAGAAGGAAATTAAGAATGGCACTGAAAAATTTCTTTCGGATTCGGAACACGTTCATAATAACTGGAAACTTGTCAGGGAATATCCACTCTCCAAAAACCTTCTGGCATTGTCGAATGTATGGGAATCAAACGACAGGCAAAAGCATGTAATAGCTTCAAAAGGCGCCCCGGAAGCAATAATAGATCTCTGCCATCTGGATGAAGTGCAAAAACATGAGCTGCTATCACGAGTGCAGACTATGGCCGATAATGGGCTGAGGGTGCTTGGTGTAGCTCGTGCCATCTTTCAGGAGGAAAAATTGCCGCAAATGCAGCATGATTTTGGTTTTGAATTTATCGGATTGCTTGGTTTTACAGACCCTGTTCGTCCGTCTGTCCCGGCAGCAGTATCTGAATGTTACACTGCAGGAATAAGAGTTATAATGATAACCGGGGATTTTCCAGGAACTTCCAGGCACATTGCCAGGCAAATCGGTTTGAATAACCTTGAAAGAATAATTACAGGTCCTGAACTTTCTCAAATGAGTATTATAGACCTTCAGGAAAAAATAAAAATCACAAATATTTTCGCCCGGGTCGTGCCTGAACAAAAACTTGCAATTGTTAATGCTTTAAAGGCAAATGGAGAAGTGGTCGCGATGACAGGAGACGGTGTAAATGATGCTCCTGCGCTGAAATCTTCGCACATTGGCATCGCAATGGGAGAACGGGGTACGGACGTGGCGCGAGAGTCTTCGTCCATTGTCCTGCTCAACGATGACTTTTCATCTATTGTCGAGGCTGTCAGGCTGGGTAGAAGAATATTTGATAACCTCAAGAAAGCAATTTCCTATATTTTTTCGGTTCATGTTCCAATTGCAGGTCTGGCGCTATTTCCGATTTTATTTGAATTACCTCTTATTCTTTTACCCGCGCACATAGCGTTTCTTGAATTAATAATAGATCCTGCCTGTTCGGTGGTATTTGAGGCTGAAAAAGATGAGAAAAATATCATGCAAAGACCGCCCAGGGATCTCAAGGAGAAGTTATTTGACAAAAAAAATCTTATCAGGAGCCTGTTTCAGGGATTAAGCGTACTTTTTTTTGTTTTGATAATATTTATTATGGCATTATATTTGGGAAAGGGAGAGAACGAAGCTCGAACAATTACATTTGCTATGCTCGTATTTGCCAACCTGACGTTGATATTTTCAAATCTGTCATTGGAAACGAGTATATTGGGAAAATTCAATTCACAGAACAGGGCATTATGGATAGTTGTAGGGGGAGCGCTTCTATCACTTATTATGGTACTATATGTGCCCACATTTAGGGAACTATTCCATTTTTCCGTTCTACATTTTGATGACCTGATAACTATACTGATCGGAGGAATCGTTAGTGCGGCATGGATTATGCTGATCAATACTAAACTTAAATAAAATATGAAGAATTTGAGCAAGTTAAACTTTTCAAATCGATCGCTTTATTAAGGATTATAACTTAAGATAATTTATGAAATGTAAAGAGTGTGGCCATGAATCTTATGCAATGTCCATAAGATTCTATTCAATACCCCGCTTTTCTAAGTGGGGGCCTCCGGTTTGATATAATATCCTTTGTTTGGAAAATTCGCGTTAATAATCCTCCAAAGGCATCCCATTCCATTCCCGATCCAATGGCGCTGAATTCTTCCTGATTTCAAGTATCAAGGATTCATCCCTGAAAACCGAGCCTTTCTTGTCTACCCATTTATCAAATTCCCCGTTCTTTAATATTGTGCGCAATGAGTACTTTATGGTCTTGCGCTCATTCTTACTCACAATATTTGCCGCCCCATGAATTAACCTGATATACCTGAAACCGTGCTCATAAGCCTCTTTGATCTTTTCACGGGCCGCAATAAGTGCAGTCCTTATGGAATAATTATGCAGGTCAACTTCTATACATTTCTTGAAGATATCTACTTCGAATCCCGCCATACTTTAGTCCATTATTTCTTTCTTTAACAAAATATATGCCATAACAAGTCCCGTAATGCCATAAAGAAGAAGCGGCAGAAGATATGTTGCAAGCACGCCAAACCCTTCCTGGTATATCAATACAGAATCAAGAGCCCTTATGCCCATAGTGATCGGAAGGGCGCTCCCAACTTTTACCATTATTTGCGGCATAGTCTCAAACGGGAAAAAAACACCGCAAAGGAATAACATGGGAATACTGAGCACAAGTGATGATAACATGGCTGTGTTTTCCGATTCTGCAAATGTTGCTACAGCCATACCGATGCCGATGAAAGCTGCTGAATATACAAAGATCACAAGGAACAATAGCCCCAACTGGCTGGCCGGGATCAAGACTCCATAGAAAAGGAAAGCAACAACGACGAGAATAATTCCCTGCAGCATGGATATTAGAATAAGGGCGGAAGTTTTTGCGAAAATGAACTCTTCCAGGGATAATGGGGTTAAAAGTGTCCTCAACAGGGTCTTTTTAGTTCTCTCCTGGACAATAGTAATTGATGAAAGCAGGAATGAAATGAACATCAGGACTATAGAAACGATCGCAGGCATCAGGAAATCAAGGTAAGTCATGTCCCTGAATACGGGATTCCTTTCAAGTTTGATAGGAGCAGCAATAGCAGCAGGTGACTTAAATCTCACTTCACCAAGGATTCCTTTTGTTCTGTCAATTTCTGATATCAGGTCTTGAGTGCTATTTGTCATTTCTGTGGAGAGGTTGTCCATCCGGATGGAAACATTGGCTGAACGGACTTTGACCTGATCCAATATTACGGTTGCAGTTTCGATGTTTGTGATATTTCCCCGGATATTTGAGATCTCAAACGTGTAATTGCCCATCAATTCTTGCATGTTCTGCAATTTGATATCGGTTCGTTCAAGTTTTTCATGCAACTGGGAGCCTTTTTGGGCAACATTGGCAAGGCCATTATAAAGTGATCTTATGCGGCCTGTCTTTTCAATTAAAAGCTCCCTTGTATCCTGTATTTGTCGGATAGTGTTTGCGATGGATATGCATTGTGGCGTTGAAGGAATGGAACATGTTGAATCATATGTTCCCTGCAGATCTGTCCGGATCGCCAATAATGCGGCATCGGTAGAATCAATATTATCCACCACAAGCTTGAGGTCATCCCTTAATGTCGCAGAATCATTATAGATGGAGCTTACATTCTTATCAAGTTCCAAAATGTCATTTCTGGTGGTATTTATATCCACAGATGCCTGGGAGAGGTCTATCTTCATCCGGTCAAGCGTACTTTTCATCATACCTATGGATTCATTCATCCTGGTCACATTGATCTCATCCAGGCGGAGGAGCACATTTTGTGTATCATTGTTCAGTTTGCCGATATCCCCGTTTATTGAATAGACACCGTTTTTTAACGGACCAAGTTCCGATTCCATCTCTCCAAGGTTTTCCCATAGCTTACTGACAAAACCCAGAGTAAGTTCATATGACATTTTTTCAGTAGTAGTAAGGAAGACCGTAGATATGACAGGAGCTATCTGCACTCTTGAATTATCAATAAACAATTTCATAGACTGCGTCTGATTTTCGGGGATGAAAATACCCGCGCTGTATTTTCCTTTCATGACGCCATCTTCGATAACTGATGGATCATTAGTGTTCTCTTTAACGATTATGAACATCTTGCTCTTATTTAATTCTTCAATTATGTCATTCCCTGGTTTGGACCCGCCCCCAACACCCAGTTTTACCTCTTTCAGACCCTGGTCAGAGGCTCCTGAAAACACCGAACCGATCAATATCATAATAAGAATAGGTGCAAGAAATATCAATATTAATGTTTTCTTGTGGCGGACATATACCAGGAAATCTTTCTTTATAACAGGAATGATGCTCAATGCCACTCTTCTCCCGAAGCATTAATGAATACGTCTTCAAGGCTGGAAGTGCTTGATTCTACTGTTATGATCTTTTCTTGATGCGATTCAAAAACATCAAATATTTTATGAAGCTGCATCTGCCCCGTATGGCTTATTGTAAGCCCTTTATCGCTAAAGCTGCAGGATGATATATTTCCAAGCGATTCAACCTTATCTCTAAGGACACTGTAGTTCCCGGGTGAGCTTGTTATCAGGATCATCTTTTCCCCCACCTTTTTTTTCAGTTCTTCCTGTTTTCCTTCCACAACTATTTTGCCCCTGTTCATTATCAGTATCCTGTCACACAATAAGTCCGCCTCTTCCATATAATGTGTAGTGAGAAGGATTGTAGTCCCTTCATTGTTAACGACCCGAATGGTTTCCCACAGGGCTTTTCTTGATACGGGGTCAAGCCCTACGCTTGGTTCATCAAGTATCAATACCTCTGGCTTATGTATGAGCGCGCAGGCGATATTTAGCCTTGTTTTCATTCCCCCTGACAGGTTATTGGCCCTGGTATCACTTTTTTCATCAAGTTTTAGTAAATTAAGGATTATATGGCTTCTTTTCTTAATTTCAATTGGCAAGATCCGGTATAATGATCCGAAAAATTTGAGATTTTCATTAACAGTAAGCTCGTCATAGAAACTGTTTTCCTGGGGCACGACTCCAATAATGGAAAGGACTTCTTTCTTATCCGATACCACATCAAGGCCGGATATGTATGCATGACCCGAAGATGGTCTTGATTGGCATGACAGGATTTTTATCAACGTTGACTTTCCGGCGCCGTTTGGTCCCAGGAGACCGAATATGATCCCTTTTTCAATACCCAGGGTGACATTATCCAAAACCATGAAATCCCCATAGCTTTTGGTTATTGAGCGAAATTCTATTATCGGTTCCATGTTTAAATCGAATTCCTTTAGTACATATTTTTATTACTCTATGAATTATTATATCTTCTATTTAGAACTTATTACATGTATATAAGATGTAATAAAATAGAAAAAGAAAATATTACAATTCATCATGTTTAAGATTGAAGAACATAAATAGGACAAAACCCGCCATCATCATGATAATGCTTATACTAATCATAACCCCTTTACTTCGACTGGAGAAATCCGAACTTCGATAATTTCATTCTTGCCCATACTGTTTGCTCGCTGCATAATATTTATATGTTATCGAAACGCGAAATGAGTATAAATGGATAAGAACACTATCATTTTATTTAATCCGATGCCCGTAAAACATCCTGTTGCCATCCTGAACAAAATGACTACATCGTTGCAGGTGCCGCTTGTCAATGTTCCCCTGTCGCTTCTTGCACTGGGAAGGATGGTCAGGGGTGAATTTGACGCCAGGATAATCAATGCCGTAGTGGATAACGATTATAAAAGAAATATTATTGATCTAAGTAAAAACGCTCTCTGCCTGGCAGTTAGCAGCATGACCTGCTACCAGATCACTGATGGTATCGATGTCTGTAAAGCTGTTAAGGGACTCTATCCGCAGCTTCCGGTAATATGGGGAGGTTATCACCCATCAACGGAGCCCATACAAACCCTAAATAATCCTTATGTCGACATTGTTATCAGGGGGCAGGGAGAGATCCCGTTTAAAGAAATTGTTGAAAGACTTAGAAAGAACGAATCCCTTGAGGGGATTCCCGGTATTTCTTATAAAGAAGGCGGGAAAATAATTGAGAACAAGGACCAGGAGTTCAAACCCCTTGATTCTTTTCCGCCCATTCCGTATGACATGATCGATGTAGAGCGACATGTCAAAGGATATAAATTCGCAAATCGCTGCATTGACTATTATTCAAGCATGGGCTGCGCGGCAGGATGTGATTTCTGCTCAGAGCCCCTGTTTTGCCACAGGCGCTGGTCAGGACTGCCGGCTCAGACAGTGGTTCTGGAACTTGAATACCTCGCAAAGACCTATAACATAGATACTTTCATGATCCGGGACAGTGATTTTTTCATAAATGTGAGCAGGGTGAAAAAGATATGTTCTCTCCTGATAGAGAAGAATTCAGGAATTCGTCTCACAAGCGTCAACGGGAGGATGGAACTCCTTTCACGGATGGATGAAGAAGTATGGGGGCTGCTGCGAAAAGCCGGAATTCATGAGATATTCATTGGTTTTGAAAGTGGTCTCCAGGAGGCGCTTGATGCGATGAATAAGGGAGCAAAGACCAGCCAGATAAAGGGCTGCATAGATAAATGCATAAAACATGATATTGACATTCGCGGTTCATTTATGGTGGGAATCCCGGGTGTAAATGCCAAAGAAGAAGTAACAAGAACATTTGAGGAGATCCACCGCATCATCTCTGCATATGGAAGAAGGGGAAAACTCAAGCATATGGATATTCTCTTGTCGTTTTTTACGCCATACCCGCGCACTAAACTGTACGAAGCTTCAATTAAAAACGGATTAAAGCCACTGAACACTCTTGAAGGGTGGGGTGGTTTTGACCAGTTTGATTTCAAAGCGCCATGGTTTTCCAAGGAGTATTTTGAAATTACTAGGGAATTCAGGGCAGGAATGCCGATGAACTCGGGATGTGATTTTGGAGAATGGTGCGAATTTTATGGAAGAATAGTAAAGAGATTGGGAAATGTTTAGGGCATTGTTCATACAAGGATATAAATGAATCTGATAATTCTTTCGGATACCCACATAAAACATGGACAGTCGCTCCTTTCCCGACTTCCGGGAGAGCTAATTTCTACGATCAGGAGTTCTGACCTGATCATCCATGCCGGCGATTTTGAAACGCTTGATTGTTATAAAGAACTTGAAGCCCTGGGAAAACTCGCGGCGGTTCATGGTGATACCGACAGCCCTGAACTCATGAAGTTCCTTCCCGAGCGCAAAGTGATAAAGATAGAAGAAATAAATGTTGGGGTGATACATATAGGGCAGCTCACGTCAGAAAATACTGACGGCCTGGGCTACCTTGCAAAAGAGATGGGTGTTGATGTATTGATTTTCGGGCACTTCCATCACCCCATAGTCCATAAAAGCGAAGTGCTCTTACTTTCCCCGGGCAGTGCAACAGTACCTGGGATCGCAGAGCCAAGCGCCATCTGGCTTGAAATCAATAATAAAACGGTAACCGGGAAAATCATCCGCTGCAAAGATAATTCTTGCAGTTATTTTGAGTTCGAAAAACACTGAATCATTTTCGATTTTCAATATGTTTTCTGACGACCTCTCTTATTTCATCAGGATGGCCCAGCACAGTTATTCCCTTCATTTTACGAAGTCTGTCAACGGCTTCCAGGTCCACATCCCGCATCGTGAGCGTCAGTTTCTTACCGCCGGGTAAATCCGTGACAATTTCGCCCTCTTTCTGGTCGGCGGGAAAAATGTAAACCGGAACTTTAGCCTTCATCGCCTGCCCCGCAGCATTTGAAAGCAAGGTGTCCGAAATACCCGCAGCGATTTTTGCCACGGTGTTGGATGTCGAAGGCATAATAACAAGGAAATCATATTTTCCAAGCTGTAAATCCCCAACAAGGAACGGCACATTCGGGGATTTTTCCGAATAAGTTTTTGGGAAACTTGTTTTTATCTCATTGAAGAGCTTGTACCATTTTACCACCATCTCACCTGCCTGGGAAAGAAACACCCTCACATCAAGATCATGCTCTTTCGTAAGCTCTTTCATTATGTCCAGGCTTTCTTTGAGATAATCCCCGCAGCCTGTGATCCCCCAGGCGATTCTGACAGTCATTGGATCGTAGCTTTTATGATCTTATCCCCTTTCTTGATCTTCTGCGCTACATCCTGGCCTTCTGTGACCTGTCCGAATACGGCATAGTTCTTATCAAGGAATTTTGAATCCTCAAGACATATATAGAACTGCGAGCTTGCGCTGTTGGGTTCCTGCGAGCGTGCCATCCCTACTGCACCCTTTTTATGAGTCAGTGTTGGAGCTATCTCAAGAGGAATGTTCTTTCCCGATCCGCCCGTTCCATTCCCTTTAGGGTCCCCACCCTGTATAACGAATCCCGGTTCGACGCGGTGGAAGATGAGGCCGTTATAAAAGCCCTTATTTGTAAGGTCGATGAAGTTTTTTGTGGTGATCGGGGTTTCGGTTTCGTAAAGTTCGAATTTGATAGTTCCTTTTGCGGTTTCTAAGATTGCCGTTCTGTTTGCCATAATTATCGCTGTACCTTAGTTGACTTCATGGTATAAGTCAATTACCTCACGCTTTTGCTATCCATATTGAACGCACTCTCCCTATTTTATGCTTGAAATGAAATTGATGAATGACATATCTGCAAATAAGTAGTAAAGTATATATATTATAAAAGAAGTTTTTTAGCATAGGTCAGGGATAATAAGGATGGACTCACTAAAGGTAAGAATAAAAAGAAGGCTTGAGATATATCTTGAGCTTGACATAGATGGTATCAGGAAATTCATAATCGATATACTGTTACGATTAAAGAAAGTGACTGTAGACCAATTATTTCACGAACTGAACAAAAAATTCAAAATATCATTTAGTGCCGTTGCATCAACTCTGGGATATATACACTCAAAACTCGGGATACTGCATGCCTACAAGGAATCATATAAAACCCCCATAGTCTATTCATTGAAGGAAGAATACATGGATATTGTTGAGAACGCATTAAACAAAAGTGCAGCTAAGCCATCATAGCTGTAATCTCATTGTTCAAATCAATAAACCGCCGGATCGCTCTTTCATCTAGCTTTTTTCTTCTTAGATTCGAGATCAATTCATCTATAGTGCCGATCTTGTTGCCGGAGATAAGATTGTCGGCATGTGCGACAATTTTCTCTTCAATAGTTACAGGCAGGTAATCCTTTTCAGGGAGTCCGAGGCGGGAAGCTTCCTCTTTTGGGATTCCCGCGCCGATATGCCTTTCGATGATCTTTACGATCTTATCATCCAGACTATTATCCATTGCAATCCTGGCGCCAGCTATTGCATGGCCTAAGCCATGAGTCTTTGACCGTCCGATATCATGGAGCAAAGCTCCAACAAAAACCGCATCAACATCGATATTTATGGGATATCCTTTCCCGGATGCATTATCGCGAATATTTATTGCGATATCCTTTGCATATTCCGCAACTGCTTTACAATGTTCGATCACATCAGGAGAACATCCCGAAGATATCAGAAAAGTTATCGCATCTTTTTCATTCAAGCAGCTGCACCTGAAGAGGAAGTCATATCTTCAAGCTGGACGATTCTTTGTTTTAAGGCTTCTATTACCGGCTCGTTTTCCTCAAATATTAATTCGCCATCGCAAAATGGGCATTTGAACTCCATTTCAGCCGCTATTTCAAATAAAAACCTGCCATCCATTTTTTCGCAAATATAAAATACTTTACCTTCTTCATATTCGAGTTTTGTCTTGAGGTTTTTTAAAAGCTTCTTGGCTTCGAGTTCAAGCTGGCGATTCAAATTACTCAGGTCAAGTTTCCATAGATATGTCAACCAACCGCTGTCCGAATCCCTTTCTCTTCGATAACTGGCAAGCCTGTTCTCATATAATATGAAAAGAGTACGCCGAACAATATTCAACAATACGCTCGTAGCCTGTGCTATCTTTTCATCCGTGACCTCGCCTTCGGGCATATTCAAGACTACTTTATACCCTTCCTCACCTACAAGATTTATTAGATAACCTTTAATAACCGAATCGTTCAAATCAACCAGAAAATTCACCATATTAATATTGTTTTTATATGACTTTAAGCTTCCGTTCTCCTTTTAATCTGTTTCGAATATCGCCTGACCTTATCCAGGACCGTCATGCGTGTCCCGTCGGTTGAAAGCATAGTCGTTATCGGCTCAGCAGGTCGGATTACCGCCCCGCTGGCCGGGATATCGGCCGCTCTTCCCTTATTCATGCATTCAATAAGAGTATCGGAGATCTCCTGGCTAATAACCAATTCCTTCTCTGCAAAAATAATGGTCCTTGCAGCAAAACATTGGAATCCTCTTAATTCCGGAAGTTCCCCATCAAAAGATCTTATATGCGCATCAAAAATGCTCATTCCGGTTGAAAGTTCAACAGTATCAAGACTTCCCTGGAAACGCGGATTTATCTCAATGACCTGTGCCCCTTTATCGGTCAGCATGAAATCCACACCATTAGAACCCTGTAGCTTGAATTCCATGGCGATTTGCAGGGCATATTGCACTATTTCCTCCTGATATTTTGTATGAAAAGGCGTGATATTACCGCAATATGCAAATGGTGTTCGTGTCAGCCATGGTATACCTATTAACTGTTCATTTACGGCAACAACCACTGCGTTATCCCCGGTACTTATCAATGAGGCGCTGCAGGGTATCCCTTTAACGAACTCCTGGGCTATGAAATCGTGTGAATCACTTCGGGTTTGAAAATTATTCATTTCGGTTTCAGTCCTGATAATGATATTTCTAATTCCCCCCGCCCCTGTCTTTGGTTTGACCATAAGGGGAAAATCCATACCATCCGCTTTATCCGCAGATTCGGTCTTAGGATGGGGGATTCCCATTGAGTTCATTTTACCGGGGAGTTTCGATTTATCACCGGCTTCTTCTATTATTTTCAAGGGATTACTCAAAGTATTCTTCAATTTCAGGTTTTCAAAACCAGGCCCAGGGATTATTGCATCGAAATCCCCAAAGGCTTCCACAATTTTGCACAACTCATTAAAGGGAATATTTTCAAGAATTTGTGTCATATTTGCGCATTTTCGCATATCTACATCTCCAAAACGGTCAAGAGCATAAACGATATATCCCGCTTTTCTTGCAGAACAGGCGATATTACGAACACTGTTGCCTACAACAAGGACTTTCCTGACTGTTTTCATCTATTTTTAACCTCTTTTCCTGACCGTTTGGGGATAATTTCAAGCTCTCCGCCCGAAAACTGTGTTCTTAAGGCGTCTTTACCCGATGCGACCTGCAGTCTGTCAAGAGTAATTGCAAGGGCTGCGACCTCAGAATGCGGCTGGTTTCCTACACCGATATTCCAGTCTGCAAGCCCATAAATTTCGGGAGGGACTTTCTCAGCCCCCACCACGATCATGAGAGCCGGGGTGTCAATTTCAGGTATCGCATCGGGAAGATTAATACCATACATGGTAAGATGTATTACCTTTCCCCCCTTCTCTTTCCATTTTCTTATTTCGCTTTTCCAGCTGGTAATCCTTTTTACATAGAATGAGCCGCCCCATCTGGCTCCTGCTTCTGCCAGGCTTTTTTCGATGCCGCCGTCATCAGAATCAAGGAGCATGCCTTCTGCTCCCAGGGCGCGCGCAGTAAGTGCTACATGAGTGGTTATTCTCTGGTCCCGCTGGATGCGGTGTCCCAGCCTTAATATAACAATTCGCATAAGTTCAGGTGAATATACTTTCGGGGATTTAAAATAATGCTTTCCAAAAGTGTTATAAGAAGCCACTACCATAAAAAATCAAAAATCTATTATAATGATTAAATGAGGATTTTTATGACTGAAAAAATTGGAATACTTGCCCTTGGGCATGGAAGCAGACATCCGCATAATAAGGAAGTAGTCACGGGTGTCGCCGAACTGATCGCGAAGAAATATAAGAATGTTGTTGTTAGAACAGGTTTCATGAATATGAACACACCCACAATGAAAGAAGGACTTGACGCTTTCAAAGGGACAGGAGTTTCTAAGATAATAGCCGTTCCCATATTCCTGGCGCATGGCGTGCATACGATGGAAGATATTCCACAGATACTTGGTATAAGCAAGGACTCGCGAAAAACCCTGATAAAGCTTGACGGGCGAGATGTAGCGCTTATTTATTCAGAACCACTCGGAGTTGATGAACTGGTAGCAGAGCTGGCATACAAGAGGGCCACTGAAGCTCTTTCCTCGAATTAATGATCTTTCATAGTAGATCAAGAGTAGCTGTACTTGATCTGACCCATGGGGGGGCTGTGATAGCCCGCAAACTGAAGAAAATCACAGGGGCAGTGACAGCTATAGATGTGTACAGGACCATGAGTCCCGAATTATCGGATGAACTTGAAAGTGAAGGGATAAAAACATCACGCAAGCCCCTTAAAGCATCTGATTTTGATATTATCGTAGCCCCGGTTCACCTTGATGCCAATTATCCAATGTTATTGGATGCATCAGTGAATAAGATCCCTGTTCTATCCCACCATCAAGCAGTAGGACATATCTTATCAGGGTACGACCTCAAGAACAGGACAATAATCGAGCTGACAGGCACAAAAGCCAAAACAAGTACATCACTCCTGCTGGCTGATATTTTATCAAGAGAAAAAAATGTAATCTCACATACGAGCCGGGGTCTTGAAGACTGGTGCACAGGAACAATACTTAAGAAAGGATTGAGCATAACTCCGGCAAGTATATTGACAGCTCTTGATCACGTTCAGGATGCAAGGATCAGATTTGATGTATTCATAGCTGAGATCTCACTTGGCGGGACAGGTTTTGCCGATATTGGAATAATTACCACCATAGCCAATGATTATAAGATCGCAAATAACACCAGGCTTGCAAGTGATGCAAAGCGAAGGATGATACTTGATGCAAAACCCCGGAGCAAACTTGTTGTAAACAATGATGCTTTGAGATTTTTCGGGGCATGCAGGAGAGATATCGAAATTATCTCATTTACTGATTCCATAAATGCAGCATGTAATGTCTATTTTGAGAGCCTGGATGCAAAAGGCGCAACATTAGGCTATTTTCTTGGGAAGGAACATGACAGGATCCGCATCCGTGAAGCTTCGGATTACGATATAACGTCTTATAAAATTGCTTTTGTGTGCGCGACCGCTGCAGCTCTTTGCTTGAATATCGATGCCCGGACAGTTGAACGTGCATTACTGGAATTCAAAGGGGCAGAAGGCCGCATGACGAAAAAATCTCTTGATGGCAGGATATTGATCGACAACTCAAACTCAGGAATGGATATCAGGACAGCCGAAAAGGCGCTTGAATATTCAAAAAAACAGGATGAAAGGATCGTGATGGTCCTTGGCGAAGAAGCAAAAGAAGTATGCGAAGGACTTGACCCGGTTGGTGTTGACCTGTTTATCAATGACCACCTGCATGAACTTGCCGCCCTGGTGCTCGTAGGGGAAAGGATGAGACCTTTAACAGTGAAGTATTTAAAGAAAATCCATCATGCAAATGATCTACCTGGCGGGATCGAGCTTGCAAAATCATTGACAAAAGATAAGGATATTATTTTATCCTGTGTGAAGTGTTTCAGGTGATGTTAAATCAAATAAAAGAGAGCTAATATTAAATATGGAACTTAACAAACCCATCAGGCACGCCAAAATTACGAAGGATATGACAGTATATCAGCTTGTGGACTCTTTTTCGGGATGCGCTTTCGGGGCAGGCCGCATTTATGAAGCTGTTGACATCTACAGGGAAATGATAAATGACCGGGATTGCACAAAATTCCTGGGTCTTGCCGGCGCTATGGTACCTGCGGGAATGAGACATATTGTGAGCGATATGATAAGGGATAGGGAGATCGATATCCTGGTGAGCACAGGTGCAAATCTTGTTCATGATATAATCGAATCCATGGGGCTTCATCATTACAAGGGAACAGACGCAATTGACGATAACAAATTAAAACACGAAGCTATCAATAGAATTTATGATGTATTCCTGCCGGAGCATCATTTCACTGATTTTGAAGAAAAGCTGCAATCAATTTTCAAAGAGATCCCCGGGAAGCTTTCAATAACAGAACTTCTTTCACACATCGGTGCAAGACTTGATGATAAAAACTCTATCTTAAAAAGCGCATATGATATGAAAGTTCCTGTTTACTGCCCTGCCATCCAGGATTCTATCATTGGCCTGCAGGCATGGCTCTATAAGCAGACAAATCCGCTGAATGTAGATGTGTTTGAGGACATGAGGGGATTGATAGACAGGTGTTTTGATGCAAAACGCGCCGGCGTGATGATAATAGGAGGCGGCGTGCCAAAGAACTTCATACTGCAATCCATGCTTGTAACTCCGCATTCTTTTGATTATGCCATTGCCCTGACCATGGACAGGCCTGAGACCGGCGGGCTTTCAGGCGCAACGCTTGATGAAGCACGCTCATGGGGAAAGATCGGGGAAAATGCAAGGTCTGTGACAGTGTATTCTGATGCTACGATCACGCTTCCGATAATTGTTGCAGCGGCAAAAAGCGGGAAAATTAAATAACAATTTATTGATATTTTCCAAGATCACTTCGTTATTTGTTCAAATGCACTACTTTTGGAGGCGGAAAACCGTTAAAATAGGTTGTTGAAGCTATTGTATAGGCGCCAATATTTTCAGCATAAAGCAAATCGTCAATTTGCAGGTCTTCAGGAAGCTCATCTGCAAGGGAAATAGTGTCGAAAGCGTCGCAGGTGGGGCCAAACGTAGCACAAACTTTTTTCTCCCCTTCCTTGAAGGAATGCAGTGGATAGTGCTGATGATCAAAGACCTGGCCGGAAAAAGTATGATAAACACCGTCGTCCAGATAATAGCATGTTTTTCCATCCCGAATAGCTTTACCAACAATTTTCGTGACCAAAGTACAGGCCGTCGCCACCATAAATCTGCCCGGCTCAGCAATGACCTGAATATCATCATTCGGGAAGGATCGCTTTATTTCAGAATTCAACATTTCAGCCAGGGCTGCAAAAGATTTTACGTCCGGCGTATACCTTACCGGAAAACCCCCTCCGATATTTAGAATTCTTTTTTTCTTGTTTTCCTTGCCTGTAAACCCTATATGGAAATTTCTTAATTCTGCTTCCTTGAAAATTGATGAGGCGAAATTCAAGGCTTGTGAATAGTTATCAAAATTATTGCACTGGCTGCCCACATGAAAACTAATGCCTTCAACTCCAAGCCCCAATTCCAGGGCTTTTGCGATAAGATCGACCGCTTCTCCGGGATGGGCTCCGAATTTTGAAGAAAGCTCGACCATAGAACCTGTATTAGGTACGCGTATACGCAAAATCAGACCAACATCAGGAGAGTGTTTCTTTATTTTTTTCAATTCTTCGATATTATCAAAAGTAACCAGGATCTTATATGCATTCAACTTGGCAAGGACTTCGGCAGGCTTGATGGTATTGGCATAGATAATTTTATTCCAGATAAAATCTTCCTGTTGTTTTTCTGACAAAGGCTTGATGTTTTCATGAACCAGCATAAATTCAGGGAAAGAAGCTACGTCAAAACTTGCACCCATCTCATACATAGTTTTGACAATTTCAGGATTTGAATTGGCCTTTACAGCAAAATATGCCTGCACATCAGGCAATTTTTCCCTGAATTCACGATAATTCTCCCTGATCTTTTCATGATCTATGATAAAAACCGGCGTACCTTGTTCCCGGGCAATTTCCTCTAACATTTCTTTTTGTTTCTCTATCATAATTGTATCCGATATTATTTACGATTAATATTTTTTAACCTATGAAAAGAAAATTTTCAATTTGCCATGGATCAAGATTATATTTCGCTGACGGATGTTCTTTAAAAAATATTTTGCGATTTTTAAGAGGTGTCCAGTCCGAGGGAGCGGAAATAAATTTTCCGAGATATGGCTTAGCGATATCCAGGACAAAATCATGAGGCAGGTCGTCGGGCAACTTAATACCTTCCCGCGGATTTTCAAACATCCAGAGTACAGCCGCAACAATACCTGCCGCTACCTGGAGGGTAGTAGCATTTTGGCCGGGAGCAAGAGATCTGGCTTCTTCAATACTCAAAGAGCTGCCCGTCCACCAGGAATTATAAGGATGCCCCATCAGGAGCGCTCCCAGAGTATCCTCGCCAGATATAATTTCATTTCTCATGATCCTGATCCTGGGTTGGAGTTCGTAATTCCGGCCGCGCAATTCCCAGAGCGAGGAAAGCGTATCATGACATGGCATATAAGCATAATTTACGGTAGGCCGGTAGATCGCCTTGCCATCTTCCCAAACAGTCAGCCTGTCAGAAAGACCGAATGCTTCGCCATGGCGGATCATCATACCGATAATTTCTTCATCCGGTATCCACGATCTGACCCATGTATTAATGCCCATTTGGGGCAAGAAAATCTGGTTCTTAGGTCCACACGGAGGTATATTGGCCAGGGGTGGAAGCTTGCGCTCATGCGTCCCCCAACCAATTTCAGCCGGGGCGGTCCCTTCTTCCCGCAGTCCTTCAATGCTCCACGTCCCTACAAATTCGTTAACCTCTTTTGGCCTGTTTGCAATTTGAGTATCTCGCTCGCTGCAATGGATCACTTTAATTCCTAATTTCTTCGCCAATCGGGCAAAATCCCTGTTTTTTGCAAGTCGGGCAATTTCTTCTTCATCTTCCGTAGATACTTTCTTATCAAAACAAATGCGCTCAGCAATATCCAGCAAAGCTTGCTTTACGAAGTGAGAAATGAGGCCGGGATTTGCGCCATGGTCAATAACAGCAGTCGGCGCATTTTTCCAATCACGGGAAAGTTCAAGCAATTTCATTTGCCGCCAATAAAGCGATTTTTCGTAAGGGCTCTTCGTGTAAATCCCCTCATTAGGATCCCAGAGTTCAACCGAAGTATTAACGTACAATACATTGTGATCATGGCACCATTTAATAATATCATTGGAGCCTATATTCCAGGCCAGGTCAATGAGCAAGCTTCCATTATCCAGATATTTTGACAAAACTTGATCTAAATTTTCCGGGGTAATTTTTTCTCGAAAATATTTTAATCCCTGATCAGTATATTTTTTCAAATCTTTTGATTTGTCTTCAAAATCAATTATAGTAATGTTTTCCAGCGGGATATCGATCTTATCCGTTAATACGGGCAGGGTGCATTGTGAAACAGAGCCAAAACCGATAATAAGGATCCTATTATTAAATTTTTTCTTCATTTTTTTTTGTCCAACAAATAACATCTATAATTATTCATTGGTTTTAAATTTTTCCTTATTCCAATAAATTATTTCCCCTTTCGCATAATTATATATAATATATTCCAGGAACAAGTTCTTCCTGATCTCTCAATTGTGATAGACCTCATCCTAATATACTCCCCATTCCAATCTTAGGCAATAATGCCTCCTATCTTTGAAATTCTCCATAAGGACTGCGCCGGTCGTATCGGGCGTCTTGAAACCCCCCACGGGATAATCGAAACGCCAACTATCATGCCTGTTGTTAATCCCAACATCCAGACCATCAAGCCCTGCGAACTTCGAAAATTCGGCGCCAAGATGATCATTACAAACTCATATATCATTTACCGCAGACCCGAACTGAGAGAACGCGCCCTGAGGGAAGGACTTCATTCGCTTATCGGATTCGATGGCCCCATAATGACAGACTCGGGCTCATACCAGCTATCCATCTACGGAGAAGTGGAAGTAAATAATAAAGAGATCGTTGAATTCCAGCAAAATATCGGCTCAGACATAGGTGTACCTCTTGATATTCCCACGCCGCCTGATGTTTCGCGAATTCGCGCCGAGTCTGAACTTGATCAGACCATGATCCGGGAAAAAGAGGCTCTGGGATTAAGAAAAGATATGCTTCTTGCTGCACCTGTCCAGGGTTCGACTTTTACTGACCTCAGGGAGAGCTGTGCGCGCGAGCTAAGCCAGCTGGATTTTGATATTTATCCTCTTGGCGCTGTGGTCCCTCTTATGGAATCATACCGTTATCCGGAACTTGTGGATGTTATAGTGGCCTCAAAAAAAGGACTATCACCGGCTTCACCGGTGCATCTTTTCGGGGCAGGTCATCCCATGATGTTTTCTCTTGCCGTGGCCCTGGGTTGCGATCTGTTTGATTCCGCATCTTATGCCCTGTACGCCAAGGATGGAAGATACATGACCGCGCGGGGCACATATCACCTGGAACAACTCCAGTACTTGCCCTGTTCATGCCCTATCTGCAGTTCACTAAATGCCAGGGAATTGTTTGAAAGCGAAAAGCGCGAAGAATTGCTGGCGCGCCATAATCTCTATGTCACCTTTGAGGAAATTCGTGTTGTGAAACAGGCGATACAGGAGGGAAGCCTGTGGGAACTTGTGGAAAATCGCTGCAGGGCGCATCCTCAACTGCTATCGGGACTGAAGCGCGCGTTATCACAGCATTCGGGATGGATCGAGACGATCCAGCCATTATCAAGGTCAACCTTCTTTTACAGCGGTCCTGAATCATCAATGCGGCCAGAAGTTTTGAGGCACAGGAACAAGCTTAAGAATTTGAATATAACAGGAAAAGTCCTTATAAGGACCCAAAGGCTTGAAAATGAGGATGAATTTGACTTTGTCTTTGATTTTAAGCCACCATTTGGCCCATATCCATTGGAACTAAAGGAAACCTTTCCTTTTAATGCCGAGGTTGTTGATGAACCGGATCATGAGTCGTTGACTGTAGCTCTTGCTAATTTAATTGAACTGATAATATTAAATCCTGGTTGTGAATTTATTACTGCGCTGGATGCTTTTTCAGGGCATCCGTTAATGTCGGAAGTACGAAAATTGTCATTCAAATAACCGTGATATCAACCACTGCGGCTCGAATTTGACAAGATCTTTATAAGTCTGCCCCACTCCGAGGAACAGTATAGGCTTTCCGGTTGTGTAAGTTATTGATATTGCAGCGCCACCTTTTGGATCCGCATCCGCTTTTGTCAGGATGCTTCCATTAAATGGCACGGAATTGTTGAAGAGCTTTGCGCGCTCAACAGCATCATTACCGGCTATGGCCTCATCAACAAAAATAATGAGGTCAGGATTGTTCACCCTGCATACCTTTTTTAACTGGTCCATCAGGTTTATGTTCGTGTGCATTCTTCCGGCCGTATCTGCAAGCACCACGTCCTTATGCTTTGCTTTCGCAAATTGTATTGCATCGTATATTATTGCAGCAGGATCCGAGCCTTCCTGATGCTTGATTATCTTTACCCCGAGAGCTTCCGCATGCCTGTCTATCTGTTCGATAGCACCTGCGCGAAATGTATCGCCTGCTGCGATAACGACCGAATAATTCTGGGATTTGAATCGTTCTGCCATTTTTGCGATAGTTGTAGTTTTGCCTGTCCCGTTCACTCCCACAAAAACAATGCTTACCGGTTTATTGGCTTTCCTGACGAACTCGTCAAAATCAAAAGAATCCACTGAAATTACTTTCAGGATCGCTTTTTTCAGGGCCTCTTCAACTATCTTACCCGTATCAGAGCCAATTTTTCTCCTGCTTCCAACAAGCTCAAGTTTTATCGATTCGACTATTTTCTCAGCCACGGGAAGCGCCACATCACTCTCAAGAAGCGCCATCTCAAGCTCCCACAGAATGTCTTTTACAGTACTATCTTCAATTATGAATTCCTGTTCAAAGACCGCAGCTTTTATCTTATCCAATATGCCGAATTTTTCAGGAGATTTCGGCTCCGGTTCAATCTTGGTGCCGGTGATTTCAACCTTTGCAGATTCTGTGATTATGGCTTCTTTTTCTTTTGTTTCCAGAACCTGGCCAAGTGCTTTCTTAAAACCACCAAGTTTCTCTTTGAGTTTTTCAAACATGTGAAATTATTCAGCTCTCATAGGCTGCTGGGATTGCTGGTGCTTTTGAACTGTTTTTTCAATATTTTGAAGTTCCTGGGCAATCTTTGAAAATGTGTTGTTCAATTGCTCATAATATTTTGTAAGCTCATCTCTTCTTTTTTCAAGGAAAGACTTTGCATCTTCTATTTTCTTCTCAATGCTCACTCCCGCCCCTATTCCAACAACAATAGTGTCAGTATTCACAAGGTTCGCCTTGACGAATGAACCAAAACCTATTGGCACAAGCGTTTCTATCCCAGATGGTTCGTCTTTTAAAGCCGTAATTGTGACCAATGCGGTTTCCACATCCTTAATGGTCAGTTTGACCATATTTATCTGCTGGGCAATAGATTCCGCCTGATATTGATATACCTGGTGCTTTTCCGATAATTCCGCTAGTTGCTGCTGGTTCAATACACCACTCATTCTTTGGCCTCGTCCACCGAATTGATCTTGATCAGTCTGCGTCTTAGCCTGTGTTCGCTTCCAATAAGGGAAAATGTTTTCTCTAACGCAAGGTTCTTATTCAATGTTGTTAACTTTTTAGTAAATGGTTCCCATTTTTGTCCTGCTTTGAAATTTCCTTTGACTATAAAATTCATAATATCACCTGGATTGGAGTTTGAGTACTACTTAAAGAGATATATATCTACTGTTAATCGGATATAAATTCATATCACCATGATATATATATTAAAATGACAATTCGATCGCAAGTATCATACTGGCTCCAAGGATAGCTATAGGAGTGACGAATAAACCGATTTTCAGAAGATCCGTTATTGTAGTATTCCATCCGTATCTTCGTGCGCTTTCAACCCAGAGTATCCCGGCAAGAGCCCCGAATGTAGTAAAATTGGCGCCCAGATTTGAACCGATAACAAGCGAGTATCCCATTGCTGTATTCAAAGCCGGGGATAAACCTGCCTGCTGGATTATTGATAGCATCATGGCTGTCATAGGAATATTATTTACAAGATTGCACATAAAGGCAGATAAGAGAGAAACAGAATACGTATCTATGAAAATATTCCCGCTCAATCCAAAAAATAACATTTCCCCGATCCTGCTATTTACTCCACTAACATCCAGGCTTTTTACTACGATAAAAAGCCCGATAACAAAGATCACTACATTCCATGATATGCCCTTCAGCCTGTGTACGATCCTTTTTTCGAATACCAATAGAACCATGGCACCGACGGAAGCCACAATAGATATTGGGACTTTATAATAATTCGCTATACCTCCCAGAATAATAACGCTAAGGAGGACAGAAAGTCCAAGAGCTACAAGGGATTTATTTTTTATTACAGCCCCAATATTATCTTTATAATTAAAATTGTTTGGTATTTGTTTCCTGAATATATATTTTAATAATTGATAATTTACAGAAGCCGCTGCAATACTGGGAAGAAACATATATTTTGTAAATCCGAAATAATCAAGGCCGAAACTATCCCCTATGAGGATGTTCGTAAGATTTCCGATATATAGCGGCATTGAAAAAGTATTTGCCGCAAAAAAAGAAGCATACATATAGGGTTTGGGATTGATCATGGCATTCTTGCAGAAGATCAGGATAATTGGAGTTGTGGTAAGGATTACAACATCATTTCCCGCGAAAAGCGCTATGGAGGAAACCACAAGATATGTATATAAGAAAAGCCTGGGCCCGCTGTTCTTTGAAGCTAGTATCGCCTTTTTTGCACAGTACCCGAAGAAACCGTAATCGTCAAGGAGACTTGAGATTATCATCAGGGATATAAGAATTATTACTACATTCCAGGTAGTAACAAGAGGCACTGGCATTTCCTGTGTCGAGAAACCAAGGGCCTCTATTACATGATGCGGCTTGAGCAAGAAAATTACGGAAAGTATCGCTCCAATTAAGGCCGCATGGGCCTCATTGATTTTTTTCGGTTTCAGGACTATCAGTGCATAAGTAAATAAAAAAACACCAACTGCAAGAAGCGTATTCAATTGCGCCTAAACGCGTTCCTCATTGAATTCTTTGCATCCAAGATTCGTTTCATATACATTTCTTTTCATCCTGGTGCAGGAACCGTCATATTGCTCCCTGTTGCTTCCTTTTACTTTTGTTGAGAAGTATCTGCAATCAACACAATACTTCAAGATTCATCCTCCGGTTTTTTTATAACAAATTATCATAAGTATTTTAGTATTTCATAAATAATATTAACAATAAATCAAACAAAATTCAATTGGCATTTTCTTTAAGAAAAATATTTCTCGAACCAAATACTTCACTGCTTTCTAGTATGAAAAAACTTATTAATAAATCTTACTCTTTGAATTAATAACATCATTATGATGATTTTTCAAAAGGCATTATGTTCATGAACAACATATTGGGCTTTAGAATTTGAAAAAAGAAATTGACCGCAGATATGACCGATTATTCCGAATTTATTTTTAAGAATTTTTATAAGATAGAAGGATACCGGATATTTTTTCCTCGCAGGAATCCTACATTCAATAATCCCGATTTCGAAAAAGCCACTTTGCGAGTATTGATCGTTCGTCTCTCTCCGCTTCAAAATATCCGTGAATCTATTACACACCACTTTCTTTTCCAGGAAATTCGAAGAGATGTCCCCCTGGCATATATTGATTATGCATTTTTTCCCGAACAAAAGAATATCCGGTTTTTCACGGATAACAATATTCCATTCTTCGTTGGTATCCAATCTCTTCATCCCATAAATGATTTTGACCTTGTCCTGATATCCAACTCATTCACCCTTGAGTTATTTAATTTGCCATATCTCTTTTCAAATACCGGGATTCCCAGGCTGAAATCCAATCGAGGGACGCTTCTCCCCATAGTAATTATGGGGGGCTCAAATGTACTTATGGCGCAATGTGCAATATCTGAACGGGGTGATTCTTTTGTTGACGCTTTATTTTTCGGGGAGGGGGAAGGTGCAGTCGGGAGAATCTCAACCATCTTAAATGAAAACAGGGAAAAACCAAAAAGAGAAGTCTTAGCTATCCTTGAAAAAGAAGTGAAAGGATTATTTGATATCAGGATGCCCATCCCGGATAGTATTAGCGTTTCTTCACCGCCGCATGCATCGTATATTCTTACCGATTATCCGACACTGAACACTGATATCGAGAACACGGTAAAACTTCAGATAACCCGGGGATGCCTGTGTTTCTGTTCATTCTGTTTTGAAGGGCACACAAGAAAACCCTTCCGGGAATATAAGCCAGAAGATATCTATTCAAAGGCGCTTGAGGTGAAAAAAAAACATGCGCCTGTAGAGTTTGATTTCCTGAGCTTTAATTTCAATTTTCATACCGGTATCTCAAAGATAATCGCTGATCTTAATGAAATGGCAAAATTTGTGAATTTCAAGAGCCAGCGAATAGATATTATTGCATTGCGCCCGGAGCTTCTTGATCTTGAGATACTTTCCGGGAAAAGGACTTATACCTTTGGGGTGGAAGGAATAAACGACAGGATGAGACGGTTCTTGCATAAGAGCCTGCCGGAAAAGGAGCTTCTTATATCCCTTGAACACATTTATTCAAGAAAACCAAGACAAATTAAATTGTTTTTTATTATTACAGGTCTTGAAAATGAAAATGATTGCAGGGAATTTAAAGATTTCATAATGAAGCTAAAAAATTTGAAAGCAAAATTATCGCCAGGCTGCAGGACGATTATGAGTTTTGGGCTTCTGACAAATCTTCCTTTTACACCTATGCAGTTCAGTCAAACAATAAAAGACCCTGAAAGAATAAAAAAGATCAAAGGAGATATCAAAAGGGATTGTGAGACAAATAATTTTGAATTCAGGATGGCCCAGGATATTGAAGATTTCCTGATATGCCAGCATATTGTTCTTGCCGGATTCGAATGCTTTGATGTGATTTGCGGATTTGCCAGAAAGGGAGGATACTTTAGCGGTGAAAATATCATAGGGGATAAGACTTCGCTTATCCTTGCCTTAAGGTCAGCATCCGGCGATAGAATATACGATGCCAAAGATATAAATTACATTTTTCCTTTTGAAAATGTAAAAGGAACACCTGTTAAATCATTTCTTTTCAGGATGTATAACAATGCAAGGAATTTTACGGACAATGGATATTGCTTGGAGGGGAAAGGCGATTGCATCGGATGCGGGGGATGTGAAGAACGAAAGCTCTTATCGCTTCCTGAAGTGAAGCGGGAAGATCTCGACAGGCTTAAAATTGCCGTGGAGAAAAAGAAAAGGCCGGTGATAGTGCAGGCAGAGGTTTCTTTAAAAGAATCCGGACGCCACCTGACGCCTGAGGCAAAATGCTCATTTATAGGAAAAGCAATTCTTGAACAATTACCTGCTCTTGCAAGAGATTATCTTGCATGCAGGCAGGTACAGAATATGGAAGCTTCAAAAGGATATGGCTTCCTTTTCGGCAGATTCCTGTATGATTTTGAATTTTCGGGCAGCCAGGAGATTTTTATATCTCATCTTAAAGAAAAGATCATCGATTCATCGTTATTGAGTGTCTCATTTTCAACAGGAAAAGAAATCGGGAATGATTTCAGTATAGTATCACAATGGAACGATCCTTCAGAATACAGTTTCCAGAATCACCTTCAGAAGTACCTGCTATCTATTGGACTTGGATTCGATATTAAGAAACTGGAGCCATTTATATCTTTTGAGGTAGCAGCGAAGGACAGGAAAAAAAAGCTCCTGAATCGGGTTAAATTTCAACAGGAAAAAAATAAAGTGACACTTGTTCTGGAGACAGGTTCAAATTTCTTGATAATCGATATGCTCAAGTACCTTTTTCTGGATGGGTGGATGGATGCGAAAGTTGAATCAATATGATCCGGTCCGGAAAAATCACATCAACATTTATAGGAACACAGACTAACATGAATGTGAAATGAGGAGTAGATTGATCAAAATAATTGTAGAACATCAGAGCTGGGTATTATAGAGGAAGGCATGACATATAGATATCTTGAAGATATTGCAACTGCGGACGCAGCTTTTGAAGTGGTAGGACGGACACTGGAAGAACTCTTCAGGGATGCTGCTATTGCCACTTTTGAGGTTATGGCTGATACGAAGACTGTAGAGCCATGGATTACAAGGGAAATTGAGCTTACAAACAAAGTTGTGGATAATTTGTTCTTCGACTGGCTCTCGGAACTGATCTACCTGAAGGATGCTGATGGTCTCATCTTTAGCAAATTTGATGTGAGCATTAAAAAAAATGATATCTATGAGATGAAGGCAACAGCATCGGGTGATACTATCAACCAGGAAAAACACACTCTCAGGTCTGATGTGAAGGCTGTTACCTATCATATGTTCGAGGTTAAAAAAACAGAAAAAAACTGGACTGCCAGAGTTATTCTTGATATATAATACAGGGATTTCCACACCATAAGCTCATGGCACCATGAAAATCCCCTTTTCCGTTTTCACGATCATAACCTCACTTCCCGCCCCTGCACTCAGGAATTCCGGCCTTTTGATGGTAACGGATTCATAAGTATCAGGGTCCATTACCTGTATGGTTCTTCCTTCATCCGCAACCAGCACCGCCGGAACTGCATCAAGTCTGCGGCTCAATTTCTTTACATCTATCAGGTCATTGAAATTTTCCATGAACCTTTTTCCGGTCTCAATGTCGATACCGCTAACATGCTTGCCACAGTTCTGGACCTCGATGACTTTGTCACCTACACTTATTATATCCCCCCTGACGAATTCCGGAAGACGAAGAGCAAATGTGATCCTGTACAGGTCCACGCCATTCTTCTGCCCCACAAGCTTTGGAAATTCCAGGAATTTTCCTCCGAAAACATCTATGATTGCCCTGCATATCTGTTTTCCAAGTTTAATTACTCCCACATAAAAATCAATACCCTCATAAAGATCAAGGGTCTGTGCAATAAATGCAAGCCTCTCCCCTTTATCACGCGAACGCTTTGCAACATCCTGGGCAATCTCAACGCATTTTTTGAGTTCTTCTTTTGTCGGAAGCCTTTTATCTGCACGTATCTGGACAATGCCCTCATAATAACCGCCTGATATCCTGCTACATGTATCGCATGTCTCCCAGCTTATCCTCATTTCGGTATCATAAGTGGCTTCGATCGGGGCACCTTTGATCGTGGCAGCAGCCTCGATATGAACACGATATCTTGAGTAATCAAGCTGTTTTGGCGTTAATGTCAATTTCAGATCCTTTGCTTCCTTATCCTGTTCAATTGAGTCACTCACGCATTCCCGGGTCGTTTCTTCTTCGTCTTCCCTTGATGACCACCTTCCTTTCTTGTACAGGGAACCGCAGGTGGGACATATGCGCGAATAAAGAACGGCAGGACACTGGATCAATGTCCTGTTTTCCAGGAAGCACTCTTTGCATATATTTTCAAAAAAAATATCGGTATCCTTGCCGCATTTTGGACAGAATAAAGTGGCCATTATATTTTTCCTAATGTACTTCTGATCGCAGCATTTACGCTGCTTTTTGAATTATGGGAGGGTTTCCAGCCCAGTTGATGCAATTTCTCAATGGAAAGAAGCATTTTTGGCACATCCCCTTTCCAGCCCCGCTTTCCTCCGGTATATGTGAATCCGACATCTTTTAATCCCATTTCTTTAACGATCAACTCCCCGATCTGGGTGGAATTTATGGTATCATTTGAACCGATGTTGAAAATGTTTACCATTTCATTGCTCTTCTCTACAGTAAATAGAATGGCATCTACGCAATCGGAAACATGGATATAGGATTTTCTCTGCTGCCCGTCGCCAAGAATCTCAAGTGTTTCCGGGTTTTTTTCCAGCTTGTTAATGAAATCTACGATTATTCCATGGGTTCCCCTGTCGCCTACGATATTCGCAAAACGGAAAATCCATGATCTCATGTCAAATGTATGACAATATGAAGTTATGAGCGCTTCACATGCAAGTTTTGAAGCGCCATATAATGATATCGGAATAAGCGGCCCATAATTTTCCGGCGTGGGAATTATAGTTGCCTCGCCATATACAGTGGAGGTGGATGTAAAGACAATATTTTGCTGCCTGTTCATCCGCATCGCTTCAAGCAGATTGTAAGTAACTATGATATTCTGCTCAAGATGAACTTTTGTGTTATCAGCACCCAGGCGAACATCAGGATTTGCAGAAAGATGATATATGAAATCTGCGCCTTTGATCGCTGCTGTTAATTTTTCAAGTTCTAGCATATCGAGTTCAACAAATTTGAAATTCTTATCTGGAATATGATGTTCAATAAACCTTATTTTTCCGGAACTGAGATTATCAATAACTGTTACCTGGTTTCCACAGGAAAGCAATTTGTCCACTACATGGCTTCCGATGAAGCCTGCTCCTCCTGTTACTATTATTTTATTATTCATATATTTTGAACCTCAATGACCTGCTAAAGTTAGAGTTGCAATTATAAATATTTTGGTGAGGGTTCATACATTTTTTTCCATAGCGTCATGATTTTTCAGACAGGATCGACAGGATTTACAGGATTAACTATAAAAATCGTATCCTGTCGATCCTGTTAATCCTGTCAAAGAACATGGCCGTGTAAATCGGTGAAATATTTCATACTACAAAATATTTTTAGATTCGACGTACCCTGAAATAACTGCAGGAACAGCTCCTATTGCCGTACATGTCTCAAGTGGAATCCCTTTTGATGTTATATCAAGATGATATGGGGCTATTTCAAATAGATCCGGCGGTAGTCCTTTATGGCCTAACCCTATAAGGAAAAGAAAGGATTTTTTCCTGTTTATAGATTCAGAAAGGGCGGGGAGCAGGATCTCTTTTTTCTTATCGGGATGCGAAGTTGTTACAACAGGAAAGCCAAACTGTGGCTGGAATCCTTTTTCAGGCAGGTCGAATACGAAGAACCTCCCCATGCCAAAAAGCTCTGACAGATATTTTCCTGATCCCCCAATAGTAGTTTTGTCTTTTACGAAATTCACAAGTTCGCAGGCATCCATCTTGAAAGGATAATCAAAAAGCGCAAGATTGAAGCCAAACGCATAAGCGATAGGCGCTGCCCTTGCAATACTCCGGTAATGGGCTTCGTGGATCTTTATTTTATCATAAGTATTCACAATTCCAAGCGTTAACATAAATTATTATATGTCAAGATACGTGTACCTTTTCATAACATTCTTATAATTATTCATAATTTCTTCTGCTTCTTCTTTAGATAATCCGCTCTCAATTACGGCCTGATCCACTTCTGATTCAAATCCTGCCAGAAGATAACTATTATTATATTTTGCATATCCAAGGACATCGCAGTTCCTATCCCCGTTCACGATTTGTTTGATATGCCACCCTCCACTTTCATCAACAATGATATGCGCTTCATTTGCTGAACCGAACAAATTATGATAATCGCCAATAGTATCCTGATATGCGCCAATTAACAGGAAAGCAAGGTAATAAGATCCGTTATTTAGCTCATGAAGCTCTAGAATTTCTTTTACATCCTTCAAATCCACGAATTTATCAATCTCACCATCGGAATCACATGTTATATCAACTATAGTGCCATACTCCGTGGGTTTTTCGTTGTTCCTGCTGACAGGAACGATAGGGAATAATTGTTTTACTGCCCAGAAATCCGGAACTGACTGGAAGACCGAAAAATTCCCGATATATTTCTTTGAGAGAAGCTTATTAAGATCATCGAAATCATCGGATTTGTTCTGCGTTTCCTTTGCAAAACCCACAGCTTTTCCACATATCTGCCAGAAGAGGATTTCCCCCATTGATTTGTCCTCCAATTCGATTTCACCAAGATTAAAAAGAGAAAGAAGTTCTTCACGGTGAAGCAGAGCGTCGTGATAAAACTCTACATAGTTTTTTATATTTATTTCTTTAAGCGCGTCGTATAATTCCGTTACGATATGGGGCTCATTTCCATTAAGTTCAACAGGTTTATTTAAACCTCCGTTCTTATTTCCCTTGATATTAATAACAAGAACAGAATGATATGATGAAATCGCCCGGCCGCTTTCTGATATTATTATGGGGTGAGAGACATTTTCTTCATCGCATACTTCTTTGAGTGAATATACTACATTATTTGCATATTCCTGGATCGTGTAATTGGCGCTGGCGTCGGATGAAGTCTTGCTGCCGTCATAATCAATTCCAAGACCTCCACCGATATTGAAATATTTGATGTTGATATGCTTTACTTTTATTTTTGCATAAACTCTTGCTGCCTCTTTTACTGCTTTTTGGATTCTCCTTATTTCAGTTATCTGGGAGCCTATGTGGAAATGAAGCATCTGGAGCTGGTCAAGCACATTATATTCGCGGATGATCTTTATGCATTCGAGTATCTCCGTAGTTGAAAGACCAAATTTTGCAGATTCTCCGCCGGATTCAGCCCATTTACCGCTACCTTTTGAGTAGAGTTTTGCCCTTATGCCAATTATGGGTTTCACTGATAATTGTTTAGCGATCTCAAGCAGTCGTTTTGTTTCGCTGAACTCATCAATTACTATAACGACTTTATTATTCAGTTTGATCGCATTCAATGCAAGATGAAGGTATTCATCATCTTTGAATCCATTGCATATCAGGAGGGCGTCGTTGCTTAGATCGAACGACATTGCAGCCAGAAGCTCTGCTTTCGTCCCCACTTCCAGGCCCATATTGTATTTTTTCCCGGATTTGACAATTTCTTCTATGACTTCTTTTCTCTGGTTCACCTTCATGGGAAAAATCCCCTGATATGAACCATTATATTTAAATTCTGAGATTGAATGTGAAAAAGCGCCATTTAAGGTCTTGATCTGGGACTCAAGAATTTGGGGGAACCTGAACAGGATGGGAAAATTAATTTTTTTGGACACGAGATTATCGACCACATTCTTGAGGTCAATGACCTGGGTATCATTTTTCGTTGGCCTGATGATCAAATTCCCATTCCTGTTAAATGAAAAATAACCGCTTCCCCAGCGCTCGATTCCATACAGTTCTATAGCATCCTCAATTTTCCACATTTATTTAGAATTCACGTCCTTTGTGATGATAAATCCACCGCAACAATACCTTATCAGGGTTAAAGTTTTCCGTCGAATATCCTGCAATATTTAAGTATTAATATATCAATTTGAATTTAATTCCCTGTGAAGGTAATCAAATGCAACAAAAATCCCGATAAATCCCAGCATCCACTCAGGATACTTTATAGACAAGACAGGTTCTCCTGCGGAAAAATACATATATCCCTGCAGGTTAGCAAATATCCATGTGAATAGGATTACTATCATGTAGCTGATCAAGGCCATGAGGCCAATAATCCTGACAATTTTAATGTTACCGATAAAACTAATTTTATTATTTTTTCCTGTATCAGTTGGAAAACCAGGATTTGCAAAAGTAAGTAGAATTGATGCAGAAGATCCGGAAAAACCATGAGACATAATGCCACTTTTAAGCAAAGAACTCTTAAGGTATCCTGGCACCTCTGCATTGTATTCAATTCTTTTGCCTTTCGTACCCGTCGATCCTGTGTTCACACTATTACTTTATTCTTGGCTATAATAAAGTTAACTCATAATAGTTATGATAATGATGATAACGCGCTAAAATTAAGATTCTTCACCCCTTTTCTCGTCCTGGTGACTGCAAGACATTATAAAAACTATTATCGGAACTACAAGGGTTATTAACCATCAAATGGAATGAGGCATGACGTAAATCCTATGCCATCCTTCAAGTTCCATCAAATCACAAATTACTTCATTCTCATACTGCTGGCTCTGGTTTTTTCATATTTTTATGTGTTTGATTGGAGGTTTCTGCTATTCGGGATAGGTTACTTCATTGGAACTGAATACATCACGCCTGACCTGGACACAAACAGCATACCATATAATAAGGCAAAGCCCGTCTGGTGGCTATATAAGGAACTATTCAAGCATCGGAAAACGTCCCATAATTTGTTTATTGGTGTAATTTCACGGCTTTCATATCTGATTATCTTGTACGCACTTGCAATGTATACATTAAGATGGATATTTGGATTGCCTGTATTCCCTGCAGGACTGCAAGCCGAATTTATGCAGTTCGCAAGAGAATTTGCTGTGCAAATCATTCTATTCATCGGCGGTATTGCGGTGGCGAATGCGATGCATATCGTACTTGATATAACATACTCAAAGGTAAAAAGATGGACGAAATGACCACCTATCCAACGCCTGCTCTATCCAAATCAAATCCCGATTTGAAGTAGCTTAATTGTTGTCGTTTCTCCCGCATCTTATTCTAGATAAATTAATATATTGAATCGAACAATACGATAGCATACTCATATCTTTTAATAATGACACCAAAATTAAATATCGGCAAGAGTAGTATATTAATATCAGCTATTATATTAATTATTTCGGTACTTATAATAATCGATAGGCTCCTGGCCACAGGTCCGGTCCAGCTTATGTTATCTGACGGTAAAGCGGTACCAATAGAGGGCGCTTCTTTCTTTTCAATAAATGAAGTATTATTATTCATAATAACCGCCTGGCTTGGCGGTATGTCTTTCATTTATATAATCCTTAACTCAAAGGAAATACCGGAATTAAAAGATGAAGAAATACCTGTTTCGAAAAGAGAAATCGCCGGGATCCCGGAAAATAAAAGCACATTGGCAGCTACTCTTCTCGAAGGCGATGAAAAAGTATTATTCCAGAATGTATTGGATAACGATGGGATATTGCAAAGAGAGCTCATTACAAAGACAGGTTTTTCAGAGCCAAAGGTGAGCAGGCTTCTTGATAAGGCTGAACGAAAGGGATTGATAATTCGCCAGAGGGATGGGATGGGAAACAGGATATTTCTAAGATAAGCTTGTCGCAAGTTCGATATGATTCTATATTTTCTCGTTCATAACGGCGCTGGGGTTTCGACCCCAGACCCCAACGGATGCGCCGCCTATGGCGGGGTTCAACATAATATCCTTGGTTGTTTTACATGATAAAATTTTGATTCAATCCTGTTCATCCTGTAAATCCTGTCTAAAATTAGAAAATCCCATAAATTAATTTATGACGATTTTGCATAAATCCGCAGAGACCGGAGTTTGTATCAGTTATTACCCGTTCTTTGTTGATCTTTAATATCAAAACACGCAAAATAAAGACATTCTTCCCTTGGAATTTGTGGAATATCCATGCCCCCCTCTATGAATACAGCGGGAGCATCCCTGATAAGAACTGCAGGTGTGCTTTCATCAGCTTCACCCATGATAATCTGCGCTGCAGAAACAAGGTTGTCTGCAGTGGCGCGCCTGGTTATTAAAAGCGGTTTTCCGAAGAGGTCTTTGCGCCCCCTTATATCCTCCACAGGCTCGATACCAGCGCAGCCAAGAGCAATTCCCACGCATCCAAGGCGCAGCGGCTGTGTCCTGCTGTCGCCAACAATAACAGCAACACCGCAATTGTATTTTTTCATAATCTTGTTACGTATTTCAATTGCGCACTCCTTCGGGTCAGCGGGAAGCAGCACCACATAACCATCAGGAGCATTCGAATTATCAATTCCTGCGCTAGGTGAGAGCACACCTTTTGTAATAGTGACGACAACTCCCGGTATTCCCCCAAGTATTTCTTCAGATTCCCTTAAAATAAGCTCCATTTTCCTGGGATCATTTTGATATATCTTAGAGAGTTCCATAGCTTTATTTGAGGGTCTGACATCCTCTAACTTTATGATGCGACCCTGTGCTGTTGCAACTGCTGATTCAGCAAGAACAATAATATCATTTTCCCGGGGTTTTATTCCTGCTTTTTTCATCGCATCGCACAACACCACTGCCATATCATCGCCCGGAACTATAAGAGGTGTTTTTATCCCGATCAACTGCATGTTCTTAATTTCCTTTTGTATTGTTTTTCTTGTTTGGGTAATACTCATTCATTATCTTGATTGCGCAAAAATCTCCGCACATGGTACAGGGTCCTTCCTTTGGTGATAATTCCCTTGCTCTTGTGCTGTCAATGGCATATTTCATCTGTCCTTCCCAGTCAAGCATCGCCCTTTTTCTTGCAAGGTTCCTGTCTCTTTCATCTGGGCCGTATTTGATAGAGTCACCAATATGCGCAGCTATCTTAAAAGCAATAAGTCCCTCCCTTACCTGTTCAGGGGCCGGAAGGCCAAGGTGCTCGGCCGGGGTGATATAACACAGGTAATCAGCTCCTGCTCCGCTTGCTATGCTTGCGCCCACACTTCCAGCAATATGGTCATACCCAACCGCAACATCAGTAGGAAGCGGCCCTGCAACAAAAAGAGGACGGTCCGATTGTTTTTTATGGAACCTTACATACCCGGCTATCCTGTCAGCGCGGATATGTCCTCCCATTCCCTCTATGATGGCCTGGACCCCGGCCTCATTTGCTATTTTTGCAAGTCTGGCATTCTGTTTTATCTCTGCTATCTGCGCTTTATCCCGTTTATCATGAATACATCCGCTTCTCATGGTGTTACCCAGTGAGAGCACAATATCATATTTTTTGAGGATGCTTAAGATCTCATCGAAATTCGAAATGAAAGGATTTTCACAATTATTAAGCAGCATATAGCTACTTGTTATGGATCCGCCTTTTGATACAACACCCATTACACGTTCCTGCTTCTTCAGCATACCAAGTGTCTTTTTGTCGATGCAATGAAGCACAAAAGAACTCATACCCTCTTTCGCCTGCTGTCTTATGTTCCTGGCAATATCATCATAATCAATGTTCTCAAGGCCTTTTTGGGCAGCCGATTGATATATCGGGACAGTGGTAAGGGGAAGTGTGGTATTTTCCATTATCATCTTTCGAATTTCGCAAATGTCTCCCCCCATTGAAAGATCAGTTATCGTGTCTGCCCCATACATCTGGGCAATACGTGCTTTTTTTACCTCCTCACCGGGATCGATCTTCAGGGAGGATGTACCCAGATTGACATTGACTTTTGTTGTAAGACCTTTGCCGATCCCAACAGATACATCTTCTCGGCTCATTATTACAATGCTTCCATTTGAGATCCGCGAAAGCAGGATCCCGGTATCGAGATTTTCAGCCTTTGCAACAGCTTGCATCTGTTTTGTTACACTGCCTTCTCTTGCATTCTCAAGCTGAGTTTTCATATAAGGCCCGCCATTTCAAGCAATACTTTAGTATTTTCGTGATTACTGATAGGCATAATATGGACGCCATCGCACATTGTTCGTAATTCCCTTATTATGTCGGCGGCAATTTTCATGCCTTCTTTCGGATCTTTTGTATCTTTCATCTTTTTTATCATATCATCAGGAACTCTTATACCGGGAACGCTGTTGAGAAAATGCGCGCTACTCTCTGATCTCAAAGGTATTATCCCGGCAATTATCTTTACTTTTTTTGATCTCATTTCACTCGTTTTTTCCATAAATTCTGCAAAATCCCTTATATCAAATACTGCCTGCGTCTGAAAGAAAATAGCTCCCATCTTTATTTTTTTCCTGAACTTAATAAGCCCCACCTCATTTAATATAGTGTTAGTCACGGCACCCGCACAAAAATCGGTCTTTCCATTTAATTCATTTCCGCAAAGGTCAAATCCCTGATCCAGTTTCCGGATCATTCCCAGAAGCTGCACGGAATCAAGATCATAAACCGGCTTTGCTCCTTCATGGTCGCCTTTTGAAGGGTGGTCTCCCGTCATTACAAGCACATTCTTTATTCCCTGGGAGTATGCCCCGATAAGGTCAGACTGGAGAGCAAGCCTGTTCCTGTCCCTGCAGGTGATATGCATAATGGTTTCCAGACCTTTTTCCTCCAGGACACTGCATGCTGCAAGAGGACTCATTCTCATAACAGCCCTCTGGTTATCAGTTACATTTACGGCATCTACGATGCCTTCCAATAAGGCGCAGTCCCTTAACATTGGCGATGTATCGGTGCCTTTCGGAGGGCTGATCTCTGCTGTGATCATGAATTTTCCGGAACGTAATTTTGAAATGAAACTCAAGTTTTCACCCGTATTTTTTTCGCATGGTCTTTTGGCTCATTGATCTTTTCCAGATTTTCAAGTTTTTTGAGCTCTTTTAGCCTTTCAAATATCTTATCCCAGGCGCATAAGCGTTCATCAATCTCACATTTTCCTTCACGTGCGCCGCCGCATGGTCCATTTAATAAGCCTTTTGCACACTGAATGACAGGGCATATCCCCCCATATAACCATATTGTGCAATCCCCGCACATGCCGCATTGTTCTGTCACCACTTCATTACAGACTACTCCTCCAAGGGATACAGTATCAAGAGCGGGATATACCTGCAAACCTGCAAATCCTGAAATAACAGAAACGCCTCCCCCGCATGACATTATAAGAAGAGCGTCCGATTTTTTAATTTCCGGGTTCATAGACAATACTTCCATCCAGGAACTGATGCTGCATGCAGAACTTAAAACAGTCCATCCGGTAATATTTTTTCCTGCAGCTTCCAGTCGTTTTTTCATATCCTTTACTTCAGGTTCCCCCCCAACACGCTGTTTTTTGGCGCATTTGCCGCAGCCGATTATGAAAATATTTTTTTCAGCAAGCAGCTGCAATATATCATTTAACTCTTTTTGCCTTGAAATTATCATTTTGATCTTGAATATCTAAAAACAGTATCGTTATTCTTATTCATCAATTCGGCCAGCATATCCGCAAGTGAGGGAAGCTCTCTCACCTGCTGGCGTATTTTATATATAAGACGTTCAACCTGAAGCTGTGTTCCGGAAATGATAAGGCTCACTTTTTGGGTTTCATGAGATACCGCATCACGGGGAAGGGCTGCATCTCCTCCTCTTGCCAGCATCTCCTGCTTGATTATCAATGCTTCTGTCGTGCTTATATTATTGATCAGGATGTTATATACCAGGGTCTTTTTCTTCATTATCTGGCTTCCCTTTGATGTAACCCCGATCAAGAGCATTACTTTGCGGCAATCCTCAATATTTTTGATATCAAGTAATTCTGCTTCAATTGTTCCTGACCTGACTGCGGGAATCCTTGCTCTTGATGCTTCTGCAACCCGTACGGCATCCAGGGTTGATGTGACATCATGTGTCCTTATTATATGCGCCCCATTTCTTACTGCGATCGCTGTTGCGGCAATGCTTCCATAAAGCCTATCATTGGCGGGTTTGTTTAAAGTTTCGCCAATGAAGGATTTTCGGGATATTGCTGCCAGTATGGGTTTCTTGAAGATCCGAAGTCTTGCGATATTATCAATAGTCTCATAATCATAGATGGGAAGTTTCTCAGGGGTCCATTTTCCAATAGCAGGATCAATTATGATCGAATCCGGTGAAATCCCATTATCCTGGGCGCGTTCAATTATTCTTCCAAGGGATTCCATTACGGCATCCATTCCCAGGGGGTCGCCTGGAATATTATTGCTTGCCATCAATATTACAGGACAGGCGAATTTTGCCGCCACATCCATCATTTTTTCATCCGCTGTGAAGCCGCTAACATCATTTATGATATTAGCGCCTGCAGCAAGCGTTTCATCTGCTATGTCAGAAAACATCGTATCCACGGATATGGGCACAGGAATGCCCACAAGCGCTTTTATGGCAGGAATCAGGCGGGAGCGTTCTTCGTCTTTTGATATTTTATCCGCAAGAGGCCAGGTTGAACGAGCACCGATGTCGATAAGATCAGCGCCTTCATTTATCATCTTGATAGCAGTATCGCGCACATGTTCCGGTGAAACCACTGAATTTTTATAAAAAGATTCTTTGCTGAGATTTATTACTCCCATTATCCTTACAGGTTGATCGTCCCCAACTTTCAATCCTGCAATGGTTTTTTCTATCACGTTTTAACCTAATACTTTGTACAGTTATAAAAATGTACCTTATTATTATGCTTCCATACCTTCATGAACTGCCTTAATCCCAACTCTGTTATCTGCAAGACCGGTCTTTTTTCAGAAAAACCCGATCGGACTTTTTTTCTAAAAACTCACCTGGCCATTTTTAAAGCTGTTTTGAGATTAATTGGTTTGATCAAATTAATGAGAGGATCAAAATGGTCGTCATCCGTCAAAATGTGTTTTACATTTTCAACCACACCAGTTGCGGCAATAAGCGAATCTGCTGTAGGAATATCATATTTCAAACGTAATTCGCCGGCACGTGTTGCTATTCTCACGTTGACATCTACAAAAATCAAGTTAGAAGAGATTAACCGATTTAGGATATTATACA